>JGI12053J15887_10001229_pt1 | contig 11730 bp, 9 predicted proteins | sample MedBloCAOM1_O3_FD_15887 | JGI IMG/M metagenome (IMG submission 15887)
TTCGTTTCCGGAGCTTAGGATCCTAGGGAAGTTTCCGCTGGTCCGGAGATCGGTTCCGGCAAGGTTGCCGCGCCGGTCACTTTTCTAGCGCAGCGGTTCCCTCTCCTGCTCCACCTACCCTCTCAAATCGTGCTTCATAAACCGACGGAACGCGGGTTATGTCCGATAGAAAAGGGAGCGGCCGTCAAGACGGGACTAAAAAATTGGATGCCAACTGATCGTCTGAGGTCGGTCGGTGATACAGCCGTTCAAGAAAAAGCAGATCGGTCGCTCATCGCTTTCAAGCCGCTTGTCTGAGGTGGAGCTCGCTTACCTCCCGCTGCTGCCCAGAAGTCCCCGGACAAAAGCCTTCTGAAACAGTAAATAGCTGAGCATCACCGGAATTACCGACACGAGTGTGCCGGCCATGAGCGCTCCGTACTCGACCTGCAGGCTGCTGGCGAAGCCACTGATAACGACTGTGACCGGTCGTGCGTTCTCGCTGCTGGTTAATGTCATCGCGAACAACAGATCGTTCCAGATTGATCGGCTCTGGATAATGGCAAGCGCCGCTATCCCGGAGACGGATGCGGGGATCAATAAACGAAAAAAGTACCGAACGACTCCGCAGCCATCGATCAGCGCGGCCTCGAACATCGAGCGCGGCACTGAAGCGAAGAAATTGCGTAGGAAAAAGGTGCAGAACGGAACCGCATAAGCGGTGTGCACCAGCCACATTCCGGGAATGGTATCGTAAAGTCCGATGCTGCGAATCAGGACAAACAATGGGATCTGGACAATCTGAAATGGGACCAGCATTCCAGTTAACAGAAAGAAGTAGACAAATGGACCTCCCCGGCCGCGAGCATAAGCAAGCGGATAAGCCGCAGAAGCACCAACCGCAATTGAGCAGATCACGCTCACGGTCGTGATCGCGATGCTGTTGAGAAAGCTGCGTCCCATTCGTTCAAAAGCGATGATATAGTTCTGGAAATAGATTTCAGTCGGGAAAGATAGGACGCGAACAATCGCTTGGGGCGATTTCAATGACGTCATCCCTGCCAGGACAAGCGGCGCCAGGAAAATTACCGCCATAACAATAGCGATCAAATAGGAAGCAATCGAAGTTCTCTTCTGCACAATGGTCAGGAGGCGTTCTCTTGGACCTGGTTCGACAGGTAGCGGATGTAAGGCATGATGAACGCGCCAGAGATAACAAAGAGGCAAACCGATATCGCGCTGGCTCGACCCATTTCGAGTCTACCGAATGCGACATCGTACATCTGGGTTGCCAAGACCTCGGAAGCATAGGCCGGTCCGCCAGACGTTGTAGCCCAAACGATATCAAACAGGCGCATCGCATCAATGCTAGCCATGCCGAGCACTACAATGGTAGACGGCCACAACAGAGGGAAACTAACCCGCCAGAAGATCTGCCAGGCGTTGGCGCCTTCAAGCCGTGCGGCTTCAATGCATTCGATCGGTAGGTTCCGTAATCCGGCGAAGAAGACCAGAAAGGCGAACCCGGTAGTCCACCAGAGCATCGCGCCCATCAGCGCATAATTGACAATTTTCGGGTCACCGAGCCAATTCTGCGCCCAGGAAGCTAGACCGATAACCTCCAGGAAACTGGTAACAAGCCCGTGCGTAGGCTCGTACATCCAGCGCCAGATCGCTGCCACCGCAACCGCAGGAATAGTGAACGGCAAGAAGAACACCACTCGGAAGAAGCTCTCGCCGCGCATACCGCGGTCGAGCATTGCCGCAAGTGCCAGACCCAGCGCAGTTGGAATAAATATCAGGAAAAATAACCACTGAAGGTTATTCAATAACGCGTGATAGAAACGCGCTTGGCCGAAAAGTGTAAAGTAGTTTCTCAGACCGATAAAGGTCCCCTTGGGTGAGATTCCATCCCAATCGTAAAGCGAAAGGCACAAGGTCGAGATGATCGGATAAATATAAAACGTAACAAACAAGGCAACTGGAAGCGCCAGAAACAAGCAGAAGCTTGCAGTCGTTCGATGATAACCAAGACGCTTCATCCGCAGGAGCTATCTTTTCCGATTACCCTCTCCCTACCCGACAGAAGCGGCCGGAATCCTACCACTTCACAAAGGCATTCTGCTCAGCCAACTCAAGGCGGAGGGCCTCGAGTGTTTCCATCACGCTCTCTTCGGTACCAGCCGAAGGATCAATTGCGAATTTCTCGATTTGGACGCCAAGTTCAGTACCGAGTTTGGTTGGGAGCAGGAAAAATAGATTCGGTAGCACTGAGTCGCTCGTCTCGGCATTCTTGAGTTGCTGCAGCGTCCGTTGGCCAGTGTAGTCGTAGATCGACGGATCAACCTTAAGGTTGGGCGCTAACGCGCCCTTGGGTACGTTGAAAGCAACCTGACCTTCAACACTAGCGGCTGCAGTCATGAAATTTCGGGCTGTTGCGACCGTTTTGTCAGGACCGGCCGGCTCGGCAAATACGTCCATTTGAATCAGCACAGAGTTGTCAGTACCGGGTGCAGGAAAAAAATCAAAGTCTTTGCCCGGCTGCCAACCGTGCTCCTTGAAATAAGCTGACACCCAAACGCCCATCATGAACATGCCGGTATGCCCATTGATCACGTCATCGGCCGTTTGTGTCCAGGTTTTGCCGCTCCAGTTCTTTGCGTAATTAACCACTAACGTGTCGCGATAAGTCTCAAGCGCTTTGCGAAACTCGGGTCCTTTGAATGAGACCTTGCCCTGGGCAATGGCATAATATCCATCTTTGCCGGCGCTCGCCAGTAACGGAGCATAGAAGTTGTAAAGGCTCCAGAATGGGCCACTGGCATCGCCGAGCGGTTCGATTCCATTGTCCCGAAGTTTTTTGCAGGCGGCGACCAGTTGGGCCCAATCTCTGGGTGGCTCAATGCCATATTTTTCGAAAATGGCTTTGTTATAGAAGATGTTATTGATGATCGAAATATCGACCGGAATACCCCAAAGTTTTCCGCCGACCTTGACCACCCGCTGCACACCTTTGGGAAAGATCTCCTCTCCCTTGGCGGCAGCCCAAACGTCGTCGATCGGTCGTAACCGGCCGCCATCGACGAAGGTTTTCAGCTCATAACCCATGGCGCTCTGGTAGACAGCGGGCGGGTTGCCACCGAGAAACGCGGTCTGCAGTTGCCGGCGCAGTTCCACGACGTTACCCGGAATGGCGCGCCCAATGACTGGGGTATCAGCATGGATTTTGTTCGAGTATTCCATTAACCCATTGATCGCGGCGAGCTCCGAACCAGCAGCGAAGTAATGCCATACCTCGGGCGAGCGATCGGCCAGGGCAACATTCGTGGACACAAACAGGCCGAGAGTAGCTCCGAGCCATCGAAGAGCAGCGCTTTTCATAAAAGATTCCTCCCAAATCGACTTGATTTTCACGCGGAGCCCCATTAATCCGAGTATCGGACAAAATGGCAACTCTTTTTTCCAACTTCTATCCAAATAACCGGTGATTGCTCAGTTGAGTTTATGTCCTGCGAATTCGTCGCACCACGCCTCCTTCAGCCAATCCATGTCTGTATAAGTCATTCGTTGGGTCTCAGTTCCTCCGGATGAACTTTGAGCGTTATCCTCTGCTTTTGTCGCAATTGCTCTCGGATGATAGGTCAAGGATGATTGACAATAGATCGAAAAAACCTCTACCTTTATTCCGATATTAAGAAAAATATGCTCCATGCATCCCTCTTTTATTCGCCGGATTCACGCAACCGAGGTGTTTCATCGGATTCGTTTGCACCCGAATATTTCGCAGCAGCAAATCATTCAGCAGACCGGGTTCGATAAGTCGACTGTTTCTTCGATCGTTAACAAATTTGATGAGCTGGGCCTTATTGTCCGGTCCCAAACCGCCAAATCGAAGCGCCCTGGAAGACCAACCGCCGCCATCAACGTTTCTCCAGCCAGCGGCCTCCTAATTGGAGTACAAATTGAGCAAGGGGCTATCCACTTCGCGGCTTCCGGTCTCGATGGCGTTCCCATTGCGGCCATTCGCCGAGCATTCCCCGGTCAAGTCGACGATTTGGTCGATCATGTCGAAACGGGAATCTCTGAGGTGCGGGCATTGGCTGGTCGCAACGGAGTCTCGATTCGGGCCGTCGGGGTCTCCCTTCCAGGGTTAGTCAGCAATGCCGGCATGTTGATTCATGCTCCGGTGCTTCGGTGGCGCAACATAGACATCTTTGAGCTTCTAAGCGCTCACATCAAAGAACCCCTTTACATCGGCAACGATAGTAAAGCGGCGGCGCTGGCCGAACACATGTTTGGCAGCTGCATCGACGTCGATGATTTTATCTACCTCTTCAGTGGTTCGGGAGTCGGCGGGGGTCTATTCCTGAAAGGCCAGACCTATCGAGGCTTCGGAGGCTTCGCCGGCGAACTCGGCCATGTGAAGGTTGTGCCAAACGGTCGGCTTTGTTCGTGTGGCGCGTCAGGTTGTCTGTCAGCCTATCTCTCGGAATCAGCGCTCAGAGCAGAACTGACGGAGCGCGGCGTATCGGTGACGTCCTTCGCCGAGATCCGCCAATGTGCAGACGAGGGCAACAGGACCGTGCTCACAGTGCTAGATGCGGCCGGTGAAATTCTCGGTGCCGCCGTTGCCGATTTCATCAACATCTTTAATCCGTCGATGGTTGCACTTGGCGGTGATCTTTCGCTGGCCGCGCGCCATCTGCGTCCCGGTCTCGATCGCGCGCTCGCTCGCTTGGCGCACCCGGCAATCGCGGAGCAGTGCTCAGTCGTATTCTCCGAAAACTCCGCCTCTCGCCCGTATTTGGGCGCGATCGCCTTGGCCCTCGAAGGATTTACCGGCCTTGATTCCCAGCACGTTATCCCATGACAGGGCCAATCGGATGAAACTAGAAAATTTCTAATGAAGAACCCATGCGTATAGGCATTGCCGGCATATCAATTGAAGTCATGCTCAACTCGCCTGTGCTCACCGAGGCAGCGGCAATCCAGCAGTACGAACCTGGAGCGATGTTGGAAAGTGATCTTTGGCTAGTACGAGGTGTGCTCGAACGCCTCGGTGAAGAATCGCATATTGAGATTGTCCCGATTTACTGGACGACCGCGCTTGCCGGAGGGCCGCTTACCCGCGAGCTCTATGAGCAAGTCAAGGCAGAGACGCTGCGCCGTCTTTGCGAGGCCGGACCCCTCGACGGCATCCTACTCGCCAATCACGGAGCGTTGGAGGTAGCAGATCTTGAGATCGATGGTGACACCGATTTCGTTTTGGCTATTCGAAATCAACTAGGTCCGATGGTACCGATCGCCCTCGCCTTGGATCTCCACGGCGACATGACGCCGGAGTTACTTGACGCGGTCGTAGCTGCGAGCGTCCTGCGCACGGCACCCCATCGCGACGATCGCGACACCGGTCGCCGTGCAGCCGATCAACTCCTTCGAGTTCTCCGTACAGGCCTTAGGCCAAAGAAGGCGGCGGTTCAAATACCAATGCTTGTGCCTGGCGAAATGGCGATCACCTCCGCGGCTCCTGCGGACGCGCTTTATCGTTGTCTGCCCGAAATCGATGCAGAACCTGGAATCATAGAGGCAAACATTTTGATCGGGTTCGCGTGGAATGATCGGCCCTGGACCGGGGCTACGGCGATGGTGATTGCCGAAGAGAGTGCCGAAACCGCGCGCAAGCACGTTCTTGCGCTCGCTCAACGAATTTGGGAGCAGCGCCATGAATTCCGTTTGCGGACCGAAGCCGCCGAGCTCGATGAAGGTCTTTCGGCCGCAATTAAAAGCGATCTGCGTCCCGTTTTCCTCAGTGATTCTGGAGACAATACCACGGCCGGTGCCCCTGGCGATCTGACCTTCGTACTGCAAACGGTGTTGGAGCGGCGAGATCTCGGCTCTGTAACGGTACCGGGTATTACGGCGCCGCAGATTGTCCGAGCCTGCTTCTCGGCCGGCGTCGGTGCAATGGTGACACTGGAGCTCGGGAGTGAACATGTTTCCGGTCCGCGAACGACCAAACGCGTGGTTGGCGTGGTAGAGGCGGTAGACAAGGGGCTTCGGATCCACGGTTTTCAACCCTACCGGAGTGTTGAAGGAGCCTGGGCCAAGGTCCGGTTCGGCAGTGTAGTCGCAACTTTTCACAGCCTTGGAATTGGAATCACTACGCCTGGCCATTTTCAGGCGATGGGAATCAATCCTTTCGATAATTCAATCCACATCGTCAAGCTGGGTTACCTGCATCCACAACTGGAGGACATCGCAGCACTCCACATCGTCCTTCTGACTGGCGGTGTCTCACAGTTGGATGTGCAGAGGCTTGCCTGGTCGAAGATCCAGCGGCCGATGTATCCCCTGGACAGAGAAATGAACTGGTCACCTGAACAAGGATTGTATGGGGACCATTGAGCTCATTGGAAAATAAACATGTCTATTGTTCTGCGTCCTTTTAACCTTCCTGATTTCGGTGAACCTGGCACTCAACCGAAACTGCCGTCCGCGACTTATGAGGCCCGTTGCGATGAAGCTTACCGGCGGGCGGCCTGTGATTGGTTGGTGGTTTATGCCGATCGCGAACACTTCGCTAATATTGCTTTCCTTTCCGGGTTCGATCCGCGTTTCGAAGAGGCACTCCTGCTCCTCGGGCCCAGCGATCGTCGAGTAATCATCACCGGCAACGAGTGCCAGAGTTATGCAGCACTCGCGGGGTTGACTGAGACACAGGTGCTGCTCGCACAGAGCATGAGTTTGATGGGCCAGGATCGTACACGCCGGCCCAAGCTTGTTGACGTACTCAAGGAGGCTGGGGTTGCTCCGGGCGACACCATCGGTCTTGCCGGCTGGAAATACCTCGAAACCGAGGAATGGAACGATGAGACCCCAAGCTTTTTTGTGCCGGTTTTTGTGGTCGAAGCACTGCGCAGCGTCGTAGGTGGTGCGGGAAACATCCGCGATGTTACCGCTTGCCTCATGCATCCTGAAACCGGCCTAAGATCCGTTATCGACGCAGACCAGATAGCGGTGTTCGAATGGGCTGCCTCCCGCGCCGCGAGCGCTGTTTGGCGGATCGTTGCTGGAATCCGCGAGAACGACAGCGAATTCGAAGCCGCAGCGCGAATGGGCTACGAGGGCGATCCACAGAATGTACACACGATGTTCGCCTCGAGTTGCAGTGATGGTCCGGTAGTCGGACTCCGCAGCCCAACGGGCCGGAGGCTTAAGCATGGCGATGGTGTGACCAGCGCGGTCGGCTTTTGGGGCGGTCTTTCTTCCCGCGCCGGACTGGTCGCTGAGTATGATGAGGAATTTCTCAAGATCGCCTCACCATATTTTGACGGACTTATCACTTGGTACGAAACCGCGGCTCTCGGGGTAGAAGGCGGCACCGTGTTTGCCGCGGTAACCGAATCACTGGCGCGGGCCGGCCTGCGCTCGGCTCTCAATCCTGGCCATCTTACTGGTCATGACGAGTGGCTGCACAGCCCGATTCGGCCGGGATCGGCGGAGCGAATTCGGTCCGGCATGCCTTTCCAAGTCGACATCATACCAGTACCGCTTCGGAACGGCTGGGCTCTAAACTGTGAAGATGCGGTGACTTTCGCCGATAACGCGCTACGTCTGGAATTACAGACAAGGCATCCAGCGACCTGGGGACGGATCGAAGCGCGGCGTGCATTCGTCCAACACGAGCTTGGAGTAGCGATTCCTGAGTCGACACTTCTCCTTTCGTCGACACCGCTCTGCCTGCCGCCGTTCTGGCTAGCCTCAGGAATGTTACTGGCACGCGCCTGAGCGTTGGCGCCAAGCATTAGTGTCGATTGCAGGTAAATCGTAGACTAAGTCATTTCCGGGTCAGGACCTGGAGGAACACGCCGACAACGAGCTCTATCGATTGGGTTGTGTTCGAATCCAGCTGGCTTGCGGCGAACTCAAACACCAGGCCCACCGCGCCCTTTGTTCAGCCAACTACACCGTCTGGGTAAAATTGATAAAATTCAAAGTCGTGATTCGGCAAAATGATATCAGCCTCTCCTTTGATGAATCTTAAGCCGCTGATCCACTCGTCCATATTCCAGACTGGACCGATCGGCCAGTCGTGTCTGAGGTTGGTGTAGTTGTACAGAAAGTCGCTTGCAATGCACACCCGCCCTTTTGCGGTTCCCACAAAGACGGCCATCTGCCCAGGAGAATGTCCACCTACCCTGACTAGCTCAACCTGCTTGCTGATCTTTAAGTGCCCCTCGATCGGCATAAGACGGTCGCTGATATCTGTCAGCTTATGGGACCATTCTCGGTAATAAAATGTTGCGAACTTCGGTGGGCTAATGAGCAAAGCAATTTCCGATCGCTGCACAATAAACCGCGCATTTCTGAACAGTTCCGTGTTCCCAATATGGTCGAAATGCAAATGGGTCAAAACTACGATGTCAATGTCTTCGGGTTTCAGACCCTTTGCTGCTAAGCCATTGAGTATTTCTTGATCCTTACTTTTCCGAGCAAGGTAATCGATCCCATACCGGTATTGAAGCTGCATGATTTCTTCACAATCTCCCAATCCAGTGTCAATCAGGATACGAGAATCTCCCCCTTCGATAAACCACACCGGTACAGGAACCATCAGCCCCGGCTCGAACGTACCGTCCCGATTGTACTTGCGCTCTCTGTGCCCGTATGGAAGCAGCTCTTCCTTTTTTACCAACGGGTGCCTCTCCGGCGCTCCGAAAACGCTGGTTAAATAGCTGCTTTCTAATTCACCTGTCAAAATATTGTGGACTCGAACGCTCATGTTAGTTGCACTTGGCTATGACTAAAGACTGTCACTCTCCGTTCTCATTATCTCCGTATTTCGCGATGTACTGTTCCTGTATTTTGTCGCCCCAGAAAGCGTCATATGGAACTTTCGCGGGAATGAGCTTGTCCACATCGACAAAATAGTAGTTGTCGTTATCCCAGGTTCGCTTCCAGTGGGCATATCCGCTCTCCGCCAAAATATCTTTTTGCACTTCCTTCGGATTCTTCGGATACGCCTCAATGTCATTCCAAAACTTCTTGAAGTCTTCGACCGTCATCTTTGCACCGGTTTCACTATTCAGCCGATCAGTTATAAACTTCGCGATTTCATCCTGATTCGCATTGGTGTAACGGATGATCTTGAACATAACGTGCTGCAGCTTAAGCAGCGCTCCCGGGTTCTTCTCGGCGAACCCTTTAGTCGTTACCCATCCGTTCAGAGGTACGGGTGCCACGTCCGCGCCCGTAAGCAACGTCAAATAACCTTCTTTGGTTAAGCGGGTTCTTTGGGGAATACCGCCTAAATACGCATCGCCCGTACCCGAGATGAACGCCGCCAAACCTTGATCGGGATCCATATCAATAATTTTGAAGTCATTACGATCCAATCCATTGTTGTGGGTCGCTTCGACAACCGCCTTCCCCATGTCACTGCCCATCGTTGTAACAAAGGTCTTTGCTTTCAGTTGCCGAACAGTGGCCTTCACGGCATCAGGATGGGCCATTCCCTCTTTCTCAAAGTCATTCACCGTCTTCAAGCCTATGTTAGGTCTTCCCATTAGTGCGGCCCCTTTGGCAAAGATGTTCCAGGGATACCAAAAAATGAGATCCGGCTGTTTGTTGTACACAGAAACCACGCCGGTCGTGTTATAGACCGCAACGTCTATGCCGTTCGAGGCGACAGCCGGTATGATAGAATTCCATGCTAATGTTTTGAATTCGACAGCAAGCCCCTCCTTCTCAAACCAGCCCTTTTCCTTTCCAATGATCGGAAGCAGCGTGTCTTGAAAAGGTGAAAGGCCGATTGTAACTTTAATCAGCTCTTTTGATCCGGATTCAGCATACAGGGGCGCACCGAGGGTGAGACTGAGTGCTAACAACTTGGAAACAGTAGATCTCATTGAGTGTTTCATGATTAACTTTCTTCAATTTCGTATAGCTTTGGCTTTCCATAGAATTACCTCCTATTTCTCAGTCCATCTCGTGATGTAATCACTGCAGACCTGCAAAAGTCTTTCCAGAAGAAATGCCTCGAGTCCGATGATCAAGGTTCCGATAATCACGACTTCTGTGTTCAAGGTTCGACTCGCCTGCATAATGAGGTAACCAATGCCGTATTCGGCACCCATAAATTCGGCGGCAACGGTAATCGCGAATGCCAGGGCGATCCCGATGCGAAATCCGCTCAGTAGTTCGGGGATAATAGCAGGGAGTACCACGGTAAGGTAAATCTTTGTCTCTGAAGCGCCCAAAGATCGTGCCGCCTGGACAAAGACTGGATTGACGTTTTTCGCAGAAACGACCGTATTAACAACCAGGACCATAAAGCAGGCCAAACTGGTTAGGAAAATTTTCCCATTATCACCGACACCGAACCAGACGATAACGAGTGGTATCAAGGCAACCGGTGGGATCGGGCGAAGCCCTTCGATGACCGGCGAAAGAATCGCCTGAACAAATCGGCTTCGAACCATCAACAGTCCGACTACGATTCCAAGGAGTGAGCCCGTTAACCAACTTACGACGACCCGAATTAGGGTCGCCAGAGCGTGTACCCAAATGCGCTGGTGCATCTGGAGAAAAGTCTCCCAAACCGAAGAAGGAGCGGGAAAATAGAGGGGCTTTACTATCTTGATTCCAGCAGTGAGTAGCCACCACACGAAGAACAACACTAATAGAGTAAATAAACTAATACCTACCCATTTTAATTGTTCAGTTAATCTAGCGTCAGCTGGTTCCGAATTCACTATTACCCGGGTGTCAGGCACTGAGGTCCCTCTCTTTTAAGACGGCGTCAATTTCTCTGCGCATGACCTGAAATTCTGGCTCCAGTTTCAGGTTTATATTGCGCGGCTTCGCAAAGGGGACGTCGACACGCTTCCTGACGTTTGGTGGGCGTCGAGTCATTACCAGCACTTCGTCTCCAAGGAATACTGCTTCTTCAATATCATGTGTAATAAAGATGAGGCTTTTCTGCTCTTTATAGCTCAGTTCAATAAGGTCCTTCTGCATCAACTCCTTCGTCATGACGTCGAGGGATCCGAAGGGTTCATCCATCAGTAAGATGTCTGGCTGATTGGCGTAGGCGCGGGCGATATCCACCCTTTTTCTCATTCCGCCCGAAAGTTGCTTCGGAAAATGATTAGCAACGTCTTTTAACCCAACCTTCTCCAAGTATTCGTCGATTCGTTTAGCCCATTGTTGCCGTGGAACACCCCGTACTTTCGGACCGTATTCCAGGTTCTGGCGCACCGTTAACCACGGGAACACGGAATCCCTCTGAAAGACCACTGCTCGATCGGACCCGGGACCCTTAACCCGTCTACCGTTAATCTTGACGATCCCTGAAGTGGGACTTAGGAACCCAGAGATCAAGTTCAATATGGTCGTCTTTCCACACCCTGACGGCCCCACAATGCACAGCGTTTTACCTCTTTGGACTCCCAAGCTGATGTTGGACAACACGGTTATTGTACCGCTGGGCGTGGAGAACGTTTTTGTTACGTTTTCCAGGCTGATAAGGGTTTGATCGACTGATACGTTAGAAGGCATTCTCAGCTGATCGCTCATTCTCGTTGCTGGCACAGTCAAGTTTCCGATAGGCGCTGGATGGATGATCCGACAGGGTTCCTCGTTCGTAGCGGCCAACTTCGCTTCCGGATCCTCGAAGGGACCACTTGGACTGAACTGCGGGCGATAAACTGGACCGGCAGCCGCAAGACCGGCATTTCTTTCATTTCTCCC
>JGI12053J15887_10001230_pt1 | contig 11728 bp, 12 predicted proteins | sample MedBloCAOM1_O3_FD_15887 | JGI IMG/M metagenome (IMG submission 15887)
AGTGGCGCTCTTCGCGTGTGGACAACATATGAGCGCCACTGGAGTGGCGCGCTCCCAGCAAACCCTAGGCATAGATACGGCGGCGCCGTGAGAAAAGCAGCATGCCCAACAGCATGAGGTTCAGGAGGTTGAAGGCCAGCGCCGCCTGGAAGGCCGTGCGGTAGGACAGCGTGGCGTCGAAGATGGCGCCGCCCAGCCAGCCGCCGACCGCCATGCCGGCCATGGCGAACAGCATGACCACGCCCAGCCGCCAGCCGGCGATCGAGGGCCCGTAGAGGTGCCGCAGGATGAGGGCGTAGCCCTGCACGATGGCGATGTAGGGAATGCCGTGGATCACCGACAGGGTGTAGATGCCCGAAAGACTGTCCACGAACACGAAGCCCAGCAGCGAGGCGATCTGGATCACGGCGCAGAGCAGGCTGACCTTGATCGGCCCGATATAATCGGCCAGCCGTCCCATGGCGAAGGTCGAGGCCACAGCGGTCAGCAGGATCAGCGATATCGCCTCCGAGCCGCGCGCGGCGGCAAAGCCCAGGTCGCCGCAGAAGGCGACCATGTGCACGAACGGGACGGCCATGGCGGTGCAGCAGCAGAAGCCCGCGGCCGAGAGGAGCGCCATGAGCGCGAACGACGGCATGGGCAGGGCCGGCAGGTCCTCGGGCGCGCGCTTGCCGGCGCGGCGCAGGATCGGCGACGGCCGCACGTAGAAGGCACACAGGAACAACAAAGTGCCGGCCACCACGCCGAAGATCACCAGGGTCTGCCGCCAGCCGACGTCGGGCAGCAACCAGCGATAGATCTGCGGCCACACGAAACCCGAGATCGCCGGCCCCACCGAGATGATGGAAACGGCGGTGCTGCGGCGGCGATCGAACCAGCCCTGGATGTTGTTCATGGCCGGCGTGAAGGTGGCGGCATTGCCTAAAAAGCCCAGCGGGATGGCGTAGCCGGCATAGAGGGCGAGCTCGCCGCCACTGGCGGCCAGCCAGCCGCCGGCTGCGATCGACACGCCGGCGATCATCAGCGGCACCCGGGGGCTCGTGCGGTCGGCCAGCCAGCCCATCAGCACGCCGCCGATACCCATGAAAAAGAAACCCAGCATATAGGCCATCGACGGCACGGCGCGCCGGTCGCCGAACTCGGCGGCGATTTCCTTCAGCCCGACGACCGGCAGATAGAGCGCACCGCCGCCCAGGCCGATGCAGAACATCGACACGAACGCGAGCCGCCAGGCATAGGGGCTGTCGACCCCCGAACGCTCCAGACCAGCGGTCATTCGCGCGCCAGCGCCGCGGCGGCCGCCGATTTGGCATCGAGCGCCTGGCCGTCGTCGAGGGTCACGCTGACCTTGCGCAACTTCCCGGTGAAGGCGAACGGCGCCTCGTAATGCGACACCGCGCTGCCGCGATCGCGGCCGATGTCGAGGCCGGACCAGGAGATGAAGCTTACAAAGCCGATCTGGGTCTCGAAGCCGCCGACAGGCTCGCCGTCGATCAACAGGGTGGCGACGTTCATGCCCTTGTTGCGCCGCATGCGCAGGCCGAGGCGGCGATTGCCGGGCGGCACCGGCCGATCCGAGACGATCAGGTGATGCACACCGCCGATATTCATGTCGTAGGCGAGCCGGTTGTCCTTGATGTAAAGCGCGTAGCCGCAGGTCATGTCGCCATGGGCGATCAGCACGCCCTCGGTCGTGGGCCCGTCGATCCGTGCGTCGGCCTCGATCGTATAGGTGCGGCTCCTGACATCGGGCGCCACGTCGGTCGGCACGTGGCCCATGCCGGCATGGAACACGAATTTGGTGCGCGGGCCGTGGAAGCGCTTGGCGTTCTCGGCGAAGCGCGGCGCGAAGCGGTCGTCGAGCGGCAGCACCTTGTGGGCCTGGGCCTCGCGCCACCATTCGTCGATCATCGCCTTCAGCCGCTCAGGCTCACGCTCGGCAAGATCGTCGGTCTCGTTGAAGTCGCGATCGAGGTGGAAGAGCTCCCACTTGTCCTGCTCGAAGGGAGCGCCCGGCGGATGGAAGCACACCGCCTTCCAGCCGTCCTGCCACAGGCCGCGATGGCCGAACATCTCGAAATATTGCGGCTTGGCCTTCGACCGCGCCTTGGCGCTGGCGAGGCTCCTGGCGAAGCTCGTGCCCTCGATCGGCATTTGCTTGATGCCGTTGATGGTCTTGGGCGGCTTTACGCCGACAATGTCGAGCAAGGTCGGTGCGAGGTCGCTGGCGTGGCAGAACTGATGGCGCAGCTCGCCCCGGGCGGCGATCCCCTTGCTCCAAGCCATGACCAGCGGATCACGGATGCCGCCGCCATGGGTGTTCTGCTTGTAGCGGCGCAGCGGCGTGTTGGCGGCCATCGCCCAGCCCAGCGGGAAGTTGGAATGGGTGTCCGGTCCGCCGATATCGTCGATGCGGGCGATCTTCTCCTCGATCGGCTCGCGCCGCAGGTTGTAGGGGCCCATGGCATTGACCATGCCGAGCGGCCCGCCCTCCTGGCTGGCGCCGTTGTCGGACATGATCACGATCAGGGTGTCGTCGAGCTGGCCCACGGTCTCGAGAAAGGCGATCAATCGCGCGATGTGCTGGTCGGCATGATCGAGCATGGCGGCGTAGGCCGCCTGCAGGCGCGTAAAAAGCCGCTTCTCGCCATCGGGCGCCTCGCTCCACGGCTTCACGGCATCGTTGCGCGGCGGCAGGCGCGTGCCCTTTGGCACGATGCCCAACTCGATCTGGCGGGCGAGCCGGCGATCGCGCTCGGCGTCCCAGCCGTCCGCGAATAGCGTATCGTATTTGCGGATGAGGTCGGACGGCGCCTGGTGCGGCGCATGGCAGGCGCCGAAGGCCAGCCACATCAGCCAGGGCGTCTCTTCGCTGTCGCCGACATGATCGGCGATGTAGCGGATGCCCTGGTCGACCAGATCCGACGTCAGGTGATAGCCGGTGGCGAAGCTGCCCGGGGGATCGACCGGCGTGTTGTCGCGCACCAGCTCCGGCGCGTACTGGTCGGTCTCGGCATCCATGAAGCCGTAGAAGCGATCGAAGCCGCGGCCGAGCGGCCAGCCGTCGAACGGGCCGGTGGCGCCCGATTCGGTGAGCGACGTGACGTGCCACTTGCCCAGCATGTAGTTGCGATAGCCGTGCGGACGCAGCATCTCGGCCAGGGTTCCGGCCTCGTGGGAGATCTTGCCGCGATAGCCGGGATAGCCTGAATCGAAGTTGGCGAGGCAGCCCACGCCCACCGAATGGTGGTTGCGGCCGGTCAGCAGCGCCGCCCGCGTGGTCGAGCACATCGCCGTGGTGTGGAAGCCGGTGTAGCGCAGGCCGCGACCGGCGATGGCGTCGATGGCCCGCGTGGCGATGGGCGAGCCGTAGCAGCCGAAATCGGAGAAACCGACATCGTCGAACAGCACGACCAGGATGTTGGGCGCGCCCGCCTTATTCATGCCAGGTGGGCGCTTCGGCGCGTCCGGCCAATAGGGCTGGGACTCGCCCACTGTCTTGCCGATCCTGGCGGCCATGCGTTTCCTCTTTGTTTCATCCGTTGTCCGACACCCTAGCACCGCAAGCAACTTGTGACGCTTCATGCCTCGGGCTAGGGAAAGTTATGGCTCAGTTCACGTCCGACGGCTTGACGCTCGCCTACGACGAATTCGGTCCCGCCGACGGCCGGAAGGCGATCGTGCTGGTGCACGGCTTCTCGTCCAACCGCTACGAGAACTGGAAGCGCATGGGCTGGTACGACGCCATTGCGGGCAAGGGCCTGCGCGGCTTCGCCCTGGACTGCCGCGGCCATGGCGAAAGCGCCAAGCCGCACGATCCCGCCCGCTACGATCGCGAGGCGATGGCCAAGGACGTGTTCACCCTGATGGACCATGCCGGCGTCGAGCGCGCGCATCTTTTGGGCTTCTCGATGGGCGCGCATATCGCACTGACGGCCGCGATGAACGATGGCGGCCGTATCGATCACCTGGTGGTCGCGGGCGTCGGCGGAAAGATCTTCGAGCCGGGGCGCGAGCCCGATTCCATGGCCAAGGCGATGGAAGCGGCCTCGCCCGACGAAATCGGCGATCCGATGCTGAAAAGCTTCCGCCACTTCGCCGACGAGCAGAAGGAGGATCGGCTGGCGCTGGCCGCCTGCTCGCGCGGACCGCGCTCGACCCTCACCCGCGACGCGCTTTTAGCGATCCGCCGGCCGACCCTGGTGATCGCGGGCGCGCGCGACCAGCTCGCCGGCCCGCCGCAGGGTCTGGCCGACGCCATTCCCGGCGCCAAGGCCGTCGTCATCCCGGGCTGCGACCACTTCTCGATGATCGCGCACGGCCTGTTCAAGGCAAGCGTGTTCGATTTCTTCGATGGCTGGCTGGAGTAGCGCCCAATGGCGAAAAGCGTGGCCAAGGTCCCCTTCAAGCGCATCCGCGAGCGAGCCGCCAAGCGCAAGGGCGGCGAGAAGGTTTTGGCGAGCCTGATGCCCAAGAAGCCCAGCAACAAGGCGCTGGCCAAGCTGGGCGACGACCGCGTGCTGTCGGAAATGGCCGCCCGCGTCTTCTCGGCAGGCTTCGTGTGGAGCGTCATCGACCAGAAATGGCCGGGCTTCGAGGAGGCGTTCCTGGAGTTCAATCCCAAGCGGCTATTGTTCCAGCCGGCCGAGTTCTGGGAGAAGCTTGCGTCAGACAAGCGCATCGTGCGCAATCCGCAAAAGATCAGGTCGGTGCGCGACAATGCCAGGTTCGTGAGCGAGATCGCGGCCGAGCACGGCAGCTTCGGCAAGTTTTTAGCCAGCTGGCCAGCCGACGACCAGGTCGGGCTGCTGGAGGTGTTCGCCAAGCGCGGCTCGCGGCTGGGCGGTTTTAGCGGCCAGTACCTGCTGCGCTTCCTGGGATGGGACGCGTTTGTGCTGTCGGGCGACGTGCTGCGCTGCCTGCGCGATTCGGGCGTGCCGATCAGCGCGACGGGAACATCGAAGAAGGATCTCAAGGCGGCGCAGGCGCAGATCAATGCCTGGACCCAGGAAAGCGGGTTGCCGATCACCCACGTGTCGCGCATCTGCGCGCTGTCGATCGGCGAGAATCACGACGTGGCGCGGCTGAAAGAGATCATGCAGCTATGACCGACATCCTGCTGATCAACCCCAACACGACGGCATCGATCACCGACCTGGTGCTGAAGACCGCCCGCCGCTTCGCCGCCACGGGCACCAACCTGCGCGCCGTCACCGGCGCCTTCGGGCCGCGCTACATCGCCTCGCGCGTGGGCTACGCCATCGCCGGCCATGCCGCGGTCGANGCGCTGGCCAACGACCGGCACGCTAAGGACGCCGTCGTGCTGGCCTGCTTCGGCGANCCNGGCCTGGCCGCGCTCAAGGAGATCGCCAAGGTGCCGGTGGTCGGNATGGCCGACGCCTCGATCCTGCAGGCCTGCGCNATGGGCAACCGCTTTTCGATCGTGACGGGCGGCGAGCGCTGGAAGTCGATGCTGGAGGAGTTCGTCGCCGGCCACGGCCTTTCCGCGCGGCTCGCGTCGGTGCGCACCGTGGCGCCGACCGGCGCCGACATCGCGCGCGATCCAAAGGCCGCGATGGCGCTGCTGGCCAAGGGGTGCAGCGCCTGCGTGCGCGAGGATGGCGCCGACGTAGTGATCCTGGGCGGCGCGGGCCTGGCCGGGCTTGCCGCCAAGCTGAAGACGATGGTCGATGCCCCTCTTCTCGATGGGGTCGCCTGCGCCATCTCCATGGCCGAGGGTCTGGCCAAACAGAAGCCCGTCAAGGCCGCCAGCGGAGCGCTCGCTTTGCCCGTGCCGGTCGACAGCGTCGGGCTGTCACCTGCGCTCGCGAAGCTGATCGGATAGGCCATCCCCAACCGTCATCCCGAGCGGAGCCGCCCGAAGGGCGGCGCAGTCGAGGGACCTCGTCTTGTCGGCGCGGCACAAGAATAGGTCCCTCCGCTCCGCCTCGCTGAGCTCGGCTCCGGTCGAGATGACGAGGCTTGCTGCCTCGTCAGATGACAATCCTGGCTTCATTTGACATGGTCGACCCATGCGGTTGGTCAGTTTTCGCCATGCGGGCGCAGCCAAGTTCGGCTCGGTCGTCGACGGCGGCATCATCGATCTGTCGGCGCGACTCTCGTCGCGCTGGCCGAGCCTGCGCGCGGCGATCGCGGCCAAGGCGCTGGGCGAGCTGGCGACGGCGGCCAAGGGGGCTGGCGCCGATCTCAAATTCGAGGACGTCGAGCTCGATCCGGTCATTCCCAACCCCGACAAGATCCTCTGCATCGGCCTCAACTATGCAAGTCACGTCGGCGAGGTCGGCCGGCAGCTGCCCACCGTGCCCAGCGTCTTCTCGCGGCTGCACAACACCCTGGTTCCCCACGGCGGCGACATCGTGCGGCCGCGGGCGTCGATCGATTTCGACTTCGAGGGCGAGCTGGCGATCGTGATCGGCGAGCGCTGCCGGCATGTGCCGCGCGCCAGCGCGCTCGCGGTCGTGGCGGGCTACACCTGCTTCCTCGACATCAGCGTGCGCGACTTCCAGAAGCACTCGGTGACGGCGGGCAAGAACTTCCCGGCGACCGGGCCGCTCGGACCGTGGATGGTGACGGCCGACGTGATCGCCGACCCCCAGCGGCTCGAGCTCACGACGCGGCTGAACGGCAACACCGTGCAGCACGACACGACCGATCACATGATCTTCGACGTCGCCACCATCATCGAATATCTCTCGACCGTGACCTGGCTGGAGCCGGGCGACATCATCGCCACCGGCACGCCTGACGGCGTCGGCATGGGCCGCAAGCCGCCGCTCTGGATGAAGGGCGGCGACAAGGTCGAGGTCGAGATCTCCGGCATCGGGATTCTAGGCGTCAATGTCGTCGACGAGTGAACCGCTCGCCCTGCCGGCCGCCAAGGCCGGGTGGAACCGCGAGGCCAAGGTGATCAGCCTGGTCGCCGTGGCGCACTTCATGAGCCATGTGCACGGCATGCTGTTGCCGCCGATCCTCGGCCAGGTGAAGGAGGCGTTCGGCGTCAGCTACACCCAGGTGGCACTCGCGATCACCGTCTTCAACATCGCCTCGGCGCTGCTGCAGACGCCGACCGGCTTCCTGGTCGACCGCATCGGGCCGCGATTCATGCTGACCGGCGGGCTGATCCTGAGCGCCGCCGCCATCGCGGCTGCCGCCCTGCTGCCGGGCTACTGGTTCTTCATCATCGCCTACGGCCTGATGGGCGTCGCCAATACCGTCTACCACCCGGCCGACTACTCGATCCTGTCGGCCACNGTCGACGGCAAGAAGATCGGCAAGGCCTTCTCGATCCATACGTTCGCGGGATATCTGGGCTTNGGCGTGACGCCCGCCATGGTGCTGGGCACNGCCGCCCTGTGGGGCTGGCACGGCGCCTTCCTGTTCGTCGCCGGGCTCACCTTCGCCGTGGCGATCCTGCTGATCGTGGCCGGCAGCGTGCTGCCGCGGGCCGTGCGCAAGCCCCTCGGACCCGCCAAGAACGCGTCCTCCAAGAGCGCGGCCAAGGTCGGGCTCGACCTGCTGCTGAGCCCACCGATCCTGCGCAATCTCCTGTTCTTCTTCTGCCTCGCCATGGCCAATGGCGGCATCCAGACCTTCACCGTGGTCGGCATGGGCGCGATCCACGGCACGCCGGCCTCGGTCGCCAACGTGGCGCTGTCGGGCTTCCTGCTGTTCAGCGCCGGAGGCGTGCTGCTGGGCGGCATCATCGCCGACCGCACGCCGCACCATGAGAGGGTTGCCGCGCTGGGCTTTGCCTGCACCTCGACCATGGCGATCCTGATGGCCTGGGTGAACATGCCGGCGGCGCTGCTGATCGGCGTCATGTCGCTGGGCGGCCTGCTGAACGGCATCATCCAGCCGTCGCGCGACATGATGGTGCGCGCCGTCACGCCGGCCGGCTCGTTCGGCAAGGTGTTCGGCTTCGTGACCACCGGCTTCAATTTCGGCGGCGTCATCTCGCCTCTGCTCTATGCCTGGCTGATGGACCGCGGCGAGCCCCGGGCCATCTTCATGATCGTCGTCGCCTTCATTTTCCTCGCGCTGGTGACCGCCGTCACCCGCGCCAAACCGCAGGCCAAAGCAGCATGGACTCACTAGCGCCCGCCTCCGCCGATACCGAGAAGACCGAGGCGCTGGCCCGCCGCTACGGCGCTGCCCTGCCGCCCGCCGGGCCGTGGAATGAGACCATCGCGTCTCTGCTGGATCACCGTTCGGTGCGCGGCTTCCTGCCCGACCCGGTGCCCGCCGGCACCCTGGAAACCCTGATCGCCGCGGCGCAATCGGCCGCCACCAGCTCCAACATGCAGTTCTGGTCGGCGATCGCCGTCACCGATCCCGCCAAGCGCAAGATCCTGGCCGAGATCGCCGGCGACCAGAAGCATATCGAGCAGTGCCCGCTCTACATCTGCTGGGTCGCCGACCTGTCGCGCAACCAGCGGGTGGGCGAGAGCGAAAAGAAAGACCTCGAGAGCATGCCCTGGCTCGAAACCTTCATGGTGGCCTGCATCGATGCAGCCCTGGCCGCCCAGAACGCCGTCGTCGCCGCCCAGTCGCTCGGCCTGCGCACCGTCTATATCGGCGCCATGCGCAACGATCCGGTCCGCGTCGCCCAGCTGCTGGGCCTGCCGCCCAAGGCCTTCGTGGTATTCGGCCTCTGTGTCGGCACCGCCGATCCAAAGGCCAAGAACGAGGTGAAGCCGCGCTTGCCGCAATCCATCGTGCTTCACCACGACGGCTACGACCCGGCGCCCGAGACCCAGGCCCGCCCGGCCTACGACGCCGAAATGAGCAAGTTCTCCGCCCGCCACGAGCTGCAGGCCGCGACCTGGACCCAGCGGGTGCTGAACCGCATGGGCCCGCTGAAATCGATGAACGGCCGCGAGAGGATGCGCGCGGCGTTGGCCAAGCTCGGATTCGAGATTCGCTGAAGCTGCGCGCACCTGCCCGCGCCGCGCCGCTTATGGCCAAAGCGTGGCCCNGGCGCGCGTCCGGTGGAAAGTAATAGCGGAACCCCTTCTTCCAACCGCACGTTGCTCTGTCAGCGACCGGCTCGCCCGCGGATGAGGAGGGCAGCGCGGCCGCATTTTTTTGGAAGAGGACTCCCGCATGACAAAGTTTGCCTTGTTCACGCCCTTGGCGCGTTCGCTCGCCATCGCGTCCCTGTCGGGCGCCGCACTGCTCGCCGGCTCACTTGGCCCGGTCGCGGCGCAGCCCCCCGACAGCAAGACGCCGCCAGCCGCCGCCGCGGCCACCAGCAGCAAGCCCGAGACCGTCGAGCAGCGCATCGCCATGCTGAAGACGGCGCTCAAGATCACGCCTGATCAGGAGACCAAGTGGAACGCCGTCGCCCAGTCGATGCGCGATAACGCCAGCCAGATGGAAAAGCTGGTCGCCACCAAGCGCGCGATCCCGCCGGAGAAGACGACGGCGGTCGACGATCTGAAGACCTATCAGGAGTTCACCGAGGTCCGTCTCGACGGGCTGAAGCACCTGAATTCGGCGTTCAAGTCGCTCTACGACTCCATGCCGGCCGAGCAGAAGAAGAATGCCGACATGGTGTTCGAGAAGTACGGCCCGTCTAAGCCCGCGACGCAGGGCTAGGAGGTTCATCATGACAAGCAGAAAACACATCGGACTGGCAGCGGGCCTCGTATTGGCCGGGCTCGCCTTTGCCGCCGTGGCCGCTCCGGCCAGCGCCGCTTGGTGGGGCAACGGCCAGTACCAGCAGGATAATCGCTGGAACAACAACAATAACAACAACCAGAACAACCGGTACTACGGCTACCACTACCGCGACCCGCCGGTTGTCTACTCCACGCCGTACAATTACGGCTACACACCGCCGCCGGTGGTCTACGACAACACGCCGGGCTTCACGATTCGCATACAGTGACCCCCAGAAATGGAAACGGCGGGCAGCGATGCCCGCCGTTTCTTTGTGGTTCCCGATCGCTCCCGCCCTCTGATCGCGCGAGTAGATCGCATGCCTCCAACTGTGGCCAAAGCATGTTTTCCAGCGCCTTGGGCAAAGGTTTCGCCGGAACCGGTTCTGCGGCCGGGGCGTTCCTCGATTAGGCGGCCGGCCCCGACAGCCCGGGGCAGCGTAGCCGCTTCTTTGGAAGAGGAAGCAACGCATGACAAACCTGTTCACTCCCCTCACGCGTTCGTTCGCCATCGCGTCCCTGACGGGCGCCGCCCTGATCGCGGGCTCGCTGGCTCCGGCAACCGCACAGACCCCCGACAGCCAGAAGCCCCCGGCAGCGGCGGCGGCCACCAGCAGCAAGCCGGAAACCGTCGAGCAGCGTATCGCCACGCTCAAGACGGCGCTCAAGATCACACCTGATCTCGAGCCGAAGTGGACCAAGGTCGCCCAGGCGATGCGCGACAACGCCAGCCAGATGGAAAAGCTGGTCGCCACCAAGCGCGCCATCCCGCCGGAGAAGACGACGGCCGTGGACGACCTGAAGACCTATCAGGAATTCACCGAGGTCCGTCTCGACGGGCTGAAGCACCTGACGTCGGCCTTCAAGTCGCTCTACGACGCGATGACGCCCGAGCAGAAGAAGAACGCCGACATGGTGTTCGAGAAGTACACGCCGTCGAAGCCTGCGTCGCAGGGTTAGGAGGTCCATCATGACGCGCAGAAACCATATCGGACTGGCGGCGAGCCTGGTGCTCGGTACGCTGGCCTTCGCCGCCGTGGCCGCGCCCGCCAGCGCCGCCTGGTGGGGCAACGGCCAGTGGCACGAGGACAACCGCTGGCACAACAACAACAACAACCGCTACTACGGCTACCATTACCGGGAGCCGCCGGTGATCTATTCGACGCCGTACAATTACGGCTACTACGCGCCGCCGGTGGTCTACGACAACACGCCCGGGTTTTCGATCAGCATCCGGCCGTAAGGGCTGAACACGAAGGACGGCGGGCAGCGATGCCCGCCGTTTTTCATTGCGCTGTTCACGGCCCATACTGGCGACTATCGTGAGGAAGCCATGGACAGGCGCACACTACTGATCGGCGCGAGCGCACTGGCAGGCTCGGGAACAGCGGCCTTCGCGGTCCTCTCCCAGGACAGGTACCCGTCCAGGCCCATCAAGCTCGTCATTCCCTTCCCGCCGGGCGGCCCGACCGACATGCTGGGCCGGCGCTATGGCGAGAAGCTCTCGGCGGTCCTCGGACAGCCGGTCGTGATCGACAACAAGGCCGGCGCCGGCGGCATCCTAGGCGCAGATCTCGTCGCCAAGTCCAGGCCTGACGGCTACACCCTGCTGCTGGGCTCGTCCTCCACGCAGGTCACCGGCCCGTTGCTGATGCCGAACCCGCCCTACCATCCGGTCAAGGACTTCACGCTGTTCATCATCGGCTTCGTGCCCATGGTGATCTCCTGCAATCCCGGGCTGCCGGCGAGCACGCTGCCCGAATTCGTGGCGCTGCTCCGGGCCAATCCCGACAGATATCGCTATGCCTCGTCCGGCATGGGCAGCATCGGCCATCTGGGCAGCGAACTCTTCAAGCTCAAGGCCGGCCGGCTNGTCTCGCTGCACGTGCCCTACAAGGGCAACAATCCCGCCGTGCAGGCGGCGTTGTCGGGCGAGGTNGACTGGCTGTTCGACACNGTCGGCACGACCTACGGCCACTACAAGGCCGGCAAGCTGCGGTATCTGGCGGTCTGCGCCGAGAAGCGCTCTGCCGTCGTGCCCGAGCTGC
>JGI12053J15887_10001231_pt1 | contig 11721 bp, 6 predicted proteins | sample MedBloCAOM1_O3_FD_15887 | JGI IMG/M metagenome (IMG submission 15887)
CTGCCACGTGCTACGAATATCGACAAAATTACAGCAATACCGAAGACTCCCCCCAGCATCTTCACTCCGCCCGTCTTGTGGGAGTCTCTTTGCTCCACTCGCCAAATCGTATCAACTATAACTTGCGTGCAGCTTTCTTCGGGAATCGCGATGACCTGCCCGCCTTCTACGAGATGCTCAATTCCGCCGCTCCATCACTGTCACGTTCAGATTAATGTCAAACATTCAGCGAGTCTTAGTATTTCATTAGTTACTGTTATTAAGATTTAATTCACTGCTGAGAACTACGGGCGTTAACATTGTTAGGAGTTGACTCACTAGGCTTGAGGGCATTTGATCGTGCGAATCGAGACTGCGTCCTAGGATTTGCCATCTTGTCTTGTTTGGCGCGCGAAGAAGAGGAATAAATGTCTTTCTCAGGCCCAGTGCTAACGAGGGGTAGGGCTCTTGCCTCGGTGTGCCGTTGACTGCCCGGCATTTAGAGAACGTTCGTAAGGCGGCAACAGGGACTTTCATTCCACGCTTAAATACTGGGCGTCCACTCTCTTGGCGGTTTAGTCCTGGACCGGTTACGGACCCTTAGGTGATTGATCGGACCCACCTATCGGATGTATTCGATTCGCCTCATGATAGGAAGGGATCCTGGTGGCTACGACACGCAATTCTGTCTATATCCTTCGTAGTTGTTTATCTAGCCCTTAACCGCCCTGAAATAATCCTAATATCAAAACTAGGTTTCTCCACCTGGTATCCCGCGGCTGGGTTGATCTTCGCTCTTATGCTCGGAGTAAGCCCGTGGTATGCGCTACTGGTATGCTTCGCCGATTCATTGGCAGCCGTAGCTATGTATCACCAGCCATTATTTTCGTGGAGCGGGCTTGCGTCGCCTATCTGTTCGACCAGCTTTTACGCTTTAGCCGCAATACTCTTGAGAGGGCGGCTACAAATCAATCCGGATTTGCGTCGGCGTCGTGATGTTGTCCGGTATACGGTTGTTACACTAATAGCGGCAATAGGATCGACTATTTGCGGCGTTACTTCCCTGATTTTGGACCACGCAATAACGCGGTCTGATTATTGGCACTCCGCACTTGGATGGTATATAGGCGACGTGATTGGATTGTTGGGGTTTGCTCCATTTCTCCTAATATATGTACTGCCATGGGTCCGAAAAAACACGGCACCCCGATCTACTTGGCCCCCCGCGACCGATATCGGCCAAGTTAAGGTGTCCGATATCGTCGAGGGTGTCGCGCAGGCAATGGCAATCGGTGGCGTACTTTGGGTCATGTTTGGGCGAACGTTGGCGCCTTATGAATTGTTCTACCTGTGTTTCGTGCCAATCATTTGGACGGCGATGCGAAATGGCATTGAACGCACCACAATTGCCATACTGCTGCTTGATTTTGGGATTGTGGCGGCTCTGCATTTCTATCCTGCTGCTCCAAGTGTTGTTGCGAAAGCCGGGTTGCTGATGCTGGTGGTTTCAGCCACGGGCTTGATTGTCGGCTCCGCGGTTAGTGAAAGACAACACATCGGCAAAGAACTCAAGCAGAGGACCGTTTATTTAGATTCGTTAACCGCGAATAGTCCGTTTGGTATCGTCGCGCTGGATCAGGCCGGTAAAGTCGAGCTTTATAATCGTGCCTTCGCGGAGTTATTTGGGTTTGAACGAATAGATTTAGTTGGCAAAAAGCTCGATTCGCTGATTTATGGGAATCAGATAGAGGATCGCCTTGAGCTCTCACCGCGCGTTTACGAGGGACAATCAGTCCAAAGCACTGCACGCCGAAAACGAAATGATGAATCCCTCGTGGATGTGGAAATTCACGTGGTCCCTCTCATAATTGATGGCAAGGTGCGCGGCTCATACGCGCTATACCAAGACATATCCGACGTTCTTAAAGCCGCTCAAGAAAGAAATGAACAAGGAAATATCCTAAAGCGGTCCATAGCAGAATTGCAATCACGTACGAACGAAATGACGTTACTCATCGAACTGAGCGCTATGCTCCAGTGCTGCAATAGTCTAGACGAAGCTTATTCGGTTGTTAGTCAATTCGGCGAGAAATTGTTCTCTGTGCACAATTCCGGGTCTTTGTCCGTGTTCAAGTCTTCACGAAACGTTCTTGAATTAGCTGCTGGTTGGGGCACCTCCGGCAATATCGCAATGACATTTTCGCCGGACAATTGCTGGGCCCTACGTCGGGGAAAACCACATTGGAGTTCGACTTCGTCGGCCGGGCTGGTATGCAACCATTTGAAGGACAATTTAGTTGTAGACCGCGTTCTGTGTATTCCAATGGTAGCCCAAGGCGACACAATCGGTGTTTTGCAATTACAAGTTGCCAGCGGCTCGGAATCAAAATTATTAGACGAAAATATTCAAATAACTCTGGAACGCGTCGCAAGTTCTGCCGCCGGGCAAATCGCTTTATCCATTGCGAGTTTGAAACTCCGAGAAGCTCTCAAAGACCAATCTATTCGGGATCCTTTAACTGGACTCTACAATCGTCGTTTCATGCATGATTTTCTTGAGCGCGAGTTATTGCGGGCGCGACGAACAAATCGATCGTTTGCAGTAATGTTTATAGATCTGGATCATTTTAAGAGATTCAATGATTCCTTCGGCCACGATGCAGGTGACTTTGTGTTGCAATCATTTACAAAATTGTTAACGAGCCATTTCCGGGGAAGCGACATAATTTGTCGGTATGGCGGTGAAGAATTCGCCTTGGTTTTACCTGATTCCTCTTTAAATGATGCGGAACTGCGCGCCGACGACTTACGCAGCAAAGTCAGACAATTAGCTATAAGTCACAGAGAGACGGCGCTAGGACCAATTACCTGTTCTGTCGGCATCGCTGAGTTCCCAGAGGATGGTTCTACTGCCGAGGAATTGTTGCGGGTGGCAGATAAATGCCTCTACGAAGCGAAAACGCAAGGGCGAGATCGCTCTGCTACCCTAGTTAAACCATTGCCTCCCATTGCTTAGACTGCTGCCAGATTGCGGTAATCGGAAACTAACACCAACGTAAAAAGTAAAAGGCTTGACAGGGGCGCGGGAATTTTACAGAATACGCGTAGGCGAACAAAAAGCGAATATCGTTTTGGGTTCCGACTATCCTGCATGCGCTCCAATCTCGCTACTCTCCGCTCTGATGTCGAGCTTTCCCTTGCTGGACGCGTGGTTTCTCCTTTTGGGTATCGCAACCGCAAGAGCGTGGAAACGGTGCTTACGGGGATCCCAGAGGTCGATGCTCTGGCTGGGGGCTTTCCGCGCGGGGCGTTGACGGAAATTTGCGGGCCGCCGTGTTCGGGGCGGACTACGGTGCTGCTTTCGGCTTTGGCTTTACGAACTGCGGAGGCCGAAGTGTGCGCGTTGATTGACGCGCGTGATTCGTTTGATCCGCGTAGCGCGGAAGCTGCCGGGGTGGAGCTGCAGCAATTGCTGTGGGTGCGCTGCCACGGTCTTGATCAGTCTTTACGCGCTGCGGATCTTCTGATTCAGGGCGGCGGGTTTGGATTTATTGCGCTGGATCTTAGTGATGTGGCGCCGGAGACGGTGCGGCATGTGCCGCTCAATGCGTGGTTTCGGTTCCGGCGCGCGGTGGAAGATACGTCCACGGTGTTGCTGGTGCTGGAGCAGGAGTCCAACGCGAAAACGTGTGCATCGCTGGTTTTGCGGATGAGCATGAAGGGGGCGAAGTGGTCAGGCACGGCGGGAAGCAACGTTAACGACCACACAGCAGGAAGTTCGCGGCAAGCACATGGATTTTTGGCACATGAACGTTTGGGACATAGATGTTTGCCGCATGCGCGATTGCTGGATGGCTCGGATGTTCAAGCGGAGATGTTGCATACGCGCATGCAATCGATCAATTTTCAACAAGCGCGAAATGGGCCGGTTTCTATTGAGCGACATTTTCCCGAGCGCCATTCAACGGATCGGAGCAACGAAAATATACAAAGTTTTGCAGCGCAATCCATCTGGAGCTATCTGCACGCCATGCCTGTGGAAGCGAAACTTAAATGAGGAGCGCGGGACGCAAATAATTTTGCTGAATTTTATTTTCCAATTCGCGATTGACCAGTCATGTCCTTTGCCGCCATTCATATTCCCGATTTTATTGTGCAAGCCATGGTGCGCGGCGAGGCTGCGCTTCGCGAGCNTGCGGTGGCGATTGTGGAAGGTACGCCTCCATTGTGGAGTGTGGTGGAGGTCAATCGACGCGCGGCGCAAGTGGGAATCGAATTGGGGATGGCGAAATCGCAAGCGGCGCAATTTACGGGTGTAGAAATTCGGCACCGTTCGCCGGCGCAGGAGAAAACGACGCATGAGGCGCTGCTGGATCTGGGGTGGTCGGTTTCGCCGCGCGTGGAAGATACCGCGCCAGACACAATAGTTCTCGACCTCGCGGGATTGAGCGGTTTATTTGGCGCGGAAGAAAAAATCGCTCATGAACTTGCGAAACGCGGTTCCGGGCTGGGTTTAAGCGCGCGTATCGCGGTAGCAGCAAATATAGAAGTGGCGATTCTGGTATCGCGTGGGCTGCCGGGCGTCACGTTAATCCCACCGGGAGAAGAAGCCGAGCGGCTGAAGGCTCTGCCGGTGCATACGCTTCTTCCATCGCTTGAAATTCTGGAGACATTGGCGCGTTGGGGCGTGGAAACCTGCGGTAGGCTCGCTGCCTTGCCGGTGATTCAGCTTTCTGAGCGGATGGGGCAAGAAGGTGTGCGCTTGCACACGCTGGCGCGCGGCGCATTGGTGCGTTCGCTGGTGCTCGCCAAGCCTTCGGATAATTTTCAAGAAGAAATGGAGTTGGACGATTCCGTGGAGGAGCTGGAATCGCTGAGCTTTCTTTTGGGACGTTTGCTGGATCAATTGTGCGAACGGCTGGCGGCACGCTCGTTGTCGGCGCGCAGCATTCGAATGGAATTCGATCTGGAGCGGTCGTTCGAAAAAGGCCTGCAACTTTCCGCGCATGCCGATCAGCACAAACTGCTTCTGCGCAAATTCGAAAAAGTTTTGGCGCTGCCGGTGCCGATGCGGGATTCCAAACTGCTGCTGAAATTGGTGCGGTTGCGCTTGCAGTCCGATCCGCCGCCGGCAGCAGTGATAAAAATTGCGCTATCCGCAGAAGCGGACCGGGTGCGCACCACGCAGCGCGGATTATTTCTACCTGCTTCGCCGGAGCCGGAAAAACTGGAGCTGACCATGGCGCGGCTCGCTAATCTGGTGGGCGACGCGAATGTGGGCTCGCCGCAACTGATGGATACGCACCGCCCAGATGCGATTCGAATGGAGCGCTTCAGGCTGGCACAGGAGGTGGGAGGCGGTCGCAGAAAAAAGCCAACTGGAGTGGTGGATAAAAATTCTTCTGTGCGGCGAATGGCAAAGCCTGCAAAGGGTTTTCGTTTGTTGCGTCCCAGCGTTCCCGCGCGCGTGGAATTGCTTGACGGCCTCCCCGTGCGGGTATTTTTTTGCGGTGCGCGCGGCGAAATTGTGGCCGCTTCGGGGCCCTGGCGAACTTCCGGAGAGTGGTGGCAGGATCCTTGGGATCAAGCCGAATGGGACGTGGAAGTTCGTTTTTCATCGAGCGCACAAAAAAATAAACGTTCGTCAAATCTAGGCAGCGAGTGCGGGCTGTACCTCATTTATTACGATTTGCGGCAGCAAGGATGGTTTCTGAGAGGAATGTACGATTGATGTACACCGAATTGCACGCGCGCTCCGCATTCAGCTTTCTTGCCGGGGCTTCTTTGCCGGAAGAATTGGCCAGCGTGTGCGCGGAGCGCGAAATGGAAGCAATGGCGATACTCGATCGCGATGGCATGTATGGGGCGCCGCGTTTTTATATGGCCGCCAAGAAATCCAACGTGGGCGCGCTGATCGGCGCGGAGATTACGTCTGAGGAAGGGTGGCGGTATCCGTTGCTAGTGGAGTCTCGCCAGGGTTATCAGAATATTTGCCGTTTGATCACCAGCATGAAATTGCGCGCGAAAAAAGGAGAAGGGCAGATCTCTCGCGCGGAAATAGCCACGCAATTGGAAGATGACGGTGGCGGATTGATTTGCCTCACCGGCGGAGACGAAGGGCCGCTCGCGCATGCGCTGGCGTCGGGCGGAATGGATGCTGCAATGAGCAGCGCTCAGCAGCTTTGCGAGTTATTTGGACGACGTAATGTATATGTGGAATTGCAGCGCCATTATTGCCGCGACGAAGAAGTGCGCAATCAATGCGCGCTGGAAATCGCGCAAAAATTAAATCTGCCGGTGCTGGCTACCAACGGCGTGTGCCACGCTTTGCCGGAGCAGCGTGAATTGCTGGATGTATTTTCTTGTGTCCGTCATCACCGCACGCTGGCCACCGCGGGCAGGCTGTTGGCACGCAACGCCGAACGCCACCTAAAATCTGGCGCGGAGATGCAAAAACTTTTCGGTGATCTTCCCGAAGCCATCGCCAACACGCAGGTGCTGGCTTCGCGGCTGCAATTTACGTTGAATGATCTGGGTTACCAGTTCCCGATATATCCGGTGCCGGATGGGCGCTCGCAGATGCAGTTTTTGCGCGACCGCACTTACGACGGCATGCTTTCCCGCTACGGAACGGACAACGAGCGCGCTCGCAAACAAATTGCGCACGAGCTTGACGTTATTGAAAAGCTCGATCTGGCGGGCTATTTCCTGATTGTGTGGGACATCATTCGTTTTTGCGGGCAGCAAAATATTCTAGTGCAGGGGCGCGGGTCGGCGGCGAACAGCGCAGTTTGCTATGCGCTGGGCATTACCGCGGTGGATCCGGTGGGCATGGAGCTTCTGTTCGAACGGTTTTTGTCCGAGGAGCGGGGCGAGTGGCCAGACATTGATCTCGATCTTCCGAGCGGTGATCAACGCGAACGNGCCATTCAATATGTTTATGAACGCTACGGAAAACTTGGCGCAGCCATGACCGCGAATGTCATCACGTATCGTGGGCGCTCGGCGGCACGCGAAATTGGAAAAGCTTTTGCGTTTGATTCAGAGGTGTTGAATCGCCTGACCGCACTCGTGGGAGCGTGGGAATACAAGGACGCCAACGACACGCTGGAGCGCCAGTTTCAGGATGCCGGGCTGGACTTACAGCATCCGCAGATTCGCAAATTTTGCGAGTTGTGTTTGAGATTTCAGGATTTGCCCCGCCACCTTGGGCAACATTCAGGAGGGATGGTGGTTTGCCAGGGGCAACTGGATTCTGTCGTGCCGCTGGAGCCGGCGACGATGCCGGGGCGCGTGGTGGTGCAATGGGATAAAGACGATTGCGCGGATATGGGGATCGTGAAAGTGGATCTGCTGGGGCTGGGGATGATGGCGGTGCTGGAGGATTCGCTGAAAATTATTCGCGATGATTATGGAGAAGAAGTGGATTTGAGCCGATTACCGGCCAACGATGAGCTGGTTTATAAAACTTTGCAAAAAGCAGATACCGTGGGGATGTTTCAAATTGAAAGCCGCGCGCAGATGGCGTGTTTACCGCGACTGCATCCGGTTTGTTTCTACGACATTGTTGTGCAAGTGGCGATTATTCGGCCTGGGCCGATTGTCGGGCAAATGGTGAATCCTTATTTAAAGCGGCGGCAGGGGCGCGAGCCGGTGACGTGTTTGCATCCTTCGCTGGAGCCGGTTCTTGCGCGCACGCTGGGGGTGCCCCTTTTTCAGGAGCAACTGCTGCGCATGGCCATGATTGCCGCGGGATTCAGCGGCGGAGAAGCGGAAGAGTTGCGGCGGGCTTTTGGTTTCAAGCGCTCCGAAAAGCGCATGAAAGATGTAGAGCTCAAGTTGCGACGGGGAATGGATAAAAATGGCATTAGCGGCGAAACGCAGGAAACGATTATTCGTTCGATTACTTCGTTTGCGTTGTATGGATTTCCTGAATCGCATGCGGCTAGTTTTGCGTTGATCGCGTACGCCAGCGCGTATTTGAAGTGTCATTACCTGGCGGCGTTTACGGCGGCGATGCTAAACAATCAGCCGATGGGTTTTTATCAGCCGCCTTCGCTGGTCACGGATGCACAAAGGCACGGTTTACGGGTGCGACCAATTGATATCACGTGTTCGAATTGGCTTTGCACGCTGGAAAAAATCGAGGAGAAGTTTGCGGTGCGATTGGGGCTGCGGTATGTGAAAGGTTTGCGCGCGGAAATAGGGGCCGAAATTGTTCGCGAACGCGCGGCGCGTCCATTTACCTCGGTGGATGATTTAAAACGCCGCTTTCCGCGAATTCAGAAATCGGAATTGGCGGTGCTCGCGGAAGTGGGGGCTTTGAACCGCTTGGGAAACGAGCGCGGATTTCATCGACGCAGCGCTTTGTGGCAAGTGGAGAGAACGGCGCGATCTGCCGGTCCTTTGTATGAACTTTGCGATGATGTAAGAAAAAATGATTTGGAAGAAAACGTTTTAATTGAAAGTGCGTCGGAAAATGATGATTCCGCACCCTCGCCGCTCGCGCAGATGACTGCGGAAGAACGATTGGTGGCCGACTATCGTGGCACGGGAATGACCGTGGGTCCGCATCCCATGGCTTATCATCGCGCGGATCTGCGAAAAATGGGGATTCGCAGCGCCGCAGAATTGCCGCATTTGCCGGATGGGATGCAGGTGCGCATTGCTGGAGGGGTGATTGCGCGACAGCGCCCAGGCACTGCCAAGGGATTCGTATTTTTGAGCATGGAAGATGAGACTGGTATTGCCAACGCTATAATTTCGCCGCAGCTATTTGAAGAATGTCACGTGGTGGTCGTGCATCAACAATTTTTGATGATTGAAGGGCAGTTGCAGAACCAGGACAATGTGGTTTCGGTGAAATCGCAGCGCATCCGGCCGTTAACAATTACCAGCGCGCCGACTACGTCGCACGATTTTCACTAAAGGCGGGCTACCAATAATAAAAAGACCGCAATCTTGCGAAACGACATCTAACCAGCGTGAAATCCAAAGCCAAGGCCAAAGCAGCGCCTAAGCGCAAAGCGGTGGCTTCTCCGCGTAAAGCTGCGACTCCGCTACGTTCCCGTTCGAAGAAAAGCGACGCAATCGCACAACCAGCGGGCTTGGAGATACCGCGCAACATTGAGAACGTTACGCTAAGTGTTGAGGGCCGGCCGGTAAATCTCACAAATTTGTCAAAAATTTACTTTCCTGAACTGGGCCTGACCAAGCGAGACCTGCTGCAATATTATCTGGATGTTTCACCGTGGCTGTTGCCGCATCTTCAGAATCGCGCCATGGTCATGAAGCGTTATCCCAACGGCATAAATGGCGAATTCTTTTTTATGAAGCGGGCGCCGTCGCCGCGGCCGGATTCGATTCCTATATGTTCCATCGAGCACGGCTCCGGTAATGTGATTGGCTTTCCGGTGATTCAACATTTGTCGTCGCTTTTGTGGGTTGTGAATCTGGGGTGCATTGATCTGAATCCGTGGTACGCGCGATGCGACGATGTGGACCGGCCGGATTATCTTCATTTTGATCTGGACCCGGTCGTCGGCGCATCTTTCAAGGAGGTACTGGAGACCGCGTTGATAGTTCGAGAGGCGCTGGATTCAATCAAAATACAAAATTACGCGAAGACTACTGGGTCGCGAGGGATTCACGTTTACGTGGCCATTAAGCGAGGGCCCACGCAGAAGCAGGTATGGAGTTTTGCGAAAGCATTTGCGAAAGAATTGGAAGCGCGTCATTCGAAAATAATTACGGCGGAATATCGTGTGGCGAAGCGGCCGCGCGGGCATGTGCTGGTTGATTACAATCAGAATGCATGGAACAGAACGCTGGCTTCTGTTTATTCCGTGCGGCCGAAACCTGCCGCGACGGTTTCGACGCCTGTAACTTGGGAAGAAGTGGAGCGCGGAGTGCGCATCGAGGATTTCACGGTAAAAAATGTGCCGGTGCGGCTCAGGAAAATCGACGATCTGTGGAAGCCGCTGTTGGAAGAAAAGAATCGCGTGGATTTGAAATCGTTTCTATGACGCTACCGCTAAAAAAACAATACGCGCCGATGGAGGCCTTGCCGGCTACGGAGCTGCCCGAGGGACCCGAGTGGCAATATGAACCTAAATGGGATGGATTCCGGTGCCTGGCGTTTCGTGATGGGGCGCAGATCGATCTGGAATCGAAATCGGGCAAGCCGCTGACGCGTTATTTTCCGGAACTGGCTGCGACGCTGCTGGAGCTTAAAGCGAAGAAATTTGTTTTGGATGGCGAAATCGCGATTCCCGTGAATGGGCATTTGTCCTTCGATGAGTTGTTGATACGCATCCATCCGGCGGCCAGCCGCGTTTTGAAATTGAGCCAGGAACACCCTTCCGTGTTTATCGTTTTTGATCTGTTGGTGGATGAGAACGGAAAATCGCTGGTTCAGCTGCCGCTGGAAAAGCGGAGACAGGAGCTGGGGCGGTTCGCACGAAAGTTTTTCGACAAAAATGGTTCCATCAGTCTGTCTCCGGCGACCGATGATTTAGCGGTTGCGCGGAAATGGTTCCACATGGGCGTGGGGCTGGATGGAATTGTTGCCAAGCGTAAAGATCTCCCGTATCAAACGGGCGAACGCACCGGGATGCAGAAAATCAAGAAGCAGCGCACCGCCGATTGCGTAGTTGGAGGATTTAGATACCTGGAGAAAAAACCGCTGGTCGGGTCGTTGCTGCTGGGCCTCTACAATGATGAGGATTTGCTGGACCATGTGGGATTCAGCTCGTCGATCCAGGCGGACGAGCGCTTGGCATTGACCAAAAAGTTGGAGAAAATAATCAAGCCCCCAGGATTTACGGGAAAAGCGCCTGGCGGGCTGAGCCGCTGGAGCACAAAACATTCGATGGAGTGGCAGCCGCTCGAACCCAAGCTGGTGGCGGAAGTGCAGTTTGATCACTTCACCGGCGGCAGATTCCGTCATGGGACTAAATTCCTGCGGTGGCGCCTGGAGAAGGATCCACGCGAGTGCACCATGAAGCAAGTAAAGCGCGAAAATAAGTCAGCTATGAATTTGCTTTAATTGTTTTGCCTCGTCGATTACCTGCAATGACACAAACGAAACGAGCCTCACGCACCAAATCAAACTATCGGCAACCGATGCCTAGTTCGCAGCCGCGGGTGCCACATAGGATTTTTCTTCTTTCGCCTGCAAATGCCGGCGGGGTTCGCGCGAAAATGATCATGAGCGAGAACGCACGGTTCATACTGGCGCGACGGCTGCGTAATGATGGGTTACCGTTAGGAGAATTATTCAGTTTTATCAGCGGATTGTATTTTCGGGGCAAGCTCTCTTATGCACGGACTTTTGCTTCACCGCCGGCGGGAGTGCCGGGAATATTTGTGATTACGGCGGGACGTGGGTTGGTGTCGCCGGACGCGCTCATGACGCACGACGAGATGCTGGAGATTGCGGACGTTCGAGTGGATGCGGCTGATGCGCGGTACCGCGTGCCGCTGGAACGTGACGCGCAGGAATTGTTGCGCAAGGCCGGAAAGAGATGCGACATTGTGCTGCTTGGCAGCATCGCTACCGCGAAATATGTTGAGCCGTTGATAGGTATTTTTGATGAGCGGCTACTTTTTCCGTCGGCGTTTGTCGGGCGCGGGGATATGAGCCGTGGCGGACTGATGCTGAGGTCCGTGCGAGAAGGCGCCGAGCTTGGTTACGAGCCGGTAATCTCGGCGATTCGACACGGGCCGAGGCCACCGAAATTA
>JGI12053J15887_10001232_pt1 | contig 11718 bp, 10 predicted proteins | sample MedBloCAOM1_O3_FD_15887 | JGI IMG/M metagenome (IMG submission 15887)
CGCGGGACATGAGAACGACTATCCGCATGCGCTCTCCGGCGGCATGCGCCAGCGGGTGTCGATCGCGCGGGCGTTCGCGGTCGAGCCGCAGTTGCTCCTCTGCGACGAGCCGTTCTCGGCGCTGGATGAGATGACGGCGCGCGATCTGCGCCAGGAATTCGTCCGGCTGGTGCGGCAGAACGGCAAGACCGCGGTGTTCATCACCCACCAGATCAGCGAGGCCATGGAAATCGGCGACCGCGTCCTGGTCTGCCATCGCCCGGCCCGCATTGCCTTCGAGGCGCGCATGGATCGCGAGGCCCCCGCCGGCGCACGCCGGGAGATTCACGAGAAAATCATGGACGTGCTTTCGCTCGAAGCCCCGGCCGGCGGGTGAGTGTGGCCGGTTCTAGAGCGTAATTCCTTTAGGGCGCTTCCCTAGCATTTTGCATGCGCATGATCTTCTCCGAAAACCGGTTCCCACTTTTCGGGATCATGCGCGTTAGAACTCGCGCAGCAGACGACCGTAGCCTTCGATGCGGTCGTTCACGCCGGAGAGCCGCAGCGCATCCCAGATGCAGGCCTGCGAAGCGGCCATGACGTTCACGCCGAATTCGCGCTCCAGCGGTTCGATCGCTTCGATGACAGGCCAGTGCGGCGAGGGGAAAAAGATCGCGTCGGCCTCGGGATGCGCACGCATCAGCGCGCGGCCCATGTCGAGCGCCGCCGTCATCGGAATGCGGCCGAACTGGTTGATGACCTTGCCAAAGCCGGTCGCGCCGAGAACCTCGCAGCCGTAGCGTTCGGCGTCGGCGATCAGTCGCGCATCCTCGCGCGCGCCATAGGGATGAGCGACCACCACTTTCTTGCAGGCGAGCATCTTTGCCGCCTTGTCCTGCGCCGCAACGCTCGACGAGACCTTGACGCCCAGTTCCGCCGCGAGCGCCTGCAGCATCGACTGCGCGTTTTGATCGCCGCGGGAGAGATTGACCGGGACTCCGCCGAGGAACACGAGGTCGACGCCGGCGGCGGCGAGCTCACGCGCGGCACGCATGCTCATGTCGTAGGCTTGGTCGACCTCGCTCTTGCTGCGTTCGATCACCGTCAGCGTGGTGATGACCAAGGTCACCCCCGCGGGCGCGAGCTTGTAGAACTCGTACGGAAAAATCTCCGCGCTGAGCGGCGGACAGGTGTAGCCGATGCGGGCACGGTGGCCGTACATATCTCCCGGGGTCGATGCGTGCGAGTTCATGTTTCCACTCTGCTTCGGTCTTGTCTGGACCGTTTCGAAACGGCGTGACGGGTCTGGCGCCCGATGTTACAACAGATTTTGTGCAACCCGGCCGCGGCGGCATCGCCGGAAAGCAAGTGCCGGATGCTCGGGAGAACGAGATGGGGAACGGCACGATCCGGCGGCGGCAGGCAGTATCGGTTCTTGCAGGTTGCGCCTTGTTATCGTGTCTCGCGCTGGATGCGGCGCGCTCTTCCGCCGATGCTGCCGACCAGGTCAAGATCGGCATCTCCCGGACCATCAGCGACGCCGGATATTACATGGCGGACGCCATGGGGTTCTTCCGCGAGGAAGGGATGGAGGTGTCGATCACCGGATTCAATTCCGCCGCGCAGATGATCGCGCCGCTCGGCACGGGCGAGCTCGATGTCGGCGGCGGCACCGTATCAGCGGGCTTGTATAACGCGGTTGGGCGCGGCATCCTCATGAAGATCGTGGCCGATCAGGCGTCGATCAAGCCCGGCTACGGTTACTCCTCGCTGATGGTGCGCAAGGACCTCGTCGATTCCGGCCGGTATAAGAGCTTCGCCGACCTCAAGGGCATGAAGGTGGCGATCGGCGCGCCCGGCACCGGCACGGCCTCGGCGCTCAACGAGGCGCTGAAGAAGGGCGGGCTCAAATACAGCGATGTCGACGTGGTCTATATCGGCTTCCCCGAACATCTGCCGACCTACAAGAACAAGGGGATCGACGCCAGCATCACCAACGAGCCGACCATGACGCGCGCGATCGAGGACGGGGTTGCCGTGCGGGTCGCCGGCAATGACGTCACCTATCCGGACCAGCAGACCGCGGTGACGTTCTTTTCCGACCATTTCATCAAGAACCGGCGCGATGTCGCCGAGCGGTTCATGCGCGCCTATCTTCGCGGCGTTCGCATGTACAACGATGCGCTCAAGGATGGGCGCCTGGCCGGGCCGAAAGCGAGCGAGGTCATTCCGATCCTGGTCAAATATACCACGATCAAGGATGAAAGCATGTTCCGCCGCATGGTTCCGAGTTATTGCAACCCCGACGGCGAGGTGAACGTGGCGAGCCTCAAGAAGGATCTGGAATTTTTTTTTCGCGAGCTCGGCTTGATCGAGAAGACGCCAATGTCGATGGCGTGGTGGACAGCTCCTTCGCCAAGGCGGCCGTAGCCAAGCTCGGGCCCTATCGGGCGCAGGCCAACTGATGCGGACGTAGCGTTGGCGAGAACCAAGGGATGACGAACGTGAGCGCGCCGCGCGCAAGCGACGAGGACTGCATGGAGCCTATTCGATGACTACGCGCGAGCAGAACGACTTCTTGACCCAGACCGGGCCGGGCACGCCGATCGGCGACTTGTTCCGGCGCTATTGGATCCCGGCCCTGCTCTCGGAAGAAGTGCCGGAGCCCGATTGCGCGCCGGTGCGCGTTAAAGTTCTTTCGGAACGGTTGCTGGCGTTTCGTGACACGCAGGGACGCGTGGGCGTGATCGACGAGTTCTGCGCTCACCGTGGCGTGTCGCTCTGGTTCGGACGCAACGAGGAGAACGGGTTGCGCTGCTCCTATCACGGCTGGAAATATGACGTCACCGGGCAGTGCACCGAGGTCCCATCCGAGCCCGAGGCGAGCGGGTTCTGCAAGAAGATCAAGCTGACGTCCTATCCCTGCGTCGAGCTCGGTGACGTCATCTGGATCTATATGGGGCCGGCGGAGCACAAGCCTCCTTTGCCTGCTTTCGAATGGGCAAAGGTGCCGCATTCGCATCGCTTCGTGTCGAAGCGCACCCAGGAGTGCAACTACCTGCAGGCGATGGAGGGCGGCATCGATTCCGCGCACGTCTCGTTTCTTCACCGCCATGAGCTGCGGAGCGACTCGCTTCATGCCGGCAAAGGCGCCGAGCTGACGCGTGAGACCGACGCGCGCTTCGAGGTGGTGGAAACCAGGGGCGGCATGGTGATCGGCGTGCGCCGCCCGGCCGAAGCGGGCCATCTCTACCGGCGTATCACGCAATGGATCATGCCGTTTCACAGCATGATCCCGCCCTATGGCGACAACGCGCTCAACGGCCACGCCTGGGTGCCGATCGACGACGAGAACTGCATGTCTTGGTGCTTCACGCACCATCCCGCGCGCCCGCTCTCCGAGCACGAACTGCACACCATGCGCAACGGCGGCGGCATCCACGTCAGGCTGATCCCCGGCAGCTTCCGGCCGGTGGTCAACAAGGACAACGACTACATGATCGACCGCGCTGCCCAGACATCGCACAAGAGCTATTGCGGCGTCGCCGGCATCGCCATGCAAGACGCCGCGATCCAGGAAAGCATGGGTCCGATCCAGGACCGCAGCAAGGAGAACCTGGTCTCCACCGACAACGGCGTGATCATGGCGCGGATCCGGCTGCGCAAGGCCGCGCTCACCGCGGCGCAGGGCAAGGAGCCGGACGGCATCGATCCCACAACCCACGCTGTGCGTTCGGCGTCGATCGTGCTGCCGGAAGATGTCAGCTTCTACGAGGCCGCGGCCGACGCGCTCGAGGCGAAAGAGGGGGTGACCCACACCTCGGTCTGACATCGTTCGAGCCGTTGCAACCATAACAACACGACGGCCTTAGTTGGGAGGAAGCACATGACCTGGAAGACGATGACCGCGCTCGCGAACGAAGAGGTTCTCGACGGCTTCGGCCATGTCAGCGTCCGCGATCCCCGCAATCCCAACCGCTATCTGATGTCGCGTTCGATCGAAATAGATTGAATCGCGTGGTCCACGGGCATGCTGCGATTTCACAGGCTCCTGCTGATCGGCTGTTTACTCGCCACGCTGTGCGGGGGAGCGAGCGCAGCGGAGGACGGATATCCTTTGCGACTGGTCAAGGTCATCGTCCCGTTCCCGCCGGGATCCACGCTCGATGCGCTGGCCAGGATCGTGACCGACCAACTCGCGCAAAAGTGGGGCCAGCCCGTCATCATCGAGAATATCAGCGGCGGCGGCGGCAATATCGGCACGGATCGGTTCGCGCGTTCGCCACCCGACGGCTACACCTTGATGTTCAGCCCGCCCGGACCGCTCACCATCAATCAGTTTCTTTACGGCGATGTCGCGTATGATCCGGCGAAATTCGTGCCGATCACCGTGTTGGCGCGGGTTCCGAATATCCTCATCGTCCGCAACAGTCTCGGCGCAACATCGGTCGCGGACCTCGTCGCCTTGGCAAAAGCCAATCCCGGCAAGCTCACCTATGCGTCGCAAGGCGTCGGCTCGACCGCCTTCCTGACGGCGAAGCTGTTCGAGACGAGAGCGGATGTCCGGATGGCGCATGTGCCGTATCGAGGCGCGGGGCCCGCGCTCACCGACATCGTCGCCGGCCACGTGGATATGATGTTCGATACCATCGTGACGTCCTCGCCGCTACACCGCGCCGGCAGCGCCAAGATTCTCGCCATCGCAAATTTGGAACGTTCGAGCGCGCTGCCGCAGGTACCGACATTTGCCGAATCCGGGATGCCCGATTTCCGATCCATCACCTGGTTCGGCTGCGTGGCGCCACCCGGGACGCCCGCTTCGGTTGCCGAGAAGGTTTACAAGGATCTGGCGGAGATCCTGGCGCGGCCGGCGGTGGGCGCAAAGCTCACCGAGCTCATGCTCGAGCCGGTCGCCAGCACGCCGGCGCAAGCCGCGCAGTTCTTCGTCGAGGAAACTGCGTTGTGGGGCAGGGTGATCCGGGACACCGGCGTGAAAGCGCAGTGAGGTTCAATCAAGGCTAGCCAAACGGTGCGATCGCCGCGTTAACCGTGCTGGCGCTGCGGTGTGGCCCGATCCGCCTGCTGGAAGTACTGCTCGACCGTCGCAACGATGTAGCGGACGTCGTCCTCGGTCATGAAAGGGTGGGTGCCCCAATAGAGACCGCAATCCATGACGCGGTCGGCACCGCTCAGTTCGCCGTTGATGCGATAGGCGTGGTGAGCGAGCGCGGGCTGCCGGGTCAGATTTCCGCAGATGACCGGGCGCGTTTCGACGCCCGCCGCCTCCAGGTGGTCGCGCAAACCGTCTCGCACGTCGCGCGAGCCGCAAAGCACCGTGTAGCCGAACGGCGCGGGCGCGACGCGCGGATCGTGCCGGATGAGCGTGAGCTTGCCGGCCTGGTCGAGCGCCGCGAGGCCCGCGTCGAGCCTGCGGGCCGTCTCGCACCGGCTCTCGTTGAATGCCGGCAGCTTCTTCAACTGCTCGAGCCCGATCGCGGCATTGATCTCGGTCGGCCGCACGTTGAACCCGGTGGTCAGGAACAGAAAACGGGGATCGATGTGTGGATAGCCGGCCGCGATGTCCTTGCCCGCGTGCATGTCGCGAACCCATCCGTGGGCGCGCATAGCCCGCAACAGATCGGCGAGCTGCGCATTGTTGGTCACCACCATGCCGCCTTCGATGGTGGTGATGTGGTGGGAGAAATAGAAGCTGAAGCTGGCGAGGTGGCCAAAGCTGCCGACGCTCTTGCCGTTCCAGGCGACGCCCAGCGCCTCGCAAGTGTCCTCGAACAGCCAGAGCTTCCGGCGCCGCGCGATCGCCTCGACCGCGGCCACGTCGACGGCGCCGCCCAGCACATGAACCACCACGATGGCGGAGGTGTCGGGCGTGATGGCTGCTTCGATCGCGTCCGGCCTCATCTGCAGCGAATGCGGATCGCAGTCGACGAAAACCGGCTTTGCCCCGGCCTGCAACACCGGCCAGATCGTGGTCGACCAGGTCAGAGCCGGAACGATGACTTCCGATCCCGGCAGGATGCGGCGCGGCAGCGTGTCGTCGGTGGGAACGAGGGCATCGGCCATCGCGAACAGCGCGATCAGGTTGGCCGACGACCCGGAATTGACCATGACTGCATGGTCGACGCCGAGATAGTTGGCAAACTCCTGTTCGAAGGCCCGGCACCGTGCACCCATGGTGAGGGCATCGGAATCAATCACCGCCTTTGCCGCGTTCCGTTCCTCCTCGCCGATGGTGCTCTTGTTGAGGGGAATGTGCATGTCGGCCTGTCTCAATTCACGACGCATGGGCGCCGAAACCTCGCGCGAGCGTAGCGGATTGATCTTGTCAGAGGGGGATCTCTTGATCCTTCGTCACCACGTGCGCATAGGGCATCGGGAACAGCAGCTTGCCGCCTTGCCGCAGATAATCCTGCTCGCGGGCGACGATTTCTTTTTTGAAATACCACGGCAGCACCATCATGGTGCTGGGCCGAAGGTCGCGGGCGCGCTCTTCCGAAATAAGCTCGAAGTCAGTCCCAAGCGTGCGCAACCCGACTTTGTCGGGGTTGCGCTCGCTGATATAGGGCATTCGCTCCTTCGTGATCCCGAAGAACTGCAGCAATACGTTGCCCTTGGTGGAGGCGCCGAGGCCGAAGACCTGTCCGCCGCCCTGAATTTCCCGCTCCAGGAATTCGTTGACGCGCCCGGCGAGGTCCTGAATTTTCTTGAAATAGTCGCGGTAGGTCTGAGCCTGATCCAATTTCAGCGCGCGCTCCATGTCCGCGAGCGTATCGAGATTGCGCTGCCCGGCTTCGGTGAACGCACGCTTGTTGTCGGCATGGGTGATGAATGCGCGCAGGCTGCCGCCGTTCACGGCGTTGGTGGAGGCGTCGACGATGGCAAGCCCGTTCCTCTCCATCAGCTTCCTGAGCGCGTCGAGCGAATAATAGGAAAGGTGTTCGTGGCAAATGTCGTAGAAGTTCATATTCGTCAGCATGAGCGGCAGATAGCTGAGCTGAATGCACCATATTCCGTCGGGCGCCAGGATCGCCTTGACGTCGGCGACGAAGCTGTTCGGATCGGACAGATCGTAAAACATCGCATTGCAGCCGACCGCCTTGGCCTTGGCGCCGGGAAAGTGCTGCTCGAACGGCTTTGCGGAAAAATAGTCGTTGATGACGGTCATGCTTCGGTCGACATGCGACCAGTCGATGTTGCGCGCGGGCTCGAAGCCGACGCGCCGCAAGTGATCGGGGTAGAATGCCAGGGTCGTGCAATCATTCGCTCCGATGTCGACCACGATGTCCTGCGGCGCGAGCTCGAGCCGGCTGGAGATGTCCTTGACCACGTCGCGCAAATCGTTGCGCATGGTTTCGCTCGTGGCCGAGCGGTAGAAATAGCGCCGGTAAAGCAGATCGGCCTCGACCTGCTCGCGCAACTGGAGGAGGCCGCAGCCATCAGGGCTTCTTGCGCGGTCGCAGAGGGTCATCGTCAAGGGGACGCGGATTTTGGCGAGGTCCCCTTCCTCGGCATTGCTGCGGGTGAAGGTGGGTGAGAGGAACTGCGGCGCGATGCTGATGACGTCGGTCAGCGCTTCGGATCCGCAGACCTTGCAGCGCTGCAAGAGCGTGAACGGCTTTCGTTCGCACGGATTGCTGATGGCTGCAGCTGACATCACTTCGGCTCTTGCGGCTTGGTCTTTTTTCGCTGGTTTTTGCTTTGGATGGAAGGTGAGGAAGTCTCGCAAGATCAATTGGGTGATCTGGCATCCGGTGCGAAACGGCATCATCTTGCGGTTGCCGCCGATCCGCGCCGGCTCATGCGCTGGAATCTCGGTGACGCGCATCCCCGCGCGCGCAAACCGCGTCGAGCTTTGGCAGGGCCAGCTCAAGCCCGGCGCGTCCAGGTCGAGCCGCAAGGCTTGCTCGCGGCGATAGGCGCGAAATCCGACCAGGGCGTCGGTGTAATGCGTTCCGAAAAAGAGATTCACAACGCGCGTGAACATCCAGTTGCCGGCAGCGGTCAGCCAATCGTCGTCGTCGCTCTTCGCGCCGTCGCGGTAGCGCGATCCGATGACGAGGTCATAACCCTCGTTCATCTTGGCAACGATGCGAGGGATGTCGCCGGGAATGGAGTTTCCGTCCGGGTTGAACTCGATGATGACGTCGCAGTTGGAGAGGCGTATGGCCTCCAACAGGCCTTCACCATAGCCGCGGGTGGTTTGGGAATGCACGCGCAGGCCGGCCGCGCGCGCAAATTCGACGGTGCCGTCGGTCGAGCCGCCGTCGACCACGATGATCTCGTCCACCCACTCCCTCCGAATCTGGGGAATGATGACCCGAACGGCTTCGATCTCGTTGAGGGTCGGCAGCAGCAGCGTTGTGGTGAGCTTCACTCGGCACCTGTCTCCACAGAGACATTCTTGAGATACCAGTCGTAAGTCAGCCTCAAGCCTTCCGGGATGGCAACCTTCGCCTTCCAGCCCAGGCGTGCGGCGCGGCCAACGTCCATCAGTTTCCTCGGCATCCCGTCGGGCTTGTCGGTATTGAACACGATCTCGCCGGGGTAACCGGCAAGCTCCTTGATGGTGCGAGCGAGGTCCCGGATCGCGATGTCCTGTCCGAGGCCGATATTAACGAAAGTGCCGATGTCCTTCGCGTCCACGTTCCGCATGAAGTGAAGCATGGCATCGATCAGATCTTCGACGAACAGCAGCTCACGCCGGCTCGCGCCCGTACCCCAGACCTCGACGGACGGCAGCCGCTTTTGCTTCGCCTCATGGAATTTGTGGATCAGGGCGGACACAACGTGCGATTTGGCCGGCTCGAAATGATCGCCGTAGCCATAGAGGTTGCACGGCATCAGATTGAGGAAATTGGTGCCGTATTGCTGGTTCGAGTATTCGCACAGTTTCATCCCCGCGATCTTGGCGATGGCATAGCCCTCGTTGGTTGGTTCGAACGCCCCGGTCAGGATGTCGTCCTCGTTCATGGGTTGCGGGCAGTCGCGCGGATAGACGCAGGAACTGCCCAGGAACACCAGCTTGTCCACCTCCGCAATGCGCGCCGCGTGGATGACGTGCATCGCGATCATCAGGTTTTCGTACAGGAATTCGACCGGATAGCTCACGCTCGCGCCAATGCCGCCGATATGGCCTGCGAGGTGAAAGACCAAATCGACCGGATTGTGCGTAAAGAACTGATGGATGGCCGCCTGGTTGCGCAGATCGAGCTCTTGCGACGAAGGCGCAAGAATGCGCTCGTAGCCGTCCCGGCGCAGACGCTCGACGAGCGCCCGGCCGACCATGCCGCTCCCACCGGTGACGAGTACGCGCGCCGTTTTTTCCATGTCGATCCGGGGCTTTAGCAACGGTGACCCGGGGGGTCAACGCTGCCCACCCGACAGACCGCAATTGAGCACGACACCCCGGCTGCGCCCTTTTGGCTTTCTAACCTAGTCGCCGAAAGGAATGCCGCGAGCTCGTAGCGCCCGGGCCCGCGGTTTCGGGCCCGTTGCCCTATTTCTTCGGTCCCGGCATGTCGTGCGGATGTCCTGGTCCCCAATAGTTCGTGGGGGTGTCGTCGCCCCAGACCTTCGGCCGCTGCGGCCTGTCCTGATGCCACGGCCTCGGCTCGAAATAACCGAGCTCCTCGTCATGCATCTGGTCGAGATCGGTGAAGAACTCGACCGTGATGCCGTCGGGATTCTTATGATAGATCGCGATGTTGTGCCCGATCAGGTGACGGATCGGGCCCCAGAACAACTTGATGTCCTTGCGAGCGAGAAGATCGCAGGCACGGTTGATCTCGGCCTCGTCGCGCAGCTCGAACGCGAGGTGGTGAATGTTGGCGTTGTCGGCTTGCAGCAGGTTGATGGTGTGGTGATCGCGGCTGCAACGTAGAAACGCGAAGAAGTCGCTGCGCCAGTCCGACACCTTGAACCCGAGCACGTCGCAATAGAACTTCACGGTGCCGGCCACGTCGGGCGTGTGAAATGCGACGTGGCCGAGCTTGCGCGGCATGACCCCGGTGTCGGTGCCGTCGTCCTTGGCAAACGCGTAATCCGAGAAGATCTCGACGCGGGTGCCCTTGGGATCGGCGAACACGATCGCTTGCGCGATGCCAGGGGTGATGTCGCTCCGCTTATCGGATTTGACTCCGGCCTTGGACAGGCGTGCAGACAGCTCGCCGAGATCGCTGCCGGGCGCGACCTGAAAGGCCAGCCGTACGCCCGCCGGGCGGTCGCCGTGCTCGAGCACGATCACCTCTTGCCCCGGCTTGGTCGCCAGGATCGCGCGGTTCTTCTCCCGGGCGACGGTGCTCAAGCCGAGCACGCGCGTGTAGTAGTCGAGCTGGCGCTCGAGGTCGGGCGTGGTCAGTGTCGCATGCCCAATTCGTTTGACTTGCAGCATCGCGACATTCCTCTCGTTAGGTGCCGGCCTTGTGCGCCCGCACCGGCACCGTCATCTCGCCGATCGGGTCGATGCTGGCAAGCATCACGTCGCCCGGCTTGACCGGGCTCACCCCGTCGGGGGTCCCGGTATAGAGCACGTCGCCGGGATAGAAGGTGTAAAAGGTGGAGCCCCATTCGATAAGCTTGCGGCAGTCGTAGATCAGCTGCTTGGTATTGCTGTTCTGCTTGAGCTCTCCGTTGACCGAAATCTTGAGCGGGACGTCGTCGGGGTCGGCGATCTCGTCGGCGGTGACCATCCACGGCCCGAGCACGGAGTAGGTGTCGATCGATTTGCGGAAACTGCGGTCTTCCTTTCCTCGCGCCGTCATATCGAGTCCGATGCAATACCCGGCGACGTAATCCAGCGCTTTGTCGCGCGGGATATCGCTGCCCCGCTTGCCGAAGATGATGGCGAGCTCGACTTCATGCTCGTTGCGCCGCTCGGGGAAGCGGATCGCCACGCCCTCGGACGGCCCGACCAGGGACGAGTTCGCCTTGATAAAAAGTCCGGCGGTGCCAATGGCCGGCGACGCCATGATGTTCTGCGTCGCCGCGCGCGCCGCCATTTCCTCGATATGCGCCTTGTAGTTGGTGGGCGCCGCGACGAGCTTGGAAGGCCGCGCCACCGGCGACAGCAGCTTGACCTGAGACACCGGCTTGCCCGGCGCCTTCGCCGCCATCTCCTCGAGGCGGGGGCGCCATTCCGGCAAGGCTGCGATCACCGCGTCGCCCTTCATGGCATAGGGAGCGGCCGCCCTGATCTGGGTCTGCGCCTCGGTGACGTCGTGCACCATATCCCCGCGCACCACTCCCAAACGGTCGTCGTCGTACCGGCATAGCCTCATGGCGTTCTCCTGGTGTGAAACAAATCGTTCAATTCGCAATCTCTTCGCTGTCGTCGTCCAGCGAGAGCGAGTGTCCAGCGGTCACTGGGGCGGACCCAACTTGGCCGTTGGTGCTGGCTGCCCCGTCCCGGAGATCCCGCGGAGCATCACAACCCAGAGGTTGCGCACAAAGGTCACCTCGGCCTGAAGATTTCCTTGAACAGCCCCTGCCATTTCTTCTGCTCTTCGCCGGCGAAGATAGTGGCAATGATTTTCCGCTCCTTCAACCTTTCGCTCACATGCGGCGGGTTGATCGGCACATCCGTTCGGGTCGGCATGCGGCCGCGCTTGGTCAGAAACTGCTCGGCCTCGCGGCTGAGCATGAAGTTCGCGCCGAGCAGGGCCGCCTTGGGATGCGGCGCCTGTGCGCTGACGCCAACCGAGCCGAAGAACAGCGCGACCGGAT
>JGI12053J15887_10001233_pt1 | contig 11714 bp, 10 predicted proteins | sample MedBloCAOM1_O3_FD_15887 | JGI IMG/M metagenome (IMG submission 15887)
GCTCAACCTCGTGGCCTCTGAGGAGTGGCGGAGCGACGACTGGGTCACGCTGTACTACGCAGACGGGTCCGGCCGTGCGCTGGGCTTACAGCGCAGCGAGTCGCCTGTGGAGGCCCATCCGCGTATCCACCTTGATCTGTTCGTGGACACCACTGCTGAGCAGGAAGCCGAGGTCGAGAGGCTCGTCGCGCTAGGGGCAAGCAAGCTCGACTGGGGGCTGTATCCGCCGGAGCCGGACTTCATCGTCCTCGGCGACCCGGACGGCAACGCCTTCTGCATAGTCGACCTCAGCCAGGCGCCATCTGGTGACGACCGTTCGAGTTAGGACCGCGCCGAACGGGCCACCGTCATACTCGCTCTCGTTGCAGTGTTAGCCGGTGAGGGCGTTCAAGGCGGTGTCGACGTCGTTTTCGGTGGAGTAGATGTGAAAGGAGACCCGCAGGTCTCCGGCGCGGGTCGCTGCTCGGATACCGGCGGCGGCGAGTTTGCGGTCAGCGTCGGGAATGGCGGCGGACACGATCGCGCTGTCACCATGGGCTAGGTCCAGGCCGGCGCGGAACCGGTTGGCCAGCGCGAGGTTGTGGGTGTGGATCACCTCCACACCGATCTGTTCCACGACCTCCAGGGCGGGCGCGGTGCCGACCCAGCTGAACCAGGCGGGTGAGGTATCGAACCGGCGAGCCGAGCGGGCTAGCCGCAACGGAAGTCCGTAATAGGAGGTGTGCACGTCCTCACCGGCATACCAGCCGGCGTGCAGTGGGCGCAGGCGATCCCGTAGCCGGTCGCTGACGGCGAGAAACGCACTGCCCCGAGGCGACATCAACCACTTGTAGGCTCCGCAGGCCAGCGCATCGACCCCAGTGGCGGTCACCGGCAGCCAGCCGCAGGCTTGGGTGGCGTCAACGATGACGAGCGCGTCGTGGCTCCGGGCGGCCGCCACGATGGCGTCGAGATCGGCGATCTGTCCGGTCGCGGACTGAACCAGGCTGAAAGCGACCACCCTGGTTGAGCGGTCTACCGCGTCGGCGAGCCCGGATACGGGAACTGACTGCACGTCGATACCTCGATCGGCGTGGACTAGCCACGGGAAGAGCAGTGACGTGAAGTCGCCCTCGGCGGTGACCACCCGGGCCCCGTCGGGTACGCCCGCCGCCACTAAGCCGATCAGCTCCGAGACTGTCGCACCGACCGCGACCTGGTCGGTGCGGACGCCAACCAGACGCGCGAACGATTCCCGCGAGCGTTCGGTCGACTCCCCCCACTTTTCCCAGCTCGTTAGTCCTGACCGCCAATCGGCCAGTACGGACTGCACTGCATCCCACGCCGGCGTTGGCGGCAACCCGTAGGTCGCTGTGTTCAGCCAACCCGGCTCGGCAGACCACAGCAGCTGTGCGTCGGCGATCTTCATCCTGGGAAACTATCCGACCACGCCCTCGCAGTCGTTGATGTGTTCCGGAGTTGACAACCGAGCCTCGTCACTATTTGTGGCGCTCGGGCTACCGGGGTTGCAGCTTGTAGAGGTGCCGCCGGTGGCAACTGTGCGANAAAANTTGCCACCGGTGGCACCTCCACAAAAAATCCACCCAACCTCTTCANGNGNCNTATGTGACTCCTGNNGNGGGGAATGGCTAGCAAGGCGGGCCNACCCGACCGAACCAGAGGGTCGCCGAAGGCGGGCCGTCTGAGGTGATCAGTCTTTTCCGGAAAGTACAGCGGCCGCCTCGAGTAGCATCCAACCCGACAGCTGCACCGACAGGTCACCCTCGGGGCGCCCCGGGCTGGGCGGCTGGGCTGCAACCGTCCACTGCGGGCCGAATACCGGACCGCCGTCGGCCACGCCCCGGTTGCGCCAGGCCGCCTCAGCGGAGTCCAGCACCAGCCGCCCAGCGATCTTGCTGGACGGCTCGGACGGTCGGGCCGCTGCGGCCACGGTGAGGTAGCGGGCCAGGATGCCGCTGAACAGTCCGCCGTCGCCGCCGCCGTGCCCGCGCAGCACACCCCCGTCGGTGAGGTGCTCGGCGACCGCGTGCACTGTTCGGTCCGCCTGTTGCCACCAGCGCGGCTCGCCGGTGGCGGTGCCCAGCTCGACGCAGGCGCCCAGCACCAGCCCCTGGCAGTAGCTGTAGACGGCTCGCTCGACGGTGCGCACGGAGCCGTCAGGGTTCACCCGCGCCCCGTCGAAGACCAGGCCGGTGCTCGGGTCGATCAGGTGCTCGAGAATCCAGTCGGCCAGCGACGCCGCGATGCCCAGGTTGCCCCGGCGGGCGTAGAAGATCGCCGCCGGGCCGGTCGCCGGGACGTTGACGAAATCGTCGCCGACTCGCCACCGCATCCCGCCGCTCGGCCCCCGACCGAACCGCAATCGGCGCATGATGGCCTGCTCCGCGCCCGGCTTGCGGATCCCAGCCAGCGCTGCGCTGCGCTGCAACGCCAAGCCGAGCCAGGCAACGTCGTCGTAGTAGTCGTTGACCCAACCGGTGAGGTTGCGCACCCGCACACCGCGGACCAGGGCCGCGGTGGTGTCCCGCCGCCATTGCGTCGGGGCGCGCTGGTAGGCGTCGAGCGTGCAGTCCAGCAGGTGCGCCTGCCACCAGTAATGCCAGTGTGCCGAACGTCCCGGCCAGCCGGGTCGCCCCAACCGGGTGTCGGGCAGGCTCCATAGCCAGCGCAAGTGCCGGGTGTGCACCGCGCGTTCCGCCGCGGCCGCGCGGGCCGCCCACACACTCACCAGGCCGTCCCGAGATCGGCGTGCTGGCGGATCCAGGCGTGCATGGCGATCCCGGCGGCCACCCCGGCGTTGATCGACCGGGTCGAGCCGAACTGCGCGATCGAGACAGTCAACGCGGCCCCCTTGCGAGCTTCGGCGGTCAGGCCAGGGCCTTCCTGCCCGAACAGGAGCAGGCAATGCCGCGGCAAGCTGGCGGTCTCCAAACGCAGCGCACCAGGAGAGTTGTCCACCCCCACCACAGTGAGCCCCGTCGTGGCGGCGTGCGCGAGCAGCTCCGCGATGTCGTCATGGTGGCGCAGGTGCTGGTAGCGGTCGGTAACCATGGCGCCCCGGCGGTTCCACCGGCGGCGGCCCACGATGTGCACCTCTGCCACGGCGAAGGCGTTCGCGGTGCGCACCACGGTGCCAATGTTGTGGTCGTGGCCGAAGTTCTCGATCGCCACGTGCACTGGGTGGCGGCGGGCGTCCAACGCGGCGACCACCGCGTCGCGNCGCCAATACCGGTAGGCGTCGACGACGTTGCGACGGTCGCCCTCGCGCAGCAGCTCCGGGTCGTAGCGTTCGTCGTCGGGCCACGGTCCGGGCCACGGGCCGACGCCGACGGTCTCACCCCACTCGGTCGCGCCAGGCTGTAGCGGCTGCTGTGCGTGGCGTTCAGTGCTGTAGCGCTCGTAGCTCAGCGGTGGCCTCGGCGCGATGCCATCAATCACGCGTCTCCCCGCCACCCGCAAAGACCCGCTACGTCGCTGCCCACAACGTCGACACTAGCCACCGCTGCGCTCGATTCGACCCGCGGCCGCGCTCCCGGATGGCTTGCGATGCGCACGCTGGAACATGACCACCGCAGGAGGTGCGTACCGTTCTTGGAAACGTGCCACTTCTGCCAGATGGCAGATGTATTAAGGGTGCGCATGATGTCTGACACCGCAGCGAGGTGGAACGCATGACTACGACAACGCGCGTCGCCGATCCACAGTCGTATCCGCTGCCACCGTGGGTCCAAATGCCGTGGCTGGAGCGACTGCGAGCAGCCAAGGCGTACCACACCGGCGGAGAGCGGATCCGCGACGCCGCCGGGCCGGTGGCCCTCGTCAAGCTGGGTCCACGTGGGCTCACCCCCGTGGGTGCGGTGGTGACCTCGCCCCAAGGCGCCCGGGACGTGCTCGCCGGGACGGATGCCTCCATCGATAAGGAAATGATCTTACATGTGCAGGCTCGGGTCCACGGCGACAATGTGTTCAACATGGCGCATGAGCGGTGGTTGCCGCGGCGGCGGGCGCTGCAACCGCTGTTCACCAAGAAACACGTCGCTACCTTCGCCGGGCACATGGCTCTCGCTGCCCAGGAGGTGGTCGCGAAGTGGCCGCTGAAGCGACAGGTTGATCTGAATGAGGAATGCCGCACACTGACGTTGCGCGTCATTGGCAGGTCGGTGTTCGGGATTGAGCTCGGCGACCGGGCTCAGCAACTCGGTCCGCACATTGAACGGGTCTTGCGGTACCCGACCGGGCGAGCAACGACCCCGGTTCGGGCTCCGGCTGCACTTCCAACACCCGCCCGCTGGCGGTATCGCAGATCGCTGACGGTGATCCAGGCGGTGGTCGAGGAGGCCTTAGCCGCGTTCCGGGCCGACCCTTCACGCGACGCGCCGCTGGTGCGCCGTTTGGTCGAGACGACGGATCCGGCGACGGGGCAGCCGCTCACCGACGAGGCGATCCGCGACGAACTCATTATCTTCCTGCTGGCTGGTCATGACACGACTGCGACAACGCTCACGTACGCGTTGTGGGCCCTGGGACACCACCGAGAGATCCAAGAACGCGTTGCGGCCGAGGTCGCAGAGCTGGGCAAGCGGACGCTCACAGTCGACGACGTGCCTCACTTGACCCACACCGTGCAAGTGATTCATGAAGCACTCCGGCTGTGCCCGCCCGCTGCCGCAGTGGGGCGCCTTGCCATGACCGACATCGTGGTCGACGGTTTCCGGATTCCGGCTGGCACGAATCTCATCGTCGGTGTCTACGCGCTGCACCGCGATCCGGCGCTGTGGGAGGACCCTGAGCGGTTCGATCCTGACCGGTTCAGTCCGCAACGGTCGAAGGGGCGCAACCGGTGGCAGTACCTGCCCTTCGGCGGCGGACCACGGTCTTGTATCGGCGACCATTTCGCGATGCTGGAGGCCACGCTCGGGCTGGCGACCCTGGTCCGGGCGGTCGAGATCACATCGATCGACGACGAGTTTCCGCTCGCCCTGCCGTTCACGATGACCGCTGATGGGCCGATCCCAGCCAAGGTGCACAACCGGTCCTGACCGGCGCGCGAAGGACATCATCACCTAACTTCCAGGATCCGGTGCTGTGGAATGGGGCGCATGCCATTCGTCGATCACCGCAACCCCAGATCGCTGATATTCAGCACTGCGCGGTAGGGCAGGCCGGCGGCTTCGATGGCCTGGCGGGCTCCGGTGTCACGGTCCACCACGGTGGCCACGCCCACGACGTCGGCTCCCGCGTCGCGCAGCGCCGCCACGGCGGTGAGCACCGAGGCGCCAGTAGTCGAGGTGTCCTCGACGGCGAGCACCGGACGGCCGACGACGTCAGGGCCCTCGATGCGCCGCTGCATCCCGTGCTGCTTGGTCGCGGTTCGCACCACAAAGGCGTCCACCGGTGGGCCGGGTGCATGCAAAACCGCTGTCGCGACCGGATCGGCACCCAGGGTCAAGCCGCCCACCGCCTGGTAGGACCAGTCGCTGGTCAGTTCCCGGACCAGCCGCCCGATCAGCGGCGCGGCCTCGTGATGCAACGTGGCGCGGCGCAGGTCGACGTAGTAGTCGGCCTGCGCCCCGGACGACAGCGTGACCCGGCCGTGCACCACCGCCAGCTCACGGACCAGCGCTGCCAGGCGAACCCGCGCCTGGGTCATGTGCGACCCTGCGTGGTGCGTCCGGCGAGGCGCCTGACGAGGCTGCGAGGGAGCACGCCAACCAGCCCCACCAGGGCCCGGTACTGCAGGCCCGGCACGGAAATAGTGCGGCCGCGCCGGAGGTCGGTCAGGCAGTCGCGGACGACGGTGTCGGCGTCCAGCCAGAACGCTGAGGGGCTGCCGGTCATGTCCATCCCGGCGCGGCCATGGAACTCCGTGCGGACATAACCGGGGCACAGTGCCAGCACCTGCACCCCGGTGCCGGCCAGCGCCACCGCGAGCCCCTCGGACAGCATCGTGACGTACGCCTTGCTCGCGCCGTAGGTAGTGCCGCGGCCGGGCAGAAAGCTCGCCACGCTGGACACGTTGATCACCGCACCGTGCCCGGCGTCCACCATGGACGGCAGCACGGCGTGAGTCAGCCGCAGCACGCTGGTCACGTTGACGTCCAGCTGGGCCTGCAGGTCAGCGATGTCGGCGTCGAGAAACTCAGTGCCGACGCCGACACCCGCGTTGTTCACCAGCAGGTCCACCGAATCACCGGTGCGCAGCCGTTGCTCGACCACCTGCCGTTCGCTGGCGCTGGCCAGATCCGCGGGCAAGACCTCGACGCTCACCCCGTGACGTTGCGATAGCTCGGCAGAAAGCTGCTGCAGCCGTTCGCGGTTCCTGGCGACGAGCACCAGGTCGTAGCCTTCGGCAGCGAGCCTCCGGGCGAAGGCGCCGCCGATCCCGGCCGTGGGACCGGTAATCAGCGCGGTCGGCATGGTCTGCAGGTTAGCCGCTCGGTGTCACGAAGCTGGTCGGTAGCCGGCCGCCGACGACGTCATCGCCTGGGTCGGACCCACCCTGCAGCGCTACGTGACCGGCTTGCCAGCGCAGCACCCCGAACATGGCCAGCTTCGTGACTCGCCCCCGATGGGCGGTAAGTAAGGCGGCGAAGCAGCACCTCAGCCGGTCCCCGGTAACCGCGGCGGCTCATCGCCTCTGCCAACAACACGGTCATCGCCCAGGTCAGGGCCGCCACCAGGGCGATCTCAGCGAGACCGAGTCGATTACCGAGGCCACCGCCGTAGGCGGCCAGCACCGCGACGAAGACCCCAGATTGCAGCAGGTAACAGGTCATCGAGCGCTGCCCGCACGCGGCCAGCGCGCTGACCACCGGCCCCAGCCGGTCCCGATTCTGCATGCGGACCGCGACGAGGCCGGCGATAGCGGCGTAGCCCACCCCGCCGGCGTATCCGGAGAAGGTGTGCGCCCCGCCGGCGAGCAACTCCACCGCCTCGGACGACGGCGTCCACCAGGTGGCCCGCACCAGGCCCCAGGGCACCCCTCCGATCGCCGCCAGCCCGATGCCGAGCACCGCCGCGCGTCGCAGGAAGTACTGGTGGCGCTCTGGATCATCGAGTATCCGCCGGCGCGCCGCCCACACGCCCAGCAGCACGGCGGGGACCAGCATGAACATCGAACCGATGATGCTGCCCTGCACCCATTGCGCAACCCGGATCGCTGCTGCGTACAGCGGGTCGGGCGTGGCGGCCGCCGTCACATGCAGGGGACTCAACCGGTGCTCAAACCCACGGAACAGGGCAATAGGCACCACCCACAACGCGCTGGTGATCAGCAGTGTTCGGTCCCGGGCGCGCAACAGCACCTCGGCCAGCAGGACGGCAATCAATCCGTAGGCGCCGATGATGTCCCCGCAGAACAGCAGAAGAGCATGGCAGAAGCCGATGAGCACCATCCACCATCCGCGTCTGCGGACGAGCCTGCAGACGGTGATCTCATCGATGCCCCGACCGCTGTGCCGGTGCAACATCTGGACGATGCCGTAGCCGAACAGCAACGCATACATGGGGTATGCGCGGTCCCGCACAAAGATTGTCTCGACCAGGAGGAGTACCTGGTCGACGATTGGGTTGCCACGCAGCCACAGACCGTCGCCCAAGGCAAGCTTCCCGTACTGGTACAGACAGGCGTTGGCCAGCGCGATGAGCAGCAGCATGGCGCCCCGCGCCAAGTCGGGTGCAAGCGACCGCGCTGAAACCGCGACCGCCCCGATCGGGCGCGCATCCATCGCTTTAGTCATAATCCCCCCGTTAGGGGAGATCGTCTTGCGTCGTCCGGGCGTTACCAGACTCACATCAACTACATAGAGTCACTATCCGCTCACCGGGGCACGGTCGTCGGTGCGCCGTAGGTGAGGCGGCGAAGGAGCACCTCAGCCGGCCCCCGGTAGCCGCGACGACTCATAGCCTGCGCGAGCACCACCGTCAGTGCCCAGGTCGCGGTGGCCAGCATGGCGATCTCGGCGAGCCCCAGCCGGTTACCGAGACCACCGCCGTAGGCGGCCAGCACCGCGACGAACACCACGGACTGCAGCAGGTAGCAGGTCATCGACCGCTGCCCGCAGGCCGCCAACGCGTTGATCACCGTTCCGGGTCGTTTTCGCGTCGCATCGATGCCGGCACCGCCGTCGCTCCCGCTACCGCTAGCGACGCGGATTGCGACGAGTCCGGCGATCGCGGCATAGCCCATGCCGCCGGCGTAGCCGGTCAGGGTCTGCACCACGCCCGCGAGCATGGCCATCGCCTCGGACGGCGGTTCCCACCACGAGGTCCGCACCAGTGCCCAAGGCAGTCCACCAACGGCGGCCAGGCCCACGCCGAACACGGCTACGCGCAGCAACAGCCGCCGATGCCGCTCCGGCTCGTCGAGCAGCCGCCGCCGGGCCCCCCACACTCCGAGCAGCAGGGGGGGAACCAGCGAAAAGATCGCGCCGATGACGCTGCCGTGCACCCATTCCGCCACTCGGAGGCCCGCCGCTGTCACCGGATCCGGCGTGGAACTGGCCCTCGCGCTGAGGAAAGTCAACCGGCTGTCCAGCGTACGGAACAGCACGACCGGTATCGTCCACGACGCAGCCATGATCAGCAGAGTTCGGTCGCGGGCGCGGATCAGTACCTCGGCCAGCAGGACCGCGAGTAGTCCGTACGCGCCGATGATATCGCCGGAGAACAGCAGTAGGGCATGGAAGAAGCCGATCAACATCATCCACAGTCCCCGTCTGCGGACGAGTCTTCGGACAGTCAGCTCATCGACTCCGCTGCTGGTCAGCCGCCGGAGCAACTGGACGATTCCGTAGCCGAATAACAAGGTGAACATCGGGTATGCGCGACCTCGAACAAAAATCGTCTCCAGCAGCAAGACCACCTGGTCAACTACCGGATGNCCGCGCACCCATACGCCGGTCCCGAAAGTGCCTGACCCGTACAGGTAGAGAGGGGTATTGGCCAGCGCGATGAGCAGCAGCATGGCGCCACGTGCCANGTCCGGCGCGAGCGACCGTTGCGCCACCGCAATCGCGCCGATCGGGCGTGCACCGACAGCATTGGATTCCGCCATGATCGTCCCCTCAAGCGCTGTATGGGGAAGATCGGCTAACTCCGTCCCGGCGTTACCGGCCACCGAACTGGTAGCCGCGTCAAGAAATCTCGACTCGGTGACGTTCGCCTTGGTCACGGCTTGATCGTTGATCTTAGGGCACACCGGGGCACAAGAACCGGCGTAGCGGCTGTTCGGAACGCGAGGGCGGGCCCCCGCTGTGCGCGAGGGCCCGCCGTTTCGAGCTGTCAGTGCTTAGTCGTCCCAGCACCAGTACCGGCGGTGGTTGCGCCTGTCCCAGTCCCAGTGCCCGTGGTTGTGGCGACGACCTTTGTGATCGTCGCGGTCGTGGTCGTGGTCATGTTCGTGATCACGGTTGCCCTCTTTACCAGCGGGGAACGGCGTGAACACCTCGGCAACTCGCATAGCGATCCTTCCCTCCTCAGCGGGGGGACTGTCTGTCCCCGGCGTCCCCCTGCCGGCTAATCGCTGCGCGCCGCCAGAGGGTTTCCAGGTGCTCTCAACTCCCAGGTAATTTTCAGTAAAGGTCGACGCAATGAGCGCTGGGTTGTGCCGACGATCGGCCGGTTGGTGCATTACCCGCTGGACTCTGACGACGCGGGCGCGATCAACCGGCGCCGGGCGCACGCCATCTCGAGCTGGGCTGAGCAGGTTCGCGGGTACTTGAAGAGCGCCCAACCAGCTACTGGCCAGGTCGGAAGAACTCAGCGGGCTCCGGGGTCCTGTCGAGGTCGGCGGCGTCGAGCAGGTCTGCGATCTCGTCCAGGACGCGGAGCAGCCGCTCCAACCGGGTGGGCGTAGCGCTGCACGGCGCCGCGGCGAGCACCCAGTCCTGTTCCAACCAGGCGACCGGAATGTCGTTGCCCAGCGCGTTGGCTGCGCGGACGAATTCCGGCGACGTCAGCGGCCCTATCCGGTCCTGCTCGTTGACCAACGCGACGCGGTCACCCACCGGTCCCAGCATGCTGAGACCGGGATCCTGCGGTAGTGGCTGGTCGGGCATCCACAGCTCGGCGACCAGATCCGCGGTGTGGACTCGGCGCTGCACCGCGACTACCACGCTGGAGACCTGGCCGCCCTGCTCGTGGTCGAAAATCTGTACCGCGCGACGACCGAGCGGGGTGAACAGGCTGCCGATCACAAGGTCCTTGGCCAGCCCCGCGCCGCCTCGAGCGATCACGCCGTGGCGCCAACGATCGGCCAGCACCGGATCGGACAAGACGAACCGCCACCCGCGCAGCGCCGCCCAGCGACGCCGTTCCCGCTGGTGCGCGCTATGCCTGCCGCCATCGACCGCCAGCAACGCGCCACCGCCGGCAGCCGCCAGCCCCGCGATCACAAACCACACCCACTCTGACACCGCCCGAGCGTAGCTCCGCACCGCCCGCATTCCAGGCAGCACACGCCGGATGCGTCAGCACCGAAGACGGTGGCCGCGGGCCGAGCGAGCGCCGAAGGCTTTTCAGGCGGGGCTGACGGTGAGAGCGCCGGTGCCACCGGCGGCCCTGCTGTCGAGGTCGACGCTGACGGTGTCACCGTCGGTGATCTCACCCGCCAGCAGCTCGCGGGCGAGCTGGTCGCCGATCGCGGACTGCACCAGCCGGCGCAACGGGCGCGCACCGTAGAGCGGGTCGAACCCGCCCATCGCCAGCCATTCCCGGGCGGCGTCGGTGACTTTCAGCTCCAGGCGGCGAGCAGCCAACCGGCGCGCCAGCTGCCCGATCTGGATGTCCACAATGGCGGTCAGCTCCTCGGTGGACAGCGAGTGGAACACCACCAGGTCGTCGAGCCGGTTGAGGAACTCAGGCTTGAAGTACCGCCGCACGATCCCGAGCACGGCATCCGTGCGCTGGCGCTCGTCGAGCGTCTCGTCGACCAGAGCCGCCGAGCCCAGGTTTGAGGTGAGCACCAGGATGGTGTTGCGGAAGTCCACCGTGCGGCCCTGACCGTCGGTCAGCCGGCCGTCGTCGAGGACCTGCAACAGCACGTCGAAGACGTCGGAGTGGGCCTTTTCGACCTCGTCGAGCAGCACCACGCTGTAGGGCCTGCGGCGGACTGCCTCGGTGAGCTGCCCGCCCTGGTCGTAACCGACGTAGCCGGGCGGAGCCCCGACGAGGCGAGCCACCGAGTGCTTCTCGGAGTACTCGCTCATGTCGATCCGCACCATGGCGCGCTCGTCATCGAACAGGAACCCCGCGAGTGCCTTGGCCAGCTCGGTTTTGCCAACTCCGGTGGGCCCGAGGAACATGAACGAGCCGGTCGGACGGTCCGGGTCAGCGACGCCGGCGCGGGCCCTTCGGACCGCATCCGACACCGCGCGCACCGCCTCGGGCTGGCCGACCACCCGGCGGCTGAGCTCTTGCTCCATCCGCAGCAGCTTGGCGGTTTCACCCTCCAGCAGCCGACCCGCGGGGATCCCGGTCCATGCGGAGACAACGTCGGCCACGTCGTCGGGGCCGACTTCCTCCTTGAGCATCACCTGGGGGTCCCGAGCGGATTCGGTGGCCTCGGCGAGCTGCTTCTCCAGGACGGGGATCTTGCCGTAGCGCAGCTCGGCGGCCCGGCCCAGGTCACCGTCGCGCTCGGCGCGCTCGGACTCGCCGCGCAGCTGCTCGAGCTGCTCTTTGAGCTCCCGGGTGGCCTCGATGGCGTTCTTCTC
>JGI12053J15887_10001234_pt1 | contig 11711 bp, 12 predicted proteins | sample MedBloCAOM1_O3_FD_15887 | JGI IMG/M metagenome (IMG submission 15887)
CGCTGCCCCACCGGGTGGCGAAATTGGAGCCGACAACCCGGCCGTCGGCTTCAGCGGCCAGCGCGGCGCTCGGGTCGGCCGTCCAACGGCTGCGCACGTAGTCCCCGTCGCCAAGGAACGCCATCGGGTCGGCCAACCCGAGGAAGGTGCCGAAGGCTAGCCGCATCACCCGGTCGGCGTCGACCAGATCACCCTCGGCCAGCGGTCGCACATCAACCTCGCGCACGCTGAACCCTCCAGGCTGTCGGCGTCGTGAACTCGACGNTACCGACATTTTCGTCGACGGAAACGTAGGTATTTGTCGAGTTCATGGTCACGCTCGGCGCTCGGCGGTCTGCCGCTTCTGGTGGTGCCGTTACCCCCCGGCTAACGGCACCCCCCCGACCAGCGGGTCAGCTCAGCCGACGCGGTCTCCACCGTTGCCGCCATTAGCGGAGCCGCCGTCGCCACCGACGCCGTCACCCGCGCTGTTGGTTTGGTCACCGAACAGGTTGATGTTCAGGAGGTTGATGCCGAGGCCGCCCCTACCCGTGCCGCCATCGCCACCGTAGCCGCCGTTGCCGCCTCGGCCGCCGCCGTCACCGCCGTCATGACCACCACCGCCATGACCGCCGCCACCATTCCCGCAGCCACCGGCGTTGAACAGGGACAAGACGGTACGGGCGGGAAGTAGCTCCGCGTGCTGGCCGTCCACCTCGGCAAAGCTCATTGTGTCAGTCATCGAATCCCCCTTAGGCAGCCCAGTGGGCTGGCAACAGCGCACCCTCATCGACGGCAGTGTCGATTCGGCTAATCGCTACCATGGCCGGAAGAAGATTTTCTGACAAGTACTGTTGACCCCTATTTTTCAACGCGGGTTTATACGGTGAATTCATTCGCAGCTACTTAGTGAAGCGAGAAAACTTCGGAGATTCAACGATAGTTCCACCTAGGTACGGAACTAGTACTCCTCAGTACCGTCGGCTTTGGGCGAGGAAGAACCGGATTATTTCGGCGGACGCGTCGGGACCCGTCGGGTCGGTGTAGGACCCCACCGGGCTGCCCCCGAACCAGGCGTGCCCGCCGCCATGCACCGTCCAAGACTCAGCGAGGACCTCGCCGTCGACGTCGGTGTGCACGGTTCGGGTGCAGGCATGGCCGATCCGCCCGTCGATGTGCGTGGTTTCCGACACCGAGGTGCCGGTCGTGGCCAGCCGGGCGGCGATGAGCTTCTCGGCGTTCACCGGTGCCACGATCTGGTCGCGGTCGCCATGGAAGACGATCAGCGGAGCCGGCCCGCCGGGCGGCGGTGAACCACCCGTCCGCATAGCGGCGAACGCCGATGTGACGTCGTGTGCCGCGCGGTAGGCAACCCCGGAATGCACCCCGACCCCGGCGTAGAGCTGCGGGTAGGTCGCGGCCATCACCGCCGCCATCGCGCCACCAGCGGACAGCCCCGCGACGTACACCCGGGCGGGGTCCACCGCGTGGCCGGCCATGATCTGGCGGGTGATACCGGCGATGATCGCCGGCTCGCCGGCGCCGGCCTCCTGGTCAGCGGGGCGAAACCAGTTCCAGTAGCCGCCGTTGTTGGCCGCGGACGACTGTTGCGGGTAGGCGACGAGCAATGTGTGTTGCTCGGCGAGCTCGTTCATCCGGGTGCCGGCGGCGAAGTCAGCGGCGTCCTGCTCGCCGCCGTGCAGCATGATCACTAACGGCACCGGCGCACCGGCGTAGCCCGTCGGAATGTAGAGATCGTAACTCCGGGTCCCGGCCGGCTCGGTGTGGCTGAGGTGACGGATCTCGCCGCCGGGCGCGGTGGGACGCGCAATTCTGGGACTGGCGCTGGACAGGTCGGCCACCCCGCCGGACAGGCCAGCGCCCGGCTTCCGGGTCAGCGCCTCTTGCAGCTTGTCCCGCGAGCCGTGGTGACGGTCCGGGCCGGCCGCTCGGGCCGCGCCGACAGTGCGCTGCAGGAGCGCGGTCGCCTCGGTCAGCTGCCCTGCCCGGGTGAGCCGCAGTGCTTCGGACATGCCAGCGATGCGATGGTCGTCCATCGGGAGCCCCTTCGGAGGTCGGCCTGCGCGGGCGATCGTGTGCTGTTCAGGTGGTGGTGCGGGACGCAAGGGCAGCCTTGACCGCCCGGGGGGCCCGGAACGCGCCGAGGACCTCGACCGAAGCGATCGTCGCCAGTGCGAGCTCGGGGCTGACATCGTCAGCAACGGTCGCCAGCCCGAGGACGCGCAGCTCGACCGTCTGGCCTGCGTTGCGAAGCCCCTCAAGGTCACGGCGGCTGAGGTGTTGGGTGCCAAGAGTCAACGTCCGGCGCGCCACCGTGTCGTTCACCGCGGCTGCCCGGCTCTCGAGCTGGCGCCGGATCGCCGTTCGGATGAAGTCCGTGCGGTTGGCATAGAAGCCCTCGTCGACCAGCAGATCGATCTGGCCGAGGTCGACCAACCCGACGTTGATGGTGATCTTCTCGCTCTTGTCTACTTCAGCCATCCGCACCCCTTCCACCATCCAATCACCATCCTAATACCATCCGAGCGGATGGCGCCGATGTAGACGCTGTTCTCCTCTTGCGCAGTAGCGGTGTGCGTTTGGCTGTCGCTCACCGAGGGTAACCCCCAACGGAGTTCAGCCCCTGGAAATAAGGAGAACACATGCAGGAGCAGGACATCGGCTCCGGGCTCGCCGGTAAGCCAGGAGTGGCCTATGACACAGAAGAGCTGGGCGAGCCCGGGCAGCCGGGAGTGCCCACCGGGGATCAATATCCAACTAACGAACGCGATGACGATGTCAGCGAAAGTGGGGGAAGTGCTGAAATCGAAGTTCCTGAGGAAGCGTAAGCACCTCTGCGGAATTCCAGTAGTTTCCGCGACGTCGCGGCGTACATCACAGACTCTCTCCGGGAGCCCGGTCATCCCGATGCAACTAGCGGAGGCGGACACGTGACGCAGGACCAGTTCACTCAGCAAGATCCCACGAAGCAACATGCAGCGCCGGGAAGCGGCGATACGACTGTGGAGTACCCGGGCCGCACAGGCGACATGGACGTACGGCCCGACCACGGGGAGCACAGCTACCGGGGCCTCGGGCGCCTGCAAGGCAAAAAAGCGGTTATCACCGGCGGTGACTCAGGCATCGGCCGCGCGGTGGCGATCGCGTTCGCCCGGGAGGGCGCGGACGTGCTGATCACTTGCCTGGAGGCTGAGGAGGACGACGCGCAAGAGACCGCCCGCTGGGTCGTCGACGCCGGTCGTCAGGCCGTCACGATGCCCGCTGACCTGAGGGACGAGCAGCGCTGCCGCGCCGTGATCGACCGCACCGTACGCGAGTTCGGACAGATTGACGTGCTGGTCAGCAATGCGGCCTACCAGATGTCGCAGGACAGCGGCCTCGAAGCCATCACCACCGAGCAGTTCGACCGGGTGATGAAGACCAACGTTTACGCGCTGTTCTGGTTGTGCAAAGCGGCGGTGCCGCACATGCCGCCCGGCTCCACCATCATCACCAGCTCTTCGGTCCAGGCATTCCAGCCGTCGCCGCACCTGATGGACTATGCGGCGTCCAAGGCCGCGATCGTGAACTTCACCAAGGCGCTGGGCCACGACCTCATCGAGCGGGGTATCCGCGCCAACTCGGTCGCCCCTGGCCCGGTGTGGACCCCGCTGATCCCCGCGACCATGCCCGAAGACAAGCTGAAGTCGTTCGGCGCGCAGGCGCCCATGGGGCGGGCGGCGCAGCCGGCCGAGCTCGCGCCGTTTTACGTGTTCCTCGCCTCCCAGGAATCGAGCTACATGACCTCAGAGGTCCTCGGTGTAACCGGCGGATCACCTATCACCTGACCGATGGTCAGCTCTACTCAATGGTCACGCTGGAGGGCTCGCTCGTACCGCTCGCCCCCTCTACCGTCACTTCGACAGGGCCCGAGCCGTCAGGGACTTCCGCCACCAATGTTTCGCCATCGACTTCAAAAGAGACCTCCTGGTCGCCGAAGAGGACTTTCTCCGCGGCCTCCAAGCCGTCGCCTTGAATGATCACGGACTGGCCGGGCGACGCCCGGTTCGGAAGAACGCTGTCGATGCGCATGGGGCTCCTCGTTGAGGGCGTGAGCTGACGGCGAAGCAGCCTCAAGAGATACCCGTTGTTGACCCGACGTGGCAGTGACGTCACCCGTTCGTCCGTGCGGCCCTGCGCCAAACGAGGCCCTGTCAGCCCTCGCCGGAACTGCTCCGCNGCTCGCTGGCGGTCTGTTGAAGGTGAGCAATGCGGCGGTTGGCTTCGGTCAGCTGNTGTTCGAGGCTGACGATGTAAGTGGCGGCCGCCAGGGGCATGTTTTGGTCGAGCAGTTCGCGCACCCGGATGGCTAGGGCGAGATCAGCGCGGCTGTAGCGGCGTTGGCCGCCTGCGGAGCGGCCTGGGGTCAGCAGCCCGGCGGCGTCGAGGCTACGAAGAAAGGCGGGTTGCACGCCGATTAAGTCTGCGGCGAGACCGATGGTATAGGCGGCATAGTGCTGGTCATCGAGCTTGCCGTGCATATCCTGCGGTTGGGTCAACTGGTCCCCGGAGTCGCGAATGGGTCCCTGGCCGCCGATTTGATCGCGACGACCAGGGACCCTCTAGCGTTGACGAGATACCGTTCCGGCGTGCTGTCCACCGGAACGTTGGAGCACTCTTTTCGGGGCGACATCAATCCCTATACAGGTTATTGCCGTGGGGTCCGGTAACTCGGAGTCCCCACGAACGCGCTGCGGAAGCGCATCGCGCCGTCGCCACCAGTGTCACAGTCCGCAGCCATCACCTCCTTGCGAAGGAAACAACATCGTGCTGTAGCACCGCAGAACCTACAACATAGGAGTGGGGTTTGTCCAGCGCCGCGAGCGTCGCGCTGGTCGTGCCCGCCCCTGCGAGCGGCTGTCAGACACGGACGCGAGGCCAGCGCTGGATGCCAGCATGGCCATGCTTCCCATGCCGGATGGTCTCACCAGCAGTTATGCGGAAGAGTGGGCCGTCATGAGCCCTTCCGTATCAAGAAGTATCGATCTTCCAGATGCCCTTTACATGACTTGAGATTGGCGGTATTAGTAGAGCACCGCTACAGAGGTGTGTACCGTTCGCGTCGTGTCGACGCTCAGGAAGGAGAGACCCTCAATGCTGATGCGTACCGATCCGTTCCGGGAGCTGGACCGGGTCACCCAACAGTTGTTCGGTCAGAACGGCACCTGGTCGCGTCCAGCGGTGATGCCCATGGACGCCTACCGCGACGGCGAACAGTTCGTCGTGCAGTTCGACCTTCCCGGGGTGGACCCGTCCTCGATCGATCTCAACGTTGAACACAACGTTCTCACCGTCAAAGCGGAGCGCGCCTCGACTCAGGGCGAGGATGTCGAGCTGCAAGTCGCCGAGCGGCCCCGCGGAGTATTCAGCCGGCAGTTGTTCCTCGGTGAGACCTTGGACACCGACCGCATCGAGGCCAGCTACGACGTAGGGGTGCTGACTTTGCGCATTCCCATCGCCGAGAAGGCAAAGCCCCGCAAGATCGAGGTCACCGGGGGTGGCACACCCAAGCAGATCCACGCCTGACCCACGCCGCCACAACCAGCGGATCACAGGTCAGTCCTTTGTCGAGCCGGGGGTGTCCCACACATCTGGGCATTCCCGGCCGACAGTCTCAACGTGAGATCCGACGGCCAGCCGCTCTGCCTGCTCGAGACGGACAGCCGCGATGCCTCCTGATGAGCACGACCTGTACGCCGTGCTGGGCGTGACTCCCGATGCCTCCCAATGCCAGATCGGCCACGCCTACCGGCGCCTCATCCGGGCCTACCACCCCGACATCCATCCCGAGCCCGACTGCGCCGCGCTAGCCGCCGCCGTAGCCGCGGCCGCCATCCTGCGCGATCCCATTCGCCGAGCCGCCTACGACCGCAGCCGACGCCCCACCGGCGATCAGCACCCGGCACCGAAGCCCCCGGCTCCGCGTCGCGACCGCTTCGTACCGGACCTCCGCGCAGGCCCGGTCCGTTGGCACGGAGTACCCACCCCGATCCGGAACAGTTTTTGACACGCGCCACGTGAGGATGGACACCTGTGTCAACAATCGCTCATTCCCTTGAGCCATGAGCCGGTAAGAATGAGAGGTGAGCACTCGACTCTCGTGGGACCGTGCAGGCTCCGGTGAACCGTTGCTGCTGTTGCACGGGATCGGCACGACCCGCGATGACTTCTCGTCACTGCGCCCCGCGCTTGAGGCCGAGCACGACGTGTTGGCCGTTGACCTACCGGGGCACGGCGACTCACCCGCGCTCTTAGAACGGCCGACGATCCGGGCTGTCACCGACGTGATCGAGGCGGATTTAGACCTTCTGGGCGTGGGCCGCGTGCACATCCTCGGTAACTCCATCGGCGCCCGCATCGCACTGGAGTTCGCGCGACGGGATCGGGCACTGTCGGTGTTGTCGATCGCACCATCCGGCCTCAACCTGTTGCCCGAGCGGATCTACCAGGGCGCCGCGATGAGCATTCTCCGTATACTTATGTCCCTCCTGCGCCCGGCCATTGGACCTCTGGCCCAGTGGCCCGCCGGCCGCGCCGCGCTGCTCACCGGCCTGCGGTCGCAGCCGTGGTTGGCCTCGGAGGTGGAGGCGTGCGCGCTGCGGGAGGGGTTCGGCGAGTGCGAAGACTTCTGGCGCCTGTTGTTCTGGGGGATCCTGGCCGACATCCCAACCGGGCTCGAAGAGATCCGCTGTCCGGTGATCCTGGCCCAGGGCACAGCCGACATCGTCGCCAGCGGGCAGACCCCCCGATACCTGCTGGCCGTCCCGGGCGCCACCTTCCAGGCCCTGCTTGGGGCGGGTCACGCGCCTCAGTCCGATGCCCCCCACAACATCCTGGAGTTACTGCGCCAGGTGACCCGGCGCGCCGATGTTGTGCGTACCGGCTGAAGAGACAGGGTGGGAACCTGCGATTATTAGACGCGGGCGGCGGTCCCAGATCGCACCACGACGGGGGCGTTGGGTGTTCCCAGGGGAGCTAGCACCAGTACCGACGGAAAGGGTCAAGTTGACTGATCAGGTGACACGGCACGACGAGGACGACGGGTTGTTCCGCACGCCCGGGCAGGCCGACGAGCGGTCGGGGGCGTCAGACGCCATTAATGTTAAGCCCCTCATGCGGCCGTCCCGTGATCTGTTCCACCACACCGTCCAGGAGGCTGGTGGGCGTCAACGTCCAACCACGCAGCGTGACGAGGCGGCAATGCGCTCGCTGCGGTTTCCCTTCGACGAAGACGACTGATTTGTTTATGCAGTCAGGCGTGGAGCGGCGTCTTGCTGGGCAGCGCGGTGCTGGTCGTCGTCGTGTTGGTCACGCAAGCGGTCTTACGATCCTCGCCAGCAGCATGCTCGGACTGGCGGCTGACCGGCTGGGGCTGCCGCGGATCGTAGGGCCGGTGTATCAGTTTCGGCACGCTGCTCTACAGGACCACCTTGCGCCCCCGGCCGAGACCACGCCAGCGACCGTGTTCGCGGACTTATCCACAATTACGGGCTGATTCCCGGCGCTACATCCCGGTCCCCAGCGACCGTCACCGTTCGTGGTCTTCACAGGCAACTGTGAGGTTGTATGCAGGCTGCTTGCACATCACCAGGCCATAACTGGAAGCGCGGAGCTAACGCGGCTCTCCGGGGGTGAGGTGAGGGTGATGGTGATGGTGGTGACCAGGCAACACCAGGAGGCTCCCGATACCGGTGCGAAGCGATGGTCGTTAGGGCAGCGGTCGGCCACGGTGGATGTGATCGTGCCCGTGCACAACGAGCAACGCGCGCTGCCGGGTTGTCTGCAGGTGCTGCGTTCCTATTTGGATGCTGAGTTCCCGTTCGAGTGGACCATCACGGTGGTGGACAACGCCAGCACTGATGGAGTGCTGCGGGTGGCGCGGGAGTTCGCCGAGTGTGATGACCGGGTGCGGGTACTGCACCTCGACCGCAAGGGACGTGGCCACGCGCTGCGCACCGCGTGGGCATACAGCGATGCCGACGTGGTGGTTTACATGGACGTCGACCTCTCCACCAGCTTGGATGCGCTGTTGCCATTGGTCGTTCCCTTGGTCAATGGTCACTCCGATATCGCGGTCGGTTCCCGGCTGGCGCCCGGCGCGCGGACCGTACGCAGCCCGCGGCGCGAGGTGATCTCCCGCTGCTACAACGCGATGATCCGAGTCACCCACGGCACCCGATTCTCCGACGCGCAATGTGGTTTCAAAGCCGCCCGGACCGACGTGATCCGTCCGTTGCTGGCACACGTGGCCGACGACGGGTGGTTCTTCGACACCGAGCTGCTCCTGCTGGCCGAGCACAACGGTTTACGGATACAGGAAGTGCCGGTCGACTGGGTCGAAGACGTCGACAGCCGGGTGCAGATATTGTCCACCGCCATGGCGGATGTACGCGGGCTGGCCCGGGTGGCTCGGGCCAAGATCAGCGGTGCGGCCCGGGTGACGGACTTGCCGCGCCGGCCAGCGCCGCGCTCCGCGCATCCCGATGCGGTGCTCGCGGTGCGCGAGCGCGAATTGGGCTGGCAGTTGATGAGCTTCGGGTTGATCGGTCTGGCGTCCACCGCGGCAACGGCAGTGCTGTACGCGTTGTTTCGCTCGTGGTCACCGCCGCTGATGGCGAATCTGGGCGCGTTGGTGCTGGTGAACCTGCTGAACACCGAGGCCAACCGGCGGCTGACCTTCGCCGGCGCCGAGGTGTCCCGCCAGCGGGTCCACGTGCAAGGACTGGTCGTCTTCGCGCTGTACTACGCGCTCACCTCGGGCGCGCTGCTGGTGCTGGGGATACTGGTCGCCAGGCCGTCACGGTGGCTTGAGGTCGCCGTCTTGCTGGCGGCCTCAGCCGTAGGCACTGCGGGCCGCTTCCTGTTGCTGCGTAAATGGGTGTTCCCAGCATGACCACCGACGCACCACCCGTCGACGTACCGGCATCGCGCGGGCTGGGCGAGGTTATCAAGCCAGGTTTCACCCCGCTGAGCCCACTCAATGCGGTTCGCGCCCGGATAGTTCTGGGCGCGATCTGCGTGCTGGCGGCGGTGTTGTACGCGTGGGGAATGGGCGCGGATGGGTGGGGAAATCCGTATTACTCGGCTGCGGTGAAGTCGATGTCGGCGAGCCTGACCAACTTCGTGTTCGGCTCGTTCGATCCACTCGGTGTGGTGACCGTGGACAAGCCACCGATGGCATTCTGGCCGATGGTGGCCTCGGCAGCGGTCTTCGGATATCACGGGTGGTCGCTGCTGCTACCCCAGGTCCTCGAGGGCGTCGCTGCGGTTTTCGTGCTGCATCGCACAGTGCGGCTGTGGGCCGGTGAGCACGTCGCGCTGCTGGCCGCGCTGGTGTTCGCCGTCACCCCGGTGACTGTGGCGATCAACCGGGACACCAATCCCGACACCCTGATGGTGCTGCTGCTGGTAGCCGCGGCCTATGCGCTGACCCGGTCAGTGCACCACCCGATAGAGCCGGGCCGCGCGACTCGCTGGCTGTTGCTGGCGGCGGTGTTCCTCGGCCTGGGCTTCGTCACGAAGATGCTGCAAGCGTGGATCGTCGTCCCGGTGTTCGCCCTGGCGTACCTGGTCGGCTCACCAGCCCCGCTGCGTCGGCGGCTGCTCGATGTGCTCGCCGCCGGTGTCGTGCTGTTGGCCAGCTCGATGTGGTGGGTCGCGCTGGTCAGCTTCTGGCCGGGACCCAAGCCCTACATCGGCGGCAGCACCGACGGCTCGGTGCTCAACCTGGTGATCGGGTACAACGGCCTGGGCCGCATCCTCGGGCGCCAAGCCGGCCGTGAACTGGTCAGCAGCCCGGGTATGCCCGGTGGCTTCGGCGGTCCCGGCCGCCCCGGTGGTGGCGCCTTCGGCGGCGGCTCCGGCCTCACCCGCCTGTTCGGCGCGCAGGTGGGCGGACAGATCAGTTGGCTGCTGCCGTTGTGCCTGCTGGTGCTCATCGCAGCCGCCATCGCGGGGATCCGGCAGTGGCGGTCCGGACCGGCCTCCGACCCGGCGCGCCGGGCTGGTTGGGTTCTCTGGGGTGGCTGGCTGCTGTTGGTGGGAATGGTGCTCAGCGCTGCCCAGGGCGGCTTCCATCCGTACTACACCACGGAGATGGCCCCGGCCGTTGCCGCGGTGACCGCCGCCGGAGTGGCTGCGATGTGGCGGCATTACCGCCGTCCGGGTGGATACCGCTGGTTGCTGTTGCCGGCGACTGTGATGTTGACGGCCGGCTGGGCCTGGGTGCTGGTCTCCCGAGACCTTTCGTGGAACGGCTGGCTGCGCTACGCCGTCGTCGGCGCCGCGGTTGTGGCGGTCGTGTTGCTGGTTGCAGGCAGGCTCTCGGCGAAGGGGACGAGCTACACGATGTCCCGGATGGCCGGCGCGCTGGCGGTCATCACCTTGCTAGCCGCTCCAGCGGTGTGGTCGACCGCCACCGCGGTAGCGGCCAATGGTGGCGCGATGGCGCAGGCTGGGCCGCCGCCCAGCTCTGGATTCGGTGGCGGGCGGGTCGATCGGGCTCGGGGTGTGCCTGCACAGTTTCGGGGCGCTACGCGGGGAGATCTCACCGCTGAGCAGAACAAGATCTTGGCTTACGCTCAGGCCAACTCTGCGGGTTCCCGAATCACGCTGGCGGTCGACGGCGGCGCGATGGCCGCCGAGGCCTACCTCATCCACAGTGACGCCATGATCGTCGGGATGGGTGGCTTCAGTGGCCAAGACCCAGTTCCAACGGTCGCCACGCTCACCCGGTGGCTTCAGCAGGGCCAGCTGCGATTCGTCCTGATCAGCGGCCGTGGCCCTGGTGGCCGTGACTTCGGTGATCGTGATCTCGGCGGTCGTGGTCCGGGTGGCAGAGGCACCCAAGGCGGGGTGTCGGCCATGCGTACCCAGTGGGTGCAACAGCACTGCGCTGCCGTCAACCCTGCTTCCTACGGCGGTGCGGCTCCAGCCAGCGCCAACGCTGCCGGCGCCGCCGATCGCAGCGGAGTTCTCTACGACTGCCAGGCCCGCTCGACTGGTGCTCCGGACGTCGGCTCGTCGGGATCCGTACTCCCCGGTGTGGGCAGGGTCAACCGGTAGGCGGGGTATTACCGCCTAATCGGCGTGCTGCCTTCCTCGCCCACACCACCGCCGTCGAGTGCGGGAAGGACCTGTGATCACCGAACCGCTGGTCTTCGTGCCGGCTCATCCACGGGTGACTGACTATGGCTCTTCTCGCGGTGTTAGTTCCGGCCGAGCCGTGGTGGGGAAAAGGTGGTCATTGCGCTCGTCGGGAGCGGGTCGTTCTGGTTTGGCTGGTATGGGTGGTCGCTCGCCTGGTTCCGTCGACACCTGGTGCTCGACGGTGCGGGTGTGCGGGTGTGCGGGTGCAGCTGAAGCGCCGCTGCAAGTTTGACTTCCCGTGGCAGGACCTGGCTTTCGTCGAAGTGGTGCGGTGTCCCGGCGGCTACAGCATGTCGAGACCCGAAAGCATCCCGGCGCTCGACGAAGCATTCTGATCAGTGCGGCCGAAACAGTGCCGGGGTGTTTATGGCGTTCGCTGACCGCGAATGATTTTCCTCGGCTCCTGCGTCTGGGCTCCAGACATCGCAGCCGGGTTCGTCAGTGCCTCGTTGTAGAATTGCGGCATGTCGACGGCGACGGCTTGGCAGTCCAGCGATGCGGCATTGGTCGCTGAGCTGGGTGCG
>JGI12053J15887_10001235_pt1 | contig 11707 bp, 18 predicted proteins | sample MedBloCAOM1_O3_FD_15887 | JGI IMG/M metagenome (IMG submission 15887)
GGCGTCGAGGCGCTCGTCATCGGCGAGGAGGACGCGGTCGCCCGGATCATCGAGGCCTGCCGCGAGGGCCCGTTCGGCGCCCGCGTCTCCGATGTCGCGGTCAGCGATGCCAACGACGACGGCAGCGCCGGCTTTACCGCGAAGCCAACCTTATAGGAGCACTCGGCTGCTGGTAGTCAACGCGGCGCCGGCTGAGCCGCGCCCGTCGATGGCGCCGGGCTCTGTGCCGGCGCGCCCCCTGCCCCGCTGACCGGCGTCACCGCATGCAGCGAGACCGCAACCGTCACCGCCAGCGATGCCACCAGCTTGCCGGCGCCATTGGGCGCGAGCTTCACGGTCGCATCCTCGATCACATAGGCGTTCTGCAGCAGCGCCGTCCCGATGCCGCGATAGCCATTCATCCCGCCGCCGATAGATTCGAGGTCGGCGACGCGGCGCGCAATCGCGCCGGTGCGGTCGAGAATGCGGACGCCGTTGCTGCTGTTGAAGGCCACCAGGGTATGGCCAACCCGCTGCACCACGCCGCGAACATTGGTAACCCAGCTGATCTCGAACAGGACGACCCGGCCGGGCGCGCCGCCGGCCAGCGTGGCAATCGTCTCGGCGCTGGTTCCTGCCGGAACCGCCGAGGCCAAAGGCCGCAACCGCACACCGATCTTGGCCAAAACCGGCATCAATTCCTTGATGTAAGTGCCGGCCGGGCCGGGGGTCACGCCGACGGCGCGCCCGACGCTCAACAGCGTCTCGATCGTCACATAGGCGGTGGCTTTGACCATCCGCACGGCCTGTGTCGTCGCCACCCAGGTGCAGACCTGCCCCGGCCGGTTGACCAGGTTCATCGACGACGACCACGGCAATGGCGCCTTTGGCGGCTCCAGCGGAGNCAGCGGGCGGGCCGCCGGCGCCCGAGCGGCAATGCCTGGGGCACCTCCGGCACCCGGCGCGACGCTGCGCGCCTCCGCNCCCAGCGCGCGCCCTTCGGCACTGAGCGCNCGCCCCTCGGCGCNCAGCGCACGGGCCTCGGCGCTGACGGGCCGTACCAGCTTCAGCGCACCGAACGCCGGGATGAATTGCAACAGGCGCAGCGCGTCCTGACCGATGCCCTTGGCCGCGCCCCAGCCGCCCTCCTCCTGATACATCGCCCGGGCGGTGCCCTCACCCAGCCGCAGCGCGTCGACCATCCCCTGGCCCAGTACTACCGGCACGTCGTAGACGGTTTTCGCCAGGCCGACCGCCCACCACGCATCCGGGTGTTTAGCAGTTGTGTCGCGCACCCAATTCTCGATTTCGCGGGAATTTTCTTTAACCAGCGAGTCGAAGTAATTGGCGATGTCGCCAGCGCAGTCGATCGAGCCGCGCGGCGTGTTGTCCACCGGGGCCGGCGCCGGCGCGATCCCGAGATCGCCCTCCTCGATCGCAGCGGTGCTGGCCGGCTCGGCCTTGACGCTGGTCTTGATGGCGCCGGTGAATTCGATTTCGAGGCGGTACTTGTCCTTGATCGTCGCCTCGAACATGCCGCTATTGGTGGCTTGCAGGTTGTCCTGCTTGGCGATCCTGTAGAGTCCCCAGAACTTCGGACCCTCTTCCCGCATTTCGAGCGACACGGGATTGATCGGGGCTTCTCTACCGCCGCGATCGATCCGGCCCCACCGGGCCGTGCCGGTGCGCGTCCTGAAGTCGATGCTCAAGACGGCAAAGGGCGGATTATCCCCAAACCAGGGGTTGGCGAGAACCCACTCACCTTTTAACGGGAATTTGGCCATCGGATGTCCCCGGCCCGATTAGCGTCAGTGTGCGCGAGAGCCGACGGGATTTCAATTTTATCCACGAGGCCGGCCGCGGCCGCGGATGTGCTTGCGGAGGAGACGCCTTTCAGCGGTATGCGGCGGGACGCCCGCGGTCCGGACGTTAGTTACGCCGCCGCTGCCTCTTCTTCGGCTTCGGTCTCGACTGGGCCGGAATCCTGGCCCTTGGCGTCGGGGTCGCGGTCGACCAGCTCGATGACCGCCATCGGCGCGTCGTCGCCATAGCGGAAGCCGGCCTTGACGATGCGGGTATAGCCGCCGGCGCGGGCGGCGTAGCGCTCGGCCAGGGTCGTCAGCAGCTTGTCGGCCAGCGCGCGGTCGCCCAATTTCGCGATCGCCTGGCGGCGCGCGTGCAGACCGCCGCGCTTGCCGAGCGTGATCAGCCGCTCGACGATCGGGCGCAGATCCTTCGCCTTGGGCAGCGTCGTGCGGATCTGCTCATGCTTCAGCAGCGAGGCAGCCAGGTTCTCGAACATCGCCTGGCGGTGAGCGGAAGTGCGGCTGAACCCGCGGCCGCTTTTTCGGTGACGCATTCTCTACTCTCTCCGCTCGCTGACCGGCCGCCCGCTGACTAGCCGTTCGCTGGGCCTCAATAAGGCTCGTCGATGCGCTTGGCCAGCTCCTCGATGTTCTCCGGCGGCCAGTTCGGGATCTCCATGCCCAGATGGAGCCCCATATTGGCCAGCACCTCCTTGATCTCGTTCAAGGATTTGCGCCCGAAATTGGGCGTCCGCAACATCTCGGCCTCGGTCTTCTGAACGAGGTCGCCGATATAGACGATATTGTCGTTCTTCAGGCAGTTGGCCGAGCGCACCGACAGTTCAAGCTCGTCGACCTTGCGCAGCAGGTTCTTGTTGATCAGCGGCTCGCCGGTGATCTCCTTCTCGACCGCGTGGCGCGGCTCCTCGAAATTGATGAAGAGCTGCAGCTGGTCCTGCAGGATGCGGGCGGCGAGCGCCACCGCGTCCTCCGGCGTGATCGCGCCATTGGTCTCGACCCGCATCGACAGGCTGTCATAGTCGGTCACCTGTCCGACGCGGGTGTTCTCGACCCGGTACGACACCTTGCGCACCGGGCTGAACAGCGCATCGACCGGGATCAGGCCGATCGGCGCGTCCTCCGGCCGGTTCTGGGTTCCGGGCAGATAGCCCTTGCCGTGCTCGACGGTCATTTCCATCGTGATGCGCGCGCCGCTGTCCAGCGTGCAGATCACCAGATCGGGATTGAGGATCTCGATGTCGTGCCCGGTCTCGATGGTGCCGGCGCGCACCGCGCCGGGGCCCGTGGCGCGCAGACGGATGCGCTTCGGGCCTTCGCCATGCATGCGCAGCCCGATGCTCTTGACGTTGAGGACGATGTCGGTGATGTCCTCGAGCACCCCGGGCAGGGATGAAAATTCGTGCAAGACGCCCTCGATCTGCATCGAGGTGATGGCCGCGCCCTGCAACGAGGACAGCAGCACGCGGCGCAGCGCGTTGCCGAGGGTCAGGCCGAAGCCGCGTTCGAGCGGCTCGGCGGTCACGGTGGCGACGCGGGTGGCGTCGTCGCCGGGCTCGACAGACAACGCCTTGGGTTTGATCAGAGTTTGCCAGTTCTTTTGAAGCACGAGGACCTCAGTCAGTAAAAGCGGAGTTCGTCCGCGAATTGGCCGGCGGTCAGGCCGCCGGGATTATCTCTACAATCTTTGCCGCCAGCCCGATCTCGTCGGCCGGCGGTTGCCGCGCGTCAGACGCGGCGGCGTTTGGGCGGGCGGCAGCCGTTATGCGGGATCGGCGTCACATCGCGGATCGAGGTGATCGCGAACCCGACGGCCTGCAACGCGCGCAAAGCCGATTCCCGGCCCGAACCGGGGCCCTTCACCTCGATGTCGAGGGTGCGCATGCCATGCTCCATGGCCTTGCGCCCGGCATCTTCGGCCGCGACCTGCGCTGCATAGGGCGTCGATTTGCGCGACCCCTTGAACCCCTGGCTGCCCGAGGACGACCACGCGATCGTATTGCCCTGGGCGTCGGTGATCGTGATCATCGTGTTGTTGAAGGTCGCCGCCACATGCGCGGTGCCCGAGGTGATGTTCTTGCGCTCGCGTCGCCGCAGACGCGGTGCTGCTGCCGTTTTCGCCATTTAGCTCTTCCGCTGTTGCACGCCCGACAGGCCGCGCCCTATTTCTTCTTGCCCGCGATCGGACGCGCCGGACCCTTGCGGGTGCGCGCGTTGGTGTGCGTCCTTTGGCCGCGCACCGGCAATCCCTTGCGGTGGCGAAGCCCGCGGTACGAGCCCAGATCCATCAGCCGCTTGATGTTCATCGCCACGGTGCGGCGCAGATCGCCCTCGACCATGAATTCCCGGTCGATCAGTTCGCGCACCCGGAGGACCTCGTCATCGGTCATCTCGTGCACGCGCCGGTCCATCGGGATGCCAACCCGGCTGCAGATCTCGTGCGCCTTGGTGCGGCCGATGCCATGGATATAGGTCAGGCCGATCGGCACGCGCTTTTGATTGGGGATGTTGACGCCAGCAATTCGCGCCACTTGCGCTGCTCCTTCAATTCTCGGGGAACGGGGCGGGCACGCCTCCAGTCAAGCCGTTGATTATACGAATCCTTGCCGGCGCGTCAACGCTGCCCCCGACGAGTCCTCATCGGTGCACCGTCGAGCCCGGCTGACCACCCGCGATCACCGCCTCGATCTCCCGGGTCACCTCGTCGATCTCGGCCATGCCGTCGACCGAGCGCAAAATTCCCCGGGCCCGGTAATAAGGTAGTATCGGTGCGGTCTGATTACGATAGGCGGCGAGCCGCGTCGCGATCGCTTCGGGGCGATCGTCGGCGCGATGCACCAGATCGGTGCTGCCGCAGACGTCGCAGACCCCCTCGACCGCCGGCCGCTTGTAGCGCTCATGATAGCTGGCGCCGCAGGCCTGGCAGGTAAACCGGCCGGCAATGCGGTCGACAAGGGTGGCCTCGTCCACCTCCATCAGGATCACATGGTCGAGCTTTTTGCCGTGCTCGGCGAGCATCGCGTCGAGCGCCTCGGCCTGCGGCACGGTGCGCGGAAAGCCGTCGAGAATGAAGCCGTGGGCGGCATCCGGGGCGGCGATCCGATCGGCGATCATCTCGATGATGATGTCGTCCGGGACGAGCCGGCCGGCCTCCATGATCGCCTTGACCTTTTCGCCGAGCGGGCTGCCCGAGGCAACGGCGCGGCGCAGCATGTCGCCGGTGGCGAGCTGGACGAGCCCGTGCCTTTGTTCGAGACGCTTTGCCTGAGTGCCCTTGCCTGCGCCGGGGGGCCCGAGCAGGATCAGGTTCATCCGCGCCGGCCCCGCAACCTGGACTTCTTGATCAGCCCTTCATACTGATGGGCGAGCAGATGCGAGTGGATCTGCGCCACCGTGTCCATCGTCACGCTGACGACGATCAGCAGGCTGGTGCCGCCGAAATAGAACGGCACGGAGTACTGCGAAATCAGGAACTCCGGCAGGATGCACACCGCCGCCAAATAGACGGCGCCGATCACGGTGATCCGGGTCAGCACGTAATCGAGATAATCGGCGGTGTTCTTGCCGGGGCGAATGCCGGGAATGAAGCCGCCGTATTTGCGCAGATTGTCGGCCGTCTCGGTCGGGTTGAAGACGATCGCGGTGTAAAAGAAGCAGAAAAACACGATCAGGCTGACATAGAGCAGCATGTAGAGCGGCGTGCCATGTGCCAGATAACGGGTGATCTCGCCGATGATGCCCATGCTTTGGCTGCCGCTCGCCTCCTCGAAGCTGGCGATCGTCGCGGGCAGCAACAGCAGGGATGAGGCAAAAATCGGCGGGATCACGCCCGAAGTGTTGATCTTCAGCGGCAGATGCGAGGAATCGCCGCCGAACATGCGGTTGCCCTGCTGACGTTTGGGGTACTGCACCAGGATGCGGCGCTGCGCCCGCTCCATNAAGACGATGACGGCGACGACGGCGACCGACATCAGCAGGAAGATGATGATGAAAACNGTCGAGATCGCGCCGGTGCGGCCGAGTTCGAGGGTGGCGGCCAGAGCATGCGGCAGGTTGGCGACAATGCCGGCCATGATGATCAACGAGATGCCGTTGCCGACGCCGCGCGCGGTGATCTGCTCGCCGAGCCACATCAGGAACACCGTGCCGCCGGTCAGCGTGACGACCGTGACCAGCCGGAAGAACAGCCCGGGATCGATCACCGCCGACGCCGTGCCGGCGCGCATTCCCTCCAGCCCGACGGCGATGCCGTAGGCCTGCACCGCGGCCAAGCCGACGGTGCCGTAGCGGGTGTACTGGTTCAGCTTCTTGCGGCCGCTCTCACCCTCCTTCTTCAGCGCTTCGAGGGTCGGCGACACCGCGGTCAGGAGCTGAATGATGATCGAGGCCGAGATGTACGGCATGATGTTGAGGGCGAAGATCGTCATGCGTCCGAGCGCGCCGCCCGAGAACATGTCGAACATGCCGAGGATGCCGCCCGCCTTGCTGGAAAAGATCTCGTGCAGGATGGCGGGGTCGATGCCGGGGATCGGGATGTAGGTCCCAAGGCGATAGACGACCAATGCGGCGAGCGTGAACCAGATCCGGCTCTTCAGCTCGGTCGCCTTGGAAAACGCCGAGAGATTGATGCTCGCTGCGAGCTGCTCGGCGGCTGACGCCATGTGCTCCTTCCCGACCCGACACGGGCCTACGCAAAAACCTTCCCGGCCGCGGATCGCGCCAGGTTCAGGCCGGGGGCGGCGCCTCCGGCTTCGCCTCGCGCCGGGCGCGGCGCTTTGGCTGCTCCGGCGCGGACTCAGGCTCGGCAGCGGCGGGACGGCCGAGGACGACGACTTTGCCGCCGGCCGCTTCGACGGCTGCGACGGCTGCCTCGGAGGCGCCCGCCACCTCGATCGTGATCGCCGCGCTGAGCGTGCCCTTGGCCAGCAGGCGGATGCCGTCGCCCGGCCGGCGCAAGACGCCCGCCGTCACCAGCTTCTTCGCGTCGAGGCCGCCCTCGGCGGTCAGCTTGCCGGCATCGAGCGCGTGCTGCAGCTGGCCGAGATTCACGACCTTGAAGTCCTTTTGGAAGATCTTGTTGTTGAAGCCGCGCTTCGGCAGCCGGCGATGCAGCGGGGTCTGCCCGCCCTCGAAGCCGTTCAGCGCGACGCCGGTGCGCGCGGTCTGGCCCTTGCCGCCGCGTCCGGAAGTCTTGCCCTTGCCCGACCCGATGCCGCGGCCGACCCGCTTGGCCCGGTAGTGCGAGCCCGGATTGTCCCTGATCTCGTTGAGCTTCATCACCTCATGCCCCAGCCCGCCTTTGCTTCCATGCTCTCCCGCCGGGTGAGCCAGGCAGACTGTTAAATAATGCCTCTAGCCTTCACTTTCGATCCGCACCAGGTGCTGAACCTTGCTGATCATGCCGCGCACGGCCGGGGTGTCCTCGAGCGTGCGCTTGCGATGGCGCTTGTTGAGCCCGAGCCCCTTCAAGGTCGCCTCCTGGTCGGCGCGGCGCCCGATCGGGCTGCCGATCTGCACGACCGTGACGGTCTTCTTGTCGCCAGCCATCACGCCGGCTCCCGCGCCTCGGTCTCGCGCCGGCCGAGGATCTCGGCGACTTTCTTGCCGCGGCGAGCCGCCACCGCGCGCGGGCTGGTGACCTGGCCGAGCGCCGCGAAGGTTGCCTTGATCATGTTGTGCGGGTTCGAGCTGCCGACCGATTTGGCGACGACGTCCTGCACCCCGAGCGCCTCGAAGATCGCCCGCATCGGACCGCCGGCGATGATCCCGGTGCCCGGCTTGGCGGCGCGCACGATGACCTTGCCGGCGCCATAGGAATTGGCGATGTCGTGATGCAGGGTGCGGCCCTCGCGCAACGGCACCCGGATCAGGCCGCGCCGCGCCTGCTCGGTGGCCTTGCGGATCGCCTCCGGCACCTCGCGCGCCTTGCCGGAGCCGTAGCCGACCCGGCCCTTCTTGTCGCCGACGATGACCAGCGCGGCAAAGCCGAAACGCCGTCCGCCCTTCACCACCTTGGCGACCCGATTGATGTTGACCAGCTTCTCGACAAACTCGCTGTCTTCGCGGTCGCGCCCCTGACCGTCGCCATCGCGCCTGCGCCGCTCACCCTGGGTGCGTGCCATCAGGAACCCTCTCTAGAACTCGAGGCCGCCCTCGCGGGCGGCGTCGGCCAGCGCCTTGAGCCGGCCATGGAACAGATAACCGCCGCGATCGAACACGACGCGTTCGACCCCCGCCGCCTTGGCGCGCTCGGCGATCAGCTTGCCGACCGCGGCGGCAGCCGCGGTGTCGGCGCCGGTCTTGAGGTCCGGCTTGAGGCTGGCGTCGAGGGTCGAGGCCGCGGCCAGGGTGCGCCCAACCGCGTCGTCGATGATCTGGACATAGATGTGCCGCGACGAGCGGAACACCGACAGCCGCGGGCGTCCGTTGGCCGCCTGCCGCACCCGGTACCGGACCCGCTGACGCCGGCGCCGGAACAGCGCTTCTGGTTTGCTCGACATGGGGGCTACTTCTTCTTGCCTTCCTTGCGGCGGATGGTTTCGTCGGAGTACTTGATTCCCTTGCCCTTGTAGGGCTCCGGCGGGCGGTAGCCGCGGATCTCGGCGGCAACCTGACCGACCCGCTGGCGGTCGGCGCCGGTGATCGTGATCGCAGTCGGCCGCTCGCAGGTGATCCGCACATCCGTCGGGATCGGGTAAGGGATATCGTGGCTGTAGCCGAGCTGCAGATTGAGCGTGCTGCCCTGCACCGCGGCGCGATAGCCGACCCCGTTGATCTCCAGGTTGCGGGTGAAGCCGTTCGCGACACCGGTCACCATGTTATTGACCAGAGCCCGCGTCGTGCCCCACATCGCCCGCGCCTGCTTGCTCTCGCTTTTCGGCGCGATCGTCACGGCGCCCTCGGCGACCGTCGCCGTGACCTCGTCGCTGACCGCGAGGCTCAACGTGCCGAGCCGCCCCTTGGCGGTCAGGGTCTCGCCCGCCAGCTGGACTTCGACCCCGGAAGGGATCGGGATCGGATGCTTGCCGATACGCGACATGACTTGCCTCAGAACACGCGACAGATGACCTCGCCGCCGACTTTGGCGACGCGGGCCTCGTTGTCGGACATGACCCCGCGCGGGGTCGACAGGATCGAGATGCCGAGCCCGTTATAGACCCGCGGCAGGTCGACCAGCTTTGAATAAATCCGCCGGCCGGGTTTGGAGACGCGCGAGATCTCGCGGATCACCGGCTCGCCATCGACATATTTCAGCTCGATCTTGAGCTCGGCGATGCCGGGCCGAACCTGCTCGCGGCTGAAGCCGCGGATATAGCCCTCGCGCTTCAGCACTTCGAGGACATTGGCGCGCATCTTCGAGGCCGGCGCGGCGACGACCGCGTGCCGCGCCCGCTGGCCGTTGCGGATGCGCGTCAGCATGTCGCCGATCGGATCGCTCATCGTCATGGCTGGCCTCCCTTCACCAGCTCGATTTGAGCATGCCGGGGATCTGGCCGGACGAGGCGAGCTCGCGGACCGCGATGCGCGACAGCTTGAACTTGCGGTAAACGCCGCGCGGCCGGCCGGTCAGCGAGCAGCGGTTGCGGACCCGCGTCTGCGAGCTGTTGCGCGGCAGTTCGGAGAGCTTCAGCTGCGCCTCGAAGCGCTCTTCCGGCGGCGCCGTGCGGTCGCGGGCGACCGCCTTGAGGCGCTCGCGGCGCGGATTGATCCGCTTGGCCAGCCGGGCGCGCCGGTTGTTCTTTTCGATCGAGCTTTTCTTTGCCATCAGAATGAGCAACTCCGCAGGCGGGTCAATTGGCGAAAGGCATCTCGAAGCCGCGCAACAGCGCCTTGGCTTCGGCATCGGTCTTGGCGGTGGTGACGATGACGATATCCATGCCGCGCACGGTATCGACCTTGTCGTAATCGATTTCCGGAAAGACCAGCTGCTCCTTGAGCCCGAGCGCGTAATTGCCGCGCCCGTCGAAGCTGCGCGCCGACACGCCGCGGAAATCGCGCACCCGCGGCAACGCCACCGTGATCAGCCGGTCGAGGAACTCGTACATGCGCTGTCGGCGCAACGTCACCTTGACGCCGATCGGCATGTTTTCGCGCAATTTGAACGTAGCGATCGACTGCTTCGCCTTGATCACGATCGGATGCTGGCCGGTGATCGCGGTCAGGTCGTTGACCGCGGCATCGATCTTCTTGACGTCCTGCACCGCCTCGCCGACGCCCATGTTGAGGACGATCTTGTCGAGCCGCGGCACCTGCATCGGGTTCTTGTAGCCGAACTCCTGCATCAAAGCCGGGCGAACCTCGGCTTCGTAGCGTTCCTGAAGGCGGGTCATTGCCAGGGTCTCATTTCCGGGGGCCTCACTTGTCGATCACCTCGCCCGAGCGGCGGGCGACACGGACCTTGCGGCCGTCATTGAGGAGCTTGTAGCCGATCCGGGTCGGCTTGTTGGTTTGCGGGTCGATATGGGCGAGGTTGGAGACGTGGATCGTCGCCTCCTTCTCGACGATGCCGCCGGGATCGCCCATGCTCGGCTTGGTGTGCCGGCGGGCGATATGGACGCCCTGGACGATGGCGCGGGCTTCCGCCGGAAAGACCCGCAGCACCTTGCCCTGCTTGCCCTTGTCGCGGCCGCTGATGACGACGACGTTGTCATCCTTTTTGATCTTCAGCTTCGGCATCGATCACAGAACCTCGGGAGCCAGCGAGACGATCTTCATGAAGCGGCGCGCCCGCAGCTCGCGCGTCACCGGACCGAAGATGCGGGTGCCGATCGGCTCGCCCTGATGGCTGATCAGCACCGCCGCGTTGCGGTCGAAACGGATCGCGCTGCCGTCGGCGCGGCGGATCTCCTTGGCGGTGCGGACGATGACGGCGCGGTGCACGTCGCCCTTCTTGACCCGGCCGCGCGGGATCGCCTCCTTGACCGAGACGATGATCACATCGCCGACCGTCGCGGTCTTGCGCTTCGAGCCGCCGAGCACCTTGATGCATTGGACCCGCCGCGCGCCGGAATTGTCGGCGACGTCGAGATTGGTCTGCATCTGGATCATGCGGCGCCTCCGGCCTCTCCAGCAGCCGCGCGGGATGCGCGGCGGCGACGCGGTGCGGCGGGCTCGGGCGCGGGCGGCGGTTCGCGCGGCGGCACCGGCGGCGCGCCCGGCTCGACCAGCACGATCCAGTGCTTGCGCTTGGAAAGCGGGCGGCTTTCCTGGATCCGCACCGCTTCGCCGGCGTGGTAGCGGTTTTCCTCGTCGTGCGCGGCGTACTTTTTCGAGCGCGACACGAACTTCTTGTAGACGGGATGCATGACGCGCCGTTCGACGCGCACGATCACCGTCTTGTCGCAGGAATCGCTGACCACGACCCCCTGGAGAACGCGTTTTGGCATGCTAGCTCCGAGCCGTAGCCTGCGAGGTCGCCTGGCGGCGCCGCTCGCCGAGAATGGTCTTGATGCGGGCGATGTCGCGCCGCACCTGGCGCACCCGCGCGGTGTTCTCGAGCTGACCGCTGGCGCGCTGGAAACGCAGGTTGAAGATCTCCTTGCCGAGAGTCTCGGCCTGTTCGGTCAGCTCGTCCTCGGTGCGGGCGCGCAGGTCGCCCGATTTCATGCCCTTCACGACGGCAGCTCCTCGCCCAGGCGGGTCACGAAGCGGGTATGGATCGGCAGCTTGGCGGCCGCCAGTTCGAAGGCTTCGCGGGCGACTTCGGGGGTGACGCCGTCGAGTTCGAACATGATGCGGCCGGGCTTCACCCGGGCTATCCAGAACTCCGGCGAGCCCTTGCCGCTGCCCATGCGCACCTCGGCCGGTTTGCTCGACACCGGCACGTCGGGAAAGATCCGGATCCAGACCCGCCCGACGCGGCGGATATGCCGCGTGATCGTGCGGCGCGCGGCCTCGATCTGACG
>JGI12053J15887_10001236_pt1 | contig 11705 bp, 7 predicted proteins | sample MedBloCAOM1_O3_FD_15887 | JGI IMG/M metagenome (IMG submission 15887)
GCTTTCACCTTCGTTTATTGTGGAGCGGAGACGGTTGCCGCCGTTGTATCTGACTTTGCTTTTGGATTTTCAGGCGCTGAAGATTTCTTTTTTGCTTTTGTCGCGCCGGAGCCTGCTTGATTAGGCGTGCTTTCTTTGCTCTTTCCCGTGTCGCTCCATTTTGACTTGGTGGCGACTGCCTTCTCCGAAACCGGTTTCACATTTGGCGACCCGCCTGTATCTGCCTGCGAGGGTGCGCCTGCCTGCCCTGAACCAAGCTTGGAGACATCCGCTGCAGGTGTAGCAACCGCTCCAGCAGCGGTCGGTGAAGCATTAACCTGCGGCGCCGGTCTGGATGCATTCGCACTTGTGCCGGGTGTCCCACACCGTGCCTGAGTTTCGCTCAGCAATTCCGCATCAAGCAATGCATCTTGCCAGTGCGCGGAACATATTTGTCCCGCCGATAAACCGGTGGCGCCGTGCATCTCGGCTCCCGCAAGATTTGCACCGTCAATTTCCGCCCCGCGCAGGAGTGCGCCACTCAAAAATGCCCCCCGCAAATCCGCGTTCTTCAGGTCGGCATCCAGCAGAATCGTGTTTTTCATCTGCGCTCCCGCCAGAGTCGCTCCGCCAAGTTTTGCCGAAGACAAATCCGCGTCCTGCAGATTTGCAAAAGAAAGCACCGCATGGTCCAGTTTCGAATCGCGCAAGTCCGTCCGCGAAAGGTCCGTTCGCAGCAAACGTGCTCCGCGCAGGCTGATGGCATACAACGAAGATCCCGTCACCTTGGCAGTCGACAAGTCTGCATTGTCGAAATTTCCATAGGAAAGATCGGCACCGCGAAGATCTGTGGATATAAATTGAGCGCCAACGGCATTGGCTGATACCAGAACTGCGCGGTTAGCTTGCGCGCGATTGAAATTGGCCGAACGCATCACCGCTTCACGCATATTCGCGCCGCGTAGGTCCGCTTCCGAAAGGTATGCGCCCTCCAGATCGGCGCGCCAAAGCTTTGCATTCATCAGAAAAGATCGGTAAGCGCGTGCAAAACGCAAATTCATCTGATTGAGTCTTGCGCCCGGCGCCTCTGCCATTCCCGCTTCCGTCCAATTAGCGGCGGCTGGCGGTGTGGATATAACTGCTTCTGTCACGTCCGCATAAGGACGATAGCCCACACATTGAAATAGCTCCGAGGCCCATCGCCGGATGCTCGCCGACGAGTGGTCAGAAACAATGTCCTGATCCGCTGGCAATCCGCGAATCACCCCTAGTGAAATAACCAGCAAAACACCGCCGATGATCAGCGCCGCGCGCATGGTCAGCAGCGTCAGACGGAAGAAAGTCTTTGATTTTGCAATGCGGAGTTCTCCCGATCGCAACACGCGGGAGACGATATCTGGCAAGCCCGTGGCGGCCGCCACAGAAACTGTGATCAGCAGGACTTGCAGTAGCGTTCCGCGAAAATCCTGGCGCACCAGGTAGCGTACCCAGAAAAGCAGCAACGTCGCGGGCACTATCCAATAGCCCAGCGCCATGGAAATTGCAGTCTCCAGCACTGCCAGTGGCGAGCGCCCATCACGCAACCATCGAAAATGCTTGCGAATCAATCCCATCAAAAACCAGGGACCGTCTCGTTCGGGTGTTTGTCCGTCCGGAAAAACGGCTGGAAGCGCTGCAATACTTCCCCACAAGCGAAGCAGCAAAAAATGAAACCGCAGGTACAACGCAAATAGCACCAGCGGCGCGCCAAGATAAAAGCCCGTCATAGGCAGCGCATTGCCAAGATATGCAGGCAAAGCGGACGTATTCAGAAGCAGGCGCGCATCCGTGGTAAAAACAATCATCAGGCAGCAAATGGCGCTCACCGCTAGAGTCGTGAAATAAAAGAATCTCGCTATTTTACTGGCATCCGCGATCGGATTGGTGCTGCTGAATTCCGCGACCGATTCCGGCAATAGCGCATCGAAAAGATTCGTGCCGCCAAGCCTGCCAACCCACAGCCCTTCCGCGCCGTATAGAGTCGCGCCCATAAGATTGGCACCGCGGAGTTCGGTGCCCAACAAAGTCGCGTTGCGCAAATCGGCATGAACGAGATTCGTTCCTCGAAGATTCGCCATCGATAAATCCGCGCCAGTCAAATTCGCCTTGGTCAAAATCGCATCTTGCAGGTTCACACCGGTCAGGTCCGCGCCTGTGAGATTTGCTCCCGTCAAATCGGCTTTTGTGCCTGTTTCCCCTCCGGACTCCACCCACATTTTGTGTTCGTCCAGAATTTGCGCTAGTTCAATCAGTGGAATGCTGGAAGGTCGCGTAGCTACAGCGGTCAAATCTAAAGCATGCGCAGCAGAAACCTCAGAAAATTGCGCATCAGAAGAAAGCACATCTGACTGATTCGCGGTGGGCAAGTTACCGGCGTTCGCAGAAACTTCCGCGGCCATCGCTTTCGCAGGCTTCTCTTCGAGCGCAGCTAACATTTCCAATTTATCCATTTCGCTCACAGACATCTCGGGTTGATCCAGCGCCTGAATTTCACAAACCGTCCCCGTCTTCGTTTCAGGCTCATTCGCAATAGACATCTTTCTCCCCATTCGTTTTTCGTTCCGGCTGTTTCATCATCTCTTATGCACACCTTCATGTCGCCTGACCCAAAGTACAGGGGGCGCACAGATAACAACCTCACAATAATTACGCTGGGAATCGAAGTGGAAGTTAAAACCGAGGGTGCGGATCGCGCAAAAAATTAGAGCCGGGGCGCTTCGCTGAGGGGCCAAGGAGCCCCGGCTTATCCTGCCCGCCTCCGCAGTGTGCGAGCAAGAAACTTGTTACCGCAGAAAACTTTCAAGCCCGGACACCTGTTAGCAGCAGACGAGCATCTGCTTGCCGAATTTCGCAACGCCGGAGAAAAATTGCACAGCGTTGCCGTCGTTCTCGCGGGAAAAAGTTAAGCCACCAACCTAAACCTCTAGGCGCGTTCTTCTTCACCGCGCAGAAATTCGTAGCGCTCAATTGCAGCCACTACGCCTACGGCGCCTTCTTCGCGAGGTTCGGTACGTTGCACGCGTCCGAGACAGCGCACACGCACTGGACCTGCCAGAGTAATTTCATTTGGAAGAGTCAGGAGTATTTCAACAGCAGAACCTTCTTTTACGTCTTTTTGAAGGAAGAAATACACTCCGCGGGAGCTGACATCGCGGGATTCTGTGCTTGTTTCACCGACGGCCGCACCTGTAGTCCAACGAACGGTGAGCGGAAGGCGCATGGAAAAGCGCTGGGTAGTGCGGCGTTCTGAGCCGGTCAAAGCGGAACCTCCTGATCGAATGCAGTGTAGCCGGGTATCACATTGGGAACAATAGGACTGAGGGTACAAAAGAATTCACATCTTTGTGGGTACCAATGTACTAGGACGGGTCAATTCGAACCGCAAAACACACGGTCTTTACACTTAGGTCTGGTCAATTAGCCGGTGATGTATGGCGTACAAAGCCAACTCCAGGCGATCCGACACACCGAGCTTATCGAAGATATTGTGCAGGTGGTTCTTCACCGTTTGTTCGCTGATAAACAGTTTCTCGCCAATCTCTTTGTTACGAAACCCCTGCGCCACCAACTGAACGATTTCTTTTTCGCGATCGCTCAACAGCGGCTTCTCTCGCCGCGGCCCGGACTCCGAAGACTTGGAAAATGCCTTCATCACCTCGGCGGTCATACGATTGTCGAGCCAAATTTCGCCGGCAAAAACACGTTGAATGCTTTTCACCAGAAGATCAGTAGCCGATTGTTTCAAAACGACACCGCGAGCGCCCAGCCGCATCGCGCGCACTACATCGCGATCGTCTTCCGCAGCCGTTAAAACGATAACGCGTGTCGGCAGCGTGTCAAAATTCACCTCTTCGAGCACAGCGAGACCGTCTTTGTCCGGCATGCGCAAGTCCAGCAGCAGGATATCCGGCTTCAATTTGGCGAGCAGCTTGATGCACTCAACGCCATTCTGCGCTTCTCCGACGATGGACATATCCTCATCGGAATCCAGCAGCTTGCGGAGCCCGTCGCGAAAAATCGCGTGGTCATCCGCGAGGAGGACTCGTATTTGTTGTTTAGTTTTTGCCATGTCAACCGAGCGGAATTTCGATGATTAGTCGCGCTCCATGTCCAGGGTTCGATTCCACCGTCAGAATCCCTCCGACAGTACGCGCACGCTCCTTGATGGAGATGGGTCCCAACCGCAGGCGGTCCAGCTCATCTCCGGTGAATCGTCCTGCGAAGCTAAAACCTTCGCCGTTGTCGTCGACGACTAACACCAGAGCGCTGTCATCCTGTGACAGTTTTACCACGACATGGGAAGCCTTAGCATGCTTTTTTATATTGTTGAGTGCTTCACGATATATCTGGAAAATCTCCCGGCAAACGCGGTCCGGAGCGTGGATTTCGGCCGAATCGATCAGCAGGTCTAGCGCGACGATGGACTCGTTGCGGTAGCGCTCGGCAAACCCCCGCATCAAATCGACCAGGTCCGCGCTTTGCACCCGTAATGGGCGCAGGTCGGTGACCATGTGCCGCAACTCAGCGGACTCATTTCGCACCGTCTGTTGCAACGCCGCCAGGCTGCCTACAGACTCCTCCGGTGACGCTGCCACGCGGCGGCGCAGCACGTCTAGCTGTATCTCAATACTAAGCAAGGTCTGGAGGATACCGTCGTGGAGATCCCTCGAGATTCGGCTACGCTCTCCTTCTATGGCACGTGCCCGCAGGTGCCTTAGTAAGAAGATATTCTCAAGAGCCGGCCCTACGTGGCGGGCGATGCGTTCAAGCCAGGCTAGATCCGCTTTTTGAAAAGGCTTCCGGTGATCGCGTTGATTTATAAGGAAAATTCGACCCGCCGGTTGGCCCCCCTGGTCGAACGTCACGCTCATTAAAGAACGTAGTCCTAAGTCATTTTGAGTGGTTCCGGGCAACCTGGGCAAAGTCCTTAATTTGCGGTGGGTTGCCCGGTTCCATCCAAAGCCCGAACCCTCGCCTGTAAGGTTGTTCCAGCACACCGTAGCGTCCATATCATCCAGAAGAAATCCGTCGCAGCGCGACAGCGGCAAGGCCTGAGGAATGAGCCGTTCGCTTTCCCCGGCCTTCACGCGCCACAAGAAAATACGTTCTAGATCGACGTCCCGGAAGGCCAGCATGGCTTCTTCAGTGCGAAAAGCGCTGGCAAGCTCTTCCAGCAATAATCGCAAAGATTCGGCCAGCCCCTGGTCGACTTGCATGGTCCCGGTGATTCGCGACAAAAATTCGTTTTCCGCCACATATCGGCGACTTAAGTCCCCTAGAAAGGCCATTCCTCCGCCGGCTGCAAACGTAATCACGACAAGCGCGATCCAACCGATCGCGCGCATCCACCCGATCTGCCCCTCCAGCGCGGTACGTACTACTAACGCGAGGGAAAGCACGCCCGCAATGGGAATCGCGGAAGTAAGCCCCCACCGCGATCCCGATGCGTAGCACACGAATAGATACGGGAACCACAGGGCCACGGAAAATGGGCTGATGTATAAAAAGATGCCTAGGGCAAGAAGGTCTACCGCCAGCGGCAAATGCCAGAGCCGGCTACGAAAAACCCATTCAGCGGGAATAACAACCAGCGAAATTATCAGGTAGCCTATTAAGAAACTTAAAGCATAGCGAGGATATGTCGTGGCCGGTTGTTCAATGACCGCGATCAGCGCCAGTAGCACGCTGATAGGCCGCGCGTACACAATCTGGCGGCCAAAATTCATGCGTTCGGTTTCGTGGGGGCTCATGCGCGGGGACGCGTGTCCTATGCCGTAGTCTAGCAAGCGTGCTCGCGCCGAAATGCACGCATAAAGTTCACGGTTTCCTGGATATAAACGTTTCGCGCAGTCCGAATCCAACAATCGATGCCAATAATCAGCAACTCGGCGGATTCGTTTCCCCTGAATGGTCGGAACCCAATCCTGACTAACCGTGCATCGAAACGCTGGGTGACAATCCCTTCTGTACCACCGGACAGGTACCTCCCACGCACTCACCTGACCGTCATGGAAGCCTTTCGCTGAGGCACGTTACGGTAAACTTGAATTGGATTTTCTCAAATGAGCGGCGATGACTTCAGAAACTATTCGATTCTTACGTAACAGGCGACCTAGATCGTTGCGGCACGCCTTGGCGTTTGTATTTTCTTGTGTGCTAGCGGTATTTGCCGCACTGTCGCTCTACCCACTGCGTGCCGCGGCCGCCCAGGAAGGCCATCGCGAAGCATATCGTCTGGTAACCCGCGACGAGGGCCTGGCAATCGTTGATGCCGTCTCCGATCACCGTCAGTCTCTACGCGGTAGACGCGCAAAGCCCGATTGTTCGCACCTGGTAAACGATATTTACGACCTCGCCGGCTTTCCGTATCCTTATGCAAAATCCGCGGACCTTTATCGCGGGCAGGCGAGCTTTGTTCGCGTAAACGCGGCCCAGCCCGGTGACCTGATCGTCTGGCGCGGCCATGTGGGCCTTGTCCTTGATTCCCGTCAACACCTCTTCTACAGCTCATTACGCTCTGGACCGGACACTGAGGATTACACTTCTGCTTACTGGCGCAGGCGAGGAACACCGCGGTTCTATCGATATCGTGCGGCCAGCGACCAAACCATCCTGACCGCCCGCCGGAGTTCACCGCGAAACGGCACGCAAGGCAGCTATAGAACCCAGTTGGTGAATCAATCGACCACCGACGAGGCCAGGACAAATGTTACATCGCGAGACTCTTTAGAGCGGCTCTCCATCAACGACGACGATCGGCCCGTTCAGCAGGTTTCCCGCGCAGAAGAAACCTCCAACTCTTTGATAAATATTGGAAACAAAAAACCCACCACCGAACAGGTTAAGGAAGCCATTTCCAAATCGTATCAATCCGTCTCTCAGGGTTTGAGTGCCGATTCTCTACTGCGCTCGAAATCCACGGTAGTGATCTTCACTCAATTGCGTGTCGAGCAACTGGAGTTCAAAGGTAAGCACGGATGGGCGAGCGTTAGCATTGATACCGAGGCAACCTTGACATCAGGTGTTTTGGACAAAGCCCCCCGCCACGATGCACAACGCTGGCAAATGCAGCGCGCCAAATCTGGATGGACGATCGTCGCGCCGACTCAGAATATCTATGTGCCGCGAGCATTGGCGGTGCGCATCTTTGCTCAACAGTTAGCCCAGCTGACTGACCAAAACAGCACCGCCATGACGGCTGCCTCGGACTTCCAGGAAGGCCGCTTAGCTTCCCTTCTGAACACTCTTCTGAACAAATAAATCGCGCAGGGCGCAAATTAAGTTTGCTTACGGTTCCTGCGTCGAGGATTCCAAGCGTAAACTTGAGCTTGATGTGTTTTACGGTAAGTAATCCTCTGCGTTTACACTTTAAATTTTATAAATGTTATAAAGCGGAAGGTTAAAAACGTGACTGATACGCAGACTACCAAAACTAGCCTCGAACCTATCCCGCCACTGGATCTAAAAGCGCAGTGGCTCTCCATCAAGGGCGAAATTTCAGCGGCCATCAACGCTGTAGTTGAATCGCAGCAATTCATCCTCGGACCACAAGTTCAGGCGCTCGAGGAAGAAATTGCCAGATATTGCGGAACTAAATTCGCCGTGGGGGTCGCTTCCGGTACCGATGCCTTATTGCTCGCTCTTCACGCCGCCGGCGTGGGCCCTGGCGATGAAGTGTTATTGCCTACCTTCAGTTTTATCGCCACTGCCGACTCCGTCTCGCTCCTTGGCGCCATTCCAGTTTTTGTCGATATCGATCCGTCGACATTCGCTATCGATGCAGCTCAGCTGGAAGCAAAAATTACTTCCCGCACCCGCGCAATTTTGCCCGTTCACCTCTATGGCCATCCCGCGGACATGGATCCTATAAACGCGATTGCGCAACGCCACAATCTAAAAGTCATCGAGGACAATGCGCAAGCCATTGGTGCCAAGTATAAAAATCGCAAAACCGGTGGCCTCGGCGACTTTGGATGCATCAGTTTTTTCCCTAGCAAAAACCTCGGAGCATATGGTGACGCCGGAATGATTGTCACTAACTCCGAACCCTATTCGAAACACTTGCGCGTGCTGCGCAACCACGGCAGCCCCCAAAAATATTACGCCACCGAACAGGGGTGGAATAGCCGCCTGGACGAAATTCAGGCCGCCATATTACGCGTTAAGCTCCGACACCTCGACAATTGGGGGGCGGCCCGTCGCAAAAATGCCAGCTCATACAGTCAGCTGTTAAAAGCCATTCCAGGAGTTGTCACTCCAGTCGAAGCTCCCTGGGCAGAGCATGTCCATCATCAATACACCATTCGCGTGGTCAATCGCGACCGCCTTCAATCTGCTTTAACCGAGCAAGGCATTGGGACGACGGTTTACTATCCGACCCCCATGCACTTGCAACCGGTTTTTGCCAAGCTTGGCTATCACGTAGGAGACTTGCCCCAAGCCGAAAAAGCCGCGAAAGAAGTTCTGTCGCTGCCCATTTACGCCGAGCTTACCAGTGAGCAAATTCATCGCGTGGTCTCAGCCATAGCAGCAGCAGTCCGTTAAGGCGACTGGTATGACTACATCGCGGAATGCTTCTCGAAAAACAAACAGAGATGAAATAATTGACGGAATCTAAAGCCGTGAACCATCGTAAGCTGGCCATCACATCCCGCATTCTGCTTTTCGCGTTCCTGCTCACACTCATCGTTTCCACAGCGCGACAAGGGATTGCATCCTATTACTTTCGCCAAAATTCCCCGGATGCCCTGCAAAAAGCCATGGTTTGGGATCCACCGAATCCCCTATATCCCGCCGCACTCGCAAATCTGGTTCACTTGTATGGTCGAAACGCTGATCCTGATGAAGTCTTCCGCCTCTATCAAACCGCCGCGCGCTTATCTCCCTTCGATGCCGCATTCACCGCCGATCTAGCCCAAGCCAACGACTGGGCCGGACGCACTGATTTCGCGCTTCCACTTTTTCAGCGCGCCCAGCAGCTATTCCCCAACTCACCGGACATCAATTGGAAGCTCGCGAATTTTTATATTCGCTCAGGTAAAACCGACGAATCTTTACCAGCGCTCAAAAAAATACTTTCCTCCAACATCATCGAGAAAAATCAAATCTTCGCGCTTAGCGACCGCGCCGGCATCAATTCTGTAACCGTCGTCGACAAACTTCTTTCCCCGGACATTCCCTCGTACTTCGCCTACCTCAATTTTGAAATCCAGCGCGGCAATTTTTCTGACGCACAACAGACGTGGAATCGTTTGCTTTCTCTTAATTCGCCATTCGATCCCAGAGAAACTTTTCCCTACCTGGATGCCCTGATCAAATCTCATGAACTCGATAGCGCTTCCCAGGTATGGGCCTCGCTCGTCTCCCGTTTTCCAGACCGCATCCCTTCATCCGCTTCCGCCAATAACTTGATCACTAACGGCAATCTCCAGGCTGATATTCTCGATGGTGCCTTCGACTGGCGCATCTTTCCGGTATCGGGTGTGGCGGTCACTCAGGACTCCACAGGTCCGAGCGCCGACGCCCGCTCGCTGCGCGTCGAGTTCGACGGCACCCAAAACCTTTACTACGGCTCGGTACTTCAATTCGTTCGCGCCCAACCTCACACTAGATATAGGTTTTCCGCCTTCACCCGCTCCCAAGCCCTCACCACCGACGCCGGCGTAGGCCTACAAATTTCCGACGCTTACGATACCAATAAAATTCTGGCCTCAACGGAACCACTGATCGGCACAACACCATGGTCCGAACAATCATTTTCCTTCGAAACGCCCCCCGAAACTCGTTTGCTCATAGTCAGAATCGTCCGCCTCCCCAGCCAAAAGCTTGATAATAAGATCGCTGGCGCTTTCTGGCTTAGCCGCGTTTCACTCACTTTGCCTCCAGCCCCCCGGTCTCCTTGACCCCTTTGCGACACTATTCGCTTAGTTTCGGTACGTTGGTACCTTGAAGCGTGAAGTTCCGCACGCGTATACTTGACGCCGGAGCACTCCTGCGTCCACAGTCAGTGCTAATCTTCGGAGCCTGGTTATGCCAGATTCACTACCGCGGATGCCACTGAAAGGTCCTTTGACCACCGAACGCCGTCAAAACCTTCGTCACCCCGTTCGGCCCACCGAATACATCGAAATCGGTGACAGTAACGGCGGCATTATTCTCGACATCAGCGAGGGCGGCATGGCGGTTGCCTCCGCGCAAGCTTTGGTCGGCAACCAGACCTTACGTTTCCGTTTTCAGCTTCCGCGCTCCCTCGAAACCATCGAAACCTCAGGCGAAATCAACTGGATTGGCGAAACTAAAAAACGCGCCGGCGTTCGCTTCGTCGATCTTCCTGCCGAGGCCCGCGAACAGATTCACAAATGGATCGATTCGCAAACTTCTGGGTATACCAATGGCGATCAAAAGCCCAACGGTTCAGCGGTGTCTTCGCCATCACCGAAAATTCCTCGGGAACTCCCACGTTACGAGCCCGTCAATCAGGAACTTACGCACCAGGCACAAGCCGTTGTCCACAGCCATAAGTCTCCAGAAAATTTGAATCCCTTTTCGTCCTCTCTCTCTAGTTCCTTGGACGAGCCCGAAATAGACGAATCCGAACCCGCGGACGAAGGAAAGAGCACTGCTGCTTCCAATGCCCATCCGCTTCCCGAAAGGCGCGCTCAGAGCCGCCTCCCCATGACCGCCTCCACCTACGTGCAACTAAGCGATGGCAATGGCGGCCTCATGGCCAACCTCAACAAAGCTGGCTTCTGCGTTCGTGCCGCGAAGATCCTCGAAACCGACCATCTCCCGGTAGTGCGCTTTCAGTTGCCTGACGCCCGCGATTTCGTAGAATCGTCCGCCTGGATCGTTTGGAAAAGTCCTTCGAAAAAAACTGTTGGCGCTCGTTTCGAAGGTTTGTCAGACGAAGCGCAATCTCAGATCGCGCAATGGATTGATTCGCAACCATTGCCGAAGAACACACCCATCAAAAATCCACTTTCTAAGAATCGACCCTCGCCTAATCCAATCGCCAACAGTCCCTTGGAACAGCGCGAAAGAATTTCTCCCTCACCAAAAACTCCCACAACCGCGGCCCCCTTAACGTTGATGTCTCCAGACTCGGTCCCCATCCCCGCTTATATCTCACCATCAGCTTTATCGCTGAACGCAGAGCCAGCAGTTCCATCCGCGCACAATCGATCCTCCACGCCATCGCTGACAAAAGCGCCCTCCATTGCATCGCCAAGCAAGCCGTCATCTTCTTCGATCGAGAAGACGTTGTCGCAAGTTCCACCTGTAATTCCCACGCCCTCGTTCGTCAAACCAACCGCCGGTACGTCCGCTCCGGCGTCGCCACGGTCACAAAAACCTCTCTCCGCGCAGCGGCCAATGCCCGTGCCCCCGAACGTAGCGAGCAAGGCTTCCCCTTTCCCTGCGGTGCCCCGCGTGACACGGACAGCACCAATCGTGCCAGCCATGCATCTCCCACCTGCAATCTTCAATGAGCCTGACTGGTCGGTTGCGCCCAAGAGGCCAACAGGTTATTGGAAAACAGCTGCGATGATCGTGGCAATCGCTGGCGCACTTTTCGGCGCCGCAACTCTTTTGCGAAGCAAAAAGTCCGCTACGCCGCCNTCACAGGAGACAGCNCAGAATTCCTCCATCGCAGCGAGCGTGCCCGCCATAACGCCGTCCACCGAACCGGT
>JGI12053J15887_10001237_pt1 | contig 11703 bp, 12 predicted proteins | sample MedBloCAOM1_O3_FD_15887 | JGI IMG/M metagenome (IMG submission 15887)
CAATCCGATAGACGGACGGCCGGACCAGTCGCCGGAAGCCTTCGAGCCGTTTCTTCGCATTATCAAGCAGAGATCCGACGTGGTCGTGAACCTCACGACCGGCGGCTCGCCCTATATGACCGTCGAGGAGCGGATCAGGCCTGCGGCGGTCTGGAAGCCGGAGGTCGCCAGCCTGAACATGGGGTCGATGAATTTCGGCCTGTTCCCGATGCTCAAGCGATACAAGCAGTTCAAGCACGATTGGGAGCCGGCGATGCTGGAAGGCTCCCACGATCTCGTGTTCCGCAACTCCTTCAAGGACATCCGTTACGCACTGGAAACGCTCAACTCGACCGGCGCGCGTTATGAGTTCGAGTGCTACGACACCAGTCATCTCTATAATCTGCATTACTTCTGGACCGAGGGTTTGGTGAAGGCCCCGTTGTTCATCCAAACGGTCTTTGGTTTGCTCGGTGGCATCGGCGCGCATCAGGAAGACGTCATGCATATGAAACGCACCGCCGATCGTCTGTTCGGTGACAATTATCGCTGGTCGGTGCTGGGCGCCGGGCGTGCGCAAATGCCCGTCGCGGCGATCGCGGCGGCGATCGGCGGCAATGTCCGGGTGGGCCTGGAAGACAGCCTCTGGATCGGCGCCGGCCAACTCGCGGCGTCAAACGCCGACCAGGTGACGCAGGTTCGAAAAATCATCGAAGGACTGGGGCTGGACGTCGCGACGGCGAATGAGGCGCGCGAAATCCTTGAACTCAAGGGCGGCGACAAGGTCGCGTTCTGATCCCCCGATCGATCGGAATGATGCGGCGGCCGGATCGCCATCAGCAATCAACGGGAGGAGCCCCGATGCTACCCCATCGCAGGGTTTACGACGTAGAACACAACCAGTTCAGGGAGACCGTGCGGCGTTTCGCGGCGTCGAAGATCGCGCCTGATTTCGCACGATGGGAACAAGCCGGCATCGTCGACAGGTCGCTGTGGAGCACCGGCGGCGCAGACGGCCTGCTGTGCCCGCAGGTCCCCGAGGAATTCGGCGGCGCCGGCGGCGACTTCCGGCACAACGCCGTCGTGATCGAGGAACTCAGTTATTCCGGCTTCGCCGGCCCGGCCACCGACTTCTCGGTGCACAACGATGTCTGCTGCGGCTATTTGCTCAGTTACGGAAGCCTCGAGCAAAAGAAGAAATGGCTGCCGCGCATGGTGACGGGCGAAACGGTCTGCGCCATCGCCATGACCGAACCCGGAACCGGCAGCGATCTGCAGGGTATTCGCACCCGCGCCGTGCGCGAGGGCGACGAGTTCGTGATATCGGGCCAGAAGACCTTCATTTCCAACGGACAGATGTGCGATCTCGTGATCGTCGTGGTTCGAACCGCGCCGGAAGGCGGCTCGCGGGGCATGAGTCTGATTCTGGTCGAGACCGACCGGCCCGGCTTCCGCCACGGCCGTAACCTTGAAAAACTCGGGCATCTCTCCGCAGATACTTCCGAACTGTTCTTCGATGGCGTGCGCGTCCCCGTCAGCAATCTGCTGGGCGCGGAAGGCGGCGCGATGGGCGCGCTGATGAGCGAACTGCCGCAGGAACGCCTGACCATTGCACTGCATTCGATCGCCGCCGCACAGAAGGCCTTCGATCTTGCCAAGGACTACGTCCAGCAGCGCAGCGCCTTTGGATCGCCGATCGGCAACTTCCAGAATACAAGGTTCAAACTGGCCGACCTGAAATCCGATCTCGCGGTTGGCTGGGCCTATGCCGACCAGTGCCTGCATGACCATCTCAAGCACGAACTGACGACCTACGCGGCGTCAACCGCAAAACTCTGGATCACCGAAATGCATGGCCGGCTCGTCGACCAATGCCTGCAATTCTTCGGTGGGTACGGTTTTATGCGCGAATACGAGATCTGCCGTCTCTACGCCGATGCGCGTGTGCTGCGGATTTACGGCGGCACCTCGGAGATCATGCGCGAGCTGATTTCACGAAGCCTATGAAATAAAGGCCGCTCAGTAGCTCTTCGGCAGTTCCAGCACCTTTTCGGCGATGAAACTGAGGATCAGCTGCTCGGTAATCGGCGCGAGCCGTGTAATCGACACTTCGCGGAACAGACGCTCGACATGATACTCCTTGGCGTAGCCAAAGCCGCCGTGGGTCATGATCGCCTGCCACGCGGCATCGTGACCGGCGCGGGCGCCGAGGAATTTGGCGGCGTTGGCTTCGGCGCCACAGGGTTTGTCGTGATCGTAGAGCCACGCGGCGCGCATCGCCATCTGCCAGGCCGACTCCAGATACATCCAGTTCTCCGCCAGCGGATGCTGGATGCCTTGGTTTTGCCCGATCGGCCGGTCGAACACGACGCGCTCGCGCGCATATTTCGCGGCCCGGCGCAGCGCGTCCTGGCCAATCCCGATGGCTTCGACTGCGATCAGGATGCGCTCGGGATTGAGGCTGTGCAGGATGTACGAAAAGCCCTTGCCTTCCTCGCCGATTCGATCCGAATCTGGAATGAATAGACCGTCGATGAAGATGGCATTGGAATCGACCGCCTTGCGGCCCATTTTTGGAATTCTGTGAACATCGATCTTCGATCGGTCGAGATCCGTATAGAAGATCGTGATGCCGTCGGTCGGCCGCGCACAATCCTCGTACTTGGTCGTCCGGGTCAGGAGCATGATCTTGTTGGCGACCTGCGCGGTCGAGGTCCAGACCTTCTGACCATGCACGACGTACCCGCCGGGAACCTTCTGCGCAAAGGTCTTGATCCGGGTGGTGTTGAGCCCCGCATCCGGCTCGGTGAAACCGAAGCAGCACTGGTCTTCGCCGGCAACCAGCCGCGGAACCCAACGCGCCTTCTGCTCCGGCGTGCCCTTCACGACAATCGGGTGCGGGCCGAACAGATTGATATGCACCGCCGAGGTCGCGGACATGCCGCCGCCATGGCTCGCGACTTCATGCATCATGATCGCGGCCTCGGTGACCCCGAGTCCGGAGCCACCAAATTCCTCCGGCATTGTGATCCCGAGCCAGCCCGCATCGGCCATCGCGCGATGGAACTCGAATGGAAACTTGCCGTCATCGTCACGCGCCAACCAGTAGTCGTCACCGAAGCGAGTCACGACCGCGCGCACACCTTCGCGAATGGCCGCGTGATCGTCGGCCGGCTCGAACTCGTTGGTCAGCAATACACTCATGTGATGTTCTCTCCAAGCGAGGCGAGCGCGCGTTTCGCTGCGATCAAATGCGGCATGTCGTACATCTTGCCGTCGATCCCAAGCGTTCCCGCATCGGGCTGGGCCGCGAACGCCGCCACCACGCGGCGCGCATGCGCCAGATCGGCTTCAGACGGCGTAAAGCATTGATTGATCGTCGCAACCTGATTGGGATGAATGGCGATCCGCCCGACAAAACCATCGCGGCGCGCGATCCGGCAGCTTTCCGCCAGCCCCTCCGGATCCTTGAAATCCCCGTACAGCGTATCGAGCGCCATGACGCCCGCAGCGCCCGCTGCAAACAGGCATTGTGCCCGCGCCACCTGATAGGGAAACGTCCAGCTGCCGTCGGCCTCCTTGTTGGAGAGCGCGCCAAGCGCCGCGCCGAGATCCTCCGCGCCCCACGTCATGGCGACGAGGCGACGGTTCGGGGTTGCATAGCTGGAAAAGCCGATCATCGCAGCCGGCGTTTCCGTTGCGACCACCAGCAGCTTCACATGACCCGGTGTGACCCCGGCAGCGACCTCCAGCACGTCGACGTAGTTCGAAATCAGCTCGATATCCGCCATACCGTTGACCTTTGGAATCAAGATGCCATCGAGGCCAGGACGGACGATGGCGGCGAGGTCGGCGAGCGTCAGGCCGCTGCCAAGCGGATTGATGCGCACCAGGAACGCCCAATCGCGCGGTGGGCCGCCCAGCAGGGCTTTCACCATATCGCGCGCCAGCGCCTTGCGCGGCGGCGCCACGGAATCCTCGAGATCGAGAATCAGCGCATCGGCGCCGATGCTTGAGGCTTTCTGGAGTTTGCGCTCGCTGTCAGCAGGCACAAACAGAAGGGAGCGTAACTTCATGCGGGACGCCTCATCATCAACCCGGTGCGGCGGCAATAGGCGATTTCCTCGTTGTGCTGATTGAAGCCACGATGTTCGAACGTAACGATGCCCTGGGTCGGCCGAGACTTGCTTTCACGCACAGCCAGAATTTTCGTCTCGGCCCTGAGCGTATCGCCGGCAAAGACCGGGCGTGGAAACCTGGTATCTTCCATGCCGAGATTTCCGACGGTCGTGCCCAGGGTGGTGTCCTGCACCGACAGGCCGATGATCAGGCCGAGCGTGAAGATCGAATTCATCAGCGGTTTGCCGAATTCGGTCGATTTGGCATATTCGTGATCGATGTGGACCGCCGCCGGATTATAGGTCAGCGACGAGAACAGAATGTTGTCCATGTCGGTGACGGTCCGCCTGATCTCGTGGACGAACGTTTGCCCAACAGAAAACTGCTCGAAATAGAGTCCCGCCATCTCGTTTCCTCCTTAGACGGTCGACGACACCGCTTAACGCCGTTGCAGCGTCTGCCTCGCCGGCGACGTTTTGTTACCCGTCGTCCTGACCATGTCTAATGCACGATCTAATCGTACACAAGATTACGATATTCCGATCGGCTTCAGCGGGCCTTCTTCAGGGCCTCCGGAAGCCGCGAACGGTGAAAACCTTCAAAGGGAGTGCTGCGATTGTGCGGCTCGAGCTTCCACGTTGTGCGCGCGTTCGGCGTGCCGCCGTCGACCCGGACGCAGGAGCCGGTAACGTAGGCGGCGGCCGGCGACAACAGGAAGATGATCGCCGCCGAGATTTCGGCTTCGGTGCCAAAGCGCTGAAGGGGTACACCTGCCGTGAAATCATGCAGCTTCTTCTGCATTTCCGGCGTGTAGGTATCAAACCCGCTCGACACGATGCCTCCCGGCGCGACCGCATTGACGCGAACGCCGGAAGCGGACCATTCGCAGGCCGCAGTTTCGGTCAACGTCAGCATGCCGCCGCGCGCCGCACCGGAATGCGCGAACTCGGGCCAGCCGTGCCAGATGTCGGCGATGATGTTGACGATAGATCCGCCATTGGCTTCCATCCAGCGGTTATAGACCTCGCGCATGAAAATGAAGCCGCCGGTCAAATTGCTGCGCACCACCGCCTCGAAACCCTTGGTCGAGATCGTTTTCAAGGGCGCGCGATATTGGCCGCCGGCATTGTTGACGAGCCCGTCGATGCGGCCAAAGGCGCCAAGCACGGCGTCGATCGCCGCGATCACCATCGTCTCGTCGCGAATGTCGCAAACCTGGGTCAGGACCTGTCCGCCGTCCTCCTCGATCTCCGCCCTCACCTCCGCCAGTTTTTCGGCGGTGCGGCCGAGGATCGCGACGTTGGCGCCGAGCGCCACCAGCTCGTGTGCGGTGCAGCGACCGATGCCGCTGCCGCCACCCGTGATGATGATCGTCTTGCCCTTGAAGAGATCCGGCCTGAAGACCGACTGATACGGCATGGTGTTCTCCGAACTGATCCTCTCGGCGGCGGCAGGTCGCGCGGGCGCAAAAACTAGTACACTATATTATGATATGGTGTATCCTGTTACGCAAGACAGCATTTGCGAATCCGCGTCCGGTACCGCCGCCGGCATCTGGGAACACCACGCAACGTATGGCTATCAACGCGCCACCGTAACAGTCTGCCGACGGGGCGACGGATGATGCCTTTGGGAACGCACGACATGGACAAATTCACGACGATCACTGTCGAGCAACGCGATGCGATTGAAATCGTCTCCCTTAATCGGCCGGACGCCCGCAATGCGGTAAACCCGGCGATGACGGAAGAACTGATCGACTATTTTTCCGGACTTCACGACCGCCCGAGTGCGCGGATTGTCATACTCAGGGGCAATGGAAAGGAGTTTTGCGCCGGGGCCGAACTGGGTTCGGACGCATTCATCGCGCCAGGAAAGGGTCGACCGCAGCGGCAGCTCGCCATGCAGCAGCGCTACTCGCGGATCATCCGCCTGATGCGAAGCTGCCCGCAGCCGATTGTTGCGCTGTTGCACGGTGCCGCATGTGGCGCCGGGTTTTCGCTGCTGCTTGCCTCCGATGTTCGCTTTGCCACGCCGGCTGCGCGGATGAACGCCGCCTACATACGTGTCGGCGTCGGCGGCTGTGATATGGGTTCGGGCTATCTGTTGCCCCGGTTGATCGGTCTCTCCGTGGCTTCGGAACTGTTGCTGACCGGGCGGTTTCTCGATGCGGATCGGGCCAAGGCCGTGGGGCTGGTCAGCGACGTCGTTGCGGACGATAAATTGCTCGAGACTGGCCTTGCTTTCGCCGCCGAAATGGCCCGCGCCTCGCCGATGGGTTTGCGTCTAACCAAGCAAACGCTGAACGCGCTGATCGACGCCCCCGGCATCGACGCCGCGCTGATGATCGAGGACCGGCAGCAGGTCATGCTGCTCGAAACCGGCGACCACCAGGAAGCCGTCGCGGCGTTCCGGGAGCGGCGGGACCCGAAATATTCCGATCAATAGAGCCGCGTCTACCTTCCCGCAAATTTTGGTTTCCGCTTCTCCCTGAAGGCTTTTATGCCTTCCTGCGCATCCGCCGTTCGCGAGATGGCCGCGAGGGTCTGTGCCTCCTCTTCCAACTGACTCTCGATGGAGCGGTTGGGCGACTGCAGGAACAGGCGCTTGATCCCGCCGTAGGCTTCGGTGGGACCGGATGCCAACTCGCGTGCAATCTTTTCGGCCTCGGCAACGACCGCATCGTCGTTGACGACATAGTCGACCAATCCAGCCGCCAGCGCGGCGTCGGCGTCCATTGTTTCCGCCAGCAGGAAAAAGCGCCGGGCGCGGGCGACCCCGATTCGGCGCGTCACTGTCGTCGTCGAGCCGCTATCGGGCGTGAAACCGATCTTGGCAAACGCGGACGAGACTCGCGCCGACTTCGCCATCACCACCAGATCGCCTGCGGCCATCAGCGAGACGCTACCGCCTGCCACATTGCCTTGCACGGCCACGACCACGGGTGCGCGCATGCGGACCATTCGGACGATGGCGGTATGCAGATCCGCCGTCCACGACTTGATCGTCACAGGCAGCGCGGCGCCACGCGACGCCAATGCCGCAAGATCGCCGCCAACGCTGAACAACCTTCCGCGTGCGGAAATGAGAACTGAGCGGACATCGTCACGCTCGCTCAATTCGGCCATGCAAAGGCTGAACTCGCGGCAAAAGTCGCCGTCGATCGGGTTGCCCCGGTCTGGCTGGTTGAGAACGACGTGCGCGAGCCCGCCATCGACCGTGCATTCGAAGCTCGTTGGTGCGATCGCCAGACCCATTGTGTTTCTCCCTGGCAGTTCAGGCTTTTCGACGTCAGGCCGACCGGCCTTCCTTTTCCTTGCGCGTGGAAGCTTGAATGGCCTCCCGCGCCCGCTGCCAGTCGTCCGGCGAAAGCTTCGAAAGCCCCGCGAACGTGCTCGGCGCTGCCAGATGATGTCCGCCGTCGATACTGATGGTGTCGCCGGTAATGTAGCTGCATCCATCCGACATCAGAAAGATCATCAGGTTGCGCAGTTCATCCATCTTTCCGAACCGGCGCAGAGGAACTTCATCCGCCTGCGTCGCACCCACGCCAGTCTCCGCAAGCGGATTGAGCTTGTCCCAGGCGTTTTCGGTCGGAAACGGACCGGGCGCCACCGCGTTGACGCGAATGCCTTTCGGCCCCCATTCGACCGCGAGCGACATTGTCATCGCATGGACCGCGGCCTTCGCCATCGCGGCCGGCACCACATAGGCCGATCCGGTCCAGACCCAGGTCACCAGATTGCTGATGATTACGCCCGGAAGCCCCGCGGCAATCCAGCGCTTCCCGCATCCCTGCGCCGCGTAGAACGAGCCATCCATGATGGTCGATCTGATGGCTTCGTAGCCGCGCGGCGACAATGTTTCCGTCGGGGCGAGAAAATTGGCGCCGGCGTTGTTCACAAGGCCGGACAGAGGTCCCGTGGTCCAGATCTCCGCCATCATCTTTTCGATGCTGTCGGGATCGCGAACGTTGGCGACCCGTGCGTCGGCCTGCCCTCCCGACCTCGTGCGAATCTCAACGACAGCCTGCTCCAGAATTTCCGGCCGACGGCCGCAAATGAAGACGTGCGCGCCATGTGCGGCAAAGCCCAGGGAAATCTCCTTACCGAGCCCTGTCCCGCCGCCGGTCACGAGGATGCGCTTTCCCTTGAGGAGGTCTCGGTCGAACATGAAAGCGCAATCCTGCTATTCGATTCGTTGCTGCACGGCCCAAACTGAGGCAATTGGAAAAATTAATACACTACTGTACTTGATCTGTAAATCACGCTCGCTCCGGACTCAATGTTGTCCGGTGCATTGAATCCGAGCCCGAACCAGCTAATTTAAGCTGGTTTCGGAGGTTGCGGCGCCGAAAGAAGCGCGACCGCAGGTCTGCAGTAAGTTCATTCCTTTAAAAATACGCTTGTGTATGGTATGAGTCGAAACGCTCAAATCGACAGGTAGTCGATATCCGGATATTTCCGAGGGAATGAATTGACATGGTCGACCTGCCCGACTGGGATCTCCGACTAGGCTACCTCATCCACGACGTGTCCCGGCTGCGACGCATGATGTTCGATCGCGCCCTCGCCCCGCTCGGCATAACGCGGTCGCAGTGGTGGGTGCTTGCATTCATTTCACGCAAGGATGGACTTCCGCAAACCCAGCTTGCCAATGAACTCGACGTCGGCAAGGTTGGCGTGGGAGCACTGATCGATCGCCTGGAGTCTTCCGGCTTCGTGCTTCGGCAGGCAGACCCGGTCGACCGCCGCGTCAAGCGCGTCTTTGTCACCAAGCAGGCCCGCGGCTTCCTGGAAAAGCTCCGCAAGGAGACCGACAAGTTCAATGCCCAGATAGCCCACGGGATTGACCGGAAGGCATTGGAGGCGACGTCGGACGCACTGCTGGCGATGAAGCGCAATCTGCTTGCGATGTCGGACGGAACCACGCTGCCGGGAAATCGCGAAGAGGAAGACTCGAGGAAGAAGGGTAACCCACGCAAGAGCAAGAAAGCGGCTTAGCCGGCGTCATTTCTTTTCGATCTTCGCGGTCTCAACGATCTCGGCCCAACGCCTGGTATCCGTTTCCTGAAAAGCTCCCAGTTCCTGCGGTGTCGAGGGAAATGGTGTCGCGCCTACCGTCGCCAGATAGTTCTTCGCCTCGGCGCTGTTGACAAACCCGGTGACCAGGCTGTTGAGCCTGGTGACAATTTCGGGTGGTGTGTTGGCCCGAACGAAGACGCCGACCCAGGCTGTCAGTTCGTAGCCCGGCAATCCGCTTTCCGCGATGGTTGGAAGACCAGGCATCGTCTCGATACGTTTCGAACTCGTCACGGCCAGCGCCCGCAGCTTGCCGTCCTGGACAAGCCCCTGCGCACTCGCGGGATCGGCGAAGACGCAATCGATCTGTCCGCCCATCAAATCCGTCAAGGCCTGCGGCATGCCGCGATACGGCACATGCTGCAGCTCGATTCCCTCGCGGAACCTGAACAGCTCGGCCGCTCCCCGGCTGGACGTGTTGCCGCTACCGAAGGACAAGGGCTTCCGCCGCTGCTTTGCCAGTTCGACGAATTCGGCGACGCTTGTGGCCGGAAAGTCCGACTTCACCGTCAGCATCATCGGTATCGTCATGACGCCCGCGACCGGCGCGAAGTCCGCCTTGGGATCGTAGGGCAATGAATTGAACAGGCTGATATTCGCAGCCTGGGTCGAATTCGTGGTCACAAACGCGGTGTAGCCGTCCGGCTCCGCCTTCAGAACAGCGAGCGCGGCGAGATTGCCGTCCGCGCCCGGCTTGTTTTCAACGATAACGGTGGCGTTGGTCGCAACTCGAATGCTTTCGGCCAGATGCCTTGTGACACCGTCGGTGGCGCTGCCAGGCGGAAATGGCACGATCAGCGTCAGCCGCTGGGATGGATAAGGCTCGGCGGACGCGGGAGAAAATGCCGCCGCTAGGGCGAAGAGGACGATGGGGATGCTTCGCATGAAATGGCCCCTCAATCCGATTTCCTCCCGCTGCGTTCCGGCGACGGAACGGCACCCTCCCGTCGACCGGCCCCGACAACCATGTTGCCCGATATCGTACACATACGTACTATCTCCCCATGCGAATGCAAGGGGATCGGTCGATCGACCGCCCCGTCGCTGTCGAGGACGGGCGATTCCTGTCCGCCAATGCTTGCCGGTGGGAACCGTTAGCCCATGAAGAACAATCGCAATCGTCAGGTCATTTTGAAATCCCGGCCGGTCGACATTCCTCAGGCCAATAATTTCGAGATCATCGAGTCCGACGTTCCCGAACTGCGGGACGGCGAGATACTGGTGCACAACGTCTATCTCTCGGTGGAACCGGCCATGCGCGGCTGGGTGAGCAACGTGGCCAATTATTCGGAGCCGGTGCGCATCGGCGAAGTGATGCGCTCATTCGCCGCCGGTGAGGTGCTGCTTTCGGCCCATCCCGACTTCAAGCCTGGCGACAACGTGATGGGTATGTTCGGCTGGCAGGAATTCGCAACCGTCGGGCCCGCCTCCGTCACGCGAAAGATAGCGGAAGACGACCTTCCGCTTTCGCTCTCGCTCGGCGTGACCGGCCTCAACGGGGTCACCGCCTATTTTGGGCTGCTGGACGTCGGGCTTCCGCGCCCCGGCGATACCGTGGTGGTATCGACAGCGGCCGGCGCGGTCGGCTCGGCGGTCGGCCAGATCGCGAAGATTTCCGGCTGCCGAACGGTTGGGATAGCCGGCGGGCCGGCCAAGGTTGCCCAGTGCCGTGAGTTGTTCGGATACGACGCCACAATCGACTACAAGAGCGGCGATATCGAATCCGCCCTCGCTACGGCCTGCCCCAAGGGTGTCGATCTCTATTTCGACAACACCGGTGGTGCGATCAGTGATGTAGTTCTGCGCCATCTTGCCGTCGGCGCTCGGGTGGTCATTTGCGGAACCGCTTCGGTCTCGAGTTGGAATCCCTGGCCCAACGGACCACGCGCCGAGCGTCACCTGCTGGTCAAGCGCGCACGCATGCAGGGCTTCGTTATCTTCGACTATGCACATCGGTTCGAAGAAGCCATCGCGCGACTGGCGCAATGGCTCCGGGAGGGCCGATTGCGATATTCCGAAGATGTACTCGACGGTATCGAACAGGCGCCGGGAGCAATCGCTAGCCTCTATCGAGGCGAGAATACAGGCAAGCGGTTGATCAGGATTCGATGACCGCTAGCAGAAAAACCCACAACGCATTTCCGCTGCTAACGCTCCCGAGCAGCGTGCCCGCTATTTCGCCGACGCCGACGTTTCGGATTCGTCAATGAGCTTCCAGGAACTGCCCTCGAACTTTGCCATGCGCAGTGATTGGTAGGGCGCATAATCCTCCGGCGTCGTATTGAGCTGAATTCCCGGCAGCATCATCTTGTAATGCTGACCTCTCATGCTCGTTGCCTGCTTCAGGAGGTTCTCGCGCGTCAGGTCGTCCCCTGTGTGTACCGAAAACCCTAAATCCGACCATAGTGGTGGTGAAGTCCGCCCAAGATGGCGCGTGAACTGATGACACCGGCGCGCTGTACCGAGCGAGAGACCGGTGCATCCTTGTTAAGGGATCGATGAGTTCTGACGCCGTTGTAGTAAT
>JGI12053J15887_10001239_pt1 | contig 11693 bp, 11 predicted proteins | sample MedBloCAOM1_O3_FD_15887 | JGI IMG/M metagenome (IMG submission 15887)
TCCCCCCATCACCGTCGAGCGCGAGTGATAGGCGCCATAGCCGTCCTTGACGTGGCTGGTCGAGCCATGATGGACGGTGATCTTCTCGTACGGCAGTTCGGTGGCATCGGCGGCGATCTGGGCCATGATGGTCTCCAGCCCCTGCCCGACCGAAGATGATCCGAGATAAACCGACAGCGACCCGTCGGTCTCCAGCACCAGCCGCGCGTCCTCCTTGGGGCCCGCGGCGCCACCTTCGATAAAGCTTCCGACCGCAATGCCATGGTAGTAGCCGTCGATCAGCTTGCCGCTGAGCTGGCTCTTTTCGGCCCAGCCGAACTCCTTCATGCACATATCGAACACCGCGTGATAATCACCGCTGTCCAACTCGGTCGAGCTGTCGAACGGCGTGATACTGGCCAGCGGATACGGCATCTGGCTGTCCGCGACCAGGTTCTTGCGACGCAGTTCGACCCTGTCGATGTTGAGGTCCTTGGCGACCAGATCGATCAGACGCTCCCGAATGAAATCGGTCTCGAACCTGCCGGGTCCCCGATAGGTTCCGCTCGGCGTCTTGTTCGTGGTCAGCATCGTGGCTTTGAGATCTATATTCTCGAAGCAGTACGGGCCGGACATGTACTGGGCGACGTTACGCGGACCTACCGATCCGTTGGTCCTGATGTAAGCACCAATGTCCGCCCAGATCTGGCCTCGCAATCCCAGAAACCGTCCGTCACGGCTGACCGCGATCTCGACGTCGCACTCGATATCGCGCGCGTGGTTGGCGGTCATCATGTGCTCGCGCCGATCCTCGGTCCACTTCACCGGACGGTCGATCATCCTGGCGACGGCCGGGATCAGGAAGTCTTCCGGATAGAACTCCCCTCGCGAGCCGAATCCGCCTCCGACATCGACCTCGATCAGGTCGATGGCTTCGACCTCGAGCGCCAGCGCGGCGGCCAACACCCGGCGGTTATACCAGGCCGTCTTGGCGGCACCCCATACCGTCAGCTTTCCTTCGCCGGCGTTCCATTCGGCGACAAAGCCGCGAGGCTCCATGAACATCGCGGCGTGGCGTTGAACGGCAAACTTCTCTCTGCGGACATAATCCGCGGCCTTGAACGCGGCATCGGCGTCGCCCTTGAATGCGGACCAGGTGATGGCCGCGTTGGATCCATGGTCCTCGAACAACACGGACGCCCTCGCCTCCGCCTGCTCGCGGCTGGTGATTGCGGGGAGCGTCTCAATCTCCAGATCGATATGGTCAAGCGCATCCTCGGCAATGCCTTGCGTATCCGCCAGCACGATGGCGATCGGTTCGCCGACGTAACGGACCTTGCCGTCGGCGAGCACGGGCTGATGGAACGGCTCGAGTTGCGGCAGCGGCTGCAGGCGCAGCGGAATCCTGGGAACGGACGCGCCGAAGTCGGCGGCAGCAAGGACATGACGAACCCCGGGCATCGCCCGGGCGCGCGTGGCGTCGAGCGACTTGATTATCCCGTGCGCCGCGGAACTGCGCAATATCACGGCGTGCAGCTGACCAAGGCAATTGACGTCGGCGACATAGGTCCCGCGCCCGCGCAGGAAACGCATATCCTCGACGCGCTCCATCGGCCGGCCAACGTATGAATTTGAAACCTTCATGAGTTTTCCTTCGCGCCCGCATACGCCTTGCGGGCATCGAGAACCGCTTCGACAATCGGAACATATCCGGTGCAGCGGCAAAGGTTGCCTGACAGCACGTCACGGATGCGCTCTTCGTCGGCATCGGGCTCGCTGGTCAGCAGCGCATGTGCCGTCGTGATGAAGCCCGGGGTACAGAAGCCGCATTGCAGCGCGTGATGTTTGCGAAACGACGCCTGAAGCGGCGACAAATCATCGCCCGACAGCCCCTCGACGGTCACGACCTTTTCTCCGTCGACCTGAACCGCAAGCATCAGACAGGACCGGACCGCATCCCCATTGACGAGGACAGTACAGGCACCGCAGACCCCGTGCTCGCAACCCAGATGCGTGCCGGTCTTTCCCAGATTGTCGCGCAGGCAATCCGCCAGGCTGGTGCGGGCTTCCACCTGCACTGCCACGGCCTCTCCGTTGAGTTCGAATTCAACTTTCATCCGGTTTCCTAGCGATCGCTATCCGATGGATTGGTTGAGCCCGCGCTCCAGCAGCGTGCCGAGAAGGCTGCGGCGATAGGCGGCCGGCGCATGGATGTCGGAAGGCGGGTCGATTTCGGCGCGCGCAGCGGCAACCGCTGCGGCAATGCTGCTCTCGTTGACCGGCTTTCCGTTCAGTACGGTTTCCGCCGAAGCGAGCCTGACCGGCCGATCGGCGACACCGATCGCGCCGATATGAACGTTCGCGGCGCAGCGTCCTTCATCCAGATCGTAGAACAACGCGATGCCGGCCATGGCAAAATCGCCCTTGCGGCGGGCAAATTCCCTGAACGCCCATCGCCGCGCGGCCGGCCACGCCGGCAGATGAACAGTGGTAAGTATCTCGTCGGGCGCAAGGCTGGTTTGCAGGAGCCCCTGGAAGAAATCCGCGGCCGCTTCGACCCGCCTGCCGCCGGCACCGATGATTTCCAGCTGCGCACCGCAGGTCAAGGCAATTCCCGGCATCTCGGCCGACGGATCGGCATGCGCCATCGAGCCTCCCACCGTGCCACGATTGCGGATTTGATAATGCGCAACGTGCCGGATGGCTTCCGCCAACAAGGGATGCGCCGTCGCCAACCGCCGATCTCCGGCGATGTCACACCACCGCACTTTCGCTCCCAGAGCGATCCCGTCCTCTGTAATCGTGATGGCATCAAGATCGCGGATGCATTTCAGGTCGATCAGCAGTTCGGGCGCCGCCAGCCTGAATGCCAGCATCGGCATAAGGCTTTGGCCACCAGCGATCAGCTTCGCATTGCCATTGCCGGCCGTGAGCAGGCTCACCGCCTCGCTCAACGTCGCAGGCGATTTGTACTCAAAGGCGGACGGCTTCATCAGGCCTCCAGTATGAACCAATGTCTTTGACGCGACGGCCGGATGAGCACGTCCCGTTTATCATCCGCAGCCTGTGGCCCAGGGCCCGGTCGACGCGAGGCATTGAGTGGAACATGACGTATGTTGACCGGATAGTCAACACGAAGGGATGCGCGGGAAGTTTGCGGTGAGGATTTATCGAAAACCGGACCCGACTTGGATAGCCGGGCACCGTCAAATTCAGTTGACTATGTGGTCAACAAAAAATATTTGTGGAAGCAGATCGCCAAACGGTAGATCAAACTTTGTTCGCAGGAGATGGACATGGCAACGGCGAGACACGCGCGACCGAAAGAACTCGAAGGCGTATCGATCGACCAGATCATTGAGCGTTACGTCGCGCGCTTTTCGGACCGAAGAGCCGACTGGGCCGCCTTTGAGGACGCCAAGATCGAGGGCTTCAAACGGGCGCAGCATCGCTTCATCGGCGCGGGCGGCTCCGGCAAGCACGGCGATACGTCGGTTATTCCGGCCGGCAATTTCACGCTCTCGATCATGTTCGTTCCGCCCGGTCAGGGCAATGCCGCACATACCCACGAAGCCGAGGAAGTATTCTTCGTGCTGCAGGGTTATCTCGATGTGTTCGTTCAGGACGAAGCCGGCCACAAGCTTACCCGTCGACTCGGGCCATGGGAATGCATCTCCTGCCCGGCAGGGGTAATCCACGGTTACCAGAACGACAGCCTGGAGCCCGTATACTTTCAGGTCATGATCGGACGCGGCCAGCCCGAGACCATGGGGTACGCCGACGATGAACTATTCAAGCGCCGGGACGGGCATTTGAAGGCCTGACATTTGAAGGTCTGGGCAAGTCCGCGCCCCGCATCGGTGCGTCTGCGGCTTCAAGGTTCCTGTCGCGGCATTCCTGGAAGTGGCCTGCCTCCTGGAAGGCGCCGACCGCGCGTTTGCCGCGACATTCCTATCTGCGCTTCTGCGCCCCGAAGCGCAGGTAGCCCAACGTCAGATCCACAATGTGCTGAATCCGCACATTCATCTCGTCTTCTGTCGAGAATTTGCGGTCAAGAAGATACGACAACGTGTAGCGGTTCGACAGGTAGTGATAGGCCAACGCCGAAATCGATATATAAAATTCCACCGGATCGACACCGCTGCGGAAATCACCGGCGTCCTCGCCTTCCTTCAGGAGGCTGGCGATATTTCCCAACAGACCCGAATAGCCCGCCTTGGTTAGTTTCGACTTGCGCAGGTGCTTGCCCTTGTGAAAATTCTCGGAATTCAGCAGCCCGATGAATTCCGGATTGTCACGCCAGTATTTGAAAGTCGAACGCACCAGTTTTCGAATTCCGTCGATCGGAGACGATACGTCCAGGGGCCAGCTCATCTGGTACGTGTGCATGCCCTGATAGGCCGACTCGAGGACCGCAATGAACAGCTTTTCCTTGCTGCCGAAGTAGTGATAGATCAGATTCTTGCTGACCTTGGCGAGGCGCATGATGTCATCGACCCGCGCGCCGTCATATCCCTTGGCAGAAAATTCCTGGATCGCGACGTCAAGGATACGCTGCCGCGTACGGTTGAGACCCGCCTCGGCGCCGTCGACAGCTTTCTTTTTCCTGGACACGGATGCGGTGGATGCCTTTCCAGCGACCTTGCTTTTTGTCAGCGAAGCTTTCTTCGTGGTCCTGTCAGTTCGGATCGACGCTCCGTTGCGCATGAAGGGACTTTCGACAGGCAGGGCGCGATCCGCAGAAGTTCAGACGTAAACGATCTGATCACAGAAGACAACCGGCTGACGGCGCCGGACCTACATCGTACCTGATCCGATGTTGCCGCCGACGCGGTCGCGATGCGGCATGGCCAGGCCCTCCAGAAACTCCACCACCCCAAACAGTGCTAGTCCGAGGATCGTCAGCGCCATCACGCCGGCGAACAGCAACGGCGTGTTGAGGTTGCCGTTGGCGATCATCAACTGGTAGCCGAGACCGGCGTCACCACCGACAAATTCCCCGACCACCGCTCCAACCACCGCCAATGTAATGGAAATCTTGAGACCGGCGAAGATCGAAGGCAGCGCGTTGGGGAGCCGGATCAGCCGGAACGTGCGATAGCTCGACAGTCCCATCGAACGTGCAAGAAAGATCTTCTCCTGCTCGATCCCGCCCAGCCCCATCACCGTATTGATCACAATCGGAAAGAACGCGATCAGAAACGCGATCAGCACTTTCGGCAGCAGGCCAAAGCCGAACCATACGACGAACAGCGGCGCTATCGCGACCTTCGGCATCGCCTGCGTTGAAATCAGCAAAGGGTAGATCGACCTTGCGAACACCGGCCAATGAAAGATGCCCAGCGCCAGGGGAATACCGACCACGATGCTCAACAGGTACCCCAGCAGGATCTCCACGGTCGTGACCCAGGATTCCCGGATCAGCAGCGAGGCATTGTCGCGACAAGCCGCGAGAATCTGGCTCGGCGCCGGAAACAGGTAGGTCGGGACCCTGAAAAAGTCCGTGGCAACCTCCCAGGCTATCAGCAGCCCGGCGGTCAGCAGGATCGGAAACAGCACCTCCGATCGCCGCTCGCGCTTTCGTTTCCTGTTGTTCTCGTTCTGGACGCGGCGCTCGACCTGTTCGATCGAAAGTGCGGAGGCTTGCTCGACCGCTGCGGTCGCTGACATCTCGGGCTCCTCCATCAGTGCTCGCGCAGAATGCCGCGGGCAAGGAATATCTCGAGGATTTCGCGGCTATAGGCAGCGAATTCAGGAGACTCACGCATCGCCAGCGTTCGCGGGCGTGGCAGATCGATGTGAATGATCTTGTCAACCTTGCCCGGCCGGGGCGTCATGACGATGACGCGATCGGACAGAAACACCGCCTCGACGATGCTGTGGGTCACGAACAGAATCGAAACGCTTTGCTTGCCGCAGATGTCCTGCAGATCCAGTACCAACTGGTCGCGGGTCAGCGCGTCGAGCGCGCCGAACGGCTCGTCCATGAGAAGGTGCGACGGATTATGGATCAGCGCGCGGCAGATCGAAACCCGCTGTCGCATGCCGCCGGAGAGCGACTTTGGATATTTGTCCTCGAACCCGCCAAGCCCGACGGCGGCGAGCAGTTCGCGAGCTCGCAGTTCGGCCTTCCCCATGTCCATGTTGCGCGCTTCAGCCTGCAGCAGAACGTTTTGCAGTGTCGTGCGCCAATCCAGCAGGACGTGGTTCTGGAACACGATCCCGATATCGGTGCGCGCCTTGCTCACCGGCTCTCCGTCGACCAGGACCCGGCCGTCCGAGGCTGAAACCAGTCCGGCCGCAATCATCATCAGTGTGCTCTTGCCGCAGCCGCTGGGCCCCACCAGCGAAACGAATTCGCCTTTGTGCTGGCTGATCGAAACGCGATCGAGCGCCCGGACCGGCCCGTCGTCGGTAGGATAGACCTTGCTGAGCGACTGTACCTGCAGGTACGCGGGATCGATGTCCGGCCGCTGCGCGGTGCCTAGACCGGCTTGCATAAAGTCTTCCCCATCTCACTGGCTTTCGTCACAAGGTGGCGTGTTGTCGCCCGTCGTCGATCCTGTCCGGTCAGACAGTTTGCGGCGGAATGAACTCGGCCTCGGTCGGAACGAACTCGTTGGTGTACAGCTCGGCTGCCTCCAATGGGGTCGTGACCCCACCATAGGCCTTCAGCACGGCAACGGTTGCCGTCCAGTCTTCCGGTGCCATCCAGCCTAGGGGCTTGTTGGCTGTCGTCAGGGTTACCCAGGTGCTCCAGGATAGCTGCGCCTCGCGCAACGTGATCGCGGGATCGGTGGTCTCCTGATACTTCTTGACGATTTGGGTCATTTCATCGGCGTTGGCTCGCCCATAAATGAAGCCTTTCATGGTCGCGCGAACCATGCTGCGGATAAGATCAGGTTCGGCCAGCAGGTCCTGATGAACGATGATGCCATTGCTCATCGCCGTCACGCCCTCGTCGGCATACCAAAAGGCGCGCACCTTCTTCTTTCCGCGAATTTCGATCGATGGGATGTAACCCTGGGCGAACCCGGCGATGGCGGCCACCTGTCCGGAAATCAAGGCCGGCCCGGCCCCCGCGCCGTCGACATTGATGACTCTCACCTTGCTGGGCTCCAGCCCTGCGCCCTTCATGAATGCCGGCCATTGCTGGAACTGCGCGGAGCCGGTTGCGATGCCGACGGTCTTGCCTTCGAGATCCTTCGGGCTCTTGATGTCTGACTCTTCCAGCACCAGCGCCGCGCAGGGGTTACGGCGGTAAACGCCGGCCACCATCTTCAGCTTCATGCCCTTGGAAACGCTGTTTCCGACCACGAATCCATCAGCGAACCCAAATTGAACCGCTTTCGAGGCCACAATCTGGGCCGTGCTGCCGGACCCCTTGCCCTGGTTGATCGTGACATCAAGCCCGGCGTCCGCGAAGAACCCTTTTTCCTTGGCAACGACGAGGCCGGCGTTGGGGCCTCCGTACACCCAGTCGGCCTGCAGGCTGACTGGCTTGAGCGATTTCAGGGACTGCGCGCGAACGATCGCAGGAAGGGACAGGGCGGCAAGCGAGACAGCTCCCGCCCCCAGGACATTGCGACGCGTGATCGAGCCTGCAGACATCAGCCACCCCCGGTATGTTGCCGCGAACAACCTGATTATTGCCGAGAGGCTGCGGAAGTCAACGTTAACTAACTAGTCTGTCACGCCATTCTCGCTGCCCAATCCTTGGCGCTCACTGATCAAGACGAAGGCATCGGCCAGCGTTTTGCTGCGATCCGGTACGGGCCAAACAATATCGACGATGACGGTCGGGACGTCCCGCCCTGCACTCCCGTTCAAAGTCGAAGCAGACGTTTGGCGTTTCCAGAGAAGATCTTCGCCTTGTCGGCGTCATTCAACCGCGTCTTCTTCATCCATTGCACACCGGCCGCGTTGGACGCGTAAGGCCAGTCGATCGAAAACATGATGCGATCGATGCCGATTTCCTCAATGCAGCACTGCAGCGCAGGATCCGAGAAGAAGCCGCTCGTCGTCACGTAGAAATGCGAGCTGAACACCTCGCGGAAGTTCTTCATTGGCGTGTCGCGCGAAAGTGCTTCATCGATCCGGGCCAGCGTATAGGGAATCGTCTCGCCAAGGTGACCGAGGATGATCTTCACTTCCGGGTAGGCGTCGAATAATCCGCTGAGCACGAGGCGCATGGCCTGGGTGCCCGCCTCGAAGGTGAATCCCCATGCGGCGCGGATGAACATCGGATGGGTTTTGGCATAGTCGCCGTAGTAGGCCTTGATGACAGCCGGATTCGGATCCGCCGGATGAATGTATAGCGGAACGTCCAGCGCTGCCGCCCGTTCGAAGATCGGCCAGTAGCGCTTGTCGTCCAGCACCGGGCCTTCGGTCAGGCTATGCAACATGCCGCCCTTGAAACCCAATTCGGTGACCGCCCGTTCCAGTTCGTCCGCGGCCGCGCCGGGGTGAGCGGTCGGTAACGACGCAAAGCCGGCGAATCGCTTGGGATGATTCCGGATCGCCGCGTGCAGACGGTCATTGGCGGCGGCGGTCCAGGCTACCGCGATATCCTCGCGAACGCCTTGCGAGCCCGGCGGACCATGAGAGATGACCTGCAGATCGATGCCGGCGGCGTCCATCTCCTCAATGCGCAGCGCTCCGAGATCTTCCATCCGCTTCAGCAGGGGCGACGGCGGCCGTGCCGTATGATTGACGGTGTCCAGCGCGTCGTTCCATTTGGGATCGAAGTAATGTTCTTCCAACGCGATAATCATCAGATCTCCTGGTTGCAGTTGCGGCGCGTATCGAATTTTCAATGAGCGGAAGGTCAGGCCCGCTCCGGTTCCCGTGGCTGCATGCTCCGCGGCAGAGAACCATCTTTGCCGGCTTGTTGCTCGAACGCCGCCAGCAGCGCCAGGTTGATATCGCGAGCAACTGTCCAGCCCTGGTAGATGAAGGCGGAATACAGATCGACGCAGACGGCGCCAGCGCGACGCATCGCCAGCACATCCGCAGCACTGCTCACGCCGCCATTGCCCTTGATGGGTATGCGTCCGCGCGCGAATCCGGCGGCGCGCTCCACATTGGTCAGCGCGGTGTCGAAGATCGCGCGGCCGTGCAGCGTGCCCGTCCCGGTCCCGAGTTTCGGCTCGCGAATCCGGCTGCCGCCGCCGACCTTCAATCCGCCGACCTTCGCATCCACGCAGCGTTCGACAAGCTCGGCGAAACGGTCGTGCATTTGCGTGGTGTCGTTCGGCACCCTGACGATGATCGAGCCGGTCCGGCCACCAATGCGATCGAGTATGCCGCGCAGCATATCGACCTCGTCGAAGGTCTCGCCGGGCTGGAGGACGTTCGGGCACATCAGGCTCACTTCGACAGCATCGACATAAGGCTGCACCTCGAGGATGCTCTCTGCAATCGATTGTGATGAAAATCCGCCGACATTGGCGATGATCGGAACGCGGCCTGATCTCGGGCGGCGCAGCCGTGCAACAGCATAAGCCCGCCCCTTGCTGGGAACGCCCATGGAATCCGCGATCGACTCGGTTTCCGGCAAGCGAACCAGCCGCGGAAACGGATTGCCATACCGCGCTTCCGGCATGATCGATCCAACGCAAATAGAGCCGAATCCGAGCGTCGACAACGCTCCGACCAATTCGGCGTTCTTGTCAAAGCCCGCCGCCAGTCCAACGGGATTCGACATCTCGAGGCCCGCGAAGCGAGTTTCAAGTCTGGGATCCACAACGTTCAGATGGCTCACGGCCGCAAGCCTCTGCCAGGGCAACGCCCATCGCATGGCCGCATGCGCCAGGCTGTGGCTGCGGTCGGCCGAGAGGCCAAACAGTGCGGATCTAAGGAGGTCTCGGTACGGATTCATGAAAGCTCAACTACGGTGTTGCCGGCCCCGAGGCAGCAGCCTGCCGGGGCGACGAACCCGACCTCGCCTCCATCTTCCAGATGTCGATGACATCCCGGGAAACGACGACCTGCCCATAATCACGGTTGAACCGCTTCAGCGCTCCGCGGTGGTCCTCCTCGCTGGCTGCGCCGCAGCAATCGGCAACGATGGTGACGTAATAATCCATGAAGTAGGCATCGCGGCCCGACGACTCCACGCAGGTATCGGTCGCGACGCCGGTGAGCAGCAGGCTGCGAATGCCGCGCTCCCTGAGAAGACCGAGCAGTTCAGTATTGATCATGGCGCTGTAACGATGCTTGATCACAACGGGCTCGCCGGGCTTGTGGCTTCACCCGGTAAAAGTCTGCCCCCCATGAACCGGTCAGGCAGCGCGGAAGCTCCATTTTCAATCGGGCGTTTCGTTCGCGCATCGGCTCCGATAGGTCCTTCGGATCGTAGATCGCCTGGACGAAGATCACCAGAACGCCGGCCTCACGCGCCGAAGCGATCAGCTCGAGCAGCGCGGGTACTCGCTCCTGTTGCAGAGGCTTTAGATCGGCCCCGACCTTGTCGAAGAATCCACCATCCGCCGCGAAGTCGTTCTGCACGTCGATGACCAACAACGCGCAGCTACGGGGATCGACCTTGTCGGCCAGCGCAAGCAGCAATCCAGAATAGTCGCTGGACAAGATCTTCTCCACAACGAAAGGCCACCAGGAAGCAAATGCCAGCCGCAATCACGATCATGCGCCGCATCGCTCAAGCCTCCGGGGAACTGACCAGTTAGTCAAGGCGGTTTTTTCGTCGACGGTTGCTGTTTTTTTGCTGTGTCTATCCGGCAAGCATCCCGCCTTTGGGTCGGCATCCACCCGCTTACTTCACAGGTTCACCCGCGCCCACGTCCTGCGCTCGCCGGCTTGGACAGTTCACGCACCACGGGATCGCCAAGCCAACACGACGCGGCCTGAACAGCTTCCTCATAGTCAGGGGCGGACTCACCGGCCCAAGCGACGACGCCGTCAGGGCGCACGAGCACGGCCAGGATGCAACGCGGATCGAATCGCTGGTGCTGGACGTTAACAAGAAGCTGCACGTCTTTGGACGGTGCGGCGCCCTTGCCTTTGCCATCTCGGCGGTCGACATCGCCCTTTGGGATATCGCGGGAAAGGCAGCGACCATGCCGCTCTGCCGGCTTCTCGGGGGCGGCGCGACCGAGTTGCCCTGTTATGCAAGCATGGTCCGCTACAGAACATCGCGATATTCGGCTGAGCTCCCAAGCGGTCACACTGACAAGGTGATCGGAGTAACAACTTGCTGTGGTGCATTTTCTGATTTTCGGCGCCTAGGACCTGAAATCGCGCGACCTCGTTTTTGTCATCAGCCTCAGATATCGTTCGGCCTGCTCTTCATGGTCCGCGGAACGCTTATAATTGAGTGCGACACGATCCCGAACGTGAGCCATGTAAAACGCGGTCTCATCGAAATTGAGGACCGACAAGCACCTCTCGCCCTTCGGCGTCGGTTGCAAGGCTGCGCATTTCAAGAAGGTAGGCGTTCGCTGTCTAAAATCACTTCAGTCTCTCCCTTTGCAGTTGCGCTAGTCGGTCATCTAGCATGAGATGGCCCGCCGGCGTGAACCGGGGGGCTGAGCGGATGGCTCCTAATGGTTGACCTCTGCACGATGGCGTTACATCCGGATGCTATCAACCGGATGACTGGATGAAGCTTTTCGCCTTCGGATTCGGATTTACGGCGCTGCGGCTCGTCGACATCTATGCCGACGAATTCGAGAGGATTTCCGCACCGTCCGCCA
>JGI12053J15887_10001241_pt1 | contig 11678 bp, 12 predicted proteins | sample MedBloCAOM1_O3_FD_15887 | JGI IMG/M metagenome (IMG submission 15887)
CTGAGGCGAGCCGATGTGCGGCTTCCCGAGCCGGCTGAAGAGGATCCGCAGCATCGCGTTGGTATCGGTGGCGGTTCCGACTGTCGAGCGTGGATCGGCACCCATCCGCTGTTGGTCGACGATGATCGCGGTCGTCAGCCCGTCGAGCACGTCGACTTCGGGCCGCGCCAGGTTCGGCATGAAGCCCTGTACGAAGGCGCTGTAGGTCTCGTTGATCAGCCGCTGCGACTCCGCGGCGATCGTGTCGAAGACCAGCGAGCTCTTGCCCGAGCCGGAGACGCCGGTGAACACCGTCAGCCTGCGCTTCGGGAGTTCGACGCTGACGTCCTTGAGGTTGTTCTCGCGCGCGCCGTGCACGCGGATCAGATCGTGGCTGTCGGCGGCGTGCAGCGCAGGCGACTTGGTTACCCCCATGGTTCAGCGCAGCTCCTGGATNCGGACCATGTTGCCTGCGGGATCGCGAAGTGCGCAGTCCCGTACCCCGTANGGCTGCTCCGTCGGCTCCTGGACAACCTCGACGTCGCCGGCCTGCAGCCGNTCGAACGTGCCGTCGAGATCTTTGGTCGCCAACAGGAGCGTGCCGTAGGTGCCCTTGGCCATCATCTCGGCGATGAGGCGGCGCTCGTCGTCGGTGAGGCCGGGGGTTGCGGACGGCGGGTAGAGGACGATGTTCGTGTCGGGCTGGTTCGGAGGGCCGACCGTGATCCAGCGCATCTTGTCCCCTCCGACATCGAGGCGGACCTCGAAGCCGAGGCTGTCTCGGTAAAAAGCCAGGGATTCNTCCGGGTCATCGTGNGGCAGGAAGCTCGAGTGAATGGTGATGTCCATGGCGATCACGGTAGGTGCAGCACANTGAGCGGCGCTTCTCGATTCCTGATCGGTCTGGTCACTTGCTTCTCCACGCACGACGGAATGCCCTCCGTCACGCGGGCTGTCTGTTCCCGATAGGCGCTTGGCGGCATCCCGACGAGTTCGGTGAAGCGAGTGCTGAACGTGCCAAGCGACGAGCAGCCGACGGCAAAGCACACCTCGGTGACGGACAGATCCCCGCGACGCAGCAGCGCCATCGCGCGCTCGATGCGCCGGGTCATCAGATAGGAGTACGGCGACTCGCCGTATGCGAGCTTGAACTGGCGGGACAGGTGCCCCGTGGACATGTTCACACCGCGTGCAAGCGCCTCGACGTCCAGCGGCTGCGCATACTCCCGGTCCATCCTGTCGCGGACGCGACGCAGTAGCTTGAGATCGCGCAGGCGCTGCTTCTCCGCGGCTGTGCTGGTCACGTTCCAGATCGTAGTGGCACCGTGCCGACGCTATGCCTCGCCGGGCCGAAACGATCTCTGACATGGGCGCTTACGAACGGCCTCGAAACCGTTTGCTACATCGGCACTTCGATGCGCTGATCTGCATCGACCGTGGCCGCAATCAACACTGGCGAGCACGACAGCGTTAACATCAACATGTGACTGAGCGCGAAGCCCCGCCGGATTGGGGCTTCGAGAACTGGCAGGACGACCCGTATGAAGAGGACGGGTGGTTTGGCCGTGAGCAGGTCAGCGAGCCGACGCCAGTCGTCGACCGTCCGCATACTCAGCCCGTTGCCCGTACGCCCCCGCCGCCTACCCGTCGGCTTCCTTCACCAACCGTCAACACCTGGACGGTCAACGGTCAACTCCGCGCCTCGAGCGACACCGCGTTGACGTTCAGGTCTCCACCACAGCCGTGGTACCGGACCAAGAAGGCAACGATCGCGCTCATCGCCGCCGCATCCGCCGCCGTGGCCGTGCCGATTGTCATTGTCGTGTGGCCAAGTAGTCCCGCGACCGCCCCGTCGAAGTCGACGTCCGTGGCACCGCAGGCATCAACGAGCGCGCAACCGGCGCCCAGCAGCGCTCAGCCCATTCCGACCAACGCTCCCCCGCCACCGCCGCCTCCGCCCCCTCCTCCGACCGAGGATCCCGCCTCGGCACCGGCGGACTCACAGCCCTACTGGACACGCCCCGCCTCACCGCCGTCGGAGAAGCCGGACGTGGGGGTGACGCGAACGCCTGTGACCCGGGCGCCGATCAGTGTGGCGCCACAGCCGCGGCAGCAACCAACCGAAAACAATTCGGCCAAACCTGGAGACGGCCGCAAGGGCTTTCATTGTGGAGGTTGGTGCTGACATGGAACCCTGCGGCGACTTCTATTCGTAGTTGAGACCTTTCAGCGGAATCGCATCGCCCGAAAAGTCGATCTGCGCAGCAGGATTGGCCACGGCGGTAACCATTCCCGAACCGAATGCGCCCTGCTGATCGAACAACGTCGCGGTGCCGACGGAAATCCCGTCCGAAGCCCAGTGCGAGTCCGCCTGTATACCGATCCAGTCGTCAACGGGTAGCCGAGAAAACGCCGCTGTCAGGTCGCCGTTGATGTAGCCGATGCCGTGGGTGCCGAGATTCGTCACCAAGCTCGTCGACTCTGCGAGGATCACGGCGCGGACAAACGGGGAGTTCTCCTCTTCCGTAAGCACTTTGATGCCATTGTTGTAGAAGCGCTTACGGGAGTCGTTCTGATGTGCCGCAGGCGATCGAGTCCAACCCGCTTCGTCGCTTCCCACATGCGGCAGAATCTGGTCGTCCGGTGGTGGCGGCTGCACAAGCGAGATCGGCGCAGTCCACTGGCGGCCGGGCGGCGCCGACGACCGCCGGTACTGCACCAATGTCGCCCGCGCCACGGTGCGGCCGCCCTGTACTACATCGCATTCGGCGCTGCGCACTCGCCGTCCGTCACGCACCACTCGAACGTCGATCGTCGTCGGGGCGTTGCGTGCCGCCCTGAACAAGTCTGCGGTGAACCGCGTCGGCATGAAGTCATCAGACCCGCAATGGGTTTCGAGTGCGCGCGCGGCCAATCCCACGACAGCCGGTCCATTGAGATGATCGTCTCCCCAATGGCTCTGCGCGAACGGGGTCGGCATGAACGCGCCGCTCTCGGTCAGAGTGAAGTGCGCCGGTTCCGTCGACATTCAAACATCGTTACACAGCGCCAAATCGACTAGGTGTTGCGCCCGCCGTTGACGCCCAGAATCTGCCCGGTGATGTAGCCGGCCTCCTCGGAGATCAGGAAAGCGCATGCGGCAGCGATGTCTTCCGGCTTACCCATCCGGCGAACCGGCGTCGCGTCGATAGTGGCCTGAACGTTGCGGAGCCTGCCGCGGGCCTCGGCGTTGCGCAACATCGGCGTATCGATGAAGCCCGGTGGCACAGCGTTGACGGTGATACCTGCCGGTCCGTACTCCAGTGCCAGCGACTTGGTCAACCCGTTCACCGCCGACTTCGCGGCCACATAGTGCGACATATACGGCGTGCCGGAATGGGTGCTCGACGAGGATATGTTCACGATCCGTCCCCAGCCGGCGTCGACCATGTCAGGCAACACCGCCTGAATGCAGTGGAACACGCCGTTCAGATTCACATCGACCACCTTCTGCCATTCCTCGAAGGTGATGTCGGTGAACCGCTTGAACCCGTCCAGGCCCGCCGCGTTGACCAGGATCCCCACCGGGCCCAACTGTGCCCGGATCGCCGACAGTGCAGCCTCCACTTGCGCCCGATCGGTCACATCCGTCGTCTGCGCAAACTCGTCATCGGATGGGTTCAGGTCGATCGTGCCGACGTGATAGCCGTCCGCTCGCAGCCGATCCGCGACCGCGCGACCGATGCCAGAGCTGCCTCCGGTGACGACAGCCGTCTTCATATCAGTTCCTTCCCTGGCCTTCCGTGCCATCTGAGATCGGTTGAATACTTTGGTGATTGGCCAGCTACGCCACGCGCCGAGGCGCGCGCAGACCCAACGTGCGACGGCCGGCTTCCACGAGATGCTCCCGCAGCGACTCGTCATCGAGGTTGCCCCATATCGGACCCACCGCGCCGGCCATCCCTGCGAACACCATGGCGGCCTTGACCTCGCCGGCCGGACCCGGGTCAACATCAGCGAGCAGCGCCAGCTGCCGTCTGATCAGGTCGCCCCATTCGGCGCGCTCGGTAAGCACCGCGGCGACACTGGGGTCCGCGGCGAGCACAGCCACCAGTCCCCGATTCCGTACGGCCAGAGTGGCGTAGCCGCTCAGCATGTGCTCGGCTCGGGCGTGCGGCGTGCGTCGTGTCTCCGCCGATTCGACGACGGCGCGTAGCTCGTCGAGCATCGGCTCGACGACCGCGGCGAGCAGTTGCTCGCGAGTCCGGAAATGGTGGTAGATCGCCGCTTTCGTGAATCCCAGCTCGTCAGCGATCATCTGCAGCGACGTGCCCGCGAAGCTGTGTCGGGTGAACAGGTCGATCGCGACCTCGATCAGTCGCGTCCTCGTGTCGGTGCTTTTCAACGCCGCCCGGCTGACCACTGCCGCCATTGCCAGCTCCTCAGTTCATCCCGCTTCACCTTTACGATCGTATGGTAGCTTACTAGCTAATCGTAAAGCCAGCCCCTTTACGATCGACTAGGTCACACAGGAGCATTCACCGATGAGCGACATCGAATCGAAGGATTTCTTCAGGGACGACCAGCTCGTCAACGACCCATACCCCTACCTGGCGGCGATGCGGAGCAAGTGTCCGGTGTACCGCGAGCCGCATCACGACGTTGTCATGGTGACGGGCTACGACGAGGCGCTGGCCGTGCTTGGCGACTCGACGACGTTCTCGTCGTGCATGGCGGTGACCGGACCCTTCCCTGGATTTCCCGTACCGCTGGAGGGCGACGATGTCAGCGAGCTGATCGATGCGCATCGCGGCGCGATCCCGATGAGCGACCAGATCATCACGCTCGACCCGCCCACCCACACCGACCACCGCGCGCTCTTGATGGGACTGATTACGCCGAAGCGCCTCAAGGAGAACGAGGCGTTCATGTGGGAGTTGGCCGATCGTGTGCTGGATTCCTTCCTGAGCGGCGGCCGCGGCGAATTCATCGGCGACTTCGCCGCACCGTTCAGCCTGCTCGTCATCGCCGATCTCCTGGGGGTGCCCGAAGAGGACCGTGATGAATTCGCGGCGGTACTCGGACGTCCAACGGAAGCCGGCGTTGGCAGCACCGGCGACGACACCCTGCATCACGGACCTCTGGAATATCTCTACGAAAGGTTCTCGGGCTACATCGATGATCGCCGCCGCAAGCCGCACGAGGACGTACTCACCGGTCTAGCGACGGCGACGTTTCCGGACGGGTCGACGCCGGAGGTCATCGAAGTCGTCCGCGTGGCAAGCAACGTCTTCTCAGCAGGCCAGGAGACGACGGTGCGCTTACTGAGCTCCGCCCTGAAGATTCTCGCGGAGCGACCCGACTTTCAGCGGCTGTTGCGCCGCGAGCGTGACCGGATCCCCAACTTCATCGAGGAGACCCTTCGGATCGAGAGTCCGGTCAAGGGCGATTTCAGGCTGTCGCGGATACCGAGCACCGTTGGCGGCGTCGACATTCCGGCAGGCACCACCCTGATGGTGCTCAACGGAGCCGCCAACCTGGACCCGAAACATTTCGACGCACCCGATGCACTCGACCCTGCGCGTCCAAACGCCCGGCGTCACATCGCTTTTGGGCGAGGCGTCCACTCGTGCCCCGGTGCTCCACTGGCTCGTGCCGAGGCACGCGTCTGCATCGAGCGTCTTCTCGACCGCACCACCGACATCAGGATTGCCGAGGACAGGCACGGCCCCTCCGGCAACCGTCACTACCAGTACGTCCCGACGTTCATCCTGCGCGGACTGACCGAACTGCACCTGGAATTCACGCTCTAGCCTGGACCGACCCTCAGCACGCCATCGGTCGAGATGTCGATGCGGGTTGCGAATCGTCGGCTCATCTCCATCACACTCGCCCGCAACCACTCGGCGTCCTCATCGGGAGGGCGCTCGAGCCGCATTCTCCGCATCCGCATCGGCACCATGCGCAAGACGGCGAGACCGCCAGACTCGGCGTCGACTGACGCGAAGTACAGCAGCCGCAACTCGTGCCGGAACGCCTCATACGTGGAGATGCCTTCGTAATCGTCGATGGTGTCCCCGCACCCGTACATGATCAGCTTTCCGCGGTACACCTCGATCGGCCGCGGATGGTGCGACGAGTGACCGTGCACGACATCAACGCCCTCGTCAATCAGCCTGTGCGCGAAGCGGATCTGCGCGGCGTCAACGGCGTAGCCCCAGTTCGAGCCCCAGTGCACGGACACGACCGCAATGTCGCCGGGGCGCTTCAGCGCCAGCACCCGTTCGGAGATCGTGGCGGCACTGCTGTCGGACATGTCGGGCACGTACGCGACGCCGGGGCGACTTCCGGTCGCCGCCCACGCGTGCGGAATACCGCTCGATCCCATACCGCAGGACGCGATCACGACGCGTGTCCCGTCGGGCAGCTCGATGACGGCCGGGCGCTCGGCTCGCTTCGCGTCCAATCCTGCGCCAACACCGCGTATTCCGGCGCAGTCGAGCGTTCGGAGGGTGTCGGCGAGCCCCTCATGCCCGAAGTCCAGAACGTGGTTGTTGGCCAGCGCGCAAACATCCGGCCGTATCGCGGTCAGGCATCCGACATTGTCCGGATGCATCCGGTAGTGCACCGCCTTGCCCGGTGCGAACTCGCCGCAGGCGGTGATGCTGGTTTCGAGATTGATCAATCGTATATCGGGCGCGAATTCGTCCATGATGGCCAGCAATTCACCCCATGGCCATCGGTAGTCGATCGGTGCCGGAATGGGTCCGTTCGTCCGCTCGGCAAGCCGTATATAGGTGCGGGCGTCGGACACGACGGCTTCGCGCAACGTCGGATCGCCCGGGTGCGGCAGCAGTTGATCTATCGCACGACCGGTCATCACGTCGCCGGTGAGAAAGATGACCGTCACGGCGGTTCAGCGAGTGCCGGCCTCAGCGAGGTCGGCCACCGAGTTGATATTCGTCTCGTCGACGAATGACGGTCCGGTCAGTGTCGGCTGCCCACCACCGATCACGTTCTTGTTGGTGAAGTACAGCCACAGCGAGTCGACGGCCAGATAGCCCTGCAGGAACGGTTGTTGATCGATGGCCCATTCGATCATTCCGTTCTTGATCGCGTTGACGACGCCCTCGTTGGTGTCGAATGTCGCCACCCTGGCGTAGCTGTTCGCTTCGCCGACCGCCTCCAACGCGGCCAATGCAATTGGCGCACCGAGGGTGAGGATTCGGTCGATGCTGAAGTCCTGTTGCAGCTTCGCGAGCACAGCGCTCTTGACCGTCGCTCGGTCCACGGTGTCCACGTAGAGCTTCTGCGTTCGGCCTTTGAATCCCCTTGCCAGTCCGTCACATCGCGCCTCGAGCCCGACGTGGCCCGGCTCGTGAACCACGCACAGCGTGTTCTGCGCGCCTTCGTAGGTGAAGCGTTCCCCCGCGGCCTGACCCGCGATCGTCTCGTCCTGCCCGAAGTATTCTTTCACTCCCATTGCCTTCCAATCGGCGATCCCGGAATTCACCGCTACAACGGGGATTCCGGCTGCAACTGCGCTCTGCACGGCCGGCGCCATGACCGCGGGATCGGCGAGCGTGACAGCGATCCCTGCGACCTTTCCACTGACTGCCGAGCGCACGAGCTCGGCTTGGGCCGCTGCGTCAGGGTCACGGGAGTACTGCAGGTCGAAGTCGTCCTTCGTGGCCGCGGCTTCGGCGCCGCGGCGGACCAGATCCCAGAACGTGTCGCCTGGCGCCTGGTGCGTGATGAGTGCGACCGTCGCACGCGGAGCGCCGCCGTTGGGTGCGCCCGACGTGGTCGACGTCGCACCACGCTCGCCGCCCGAACATGCCGCGACCGCAACCATCAGCACCGCGAGGATGTACGCAAAGGACATTCGGGCCATCGATCCGCCCCTCCCGCGCGAGCCGCCGCGACCACACCGCGCAGCGGGGGTCACACCGCCATAATCGCAGGTAATAGGGCTGAGATGTCGGGTTTACCCCGAACCGGGACCTTGTTCTTGAGCCGCCGCCTCGCCCGCGTCGGCGGTCGCCCAGCACACCGATCTCCACGACCGCGCGCAAAAATCGGGCCCCTTGTCCAGCAGCGTGGCCGCTTCGACAGCACCACAATCTCCTTGATGCCGGCGACGAGCATCGCCATCGACCAAGAAGCGCGAGGCCACCGAGCGGTTCTTCGCCGCCGTCACCGGTGGCGACATCAACGAACTGATGGATCTGCTCGCCCCCGAGGTCACGCTGTGGACCGACGGCGGCGGCAAGGTCCGTCACGCGATGCGTCCGATCATCGGCGTGGCCAACGTCGCAAAGTGGATCGCGGGCACGATCAAGCGACCCTATGAGGGTGTCGAAATCGCCGATATGACAGCCGAACTCGTCGACATCAACGGCGGGCCGGGCATCGTGATGAGTGGCGCAGGCCGCGTTATCGCCACCATCACCGTCGACCTGGACACCGCAGGCCGCATCGTCACCGTCCACAACGTGGCCAACCCGGACAAACTGCACGCGGTGGCCGACGGGGTGAAGCGAATCTGAACTAGCGTGGCGGGATGACTTCCCAATGGCAGCTGCGCACCGGCGGCGCCGCGGACTTGGGCCTCGTGGGACCGCTGTGGGTGGCGGTTCATCACCAGCACGCCCAGACCATGCCGCAGTTGGCGCCCTATGTCAGCGACGATGAGACGTGGCGGGTGCGGCGGGTGTTGTACGAGGAGCTGCTCGCCAAGACCGACACCCTGCTACTGCTCGCGTTCGTCGGCAACGCGGCGGTGGGCTATGGGCTTGCACACGTTCTCCCCGTTGATGAGACGTGGGTCCCAGACACGTGGAAGACGAGTTCGCGGATCGGCGAGATCGAATCGCTAAGTGTGCTACCGCAATATCGTGGCAGCGGATTGGGCTCCGAACTGCTCAATCGACTCGAGCAGCACCTGCACGCACTCGGCGTGAAGGATCTGATCCTGGGTGCGCTACCCGGCAACACCGACGCCATCCGCCTGTACGAGCGGCGCGGCTACCATCCGACCTGGCTTTACCTGTCGCGGTTTGAGGGTAGATAGTGACAGGACCTCAGGAGGGGGCACTTCACATGAGTGAGATGAAATTTCTGGAACTGCACGGCGATCGTGTCGCGTACCAGGATGTCGGCAGCGGCCCCGAAGCATTGCTGCTCATCCATGGAATGGCCGGGAGTTCCGAGACGTGGCGGGCGGTGATCCCACAGCTCTCGCGGAAATATCGCGTCGTCGCGCCCGACCTGCTGGGACACGGTCAATCCGCCAAGCCCCGCGGCGACTATTCACTCGGCGCGTTCGCGGTATGGCTGCGCGACTTGCTCGACGAGCTGGGTATCTCGACTGCAACGATCATCGGTCAATCGCTCGGTGGCGGCGTCGCCATGCAGTTCGTCTACCAACATCCGGACTACTGCCAGCGGCTGATCCTGATCAGCAGCGGCGGGCTGGGCCCTGACGTCGGCTGGACGCTGCGCCTGCTGTCGGCCCCTGGCGCCGAGCTGATCCTGCCGGTCATTGCGCCGCGACCGGTTCTGACAGCCGGCAACAAGCTGCGCTCGTGGTTCGGAGCGGCCGGGATTCGGTCACCCCGCGGTGCGGAGATGTGGAGCGCCTACTCATCGCTGTCCGATGCGGAGACGCGCCAGGCGTTTTTACGGACGCTGCGATCGGTGGTCGACCACCGGGGGCAGGCCGTCAGCGCCCTGAATCGGCTGCATATGGCGGGCGAACTGCCCACCCTGGTGATTTGGGGCGACCAGGACCGGATCATCCCGGTCGAACACGGCTACGCAGTGCACGAAGCGCGGCCAGGGAGTCGGCTCGAGGTACTCGAAGACGTCGGCCACTTCCCGCACGTTGAGCGGCCCAGCGAAGTCGTCGACCTCATCGACGACTTCATCAGCACCACGTCTCACCCCACAGACGCGGTCGAACGGCCCCGCACCACCCGGTAACCGCCGTAAAGCAACGCCGCCACAAGCAAATTCACGAAATAGGCGACATCGGCGCCGTGCCACGCCTTGGCAACCGGTCCCTCGAACAGCGACGTGTTCATGAACGGGATCGCCGCGGCGTATGCGAGCACGAACACGATCAGTGCGGCCACTGCGTCGCGGCGGTCGGTCGGTTCCTCGGCCGGGTTGATGCTCGCCCTGCCGCGGATTCGCAGCAGCCAGTCGATGACCACGATCGCGACGAACGCCGGGATCCAGTAGCTCACCAGCAGCAGCACATCCTGGAAGCGAGTCGCGGTGTCGTCTGGGGCGTGCAGCCACAAGATCAGCGCGAACGCGGGCACCGCCACGATCACCGCCGACACCGGCCTCCGCACCCGCACCCCGATGGTCTGCAACGCCAACGAACCGCTGTAATCGTTCATCACGCCCGAACCGATCGAAGCCAGCGCGATGACTACCAGGGCCAGTCCGCCGAGGAACCCTCCGCCCATTACCGAGCGGACGCCCTCTGCGGTGTGTTCAGAGACCACATCTGCCGCCGCGATGCCGATGCCCTCAACGAAGATGTACGCCGACGCCATTCCGGCAAACGTGTAGCCGAAAACCCGGACCCGCGACGAGTCGGCAGGCAGGTAGCGGCTGAAGTCAGCGGCGTAGCTGGCCCACGACACCGCGATGCTGAACGCGATCGTCACCTCAAGGACGAATGCACCGGCAAGGTCGGCGCCGTGCACCGCCGGTGTGGTGACGATGTCGTGTCCCCCAACAAGTTTGATCGCGAACACCACGAACGTCGTGAACAGCACGACGGTCAGCACCGCCTGCATCCGGTGGATCACCTCGTAGCCGAAGAATCCCGCAGCGGCCTGCACGCCCATCACGATCAGTACCGCGATCCAGAACGGGATCCCGAGCAACACCGCAAGCGCTTCCCCGCCGAACAGTCCCACCAGCGCGTCCCACGCGATCGACCCCAACCACTGCAGCGCGGCGGGCAGCACGACCCCGCCCCCGAACGCCATCCGCGAGTTCGGCACCTGACCGGTACCCGTCCGCGGGCCCCACGTCGACAGGTAACCCACCACCAGTGAGCCGAGGACCGTGCCGATCACCATCGCGACCAGCCCCAGCCAGAAACCGAGGCCGAGCACGATCGCGAGCGCCCCGGTGAAAACGCCGGTCATGTTGACCTGCGGGGCGAACCAGACCGTGAAAAGCCGCGCGGGCGACCCGTAGCGCTGATCTTCGGCGATCGGCGCGATGCCGTGTGTCTCGACCGAGAGGTCGCCGGGGCGGGTCGGACTGTGACCGCTGAAGATCGGTTCCGTCAGGGCGCTCATCGGTCCATTCGATCATGAGTGTTGGCAGGATTGGCGGGTGACCATCACCCACACGAGCGACGGCTGGCCACGGGCGCGTGGACTCGGCATCGTCCTGCCCGGCGAACCAGGACCACTCAACGCGATTACCGACGTCGACGGCGTCGAGGTCGGCGTCACGACATTGATCGAAGGCGACGCGGTCCGCACCGGCGTGACGGCGATTCTGCCGCGGGGCCGCGAGGGGGTCGGACAGCCGTGCGCGGCCGGCTGGTACTCGCTCAACGGCAACGGGGAGATGACAGGCACCACGTGGATCGACGAGGCCGGATCGTTCAATCTGCCTGTCGTGCTGTCGAATACGCACGCGATCGGCGCCTGCCACACCGGCGTGGTCAGCTGGGTCAACCGGAT
>JGI12053J15887_10001242_pt1 | contig 11677 bp, 12 predicted proteins | sample MedBloCAOM1_O3_FD_15887 | JGI IMG/M metagenome (IMG submission 15887)
GCGGCGAAAGGCGGCGGCACCCGGACGGGCGCCTGTCAGGATCTTCTCCGCTGCGCGAGCGCGCCACGGTTTGGCGGCAACTCCGCCGAGCGCGAGCCGCGTATCACGGATCGTGCCTTTTTCGATCCGCAAGGCTGCCGCGGCCGACACCACGGCGAAGGCGAAAGAAGTGCGCTCGCGGATTTTCAGATAGCGCGTGTGCGGTGCGAACGTGCGAGCCTGGGCTGGCAGGCGCAACGCGACGATCAGATCACCGGGTTCAAGAACGCTGTCCTGTTCGGGTGTATCGCCGGGCAAACGGTGAAGCGCCTCGAGCGCAACCTCGCGCCGGCCGGTTCTGCCCTCGATCTCGACAACGGCATCGAGCGCGACCAGCGGCACGCAAAAATCCGACGGGTGGGTGGCGATGCAGGCCTCGCTCCAACCGAGCACGGCGTGCAATCGGTTCTCGCCGTCGCGGGCATCGCAGCCGCTGCCGGGCTCGCGCTTGTTGCAGGCGCTGGCGGTGTCGTAGAAATATGAGCATCGCGTCCGCTGCAAGAGATTGCCGCCGACGGTTGCGGCATTGCGAAGCTGCGCCGATGCGCCTGACAGCAGCGCCTCCGCCACGGCCGGATAGGACTTTGCGAAATCAAGATCGTGCGCAAGATCGGCGTTGCGAACCAGCGCGCCGATGCGAACACTGTCATCGGCGAGGTGTTCGATGCGGTCGAGTCCGGGGAGACGCGTGACGTCGACGAGGCGGCTTGGGCGGCTGACTCCCCCCTTCATCAGGTCGAGCAGGTTGGTGCCGCCAGCGAAATATGCGGAATCCGGCTCGGCCGCGGCTGCGATGGCGTCGGAAATGGTCGTGGGTCTGATGTAATCGAAGGCCTTCATGCGGAGCGCCTCAAATTCGGTTGTGCGAGAATTTTCTGTGCGTCGAGCACCGCGTCGGTGATCCCCGCATAGGCACCGCACCGGCAGAGGTTGCCGCTCATGGCTTCGCGGATGCGTTCCGGATCGTCGCCGGCCTGCGCTTCCTGGATCAGTCCGATCGCGCTCATGATCTGCCCGGGCGTGCAGAACCCGCACTGCAATCCGTCATGCGCGATGAAAGCGGCCTGGACCGGATGCAACTGGTCGCCGCGAGCCACGCCTTCGATGGTGAGGACGTCGGCGCCATCTTGGCTGACGGCCAAAGCCATGCAGGAATTGATCCGACGGCCATCGACCAGGAGCGTACATGCGCCGCATTGGCCGCGGTCGCATCCCTTCTTGGTGCCGGTCAAGTCGAGACGTTCGCGCAGCAAGTCAAGCAGCGTCACCCGAGGGTCATCGAGCTCGACGTGCCGCCGTTCACCATTGACGGTGAGGCTGATGGAGAAGCTCATGCAGTGCTCCGATCGATGCTATGGTCAAAGTTGAATCGCTGCCGCCAAGGGGGATTGGCGGACATGTCTCGTTCAGCGCTCGTCGGCAAATACGGAGGCATCCTCCGTTTCGCAAGGGGACCGCAACAACTAAATTATCGGGATGGCAAAACAGTCCGCAGATAGCGTCCGAAGGCCCCGCGCCGATGCGGTTCGTAACCGCGAGCGCGTATTGGAGGCCGCAAAGGCTGTTTTCAGCGCCGGTGGTCCGGATGCGAGCCTGGAGGCCGTGGCAAGACGAGCCGGTGTCGGCATCGGCACGCTATACCGCCATTTCCCGACGCGCGAGGCGTTATTTGAGGCAGTGTATCGACGCGAGGTGGAGCATCTCGGCGTACTGGCCGAACAATTGAAGAGTGAAGCCGCGCCGGTCGAGGCATTGCGCCGCTGGCTGCGATCCAATGTCGAATTCGTCGCTACCAAGAAGGGCATGGTTGCGGCGCTGGCGCTCGCGGTGCATGGCTCATCTGAACTCTACGCCTATACGTTCGAGCGGCTGACCAAAGCGGTCGGCGCCTTGCTGGACCGCGCCGTCGCGGCCGGCGAGATACGCTCCGACATCAAGCCCGAAGACGTGTTGCGGGTGCTTGCCGGCATGAGCTACATGCACGACCAGCGCGGCTGGCAGACCAGCGTCCTGCGCCTGGTCGACGTCTTCGTCGACGGCCTGCGGGTGCAGACCATCGACAGACCGTCAACTTCGCCGGCGCATCGCGCTGATCCTCGCGTGGACGGGAAGCGGACGCCTGGGCGGAAAGGATCCCGGAAGGGCCGCAAGTAGATGCCGGGCGAGGCGATGTCGAGCCCGGCCGCTCCGCCACCAGATGGACGTTATCAAAGCTCTGCGCGTGAGCCGGTGCGATGGCATGAATTGTCATTACCAGTGCGTACCGCAGTATCCGAAGAATGATCGCTTGATTCCGAAACATTGATTTTTCCTTACGAGCGCGGTTGTTCAGGTACTCTTCTCCAATTCGCCGACTTGCAAATCAGGCCGCCGACGATGCAGCCCGAGGTGCTGAGCGTCGTTCCTTCGATCGACATTTTGCCGGAATAGATCGAACCGCTATCAGGACTGGCGGCTTTTCCGGTCCAGGAGTTAGCCCCGGCCGGCCGCATGTCGAAGAACAGGCGCTGCCCAAGTTTGGCCTTCGACTCCGAACCGGGCTTTAGCCACACGATGTTTCCGCAAATGGCCGCGCCACAGGGTTCAAACCTCACTCGCAGTGCACCATTGTCACGCAGCCAGGTGCCGAGGACCTCGTCCGCGAGACTGGGAGTCGCGGTCAGCAGGAGTACCGTCGAAGCGAGGCGAAGACGTACAAGGTTCATCACATTTCTCCGGGGCTATCGCTTCCGATCAACGGACATCCGCGAGGTGCATGTCGCTCAGGGTTGACGGGAGGCTGCGGGCCACGAGGTCCGTGATCGCCGCGTGGAGCTTCTCGTTCTGCGCTGGATCGCCGGGGCCGGCCGAGAAATTCTCGTCGATCATTCGGCTGGGTCCTGCGATCCTGACCGCTCCGACATCGTCCAGTGGCGGCGCGGCCCTCTTTTCGATGANGTCGAAGCTCTTTCCGTCGAACACCCTGATTTCGTAGAGCGCATGAACCTGGCTGTAGGATTCCAGCACCGTGCCGTAGGTNAGAAAACCTATGCCTTCGATCTTTCGGCTGCCGCCGCCGAAATTCGATTTTGCCTTGGTGATGACGATGTAGGCGTCGAGGCCCTGCGGCGACACTTCGGTTTGAACGAGCTTCTTGAACGGATCGCTGCGAACAAGGTTGACGGGCGCAATCGGCGAATCCTTGATCGATGCAAAGGCGGCCCTGTTATAACTGACCGGCTGCACCTGAAAGCGGCCATTCAAGGCCGCGCTTGCTTGCTGGACGATCAGGTCGTCGAGTCCCCAGGACCCGATCGGAAAACTTCGGTTGCGGTTGTTAAGTCCGGATAGCCCGCCTGTGGCGAAAGTGATCTCTTCGCCCACCGATGAGATGATGCCAACCGTCTTGACTGCCTGCAGCTTCGTCTCGCGGGTTTCAAACATCGCGCAAGCGCCGACGCTGGCAGCGAAGAGAATCGTCGCAAAATTCGCTCCCGGACCGCGCATCAAATTTCCTATCGAATCCTGACGTCGAATGAATAAGAAGCGCCCATGCCCACGGTGGTTTGGTTTGGCGAACCGCGCACGGCCACGAGAGGGCTTGCCGCCGCGTCGCCGAGCAGCCGCTCATATTCGACATAGGAATGAACTTCCCATTGCGGATTGAGCCGATAGGACAGCTGCGCGCCGGCGCCGGCCGAGTGCGCGCCGCCTCTCGCATTGAATACCGGAAGGCCTGTGGCCATCGCCTGCACGGCATCGATGCCGAAATAGGGCGAGGTTGCCTTGGTGCTTTCCCATGTGAAGCGCGGGCCGGCCGAGACGGTGAACCGCTGAACCACCGGCACGATGATATCGGCAGAGAAGTCGGCAACGACACCGTTGTGACCGCCAAAACCCTGCCGCATCTCGACGCGGGTGCGGAACCAGTCGACCGGGTAGTACTCGACAAAGCCGCCGATCTCGATTGCGGTGCTGACGTCGCCGAGACCATTCAATTCGGAATAGCTGTTGGCTTTTCGCGATCCCACGAATTTGCCGACGGGACCGGCACGCAGATCGCCGAAGTCGATGAGTGCGATGCTGGCTCCGTCGCGCGGGCCGCGAAATTGCTCGGTGGAGCCGGCGCGGCGGATCGAGAAAATCGGGACCGGGCTCAGCATGCTCCGTTTGGCGCCCTCGAAATCGGGCGTGTATCCGCCACCAACGCCGACCATCACAGTCCAGTTGCCGGACAACGATGGTCCGATAGGCAATTCAAATGCGGGAGCGGGAAGCGTGAGGACGGGCTGCGCTCTTGCCGTAGCCGGCACCATCAGCGCCATCAGCAACATGCCCAGCATCCGGGAAACACTGTCTGTCAGAAAGACTCGCTTGGGCATCGCGTTTACCGGCAGGACCAATTCGGCCGGGTTTTTGCGGGTCGTTTGCGACCGAAGCTTGTTCCGTACCTGTCGCTTTATTTCCGAATGTTGCCGCAGCGATACAATCCGCGCTGCTCGCGACCCTATCGAAGCAGCGTTCCGAAAGCGCGATCCCAAAGCTTCGTGGTGACGCCATAGTTACGGTTTGCAAACCTGTGGTGGTCGCGGTGGTGCTTCCGCAGCGAGACCGGAACGATTGCGGGACTGTGATGGGCGCAATAGTGGACAAATAAATACCAGGCGTAGGCGATGAGAACGCCGGCCAGCATGGCGCTTCCTGCAATCAAATAGGGGAGGACGAAAGCCAGCCAGATTTGCCAGAAGATCTTGTCGATAGCCTCTTGCGGGCGCGCGTGATGGATCCGGTGCCGCGCCGGCGCGATGGCATGCAATACAAAGCGGTGCGCGATGTATTCAGCCAGTGTGAACGCGACGAGACCGCAACCGAACAGAACAACAGTAATGAAAGGAGCAGAAGTTGAGATGGCGAGCGATACGAATGCTAGCGCCATCGCGAAAATCAGCTCGCCGAAGTAAATGAAGGCAGTCCGCCAATTACCCGGTCTGCCCGGCAGCCTGCCGGCCGGTTCAATGCGTGTGCCGCGCGACCGTGGAAGCGCGCTTCCGGCTTTCGGCAAAACCAGACTTGATGACGTCTCAATCTCGCGCACCTGCGGAGGGTCGGTGGCGTTGATGGCAACTTTAATGCACGGCGACTTCCAGATCGGGGCACAGGTTTCCGAATGTTGCTCGAATATGTCCCGGTGTTGCTGGAAAAGTGATTTGACTGCGGTCTGGTTGAAGGCCATGGCCAAGTGCCCTATTTGATCGGTGACGGCGTCGATGAGGACGTGAACGGGTGCACATCGAGCAGCATATCCTGATCGTCGATGACGACCTCGAGATTCGTAAGCTTCTCGGCCGATATCTCGCCGAGCAGGGGTTTCGGGTGACGCTCGCGTCCGACAAGCGCACCCTCAAGGCCGCGCTGGACTCGAACGACATCAAATTGATCGTGCTCGATGTCATGTTGCCGGACGGATCGGGCCTGGAAATATGCCGGGACATGCGTGCCGAGAACTCGCACGTTCCGATCATTCTTCTCACCGCCTTGAAAGAGGATGTCGACCGGATCATCGGCCTTGAGATCGGCGCCGACGATTATCTCGCCAAGCCATTCAATCCGCGCGAACTCGCAGCTCGCATTCGAGCGGTGCTCCGACGTCAAAATGGCGCGGACCAGATTGTCCATTCTCCCCAGGAATACCGTTTCGAGGGTTTCAGGCTGCAGCCGGCCTTGCGGCGCGTTCTTGCCTCCAGCGGTGAACTGCTTGACCTGACCTCGGCCGAATTCGACCTCCTGCATGCATTGGTGGCGAGGTCCGGACGGATGCTCTCGCGCGAATATTTGCTGGACGCCACCAACCGCGGCGACGGCGATGCCTTCGATCGCTCCGTCGACGTGCTGCTCAGCCGGATTCGTCGAAAGCTCGGCGACATCAAATTCCAGCTGATCAAGACCGTGCGAAACGGCGGCTATGTATTTACCGCCCATGTCGAGAAAGTCGGGGCCGGCGAATGAATTCCTTGAGGGCGCGCATCGTCGCCACGCTGGTCCTGTCGATCATCTGCGTGGTCGGGATAGCGACCGCAACGTTGTTTTGGCTGCGAGAGGGCCGTGCCCAGAAAGAGCAAAACGACTACGCTCAATTGGTTTCCGAGGCGATCCTGCTGGTTGCACCATTGTTCGGTGACGAAAAGGACAGGGATGCGCAATTGGGATCGGGACCCGCGACAGGCCGGCCACGCCCGGAATTGACCAACCTGCTGCAAGCACGGCTACGCAAAGCCGGATCCGATCTGGAGGTTGTCGTAACGCAGCCCCATGAGACCACTCACCCGGTTGCATCAGTTAAATTGAAATCGGGCTGGCTTGCGTTTCCGGTACCGGATCGGCGTGGCAAGGAACACATTGTGGTCGCTCTCGCCGGCTGGTTTCTGCTTGTCGCCGTCGGCACGCTCGGCGTGGCGCTGTGGTTTGCCTACCGCATCACGCGTCATCTTTCGGCGCTGGAACGCGTAGCGGCAACGATCGACGCAGACGGCATGCTTCCGCGATTGCCGGAGACTGGACCTGCCGAATTGAGGGCGACCGCCCGCGCGCTCAACACCATGACGGCCAGGCTGAAGAACGCCGCCGAAAGCCGGATGCGGCTGGTCGCGGCCGCAGGACACGATCTGCGGACGCCGATGACCCGGATGCGGCTTCGGGCAGAGTTTCTCGACGAAGAAGAGCGCTCGATGTGGCTGAGCGACCTGGAAGAGCTCGACCGCATTGCCGACAGCGCGATCCAGCTTGTGCGCGAAGAAACCCAGCGCGAAACAAGCCAGCTGCTCCGGGTCGACGAGATCATCGCGGAGATTTGCAAAGATCTCGCATCGATGAAGGCCTCTGTCACGATCATGAAGATGGAGTCAGTGACGGTTTTGTCCGCGCCATTGGCGCTGACGCGGGCGATCAGGAATCTGGTGATCAATGCGGCGACCCATGGCGGCGGCGCATTCGTAACCGTCGGACTGGAAAACAGCACTGCCTCGATCACGATCGACGATGAAGGGCCGGGGATTCCCGAACAAAGCATGTCGCGCGTGTTTGAACCGTTTTTCCGGGTTGATCCGGCGCGGCGCAAGTCAGGACCCGGTGCAGGCCTCGGGCTCGCGATTGCCAAGGAGATCGTCGAACGTCACGGCGGCAAACTGACGCTGCAGAACCGCTCGCCGAAAGGACTTCGGCAAACGATCATCTTTCCGGCCTGTTTTGCCTGACGAACATCGCGGATTGCGTCTGCTCGTCCACCTCAAAGATGCGATTTGGGCAACAGCATGTGAATGCCCTTGTTGCCGTCGACCAGTTGGGTGACGCGCAAATTGCCCGCGAGCGAGCACAGCATATAGGCTTCGTTGCGCGTCAGATTGGTGCGGGCGCAAACATGCTTGACCATCTCCCTGACCGCCTGCTTGGCAGCGTCGTCGAGATCTTCGTCAAGCCCAATGGACATCAGATGTGTCGCGCTTTCAGCAAACGGCCAGCTTAATTCCATGTCCTTTCGCACCGTGAGGCGAAACGTGCCGGTAACGCCGGTTTCCAGCGCGGTGATGCATACTTCGCCATCGCCCTGGACCGCGTGTCCGTCGCCGGCAAAGAACAAGGCGCCCTCGTTGAAGACCGGCAGATAGAGTGTGGTGCCGGCGCGCAGCTCCTTGTTGTCCATATTGCCGCCGAACGCGCGCGGCACGGGCGAGCCGCATCGCCCCCAACTCGGAGGAGGAGCGGTGGCGACGATGCCGAAGAACGGATCGAGCGGAATCTCGGTCCCCCACGGCATGGTGCAGATATTGCGTTCGCGATCGATCGCCGGATGGATGGTCTCGTAATCGGTGAACTCGTCCGGCAGCGTTCCGAGCAGCGGCAATATCGAGACAAAACCCCAGTCCTGCCGGATCTTCACGTCAAGAATATCGATCTGCAACGCGTCGCCGGCTTGCGCGCCTCTCACATAGACCGGCCCGGTAATGAAATGCGGACCCGGTCCGTGCGGTAGCGTCTCCAGCGCCCGCATGTAGTCTTGCGGCACCAGCGTCAAATCATCCGGCAAGGTCTCTTTTCCGCCGGCCGGGAAACTGTGCAGCGTGACGCTGTCGCCCGAGTTGACGGAAAGCACGGGTGGACTGGCGCTGTCCAGGTATCCCCATACCATATTGTTGGGCGTAGCGGGAATTTCGTGACGGCGTGCCATTGATCTCTCCGGGAACTCCACCAAAACAAACCAGACAGGCATGGCCGAGGCAAGCCAACATCATCGCCATGTGATGGCGGCCGCTTTCGCACGTGTTTTGGGCAGCAAGCGAGTGTGTTAGGTTGCCGCGCCGGAGCCGACAGGATGAGAGAGACCGCCTCCCAAGGGCGGCTGAAATCCTCCCTGGACAGAGCAACTACCCGAGGGCGATCCGATGAGACGGTCCCGATTCACTGAAAGTGAAATTCTTCATCTGCTCTATGAGGCAAGCGCCGGCGTGTCCGTGGCTGAAATCTGCAGTACCGCCGGAATAACGCTGCGAACTTTCTATCGCTGGCGGCGACGTTTTGGCGGTCTCAACGTTCCGGCCGTCATGGAGATGAAAGATCTGGCGGCAGAGAATGTCCGTCTGCGGGGATTGGTCAGCAATCTCTTTGATCGTCTTCGTACGCCCGTCGAGAATGCATCGCCCGAGCAAACGACGAGCACGAAGGCGGCTCCGGTCCGCGACAAGGCTCGCGAACAACAGCGCGCTACCGAGATTGCCGCGGAAAAGTGCGGTGGTGCTCTCACCGGACGCTTTGCGTCGGTGCGCGTCAATCCGTGAGGCGGCCGTCTGAATTCTTGACGCTTCTTCCGCAACATCATTGAAATGGCTGTGCTCGGTCTTCGGTTGCGAGCGTAATTGCCTGTCCATCGTTGACCGTGCAACGGGCTCATAGCCGCGCCAAAGGTGCGCTGTTTCTTTGGGCAGCGATAATGTCAAAAATGACATTATCGCCGCGTGGCTGATGCCGGATTGGTCATCCTGCCGCTCAAGAACCCACGAAAATAACAAAGCGCATTCACGCCTGTAGCCATTATGTCGCGGCAGTGACACGACGCGTGGCTTGGCAAGGCGCTGACCATTTTGCTGTCGCTTCTTTTATCTTGCGGCTTGCTCGGGTAACCGAATAGCCTTGCTTTCTCATCAAAGAATGATTTCGCGAGGAGTTTAGAGCCATGATCGACAGGTCCCGCCAATTTCTCTCCGCAGACTACCTCTCACTCAGCCGCCGCAAATTTCTGACGACATCCGCAGCCGTCGCGAGTGGCCTTGCGATTGCGCCCATCATCGGCTCGGATCGTGCCGCGGCTGCCACCCTCAAGGAAGTGCGCTTCAGCGAAGCCGTCCATAACCTCGGCTATATCAATCTCTACGTCGGCATGCATTCCGGCATCTTCGAGAAGAATGGCCTCGACATGAAGGTGAGCGCCGCCGGCGGCGACACCCAGACCTTCGCGGCGGTGCTTGGCGGTTCGGCGGATTTTGCGATCGGCGATGCGACCATGGCCCAGATCTCGCGGGAGAATGGCGGGCCCGGTGTCGTGGTCGGCACGGTGGTCCAGCGCGCGCATTATTTCGGGGTGTCGAAAACGCTCAAGCCCATCACCGACCCCAAGGAGTTCAAGGGCCTGAAAATCGTCACCTCGCCCGAACCGAACACCAATTACAGCGTCGCCAAGCGGCTGCTGGAAAAAGCCGGCCTCAAAGTCGGCGTCGACGCGACCATCGTTCCGGTCAATCCGGGCACCGAAATCGCAGCCATGCTGGCCGGCCAGGCCGATATCGCCATTGCCTATCAGCCCAGCGTGGCCGCCGCCGAGGCACAAGGCGCCAAGGTGGTGTTCGATTTCTCCAGCTATATCGGGCCGTTCTGCAACACCGGAATCATGGTGCTGCCGACGACGATCCAGAAGAATCCGGAGATGGTGCAGGCGCTGGTGACCTCGTTCGAAGAAGCCTCCCGCAAGACCTACGCCGATCCGGCGTTCGCCAAGCAGGTTGCACGCAAGGAATTTCCGGACCTTCCGGGTGAGGTCGTCGACAAGGCGATCGATGCCGAGCTCAAATATCTCATCCCCGCCCAATCCGTCGCCACCAAACCGGATCAGTGGAAGAACCTGATGGATATGCAGGTCTATCTGGGCAATGCCAAGGGCACGATCCCGTTCGATCAGATCATCGATAACTCGTTCGCGGAAAAGGCTGTCGCCGGTCTCAAATGACGGGTGAAGCGAACGGCGTGAGTGTTGCTGAGCGCGCGGTTGCCGGAACCAACGCTGTTCCGGCAATTCCGCTCGTCGTCGAGCACGTTTCAAAAAGCTACGACGTCGATGGGCGGGTCGTTCCCGTTATAGGCGACCTCAGCCTGACGCTTGAGAGCGGCCAGATCGTCAGCATCGTTGGCCCTTCCGGTTGCGGCAAGACGACATTGCTGAACACGCTGTGCGGATTGCTGACGCCGGACTCGGGGCGCATCAGCTGGTACGGCCAGGCGATCACCGGACAGCCGCAAAATGTCGGCTACATGCTGCAGAAGGATCTGCTGCTGCCGTGGCGAACGGCGCTCGGCAACGTGATGCTGGGCCTCGAAATCCGCGGCGTGGCGGCAAATGAGGCCGAGGACCGCAGCCGCGCCATGCTCGATCAGCTCGGGCTGCACGGCTTTGCCGATCATTACCCCTCGACGCTCTCGGGCGGCATGCGCCAGCGCGTGGCNTTGGCGCGGACNTTGGTGAATGAGCCNGCCGTGCTGCTGCTCGACGAACCCTTTGCTTCGCTCGATTTCCAGAACAAGCTATTNATCGAAAGCGACACGGCCAAGCTTGTGCGCGAGGGCGGCCGGTCGCTGTTGCTCATNACCCACGANATCGAAGAAGCCGTATCGCTCGCGGATCGTGTTATCGTATTNTCCAAACGGCCGACGCGGGTTAAGGCGACCTATGAAATCGCGCTCGGCATCGACCGAACCGACATGATGGCGGCGCGCGACAGCCGGGATTTCAGCCAATACGTCCGGCAAATCTGGGCCGATCTCGATGTCGTGCTGCAATGAGCGTGGATGCAGAGAGCGGGATGAGCCGCGCAACCGAGGTGCCTGCAGCAAAGCCTGTTCCGCCGGCGCTCCGGCGCTGGCGCAGGCTGCGCTCGGCTGCCGTCGTCCTGGCGACGCAGATCGCGCTGCTCGCCGTGCTCCTCGGTTTTTGGGACCATTGGACGGCGAACGACAAGCAGGCCGCCTTCATGTTCGGCTCGCCTTCGGCGATCGCCGGGTTTCTCGGCCAGATGGCGCGCGACGGCAGTCTGTGGCGCGATACCTATGTCACCGGACTGGAAACCCTGCTCGGCTTTCTCGTCGGCAATTTCATCGGTACCGTGGTTGGACTTTCGCTCTGGTACTCGCGGTTCGTATCCCGCGTGGTCGAACCGTTCGTGATCGCGCTCGGCTCGATTCCGATCATCGCCCTGGCCCCGATTATCATCATCTGGTTCGGCACCGGCCTCGTTTCGAAAATTGCCATGTCCACGCTCTCGGTCGTGATCGTTGCCTTGGTGACGTCCTACAAGGGCGCGGTCGGGGTCGACACCGACCAGATCAATCTGATGCGGACGCT
>JGI12053J15887_10001244_pt1 | contig 11670 bp, 12 predicted proteins | sample MedBloCAOM1_O3_FD_15887 | JGI IMG/M metagenome (IMG submission 15887)
GCGATGCACCTGTCGGTGCGCCGCGAGAAGAACAAATCGGGAGCCTGAATTGTCGCACCTTGGAGTCCAAGAGAAGAGTGCGACAAATAATGGGAGCTAACCCATTGAAGCCATTAGAGCTGGAAAAGTGATGGTGCCCCGAGACGGAATCGAAATTCCTTCTATCTAGCTGAAGTGACGTTCTTTTTTAAAAGAACATTTCCTAGTGTACCCATCAATGTACCCAGCTCTTAACAGCCATGCGGCGGGTGGCAGTGCGGAGCCGACTGACGAGATAAGCAGGCGGACTCGGCGAGGCGGAGAAGCGGAAGCGGCTCGTGGGGGTTTAGACGGGAGCGCTTACGGGAGCCCGCGTCACACCGTCTTTCAGGCTACCGCGCTAAGCAGCCCTCCAGCCCTCTTGCTCGTTCGCCGACTCCGCTCGCTCGGAAGCGAATAGTCTTCGAAGCATCTGGATAACCAGCCGCCGAAATAGGTTCAAATCGGGGGCGCACAACCACCTTTACCGAACAACAATGCACCTCCAGAGGAAGCGATCCGGATCGCCAAAGCCGACCCGCTAACATCATCGCGACAACGCGATTTTCAGATGCAGTACTTCTCTCGTTTTTTCAATGGCTTAGGATCAACCAACTGCGTCTAAATGGCACTTAAAGCTTCAGGTTTGTCTAACCGTACCGCAGTGTCGCCATTCTGCCGTCTCTCGACGTCCGAATGCATCCCGTTCCATCGACTTATAGGCCGTCGCTATGCCCTTGCGGTCTCTCTCGTGACCAGCCGTCATGCGGCGTTGAACCTTGCGTCGCACGAAGCGCTGCCGGCTCGGACGGCCCATATTAACACAATTCATTGGCGGGCTAGGCTCGCCTCGTCGTCGAATGCGCCGCGGATTGCCTGAGATTGGCTACGAAAATTAACTGCAATTGGACGCCGGCTGGTGGGAGCAAAAGGAGAAACTTCGACGGGGAAATACGATTCTAGGCTATATTTGCAAACTATTAATGGGTTTCAGCGATGTATCCGCATTGCGACCATTGGTGGTCGCGGGGGATTCAATGCGACGAGTGCCGTTAGTCGGTTTAGTGCTGCTGGTGACCGCGCCTGGCTTTCCCAGAGCCTGCTGGATCATGTTGTAGAAGGTGCCGAACCAGTTGTTGATCATCACGTCGAGCTGGACCCGGAACCAGATGAAGAAGACGAGGACCGCCGACACGCTAACGGACCAGCGGAACCAGCGATGCGGCAGCAGCCAGCGGACCAATCCGACGAAGATGGCACCGGCGACGATCATGTATTGGTAGAGCCAGATGTTGCGCGCCGTCTCGACGGCGATAGCGGCCCCGTCGGCGTTGACCGGCGGATAGGGAAAGCCGACCAGACCGCCGAGGCTGAGCCGGGGGCCGAGGTCGCGTGCAAAGCCGTACCAGAGGGCCATGCTGACCGCGGTCCATAAGATGGTAGCCGGGAAGAAAAGTCTCGGGCTCGGGAAGAACGATGAGAACATCGTTCATCAATAGCGCCGCAGCCTCAAGCGAGCCATGTGGGTTTCCAGGCTGAGGCCAGGCCGGCCGGCAGAGCGATGAGATCCGCGAAGATTTCATCGATCCAGGGCGCTGGAACAGGGGCAACACTTGATCCGCATGTTCGCCACGGGTCAGACTCGGCCATCTCGGCGATTTGCCTTTACGTCCGCTTCACCCTTGGGAGCGGACGTCGTCCGCTTCGCTTACTTCTTCCGAAAAGTGCCAGGAGGAGACATCGGCTTCATTGATCTTCTGCACCGCTGGCGGCCCCGCTTCGGTCTCGTCGCCTTATCCATACGAGTATCAGAATGATAATTAGTGCGCAGGTGGGCGAGCGGACACGCCCGCCGTAGAGGAAGCTAGTCTAGCCATGCCTCAATTGAAAACTAGCCAACCTGAGTCATTGGCTACTTGCCTATGCTCTTCGACTTTCGGACCAACTCATCCTGCTTCTGGTCGAAGACATCTTTGATTAGCGAGTGTCTTTCGCGAGCTGTGGATGATAACGGCGCTTTCGTGCCTGGTCCGGTTGACACCACAGATAAGGCCTTGCGCATGCTCCAAAAAAGACCGGTCGACGGTTTCTCGCTCAATGCTCGTTTATCGGAACAACTTGCAATGGAAACCCTGACAGGAACAGCATTATCCCACTAATGTCACAGCGCGTGTGACAGGGCACATGTTAGCTATGCATGGATTAGCTATGCATGGAAAAGGGTCTGGCTGCGCTGGGACACGGAGGCTCATGGCGATTGTTACTGGGCCGTCCAGGGCCACGGTTAAGATCGAGTCCTTCCCGTCGCGATCCTGGTTCGAACGAAATACCTGAGCCGCGCTTCCCCCGCCCTTGGAGCGCGAAGCGCGGAAGGCAACATGCGGGTCAACCATCCAAGAGCACGTGAATGTTTGAAGGCGCTGACGCCCCTGTTCGGCCGAGGGGCGCTGCCACCGGCGCCGGCCGCGGAATCGGACGTGCGATCGCCCAGCGGCTGGCGGCGTTAGGCACCACGGTGCTTTGCGTGTCACGCACCCAATCGGAGCTGGACGAAACGGTGAGATCGGCTGGCTCGAGGGCTTTTGCGCTCGCCCTGGACATATCGGCGGACGACGCCGCCCAGGCGACGGTCGGTGCATTACAGGCTCGCGTCCCCAGTCTCGACCTTGAGGCGACCAACGTCTTTATCCGGCCGATGCAGATTTTCCCTTTGAGATCCGACACAGAGCTTTTCGGGGAAAGGCTTCGCCATATGGCCGATCAAATTATGGATGTAAGGCAAATGGCGGACATAGCGCGCACCATCCTCAATGGGCTGGAGCTTGAAGGACGCATTGGCAAACCGGATCGTTTTCGTCTGTTCAGGCATTCTTCGCCAACGTTTCCTTCTGAAGGAACTAACTAACATGCGACGAATGATGAAACGGCTGGCCAATCGACTTCTATCGGACCCGATCCCCACTCGCTACCTGGTGCTTCGGTATCTCGATCGTCGCCTGAATCTACTCTCTTACGCCGATAAGCTCCGCTGGAACATGATCGAGCGCCCGCATTATGGTCATTCTCTCCTACAGTCGGCACTGCTCGCCAAGCGACTGAGTGTTCCGAAAATCTCCGTGATCGAGTTCGGCGTCGCAGGCGGGAACGGACTGATGGCGCTTGAGCGCCACGCGCAACATGTGCGGCGGGAAACCGGGATCGAAATCGCGATCTACGGGTTCGACACCGGGGCAGGCATGCCGCCACCGCGCGATTATCGGGATCTGCCGTACCTCTGGCAGGCCGGATACTTCGTAATGGAGGTTGAGAAATTACAGGCGCGGCTTCAAATCGCCCAACTGATCCTCGGCCCAGTCGAGCAGACGGTCGCGGCATTCTGCACGAAGCATCAGCCGCCGCCCATAGGCTTCATTGCGTTCGATCTCGACTACTATTCATCAACGGTCTCGGCCCTGCAGATTCTGGAATCTGATCATCGATATCTAATGCCGCGCGTCACCTGCTACGTGGATGATATGGGGGGAGACATCGACTGGGCCTACAATGAGTTTACCGGTGAAATGCTGGCTATCCACGAGTTCAATGCCGGCCACGAGGACATCAAGATCGCGCCCGTGCAGGGTTTGCGGTTCTACGGCGGCAAGCTGCCGAGCGTGTGGCACGAACAGATCTTCGTGGCGCATCTGTTCCTCCACCCTGACTACGGTCGTCCGATTTCCGATGTACAGCAATTGCCACTAGGCGACTGATTGGGCTCAGCTCGGCACCTGGGCTCGTTTACTGCAGGCCTCGCACATCACGCCCAAGGGGTGACCTCCATAGACCTTGATCGTGTCGCCGCGAGCTGTGGGTTGCGGCATGACACAACTTCATCACGCGCTGGGCCAACCTAATTCGCTACCTTTTGAAAGGCTGGATGGCCTTGAGCTGGGAACGTGCGCATGGGTGTGCGCAAACCGGTATGCGGGAGTGTGGGCAATGTTGTTCAACTCCTATGTGTTCGTATTGGGCTTTCTGCCCATTACGCTTGCCCTGTTCTTCACAATCGCCAAAGTCGATCGGCGCGCAGCGCGGCACTTCCTGCTCATCGCGTCGTTTCTGTTCTATGCTTGGTGGAGCTTCGAGTACGGCCTGGTCATCGTCGCGACGATCGTCGTCAATTTTTTTCTCGGCCGGAAGATCCAGGAGCTCGCGGACCACCGGGCGAAAATGGCAAAGCCCTTGCTGGTCATCGCTGTCGCCGCGAATGTCGCCTTGCTATCCTATTTCAAGTACCGCAATTTTTTCATCGACAACTTCAACATGGTGACGGGGTCGAACTGGGAATTTGCGCCGCTCGTTCTTCCGCTTGCGATCTCCTTTCATACATTCCAGCAGATTGCCTACTTGGTCGACTCCTACCACCGCAAGGTCGACCAGCCGCCGCTGCCGACCTATGCGCTGTTCGTCCTTTTCTTCCCCCAGTTAATCGCGGGCCCCATCGTTCACCACTACCAGCTTCTGCCGCAGCTCAAAGATATGAACTTGCCCCCATCCTTGGACCTGTCCTTTCCGAAAACCTCATCCGTACTGGATTAGCCGGCGGGATCGGCTAGGCTGGCGCGTGATGCTCGACTTCCTGAAGCTGTTCGCGCACGTCCTGGCTTCGCCGTTCAAGTCGCAGGCTCGACTTGAAGCTGAAATTGTCGTGCTGCGGCAACAGTTGATGGTGCTGCGTCGACGGGTGCCGTCGAAGCCGAAGCTCACGGTGGCGGACCGACTGCTCTTCGTCTGGCTCTGTCGGCTGTTTCCGTCGGTATTGAATGCCATGGCGATCGTGCAGCCCGAGACCGTCATGCGATGGCACCGGTTGGGCTTCCGATTGTACTGGCGCTGGAAGTCACGCTGTCGCGGCGGTCGGCCAAGAGTGCCCGTGGAGATCCGGAGCTTGATCCGGGAGATGAGCCTGGCCAACCGACTTTGGGGTGCTCCGCGTATTCACGGCGAACTGCTGAAGCTGGGCATCGAAGTCGCGCAGTCGACGGTCGCCAAATACATGGCGAGGAGCGGGCGAGGGCCGTCGCAGACCTGGAAGACCTTTCTGCGCAATCATGCGGCCGGCATTGGCGCCATGGACTTTCTGATCGTGCCGACGGTCGGCTTCCGGCTGCTCTTCGTCCTGGTGATTCTCAGGCACCAGCGCCGGCGGCTGATCTCTCTCAGCGTGACGCCCAATCCCACAGCGGAGTGGATCGCCCGCCAGCTCACCGAGGCCTTTCCGTGGAATGAAGCGCCTGATTGTCTCATCCGGGATCGCGACGGGTCCTACGGTCAGGCGGTCACCAGGCGTCTCGCAGCCATGGGCATTCGTGATCACCCGACGGCCGCGCGATCACCCTGGCAGAACGGGCATGCGGAAAGACTGATCGGCTCGATCCGCCGCGAATGCCTCGACCACATCGTGGTGTTCGGTGAAGGGCACCTGCGCCTGATCCTTGCTGCCTACTCGTCTTACTACAACGGGTTGCGCACGCATCTGTCGCTGGACAAAGATTCGCCGTTTCGGCGCCCCATGCAGCGGTTCGGCGAGGCTGTTGCGCGCCCGATCCTCGGCGGCCTTCATCATGAATATTGCCGGATGTAGTATTCGGTAGGCACAATGGCCTAAAGATACTGATTGCTGGGTCTTTTAGCGGTTCTGCAATGCCGTAGAGACTGTTTGCAATGCGCGTAATGGCGGAGGATTGGAAACCGAAATCTAATGTTCTACGCTTTCCGCCGTTGGCACCTCCCGGTCTGCGCATCAGTTTTCGGGCGTTGAATCTCTCGCAGTTCGATTGGTTGTATTACGCAACCGAAAGGGAAAGTATGAAAAGGCAAGCTCTGCTACCCATCGCCGTTAGACGCTTCGTGACCGCCAGACCGTAGGACGCATCGCGATCTCTAATCAGGTAGTCTGGTGCTTCATCCCAAGGGAAGGCATCCGTGATCCGACGGGCGATCCATTCTGCCGTGGGATTGGCTGTCACTGACAGTGATATGAGCCGCCGCCGTTCGTGCCGGAGGATGACCAACACGAACAGCAACTTGAAGGCGACTGTCGGCACGATCAGGAAGTCCATCGCGCCGATGCCGGCCGAATGGTTGTGCAGAAAGGTCTTCCAAGTCTGCGACCGCCCTCGCCCGCCCCTCGCCATGTATTTGGCGACGGTCGACTGCGCGACCTCGATCCCAAGCTTGAGCAATTCGCCGTGGATGCGTGGCGCGCCCCACAGCCGATTGGCCAGACTCATCTCCCGGATCAGCCGCCGGATCTCCCCGGGTATCCTCGGCCGACCGCCCCGGGACCGCGACTTCAAGCGCCAATACAGTCGAAAGCCCGTCCGATGCCACCGAACTATCGTACCTGGTTTGATAATTGCCACGGCGTTCAACACCGACGGAAACAGGCGATAGAGCCAGACGAAGAGCAGTCGGTCGGCCACCACCAATTTCGGATTCGAGGGAACGTGCCGGCGCAGCACGTTCAGCTGATGCCGCAGCATGATGATCTCGGCTTCCAGCCGCGCCTGCGCCTTGAACGGCGAGACGACGACATGGAAAAGCAGGTTGAGGAACGCGATCATCGAGCACCAGCCTACCTGATCTCACCCCTCATGCCAGTGGATGGAGTATTCAGTATGGACAACGGTCCAAATCGCCGACGAACGGTCGATCTCCGGCCACAGACTGCCGGTGATCTCGCCGGCTCGACCGGCAGTGAGGATCACAAATCGCAGCGCCGCAGTCCCTTTCGATTCCCGCAGCCGGGCATACACGGCCGGCATGTCGTCACTCAGCGTCGCTGCATGGTGCTTGACCTGCCGCACCTTCGCTCGAGCCGCGAACACCTTGTCGAGATGGCCGCGCCAGCGGGTCGGATTCTCACCATCCCGATGGCCGCGCACCTTTGCCCAATCCAGGACGCGCTCGATGCGGCCTCGCAGGCGCGACGCCGTCTCCTGCTTGCGCTTCCAGATCGGGTCACGCACGCGGGTCACCTCGCCGGTCCGGATCTCGGCCACAGACAAGTGGCCTATCGCCGGGCTGGCGTAAGTGGCCAACGTGTTGCGCCACTGCTGCCGGTGCTTCGGATTCCGCCACGAGCTCTCATGGCCGTCAAGGAAGCGCTGGACGGCTTGATCGAACGTCAGGCCGCGGGCCTCTTGGCGGCGCTGGCTGTCACGCTCGGCCTCTCGAACCTGGATCGGATCTTTGCCCGCCTTCACCAGCGCGCGAGCCGTCGCAGCCGCGGCTCTGGCCATCGAGAACGTGAAGATCGCGCTCGAAACCGCCCAGGCGCGCATGGATCAGGTGGTGCCGATGACCGTCTACATCGTGGACTACAGCGAGGCCGATCTGGAGCCGCTGGCGCGCTGCACGGCGGTCCACTTCCCGCCAGATCGCTTGCCGGCAAGCACTCTCGTGCCAGTACCCCGGCTCACCCGCGACGAGCTGCTGTTCGAGATTGCCGTGACGGCCGTGATCCCGGGCTCGTAAAGGCCACTGGTCAAATCCCACCATGGTCACAGCCGGTCCGGCGTGCGCGTGTTAGCGTGGGTGGGAACTACGGACGGGGTGTATGGCAATTCCCTCGGAGGGATCGGCCTTTGCGTCACCGCATGCGACCGCGCGGCGTCTGATCGCCGCATCGGCGCGCAATCTGGCGGCCTCGCCCTTCCTGCTGCTGATGCTGGCCGGACTGCCCGTACTGGCCGCGGCCTGGGCCGTGCTGTCGCCACCGGTGATGCTGTCGAAGGCGATGACGCAGGACCTGCTGTTCAACCTCAGCGGCGCCTGGCACATCTATTCCGGGCATGTCGCGCATGTCGATTTCCACGACGCGTCGGGGCGGCTGAACTTCCTGCTGACGGCGCTCGGCTTCCATCTCATGGGTCCTGTGCCCTTCGCCTTCCTGGTCAACATGGCGATCATGAGCGGGGTGCTGTTCGCGGCCGCCTTCCTGGCCGCGATGCGGCGCCTGCCGCTGCTGCCGGCCGCGATCTTTGTTCTTTTCGTCACCCTGCTCGCCCTGATGCCGGCGAACGTCGGCGACCGGCCCGACCAGTACACCTTCGCAATGTCCTACAATCGCTACGGCTGGAGCGCCTACAGCATCCTGGCGCTGATCCTGTTCGTGCCGCCGCGCGAGGAAAGGGATCGCACCTGGATCGACATCGCTGTCGCCGGCGGCCTTCTGGCCGCGATGTTCTACCTCAAGATCACTTACTTCGCCGCCGGCCTAGCGACGGTCGGCTTTGCCGCGCTGTTCCATCCGCATGTCGGCCGGCACTGGCGGGCGTGGCTCGTGGTCGGCGCCCTGCTGGTTGTCAACGCGCTGGCGCCAGACAATCGGCCGTACCTGGCCGACATCCTGGACTGGGTGACCGGCGGCGCCGTGCGCAAGGCGGCGACCCTGTACTTCAAACACTTCGTCGCGGCGATCGGCCAGTACGGGCCGTATCTCGCCGCCGTCGCGGTGGGCGCGTGGATGTGGTGGTCGGGACGGGCGACGTTCCGCTTGCCGCTGACGCTCCTCTTCCTGCTCGTTATGTCGCTGCTGCTGCTGTCGCAGAACTCGCAGGTCGCGGGCATGCCTTCGGCGATGGTCGTGCTGTTCCTGCTCTACGACCGGCTGCGCACTGCCTTCTCGTCCCTCAACAATCGCGACATCGCGCCGTGGCTGCTGACGCTGCTGCTCTTTCCGCTGTTCGCCGTCGGCGGCTACACCACCAGCATCGCGGGCTACCATGCGAACGCCGGTGATGTGCACGTCGTCGAGCGCACCAATCTTCGCGGGCTCGCCGTGCCGGAGGGCCAGCGCGGCACGTTCCTGAGCTTCTCGTACAACTTCGACTACCCGTCGCGCCCAAAGGACGCACCGACCCAGCCGCTCTACCAGCTCTCGGACTACGAATACGTCCTCGTGCTCATGGACGCGGCGGACCTGCTGGCGGGCCGGCAGCCCGGCGGCATCGCGCTGCTGGACAGCGTCAATCCCCTGCCCTTCATGCTGGGCGTCGAGCCCGCGCGCGGCGCCAACCTGTGGTCGACGTGGAGCGCGCCGAAGCGGCCGGCCAGCGAGTTTCTCGCCGGCGTGCGCTACGTCCTGGTCCCGAAGTTCTCGACCAGTCCGCAATGGACCGACGACATGATGCGCCTCTATGGCGGCTATCTGGAGGAACACTTCCGCTGGGCGACGGAGACGCGATGCTGGATTCTGCTGATACGATCCAATCCCGATCTGCCGACCAGCGTGAGCCAGGGTCATATTTGACCACGACTCCCCCGTAAGGCCAAAATATAAGTCCCGCAGCGGATTGCATCACACACCTGCTAGATAGCACCAAGTCACCCACAATATGGCGGCGAGAACTATGTTCGATGCGACATGCGGGTTGCGAAGCACCACATCTTTTGTTTCAGGGCCGAATGCTCCCAGCCTTGCGGCAAGCTGAATGATTACAGCGCCAGTCGCCAGAATGGCAACGACCAAGACTAAAGCTGCCAGCACGCGTAAATTGTCGACTAGGGTGCTTGAGCGTCAAGCGCCAACTAGTCAGCCTGAGACAACAGCTGATCTTGCGGCTCTCGTATCTTGGACGGATCAACCGGCGGAGCTCCTCACTTGGCCTGTAATCACGCCGCCTTTTGATGGTAGTGCCTGCCGAAAACTACATCCGGCAATATTCATGATGAAGTCCGCCGAGAATCGGCTGAGCGGCGAGCTGGCCGAACCGTTGGATTGGCCGATGGCTCGGCGCATCCTTGTCCAGGGACAGGTGGGTGCGGCGTCCGTTGTAATAAGAGGTGTAGGCAGCGAGAATGCGGCGCAGGCGCCCTTCACCGAAGACCACGATGTGATCGAGGCATTCGCGGCGGATTGAGCCGATCAGTCTCTCCGCATGCCCGTTTTGCCAGGGCGATCGCGCGGCTGTCGGGTGATCACGGATGCCCATAGCTGCAAGACGCCTGGTGACCGCGTGGCCGTAGGACCCGTCGCGGTCGCGGATGAGATAATCCGGCGCTTCATTCCATGGGAAAGCGTCGGTGAGCTGGTGGGCGATCCACTCGGCTGTGGGATTGGGCGTCACGCTGAGAGCGATCAGCTGCCGGCGCTCGTGCCTCAGAATCACCAGGACGAAGAGCAGCCGGAAACCCACCGTCGGCACGATCAGAAAGTCCATCGCGCCAATGCCGGCCGCATGATTCCGGAGAAAGGTCTTCCAAGTCTGCGACGACCCTCGCCCGCTCCTCGCCATGTATTTGGCGACCGTCGACTGCGCGACCTCGACACCAAGCTTGAGCAGTTCGCCGTGAATACGAGGAACGCCCCAAAGGCGGTTGGCCAGGCTCATCTGCCGGATCAGGCGCCGGATCTCAACTGGCACTCTCGGCCGACCGCCGCGAGAGCGCGACTTCCAGCGCCAGTACAAGCGGAAGCCCGACCGATGCCATCGCAGGACGGTCTCGGGCTGGATGATCGTGACGGCATTCAAGACCGACGGAAACAGCCGATAGCGCCAGACGAACAGCAGCCGGTCCGCCACCGTCAGCTTCGGCTTCGAAGGCAACCGTCGACGCAGCACCATCAACTGTTGCCGCAGCACGACGATCTCAGCTTCAAGTCGCGCCTGCGACTTGAATGGCGAGACCAGAACGTGGACGAACAGATTCAGGAAGTCGAGCATAGCGCATCAGCCTAGCCGATCTCGCCCACCAATCTGGCGCGGATGGAGTTCTTGGTAAGGACTAGGGTGACCGCGCGGCCGTCGGGTGATCCCGGATGCCCATGGCGGCAAGACGCCTGGTGACCGCCTGGCCGTAGGCCCCGTCGCGATCCCGGATGAGATCGTCAGGCGCCTCGTCCCAAGGGAAGGCATCGGTGATCTGGCGGGCGATCCATTCCGCTGTGGGGTTGGGCGCGACACTGAGAGACATTAGCCGTCGGCGCTGGTGCCTGAGAATGACCAGGACGAACAGCAGTCGGAAGCCGACCGTTGGCACGATCAGAAAGTCCATCGCGCCAATGCCGGCCGCATGATTGCGGAGAAAGGTCTTCCAGGTTTGCGACGGCCCCCCTCGCCCACTCCTCGCCATGTATTTGGCGACCGTCGACTGAGCGACCTCAATCCCGAGCTTCAGCAATTCGCCATGGATGCGCGGGGCACCCCAGAGGCGGTTGGCCAGGCTCATGTCCCGAATCAGATGGCGGATCTCCAGCGGAACCCTCGGCCGACCGCTGCGAGCGCGCGATTTCCAGCGCCAGTACAGGCGGAAGCCCACCCGGTGCCAACGCACGACGGTCTCGGGCTGGATGATCGTGACGGTATTCAAGACCGACGGAAACAGCCGATAGAGCCAGACGAAGAGCAGTCGGTCCGCCACCGTAAGCTTCGGCTTCGACGGCACCCGTCGACGCAGCACCATCAACTGCTGCCGCAGCACGACGATCTCGGCTTCAAGTCGCGCCTGCGACTTGAAGGGCGAGGCCAGGACGTGGACCAACAGCTTTAGAAACTCGATCATTACGCATCAGCCTAGGTGTGCAGTCCCGGATTTTGATGGTGCATCATCGATCCTGAACCGTCAGGAGGAGGATGGCCTATGGCAAGCGTTCTTCACGGCTGCGCC
>JGI12053J15887_10001245_pt1 | contig 11669 bp, 9 predicted proteins | sample MedBloCAOM1_O3_FD_15887 | JGI IMG/M metagenome (IMG submission 15887)
GACGTCTACCGGTCCAAGGCCACCGGCGCCCGCATCACCGTGGGTGGCGCCCCAATCTCCAGCGAGACCGGCGGACACGCGACTGGATCGGATGTCGGCGGTACCGCCTCCGTCGAATTCGAAATCGGTCTGGATCCGTTCGAGGACGGCGGCTGGATCTGGTTCGACATCACCACCGAGTCCAAGGTCACCGTGCACAACGCGGGTTGGTACGCGCCGGTGCCAGCGCCGGGCCGGGCGAACGTCGCAGTCGGCATCCCGACCTTCAACCGGCCGGGGGACTGCGTCAACGCACTGGCCGCGCTGACGTCGGATCCGTTGGTGGATGAGGTGATCGGTGCGGTCATCGTGTCTGACCAGGGCACCAAGAAAGCGGTTGACCACCCCGGCTACGCCAACGCCGCCGCACCTCTTGGCAACCGGCTGACGATTCACAATCAGCCCAACCTCGGCGGCTCGGGCGGCTACAGCCGAGTGATGTACGAGGCGCTGAAAAACACTGATTGCGAACAAATTCTGTTCATGGACGACGACATCCGCATCGAGCCGGACTCGGTGCTGCGGGCGCTGGCGATGAACCGGTTCGCCAAGGCGCCGACGCTCGTCGGCGGTCAGATGCTCAACCTGCAGGAGCCGTCGCACCTGCACGTGATGGGCGAGATCGTCGATCAAGAGAACTTCATGTGGACCAACGCGCTCAACACCGAGTACGACCACAACTTCGCGAAGTACCCGCTCGACGATGAAGAGGGGCCGCGCAGCAAGCTCCTGCACCGCCGCATCGACGTCGACTACAACGGTTGGTGGATGTGCATGATCCCGCGGCAGGTCGCCGAGGAACTCGGTCAGCCCCTGCCGTTGTTCATCAAGTGGGACGACGCCGACTACGGACTGCGTGCGGCCGAGCACGGATACGGCACCGTCACGCTGCCCGGCGCAGCGATCTGGCATATGGCCTGGAGCGACAAGGACGACGCCATCGACTGGCAGGCGTATTTCCACCTGCGTAACCGGCTGGTGGTCGCAGCCATGCACTGGGACGGCCATGTCAGCGGGTTGCTCGGCTCGTCGCTCAGAGCCACCATCAAACATCTTCTCTGCCTTGAGTATTCGACGGTCGCGATCCAGAACAAAGCGATGGCGGACTTCCTGGCAGGCCCCGAGCACATCTTCTCCATCCTGGAATCCGCGCTGCCCGACGTGCGCAAGATGCGCGAGCAGTTCCCCGACGCGGTGGTGCTGCCCGGCGCCACAGCGCTGCCGCCGCCGACGGACAAGCGCCGCAAGACGGTGAAGATCCCGACCAATCCGCCCGCGATCGCCGTCCGGCTCGCCCGAGGAGTGCTTCACCAACTCAAGCAGCACGACCCGGCTCATCATCGGCATCCGCAACTCAACGTGGCGACGCAGGACGCGCGGTGGTTCCTGCTGTGCAAGGTCGACGGTGTCACGGTGACCACCGCCGACGGCCGAGGCGTCGTCTACCGGCAGCGTGACCGCGCGAAAATGTTTGCGCTGCTGCGTGCTTCGATGCGCCAGCACATCCGGCTGGCCCGCAAGTTCAATCGGATGCGCAAGGTCTACCGCAAGGCTCTGCCGGTGCTGTCGAGCACGCAGAAGTGGGAGTCGGTGCTCGTCTTAGGGGGGCAGGAGCGGTTGGGGCACCGCCCGCACGCAGGGCAGGGGGACGACCGGGGGACCGCAGTGGAATCGTCGCCGGCCAATGGCTGAGAACCTGCGTGGCGAGGAAGCCGCGCTGGTGGCCGTGCAGTCGGCGCTGTCCGACCGGCCCTGTGTGCTGGCCGGCGCGCGCGGCCTTTCGTACTTCGGCGAGCACAGCATCGGCTGGGTCGCGGTGTCCGTGTTGGGCGCTCTGNTGCAGCCCCGACGTCGCAGGGCGTGGCTTGCCGCGGGTGTGGGAGCGTTCCTCGCCCATGCCGCCGCGGTGGTGATCAAGCGGGTGGTCAAGCGTGAACGCCCGCATCACCCGGCGGTTACCGTCAACGTCGGCACCCCGAGCCGGTTGAGCTTCCCGTCTGCGCACGCGACATCGACCACCGCAGCGTCGATGTTGCTGGCGCGCACCACCGGCCTGCCGTTGCCGGTGTTGTTGGTGCCGCCGATGGCGTTGTCCCGCTTGGTGCTTGGCGTGCACTACCCCAGCGACGTGCTCACCGGCGTTGCGGTCGGGGCGGTCGTCGCTAAGACGGTCGAAGCCGTGGCTGATCGGGTTGGAGGAGACGGATGAGCATCTCGAGTGAGAGCAGTGCAGAGAGCGCGCCACAGATGAGTGAAAGCCCACCGCCGGTCACCGGCCCGCCCCCCAACCTCGCCATCGGCCTTATCAAGGCGGTCCGTCCGCGGCAGTGGATGAAGAACCTGCTGGTGTTGCTCGCGCCGGTGGCCGCCCTCGGCGGTAACGTTCACTACGACTACCGCGAGGTAGCGCTCAAGGTCTTGATCGCATTCATCGCGTTCTCGCTGGCCGCCTCGACGGTGTATCTCGTCAACGACGTCCGCGACGTCGAGGCGGACCGCCAGCATCCGACAAAGCAGTTCCGTCCGATCGCGGCAGGGATCGTGCCCGTCTGGCTCGCCTACACCGTCGCAGCGGTGCTCGGCCCTGCGGCACTGGGGATCGCGTGGTTGGCGTCGCCGAATCTCGTGATCGTGATCGCGATCTACATCGCCATGCAGATGGCCTACTGCTTTGGGCTCAAGCATCAGGCCGTACTCGACATCTGCATCGTGTCGTCGGCATACCTGATCCGCGCGATCGCGGGCGGCGCAGCGGCGGGCATCCCACTGTCCCAATGGTTCCTGCTCGTGATGACGTTCGGGTCGCTGTTCATGGTGGCAGGAAAGCGATACGCCGAACTGCAACTCGCCGAACGGACCGGGGCCAAGATCCGAAAGTCGCTGGAGAGCTATACGGCGTCCTATTTGCGATTTGTGTGGACGCTTTCAGCCACGGCGATGGTCTTGTGCTACGGGTTGTGGGCCTTCGAGCGCGACGGCGCCAACGCGTCGTGGTATGCGGTCACGATCATTCCGATCACGATCGCAATCCTCCGGTACGCCGTCGACGTCGACGGCGGGTTGGCCGGCGAGCCGGAGGAGATCGCAGTGAAAGACCGAGTTCTGCAGCTTCTGCTCCTGGCCTGGATCGGAACCATCGGTGCCGCCGTCCTCCTCAGCTGAGCGGGTCCGGTCGACGGTCGCGGGCCGCGCGGTCCGCTGGCCGGCGTTTCCCTATGACGTGACCGCTCGGCTCAGCCTCTGGGTCGGCGTCGTTGCGGTCGCGGCGCTGTTCGGGTGGGGCGCGTGGGAGCGCCGCTGGATTGCCGACGACGGACTGATCGTCCTGCGCACGGTGCGAAATCTGTTGGCCGGCAACGGCCCGGTCTTCAACATGGGCGAACGCGTCGAAGCCAACACATCGACAATCTGGACCTATCTGATCTATCTCGGCGGCTGGATTGGTGGCCCGGCGCGGCTGGAATACGTGGCGCTCGTGTTGGCCCTTGTGCTGAGCGTGGCCGGGGTGGCCATGGCGATGCTCGGTGCCGGCCGGCTGTACGCGCCTGGCCTGCGGGGCAGGCGGGCGTTGCTGCTACCCGCTGGGGCGCTGGTCTACATCGCGGTGCCGCCTGCGCGCGACTTCGCCACCTCGGGCCTCGAAAACTGTTTGGTATTGGCATATTTGGGCCTGCTGTGGTGGATGATGGTCTGCTGGTCGCAAGCCTTGCGTGCGCATCCCGCCCCGCAGCATCCGCCACCGCGAAGGGGCGCACCACCGACCTTACGCAGAGCACCCTTCGCGACTGCACCGGTACCGCCCACCACCAACGTCGTCAACCGATTCTTTGATGCGGCGCTGGCTTTCGTCGCCGGGTTGAGTGTCCTNGTGCGCCCTGAGCTCACGCTCATCGGCGGGCTCGCGCTGATCATGATGCTCGTCGCCGCCCGTGGCTGGCGGCGGCGCGTGCTGATCATTGTCGCGGCCGGCCTGGTGCCGGTCGGCTACGAGATCTTCCGGATGGGCTACTACGGCCTGCTGTACCCCGGCACCGCGCTCGCCAAGGATGCGTCGGGATCCAAATGGGCCCAAGGCTTTGTGTATCTGGCCAACTTCAATCACCCGTATCTGCTGTGGGCGCCTGCGATCCTTCTCGCCGGTCTTGGCCTCGTGGCGCTGGTCACCCGTGGACGGCCGTGGTGGATCCGCCGCGCCACCCCGGCCGGCTATGGTTGGGTGGCGCGCAGAGTGCAAAGTCCTTCCGCCGTAGTGATTTTCATGATCGTCGGCGGGCTACTTCAGGCGATCTACTGGATCCGCCAGGGTGGCGATTTCATGCACGGCCGGGTGTTGCTCACGCCGTTGTTCTGTCTGCTGGCACCGGTGGCGGTGATTCCTATGGTGTTGCCCGACGGAGCCCGAATGCCGCGCGGCGCAGGCTATCTGTTCGCAGGCGCTACGGGTGTGCTGTGGCTGGCGGTGGCGGTTTGGTCACTGTGGGTGGCCAATTCGTCCGGCATGGGTTCTGACGCCACCCGCGTCACCTACACCGGCATCGTCGACGAACGCCGCTTCTACTCGCAGGCCACCGGCAACGCGCATCCGTTGACCGCTGCCGACTATCTGGACTATCCGCGCATGCGGGCAGTGCTCGCCGCGCTCAACAACACCCCCGACGGGGCGTTGCTGCTGCCGTCTGGCAACTATGACCAATGGGACGTGGTGCCCGCCGTTCCGCCACCGCCCGACCTTCCCCCCGGCGTGAGGAAGGGCTACAAGGGCCCGCACACAGTGTTTTTCACCAATCTCGGCATGCTGGGCATGAACGTCGGATTGGATGTGCGGGTGGTCGACCAGATCGGTCTGGCAAACCCACTGGCGGCGCACACGTCTCGGCTGGTGGACGGCCGCATCGGACACGACAAGAATCTCTTCCCGGATTGGGCGGTTGCCGAAGGCCCGTTCCTGAAGACGCCGCCGTTCATCCCGGCCTACCTGGATCAGGACTGGGTGGTACAGGCCGAGGCCGCGCTGAAATGCCCAGGGACCGACGCCGTGCTGACCGCGATTCGCGCCCCGATGGGTTTGCGGAGGTTTGCGTCAAACCTGCTGCATGCAGTGGAATTCACCAGTTATCGAATCGATCGCGTACCGCGCTACGAACTGGTGCGCTGCGGACTGGATGTGCCAGAACCGACGGGCACCCCTTACACTGGCATGCCGGCAACGGGGCCGTGACCGTCAGCGATTTGCTAGCTGGCTCGATTTTCTGAGAGTTTGGTAACGCTGCAGCCATCTTGGCGCGATAGCCATCTCGAGACCGCCGTTCATACGGCGCGGACATGTGAACGGACGGTACGAGCAACAGATGCGTGCGACCAGATGCGTGGGACGGAAGCGCAACGACCCGATCAAGCAGGTCTCGCGCATCGTGGCCAACGGCACCCGGCTGTGGATCGCCTATGCCAAGGCCGGTGGCGCCAAGGCCACGTTCGTGTTTCCCCCTTCGGGTAATCACATGCGGCCGTACTGGGGCCAGCAGTTGAGTGCGTTGAAGCCAGACCCGATCGCCACCCTGAACGGATGAGCGACGACCTGGGAGGACACCCGCTGGAGAGAGGGATCGCAAGAAGATGTGGTTGACTACACGGGCACGCAGCACGTCTGCCGTGCGGCATACAACAGATGGGACAGGTAGAAGCATGATGTTCGTTGGGAAGATGCGCGGCGCCTGGGCGCGCCGGCTCACGATCGCGGCCATGGTGGCCGCCGTGTTGCCCGCCCTGGTCGGCGTCGTCGGAGGCTCGGCGGCTGCAGGGGCTTTCTCTCGTCCGGGTCTGCCGGTCGAGTACCTCGAGGTTCCGTCCGCAGGGATGGGCCACGACATCAAGATTCAGTTCCAGAGCGGCGGTGCCAACTCACCGGGCGTCTACCTGCTCGACGGTCTGCGTGCGCAGGACGACTTCAACGGGTGGGACATCAACACCGCGGCGTTCGAGTGGTACCTGGACTCCGGCCTGTCGGTGATCATGCCTGTCGGCGGTCAGTCCAGCTTCTACAGCGACTGGTACAAGCCCGCGTGCGGTAAGGCCGGCTGCACCACCTACAAGTGGGAGACCTTCCTGACGCAGGAGCTGCCGAGCTACCTGGCGGCCAACAAGGGCGTCAGCGCGAGCAGGAACGCAGCGGTCGGTCTGTCGATGGCCGGTTCGGCGTCGCTGACTCTGGCGATCTACCACCCGCAGCAATTCCAGTACGCGGCCTCGCTTTCGGGCTTCCTTAACCTGTCCGAGGGTTGGTGGCCGATGCTGGTCGGCATGTCGATGGGTGACGCAGGCGGCTTCAAGACCGACGACATGTGGGGCCCGTCGAGCGACCCGGCGTGGAAGCGCAACGACCCGATGGTCCAAATCCCTCAACTCGTCGCCAACAACACCCGCATCTGGATTTACTGCGGTAACGGCACCCCGTCGGATCTCAGCGCGGGCCTCAGCGCGGGCAACCTGTTCAACGCCAAGTTCCTCGAGGGCTTCACGCTCCGCACGAACAAGACGTTCCAGGACACCTACATCGCCGCGGGTGGCAAGAACGGTGTGTTCAACTTCCCGTCCGCCGGCGTGCACGACTGGCCCTACTGGGGTGCGCAGCTGCAGGCGATGAAGCCCGACATCCAGCGGGTGCTCGGCGCGACGCCGCAACCGTCCGCACCTGCAGCACCTGTGGCGGCTGCAGCGTCGAACGGCGGCTAAGCGGGCAAGACCATACGGTCGGCGGCGGCGATCCCTCGATGGGGTCGCCGCCGTCAGCCATTTCGGGAGCGGCCCGTCGCCGTGATGTGGTTCACTACCTTGCGGCGGGGACAGCCAACGGACGTGAGGTGGGGTTGTAGATGCGTGGGTTAATTCGAGCGATCATGACCGTGGTGCTTTCCGCCGGACTGTGGGCCGCGACGGCGCCAATCGCCAAGGCTGCCGTCGAAACGCTGATGGTTCCGTCGGCGGCGATGGGCCGCGACATCCCTGTCGCCTTCTCCGGCGGTGGCCCGCACATGGTTGTTCTGCTCGACGCGTTCAACGCAGCGCCGGATGTCAGCAACTGGGTGACGGCGGGCAACGCGATGAACACCCTCGCGGGTAAGGGCATCTCGGTGGCCGCGCCGGCCAGCGGAGCGTGGAGCCTCTACACCGACTGGGAGCAGGACGGCGGCAGGCAGTGGGAGACCTTCCTCGCCAATGAGCTGCCCGACTGGCTGGCGGCCAACAAGGGCCTGGCGCCCAGCGGGCACGGCATCGTCGGCGCCGCACAGGGCGGCACCGGTGCGTTGACGATCGCGACGTTCCATCCCGACCGCTACCGCTTCGCAGGCTCCTTTTCGGGTTTCCTCACCCCGTCCAACACGACTATGAACGGCGCGATCACCGCCGGGCTGGCGGAGTTCGGCGGCGTGGACACCCGCAACATGTGGGGATTGCCACAGCTGGGCCGGTGGAAGTGGCACGACCCGGACGTGCACGTGCAGCTGTTGGCCGACAACAACACCCGGCTGTGGGTGTTCAGCCCGTCCAACGTGGGGTGCAGCGATCCGGCCGCGATGATCGGATACTGCGATCAGGCCCAGGGCAGCAACCGGAGCTTCTATCAGCACTACCGCTCGGTCGGCGGCCACAACGGGCACTTCGACTTCCCCGCTGGCGGCAACCACGATTGGGGCACCTGGTCAGGACAGCTGGCCGCGATGTCGGGCGAACTCGTCGCGACCATCAAGTAGGCACGTTTTCGGTCACCGGGCCCGCCAGGGGCAGCCGGTACCTTGGAGGGGTGCAGCACGCGGTACGGCGACCGGCCGGTCTAGCACAGTGGTCAGCAACCTCGTTGCTGGTAGCTTCGTCCGCTGCCCTGCTGACCGGATGCTCCGTCGCCGACGACATGATGGCCACCGTCGGGCTGCGGACATCCGATAGCGCGCCGGCACACGGACAGGCCGGTGGGCAGCCACCGGGACCGCCGCAACCGAACGGGGAGTCGAACGCGCTGATCTTGACCCGGCAGCAGCGCGACTACCTCGACGCGCTCAAAGCCGCAGGGGTGAAGCCGTCGGGTGATCTGCTGGCGCTGAGCATCGGGTCGTATGTCTGTCAGGCGCGTGCCGCCAAGCAGAGCTATCAGGGGGTGTGGGAATTCGTGGTGCCGCTGGTGCGCAGCGACGTGCGTAACACCCACACGGGCTCCATGGCGCCGCCCACGGCGGGACCTGATTCGCCGGCAGCGGAGGAAGTCAATTCGGCGACGGCTGACTACATTCGCATCGCAACCGACAAACTCTGCTAGCAGGAGAACATGCCAAAGAAGAATCGGCGGAAACGCCACCGCATCCTCGCGCTCGCCGCAGCCGGGGCGATGGCCCTCGTCGTCGTATTGATCGTGGCGATCGTGATCGTAGTGCTGCGACGGCCTGAAAGCCCGCCGCCGAGCGCCGTGCCGCCGACCGCGCTGCCGCCGACCGGAACTTCTGGGGTGCCGCCGACGACGAAGAAGCCGCGCCCAGAGTTCCAGGACGCCAGCTGCCCGGACGTGCAGATGATTTCGATCCCTGGCACGTGGGAATCCTCGCCGCAGCTCGACCCGTTGAACCCCGTCCAGTTCCCGGCGGCGCTGCTGCTGAACGTGACGAACCCGATCCGTGCGCAATTCGGCTCGGACCGGGTGGAGATCTTCACCGTCCCCTATACGGCGCAGTTCCACAATCCGCTCTCCGCCGATCAGCAGATGTCGTACAACGACAGCCGTGCCGAGGGCACCCGCGCCACCCTGAAGGCGATCACGGACATGAACAACCGCTGCCCGCTGACCAGCTATGTGCTCGTTGGCTTCTCGCAGGGCGCGGTGATCGCGGGCGACATCGCCAGCGACATCGGCAACGGGCGCGGACCGGTCGATGACGATCTCGTGCTGGGTGTGACCGCGATCGCCGACGGCCGGCGCCAGGACAACGTCGGCCAGGACATCGGGCCCAAACCCGATGGTCAGGGCGCCGAGATCACCCTCCAAGAGGTGCCGACGCTGTCGGCCCTCGGGCTGACGATGACCGGCCCGCGTCCCGGCGGGTTCGGGACGCTCAACAACCGCACGAACGAGATCTGCGGGCAGGGCGACCTGATCTGCGCGGCCCCTGAAGCGGCGTTCAACATCACCCAACTGCCGCGGACGCTGGAAGTGCTCACCGGCGGCGCGGGCCAGCCGGTCCATGCGTTGTACGCCACGCCGGAGTTCTGGAATCTGGACGGAGCGCCCGCCACCCAATGGACACTGGGGTGGGCGCAGGGCGTGATTGATAACGCTCCGCACCCAAAACATGGCTGACATGTGACCCTGACCGATTTGGCCTCCGACAAGAGGTCGCCTAACATTAAGAAATAACTAAGAGCAATGACCGACGGCTGAGCCGAAAGTCCTGGTCAGACCCCATTCGAAGCCATGCGAATGCGTGTCTGCTCAGCGATCCGGTAGTTGACGTCTACTCCCCGGTACGATCTTCGGGGTTTGGNGTTGCCCGGTGTTGAGCCTGCGGCGGTCATCGGTTACAACGCAATCGGCAATCGGCTTCGCGATGAGTGTGGCTTCGACAGGAGAGTGTGATGGCGTTCCACAACCCGTTCCTCAAGGACGGACAGCTCAGGTTTCCCGACAACGGCAGCCTCGTCCGTCACGTCGAGCGATGGGCCAAGGTGCGTGCAGACAAGGTCGCCTACCGCTTCCTGGACTTCTCGACCGAGCGTGACGGCATCGAACGCGACCTGAACTGGGCCGATTTCAGCATTCGCAACCGCGCCGTCGGCGCCCGCCTGCAGCAGGTCACCGAACCCGGCGACCGGATCGCCATCCTGTGCCCCCAAAACCTGGATTACCTCGTCGGGATTTACGGCACCCTGTACGCCGGCCGCATCGCCGTTCCGCTGTTCGACCCCAGCGAGCCGGGCCACGTGGGCCGACTGCACGCCGTCCTCGACGACTGCCAGCCGTCGGCCATTCTGACCACCACTGAAGCCGCCGAGGGTGTGCGCAAGTTTTTCCGCAGCCGTCCCGCCAAGGAGCGTCCGCGCATCATCGCCGTCGACGCGATACCCGACGAGGTCGGCGCGACCTGGGTGCCGATCGACGTTCAGCCCGACACCGTCGCCTACCTGCAGTACACGTCGGGCTCGACCCGTATCCCGACGGGTGTGGAGATCACCCACCTCAATGTGGTCACCAACATCGTCCAGATAATCGAGGCGCTGGATGGCGAGGAAGGCGACCGGGGCGTGTCCTGGTTGCCGTTCTTCCATGACATGGGCTTGATCACCGCGATGTTGTCGCCGATGATCGGCCACTACGTGGTGTTCATGACGCCGGCCGCGTTCGTCCGCCGACCCAGCCGCTGGATGCGGGAGATGTCGGCCAAGCCCGACGACACCGGTGGCGTCATCTCGGTGGCCCCCAATTTCGCGTTCGAGCACGCTGCGGCGCGCGGCATGCCAAAGGATGGCGAACCGCCGCTGGACCTGTCCAAGGTCAAGTGCATCCTCAACGGCAGCGAGCCCGTCTCGGCGGCGTCGATGCGCAAGTTCAACGAAGCCTTCGGGCCGTACGGTTTCCAGGAGAAGGCCATCAAGCCGTCCTACGGTCTGGCCGAGGCGACGCTGTTCGTGTCGACCACACCGATGGGTGATAAGCCGAGAATCATCCACGTCGACCGAGAGGCGCTGAACACCGGCCGCTTCGTCGAGGTCCCCGCCGACGCGCCGAGCGCCGTCGCACAAGCGGGCGCCGGGAAGGTCGGCGTTGCCGAGTGGGCCACCATCGTCGACAACGACACCGCCACCGAACTGCCCGACGGCCAGATCGGCGAGGTGTGGATCAGCGGCCAGAACATGGGCAGCGGCTACTGGGGTCGCAAGGAAGAGACGTCCGAGACTTTTCACAACATCCTGAAGTCGCGGACCAATCCGTCTCACGCCGACGGTGCCGCAGACGATGCGACCTGGGTACGGACCGGTGACTACGGCACGTACTACGACGGCGAGCTGTACATCACCGGCCGCGTGAAGGACCTGGTGATCATCGACGGGCGCAACCACTACCCGCAGGACCTGGAGTACTCCGCGCAGGAGTCGACCAAGGCGCTGCGCACCGGCTTCGTCGCGGCCTTCTCGGTGCCCGCCAACCAGCTGCCCGACGAGGTGTTCGAGAACGCGCATTCGGGCCTCAACCGCGACCCGGACGACACGTCCGAGCAGCTTGTCATCGTTGGCGAGCGGGCACCCGGCGCGCACAAGCTCGACATGGGACCCCTCGTCGACGACATCCGCGCCGCGATCGCGGTGCGACACGGCGTCACCGTGCGTGACGTGCTGCTCACCTCGGCCGGCGCGATTCCGCGCACCTCCAGCGGCAAGATCGGCCGCCGCGCCTGCCGCAGTGCCTACCTGGACGGCAGCCTGCGCAGCGGCAAGGTGGCAAACGCATTCCCGGACGAGTCGGACTGACGCTGACTCGATTGACCCACGACACGAGCCGCCGACGGGCTCAAAGGTGACCTGAAAATGGCTGAAGAACAAAACAATTCGCAACCCGCCGGCGAGCCTCAAGGTTCGCCCGACGAGGCTCCTGA
>JGI12053J15887_10001246_pt1 | contig 11665 bp, 9 predicted proteins | sample MedBloCAOM1_O3_FD_15887 | JGI IMG/M metagenome (IMG submission 15887)
CGAGACTTAACGAGCCGGCCGCCGCGACGAGACGTCGAACCCGGCCACGCGGCGTGGGCTTCCGGCAACCCATCGAGCGAGCGATCGTCAGAGAGCGTGCAATGAGCACATTCCAAGANCCGGCCTATACGATGGCAGCCATCAGCGCGACGGTTGCGTTGTTTCGGGCGCTGGTCAAAAAAGGCGTGTTGAGCCGNGATGAAGCGGTGCGNGCCATCCTCGACGAGGCGGTGACGCGAGCCATCCAAGCTGAGGCGCAGGTGCAGGCGCAAGGCCAGANCGGGACGCACGCCGAACGAAGTCAACCGTCAAGCCGCGGAGATCCTGAAATTCATCGGGGAGAAGCTTTAACTCGACAATGAACGGCCACTCATCGGCCGTCGCGGGAGAAACGTCATGACGAGGATGACACGCCGCGAATTCGCGGCCATGGCCGCAACTGCCGCCGCCGGTACCAGGCTCGGCCTCGACGCTGCGCTTGCGCAGGAGAATTATCCCACCCGTCCGATCCAGCTGATCTGCCCGTGGGGCGCGGGCGGCGGCACCGACGCCACCGCGCGCATCGTCGCGGCTTTGCTCGAGAAGGATTTCGGGCAGCCGGTGAGCGTCGTCAACCGCATCGGCGGCTCGGGCGTCGTCGGCCATTCGGCGATTGCGACCGCCGCGCCCGACGGCTACACGCTCGGCATCATCACGGTCGAGATCGCGATGATGCATTGGCAGGGCCTGACCGATCTCACGCCCCGAAGCTACACCCCGCTGGCCCTGATGAACGAGGATCCGCCGGGCATACAGGTCAAGTCCGACTCGCCGTACAAGACGGTGAAAGAGCTTGCCGATGCCATCAAGGCGGCACCGGCCGGAAAATTCAAGGCATCGGGCACCGGCCAGGGCGGCATCTGGCATCTTGCATTGATCGGCTGGTTGACGGCCATGGAACTCAAGGCTGGTCACGTGCCGTGGGTGCCTTCGAACGGCGCCGCCCCTGCGATGCAGGATCTGGCGGCTGGCGGCATCGACATCGTGACCTGCTCCGTCCCGGAGGCGCGTGCCATGATCGATGCCGGCAAGGCCCGCAGCCTCGCGATCATGGCGCAGGCGCGCAACCCGCAATTTCCCAACGTTCCGACGCTGCGGGAGGCGATGGGCATCAATTACGACACCGGCGCCTGGCGCGGCTTTGCCGGCCCGAAAGGGCTGCCGCAGCCGATTGCCACGAAGCTCACGGCCGCGCTGAAGAAAGTCTACGGCTCGAAAGAGTACAACGACTTCATGTCGTCGCGCGGCTTCGGCGTGATCTGGGGCGACGCCGAGGGCTACGCGGCATTCATGGACGCAAGCGACAAGAAAATGGGCGAAGCGATGCGAGCTGCGGGGCTCGCTAAGACCTGACGCATCCCCTTCCAACCGGCGGACTCGAGCGAGCCCGCCGGACGACCCCTCTCCGTTCCGGTTCACCCGTGCGCGCCAACGACATTCTTTGCGGCCTCGCGCTCATCGTGTTCTCGCTCGCGATGATCGCGTTGACGCTGACTTTTCCCGACTTCCCCGGCCAGCGATACGGTCCGTCGCTGTTTCCGCGCATTCTCGGTGCCGGACTTGTCGTGTGCGGGGCGGCGCTGGTGCACAATGGACTTGCCGCGCGGCGCGCCGGCGCGCCATGGTTCGAGCTTGCGCCGTGGACGCGCGATCCCTGGCGGGTGACGAGCTTCCTGCTGACGCTGGCTTTGTTGCTCGTCTATATCCTCGCCTCCGAAGCGATCGGGTTCATTCCGATCGCGCTCCTGTTCCTGTTGACATTGTTTGTCTGGCTGGGGGTTCGACCTGTTCCGGCCGTCGTGACAGCCGTCGCGACGACGATCGCCATCCACTGGTTCTTCTCCACGATGCTGCGCGTGCCGCTGCCGCGCGGCTTGCTGAACGCAATCCTGTGAGGGCCGCATGGACGCGCTGATCGCGGCGACCAAGCTCGTCTTCGACCCGTTCGTCCTGTGGGTGATCCTGGCGTCGTCGGCGTTCGGCATTTTCGTCGGCGCGATGCCCGGCCTGACCGCGACCATGGCGACGGCGTTGCTCGTTCCCATCACCTTCTTCATGCCCCCGGTCCCCGCGCTGGGCGCCATCGTCGCCGCGACCGCCATGGCGATTTTCGCGGGCGACATTCCGGCCGCGATGCTGCGCATCCCCGGAACGCCGGCTTCGGCGGCCTACACCGACGAGAGCTATGCCATGTCGCGCAAGGGCGAGCTTGACCTCAACCTCGGGGTCAATCTCGTGTTCTCCGTGATCGGCGGGCTTGTCGGCGTCGCCATCCTCATTGTCTGCGCTCCCGCGCTTGCGGAATTCGCCATCCACTTCTCGTCCTTTGAATATTTCTGGCTGGCATTGCTCGGGTTGACCTGCGCGATCTTCATCGCGACCGACGCCCCACTGAAAGGCATCGCATCGCTGCTGCTCGGGCTCGCCATCAACTGCATCGGCATCGATCCGGCCGCCGGCTTTCCGCGCTTCACCTTCGGCAGCGTCGAGCTCATGCAGGGCATCAGCTTCATTCCGGCGATGATCGGACTGTTCGCGGTCTCCGAGCTGCTGCGAGGCGTCGTCGCGGCCGACCAAAGCGGGGCGGTGTTGACGCAGAAGATCGGCAATATCTTCATCGGCGTCTGGAAAGTCTGGAAGCGCTACTGGCTCAATTTCGTTCGCGGCTCGGCCATCGGCGTGCTCATCGGCGCCCTGCCCGGCGCTGGCGCCGACATCGCGGCCTGGATTTCCTACGCGGTATCGAAAAAATTCTCGCGCGAGCCCGAGAAATTCGGCACCGGTCATATCGAAGGCATCGTCGACGCCACATCGGCCAACAACTCGGCCCTCGGCGGCGCCTGGATTCCGGCACTCGTGTTCGGGATCCCGGGCGATTCCATCACCGCGATCGTCATCGGCGTGCTCTACATGAAAGGCATGAATCCGGGACCGACGGTGTTCCTGCAGAACCCCCAATTCATCTATGCGGTCTTCCTGATCTTCATCCTGGCCAACCTGTTGATGCTCCCGCTCGGATGGGCAGCGATCAAGTCGAGCAAGCAAATTCTGCGGGTGCCACGCAACATCTTGATACCTGTCATCCTGTTGTTCTGCATCGTCGGATCCTACGCGATGACGAATTCCATCTATGGCGTCATCATAATGTTGGTCATGGGCGTGCTGGGCTGGATCATGGAAGAAAACGGCTTTCCGATCGCACCGGCGATTCTTGGTCTCGTGCTCGGCGAAATGTTGGAGCAGAGCTTCATGACCTCGATGATCAAATCGGACGGCGCATTCCTGGCCTTTTTTGAACGGCCGATCGCGGGCGTCCTCGGCGTGGTCACGTTGCTCGTTTGGGCAACCATGCTCTGGCGCGGTTTCACCCGTTCGGCGGTCCCACCCGCGCCTCGTGATCACTGACCGCCGGCCACCGACATCCCGATCAGACGGTCGAGCGTCGCCTGGTCCTTCAGAAGATCCTGCGAGCGCGCGCGGTGCACGATCGTGCCGCGCTCCAGCACGATGGCGTGGTCGGTCAGCGACAGCGCGACCTCGGCATGCTGCTCCACCAGGATGAAGGCGGTGCCTTCGTCTGCGGTCATCCGTCGGATCGCCGCGGTCAGCTCCTCGACGATGATCGGTGCGAGCCCCTCGAGCGGCTCGTCGAGCAGGAGGAGCGCGGGGTTCGTCATCAGCGCCCGGGCGATGGCCAGCATCTGCTGCTCGCCACCCGAGAGATGATTGCCTCGACTGCCGCGCCGCTCCTCGAGGCGCGGGAACAGGTGGTAGACCGCCGCCAGATTCCAGCGCCCCGGCCGCGAGGCCACCATCAGGTTCTCCTCGACGCTGAGCGAGGGAAAGATTTCGCGCTCCTGCGCTACCCAACCGAGGCCATTGCGCGCCCGCAAATGCGGAGGCAGCCGCGTAATGTCGCGGCCGCGCCAACGGATGGTGCCGCGGCGGACCAGGGTATAGCCCATGATCGTCAGGAGCAGCGTCGACTTGCCGACGCCGTTGCGCCCGAGCAGCGCAAGGCTGCCGCCATCGCGGACCTCGAAGGCGATGCCGTCGAGCACCACAGCATCGCCGTAGCCGGCGCGCACGTCGTCGAGGGTCAGCAGCGCCTCAGCCATGACGCGCGCCGCCCAGATAGACTTCGCGCACGCGCGGGTCGCCGGCAATGTCTTGCGGCGTGCCCTCGACCAAAATCCGGCCGCCGACCATCACGATGATGCGGTTGGCAAAACGGAAGACCACGTTCATGTCGTGCTCGATGAACAGCACCGCGATGTCGCGCGACAGATTGGCGATGACCGAGAATAGCTCCGCGCTCTCGCCTTGCGGGACGCCGGCGGCCGGCTCGTCGAGCAGGAGCACTTTCGGCCTGGTGGCGAGCGCGAGCGCGATCTCGAGCAGCCGCTGCTGGCCGTAGGCAAGCTCGCGGGTCGCCCGATAGCAGTGCGCCCCGAGCTGCAACGAGAGCAGGATCGCGTGCGCTTCCTCGATCGCGTCGCCATAGGCCGGCAGCTTCCGCCACCATGTGCCGGCATAGCCGCAGCGTTCGCAGATCGCGAGCGTCACCGCCTCGAGCGCGTTGAGATGGGGGAACAGGGTATTGATCTGGAACGTGCGTACCAGGCCGCGCTTGACGCGGACCGCGGGCGCGAGCGCTGTGATGTCGTCGGCGCCGAGAAATATCTGACCGCGATCGGGCCTGATCATGCCGGTCATCAGATTGATCAGCGTGGTCTTGCCGGCGCCGTTCGGCCCGATCAGGGCATAGCGCGCACCTTGCGGCAAGGCGAGCTCGATGTCCTTGGCGACGATGAGCGAGCCGAAGCTCTTGTCCAGACCGCGCGTGGACAGCGCAGATAAGTCGACGCCATCTGCGCCAGCTTGATTGCGCTGCGAGCTCACGGCTCACCCCGCCCCGACGGCATCAGCCGCGCCAATCCGCCGAGGATGCCGTTCGGCAGGAACACCACGACGGCTACCAGCAGCGTACCGATCCAGAAATACCAGTATTGCGGATTGATGCCGGAGAACTGATCGCGCGCGACCATGTAGATGATCGCGCCGACGATGCCGCCATAGAGCCGACCGGCGCCGCCAAGGATGAGGATCACCAGCACGTCGGCCGAGCGCTGGAAGCCCAAGGTCTCGAGCGAGACCGTTTCGGTGGTTTGCGCCAGCAGCGCGCCCGCAATCCCGGCCATGACGGCGGCGATGGTGTAGATCTTGCGAATATGGGCGGAGCTGGCGGCCCCGATCGCCGGCATGCGGATCGCGTTCTCGCGAATCCCGCGCAAGGCGAGCCCGAAAGGTGAATTGATCACTCGCCGGGCCACCAGAAACAGCAGGAACAGAATCGCGAGCGAATAGCTGTAAGCGACGGTACCGTAGAGATCGAACGCAAAAACGCCGAACAGCTTCCACATCCGCACGCCCTGCAGGCCGTCGGCGCCGCCGGTGAGCCAACTTGCGCTGTTGGCGACCTCGGCGAGCAACAGTCCCAAGCCGAGGGTGATCATGATCAGCGCGAGATGCCGGAAGCGGGCGATGATGAAGCTGGTGAGATAGCCGAGCAGGCCGGCAGCGGCGCCGGCGATCAGGAGCCCGCTCAACGGCTCGCCCCAGCCCCACTTCGCGAGCAGGCCGGCAGTATAGGAACCGAAGCCGAAATAGGCGGCGTGGCCGAGCGAGACGATGCCCGCATAGCCGAGGATGAGGTCGAGCGACAACGCGAACAGCGCGGTGATGGCGATCTGGCTCGCCAGCACGAGATAGTTGGGCGTGAGCACGAACGGGGTGAGCGTCGCGAGCCAGAACGCGATCTCGATCGGCCGCCAGCGGATCCGCGCCTCGAGATAACGCTGCGGCTCGGCCGCGACCGACGATGCCATCCGCTAACGCCTCCCGAACAGGCCCATGGGCCGCCACATCAGCAGCGTGACCATCACGAAATAGATGAGAAAGGCGCCGAGCTCCGGGAAGTAGTATTTGCCGGCCATGTCGCTGATGCCGAGCAGCGTCGCCGCCGCGAAGGAGCCGGCGATGGAGCCGAGCCCACCCACCGCCACGACGATCAGGACGTAGACCAGATAAGTGAAGGCGAACGCGTGATCGAGCCCGACGATCTCGATGGCGAGCGCGCCGCCGAGCCCGGCAAGCCCGCTGCCGAGCGCGAAGGTCATGGCGAAGACGCGNTCGACGTCGATGCCGAGTCCNCGCGCCATCCGTTGATTGTCGACNGCCGCGCGGACCTTGGCCCCGAAGCGGGTATATTCGAGCGCCAGCACCAGNACGACGGTCGCCAGCAGCGACATGCCGATCAGGAACAGTCGGTAGACGCCGAGATTCTGGCCCATGACCGAGACGGTGCCGCGCAGGTAGGACGGCAGATTCAGCGGCTGCTGGATGGTGCCGTAAATGTAGGCCGCGACCGCCACCGAGATGAAGACAATGCCGATGGTCAGCAGGCACTGGTCGAGATCGGTCGCGCGGTAGAGCCGGCGATAGAGCACGCGTTCGAGCACCACGCTCACCACCGCCGCCGCCAGAAACGCGATCGGCAGCGTCGCCAGGAACGGCCAGCCGAGCGAATTGGTCAAGGTCACGGTGACGTAGCCGCCGAGCATGGCGAAGCTGCAATGCGCGAGATTGACGAAATTCATCATGCCGAGCGTCACCGACAACCCGACCGACAACAGGAACAAGAGCATCCCGTAGGCAAAGCCGTCGAACAGGACGCCGAAGGCCGAGGCGATCATGAGGCTAGTTCGACATCCGGGCCTTCACCGGATCCTTCACGTTCTCGATCTTGTCGAACTCGACATTGAGCAGCTGGCCGCCGACCTTCTCGACCCGGCGCATATAGACGGTCTGCACGACGTCGCGGGTCGCCGGATCGATCGACATCGGGCCACGCGGACTCTCCCACGCCATTCCTTTGGCGGCACCGATCAATGCGTCACCTTCGGTGTTGGCGCCGGTCCTCTTGAGGGCCTCGTAGATGAGATGCATGCCGTCGTAGCCGCCCACGGCGAAGAAGTCCGGATTGCGCTTGGATGCAGCGTTGAACGCCGCCACGAAATCCTTGTTTGCCTTGGAGCCGAGATTGTAGTCGTAGTGGCCGGAGGTGATGATGCCGAGTGCAGTGTCGCCCATGTTCTTCAAGGCCTGCTCGTCGGCGAGCTCCATCTGCGACATCACTTTGGTCTTGCGCGGATCGATCCCGCGGTCGGCCAATGCTTTCGCGATCGCCGGCGACTGCGAGCCGCCGGGCACGAAGACGAAGATGGCTTCCGGATTGGCGTCCTTGGCGCGTTGCACGAAGGCCGAGAAATCAGGATTGTTGACGGGGTATCGCACCGAGCCGATGATCTCGCCGCCCGCAGCTTTGAACGCGCCCTGGAAGGCCGCTTCGGCGTCGTGGCCGGCGGCAAAATCGGCGACCATCGAATAGACCTTCCGCACGCCGTTTTTGTAGGCCCAAATTCCGAGCGGCTCGTTGAGTTGCGGCAGGGTGAAGGACACCCGCGCCATGTAAGGCGACTTGGTGGTGACGATCGAGGCCGCCGCATTCATCACCACCATGAACTTCTTCGCCTGCGCCGAGACGTCGGCGGCCGCGAGCGCATTGGGCGTGAGCGAGAAACCGGCGAGGAGATCGACCTTGTCGCGCACGATGAGCTCCTGCGCGAGGCGCTTGGCCACGTCGGGCGCGATGCCGCCGGTATCCTTGCGAATGATCTCGATCTTCTTGCCAGCGACGGTGTCGCCGTGCTGCTGCATATAGAGCTTGATGCCGTTGTCGGCTTGCGCGCCGGGATCAGCGAACTGTCCCGAATAGGGCAGGATCAAGCCGATCTTGATGGTCTGTTGGGCGCCTGCCGAAGAAAAGGCAAACGCCGTCGCGGCAATGCCAGCCAATCCTGCAACGATCCTTCGCATCGCCATCCTCCCCCGCTGCACTCGTCCGACACAACTAGCATAGGCTCGAAAGCAAGGGGATGCTGCAGCGTCGATCTGCGCCGCCGAATCGGATCACGGGCGGGCGCGGCGATCACCCGCCGCGTGCCCGCGTCGGATCCTTGACGTTCTCGATCTTGTCGAACGGAACGTTGACGAGCTCGCCGCCGACCTTCTCCACCCGCCGGATGTAGATCGTCTGGACGATGTCGCGGGTCTCGGGATCAATCCAGATCGGGCCGCGCGGGCTGTCCCATTTCANCCCNTTGGCAGCCGCGATCAAAGAATCGCCATCGGTCTTGCCGCCGGCCTTCTTGAGCGTCTCGTAGATGGCATGCATGCCNTCATAGCCGCCGATCGAGAAGAAGTCGGGGTTGCGCCCGTGCATCTCGTTGAAGATTTTGACGAGCTCGACGTTGCGCGGATTGTTGCTCTTGTAGTCGTAATGCCAGGCCGAGATGATGCCGAGACCGGCGTCGCCCATCACCTTGAGCGCTTGCTCGGCGGTCGTCTCGCCCGACCCCAGGACCTTGGTCTTGGCGAAATCGATGCCACGCTCGGCGAAGGCCTTGCCCAGCGCGGCCGGCTGGGCGCCGCCCGGAATGAAGATGTAGATGCATTCCGGGTTCATGTCCTTGGCGCGCTGGACGAAGGCCGAGAAGTCCGGGTTCGCGACCGGGAAGCGCACCGATCCTACGATCTCGCCGCCGGCTTCCTTGAACGCACGTTGGAACGCCGCCTCGGAATCATGTCCCGGGCCATAGTCGGTCACCATGGTGTAGCACTTCTTGAGCCCGCTCTTGGCCGCCCANGTGCCGAACGTCTCCATCACCTGCGGCAACGTCACCGAGGTGCGGATCATGTACGGCGACTTGGTGATGATGGCCGAGGTGGCCGCGTTCATCACCACCATGAACTTCTTCGCCTGCGCCGACACGTCGGCGGCGGCGAGCGCGTTCGGCGTCAACAGGAATCCGGCGAGCATGTCGACGCCGTCGCGCACGACCAACTCCTGCGCGAACCGCTTGGCAACATCGGGCGCGGGACCGCCGACGTCCCGGCGGATGATCTCGATTTTCTTGCCGGCGACGGTGTCGCCGTGCTGCTTCATGTAGGCCTTGACGCCGTTGTCGAGCTGGATGCCGGCATCGGCGAACTGGCCGGAAAGAACGTTGATCAGCCCGATCTTGACCGTGCCTTGTGCGTTCGCCGCCGAGAACATGAGCAGTGCGCCGGCGACACCGGCGCACGCGGTCATCAGCGCGATCATCAACTTTCGCATCGCATCCTCCCAAACATTCGATCTTTGTCGCAACGGTAACGGCTGCAATCGCTAAAATCAATTTTGTCCAGAAAGCCCGCGCAGCGCTGGCATCGACGTCGACGCGATGCGCGGCGCACCCGGCCGACGCGCTTCCCAGGTTGGCGCGTAAATCGGCGCGTTAAGTGGGCGCGCCAAGTCGGCGCACTTCGTGGGCAGTCGCCCCCCGGTCGGGCAGCCCGCCAGTGCAGCGCCCCGGGGCCCGTGTCGACGGCCGTGTCGACGGCCATGCCGGTACCCGCGCCTCGTTACGACTGCACCTCACATTTCCGCCGCAACCAGGGTGCTATTGATGCAGCGGTTTCGGCCGTTGCTCGGGCTGTTCTCAGCGCTCCCTCGGATCGCTCTGGGGCCGCTCTTCGGGGCTCCCATCGGTGGTTTCTTGCTGGCGGATACCATGCGCTATCTGCGTCTCGTTGGCCTGATCGCAGTGCTGTTTTCAGCCTGGTGGGGGCAGGCTGCCCACGCCGAGATCAGAGGCGCGGGCGTGTTGCGGATCGAGTGGGAGGTCAAGAACCGGTTCCGACTGTTCCGCAACGAGGCCGATTTCCAGCGTCACGTCGCCGCAGCGCGCGGCGACGGCGTGCTCGCGACGGAGCGGCGCCTGGCGCGCGAGACCGACGGCCGCGGCTGGGCACGCGATACGGTCGAGCGTCTGTGCGTGGACCGCGCCGGCAGGCTCCTGGAATTCTGCGATCGCGACGGCGAACGCGAAATCTATTTGTCTCCTCGTGACCATCGCGTCGGCATCGTGCTGGCGGGAGCCCTGCCTGCCAATGACGGTTGCGCCTGGAGCTTCGATGACGGCGAGGGTCCGCCCCGGCAAGTGAACGGCGCGTGCCAGGAGGAAGTGAAGCTGCGGGTTCGCAATGGCCGCATGACGGTCGCGATCGTCGATGTCATTTTGCCGGACGGCACGGCGCAACGCCTGGTCAGCGAGATCAAGGTGCGCGACGTCCTTCTCGCCGGCATGGGAGACTCGATCGCATCCGGTGAAGGCAATCCCGACCGCGCGGTGCGTCTTTCGGACGAGGGATTTTGCTTCAAGAGCTTCTCCGGCATCGAATACTACCGGCCGGGGCGCGCCGGCTTCAGCGGCAACAGGTCCTGCACCATCATGCTGGGTGAGGATCCCAAGTCGAGCGAGTGGGCGCTGCAAAGCGCGCGCTGGATGAGCGGGCCGTGCCATCGTTCGCTCTATGGCTACCAGATGCGGACCGCGCTCGGGCTGGCCGTCGAAAATCTCCATCTCGCCGTGACCTTCATTCCGCTCGCCTGCTCCGGCGCCACGGTCAACAGCGGTTTCCTCGACAGCCAGCGCGCCAGCGAGTGTCCGTCGCCAGGCACCGGCGCGGCCTGCCCGGGAACCACGCGCGCCCAGGTCGCCGAGCTGACCGACCTCATGGTATTGGCCCGCAAGCATCGGAGCGACCGCGGCCTCGATCTCGTTCTGCTCACCATCGGAGCGAACGACGTTCGGTTCTCGGGTCTGATCGCGGACATCATCGTCGAACCGGGAACCGAGCGCAGCCTGCTCACTCGCGGCGGCCTCATCACTTCGGTCGACGAAGCGCAGAGGATCCTGGATCGCGACCTGCCCGGAAATTTCACCAAGGTGCGGGCTGCGCTCAAGCCGTTCGTCGGCGGAAACTTCTCCCGCGTCGTCTACGTGTCATATGGCAATCCGGCGCTCGCCGCCCCCAACACGCCCTGCCCGGGCGGACGCGAGGGCTTCGACGTGCACCCGGCCTTCGGCGCCGACGGCGAGCGGTTGCGCCGGGCCATGGACTTCGTGTCGCAGCGCTTTCTCCCCAGCGTCAAGATACTCGCGACCTGCGAGGGCAGCAGGTTTTGCCGCGATCCCGCGACCGAGCGGATGACTTTCGTCGACTCCCACCAGGCGGCGTTTGCCTCGCACGGCGTGTGCGCGCGGGCCGACGACGACCCCGCTTTCGATCGGGAATGTTTTTCCGGCAAGGGCGAGACCTTCGAGAGCAGCCTGACGAAAGGCGCGGTCGACCCGATGACTTGCGGATATCCGGCGAGCCAATTCCGCCCCTATGCGTCGCGCGCGCGCTGGATCCGGACTGCCAACGACAGCTACTTCACGGCGTTGAGCTACCCCGAGGGGCTGCCATCCCTGGTGCAGCCCAGCGACCTGCACGACGCCATGTGGGGGATATTCGCCGCGGTCTATGGCGGCGCCGTTCATCCCACCGCCGAGGGCCATGCCGCCATGGCGGATGCGGCGCTGCCCGCCGCCCGCGAGGTGTTGGGCCTGCCGCCGCCGGCCGCGCCGGTGCGCTCGGAGCCGCTGCCGGCGCCGCCGCAACTGCCCGNACCGAAAAT
>JGI12053J15887_10001247_pt1 | contig 11661 bp, 9 predicted proteins | sample MedBloCAOM1_O3_FD_15887 | JGI IMG/M metagenome (IMG submission 15887)
GCGACCACAGATAGTAGTCGACGCCAACGCCAGGTGAATATGTCAATTCCGATAATGGCGGATAGGGCAGCCAGCCGGTGCGTGCGAATTCGCCGACGACCAAAGAAATGTTAACAAGCAGGGCCCCGGTGGCGGTCAGCCAAAAGCCGACCGAGTTGAGCGTCGGGAAAGCAACGTCGCGAACCCCGAGTTGCAAGGGCACGACCAGGTTCATCAGCCCGATCATGAACGGCATGGCGACGAAAAAGATCATGATGGTGCCGTGTGCCGAAAACACCTGGTCGTAATGTTCGGGTGGAAGGAAACCCTGGCTGTGAAAAGCGAGCGACTGCTGTGCCCGCATCATGATAGCGTCGGAGAAGCCACGTAGCAGCATCACCATCGCGAGTAGCGTGTACATGACGCCGATGCGCTTATGGTCGACGCTCGTGATCCATTCCCGCCACAGATACGGCAGTTGTCCACTGATCACGACCCAGGCAAGCACCGCGAGAATGGCAAGCGCGACGACGCCGGACGAGATCATCGGGATCGGCTGATCGAAGGGAATGGCGTCCCAGGTTAGCTTACCGAGCATCGGCCACTCCTGCCGGCAGGGCAGCTCCCTTCACACCCGCCTGCGCGCCGGGCGAGGGTGACATCTTCTGCGTGACGATGGATTGAAAGAGGTCTGGATTGGCCAGGCGGTAGATCGCCGGCTCGTTGTTCATCGAAGGCCTGGCAATCTGTTCATAGCTGTGCAGGTCAAGCGACTTGTCGGACCGCGACACGTCCTGCGCCCACTTCGAAAATGTCTCCGGCGGCACGACATGGACGTCGAAGTGCATATCCGAGAATCCATCGCCGCTNAAATGCGCCGAGAGGCCGCCAAACGTTCCCGGCGAATCNGCCCGTAGATTGAGCCGGGTGGTCATGCCGTTCATCGTGTAAATCATGCTGCCGAATTGCGGGATAAAGAACACGTTCATCACGCTTGCCGAGGTGAGCTGGAACTGCAGCGGCACGCCTGCGGGAACGGTGAGCGTATTGATGGTCGCAATGCTCTGATCCGGATAGATAAACAGCCATTTCCAGTCGAGTGAAACCGCCTGAATCTGCAAAGGTTTGCCAAGTCCTTCCACGGGCTTCGCGGGGTCGAGCTGGTGTGCTCCAATCCATGCAACGCCGCCAAGGAGAATGATGGTGAGGGTGGGGATCGACCAGACGACGAGTTCGATACGTCCCGAATATTCCCAATCGGGCAGGTAGCGCGCCTTCGGATTGGAGGCGCGAAACCAATACGCGAAGCCAAATATCGCGGCAATGGTCGGCAACACGATCGCCAACATGATCGCGACCGAATCGATCAAAATCGTTGTGTCGGCGGCACCGATCGGCCCTTGCGGGTCAAGGATATTCATTGCCGAACCCCAAAATTGAACTGCTGACAACGTTCCTGACCGGCGCGGTTTGCCCACCACAAATGAGCTGGATCACATTTGCGACAAGCCGCCAGAAAGACCGCGCGGAGCCGAGCGACCTGTTTCCCTCACTTGAAATGCGAAATGGCCGGGATTGTTATGCGTGGCGCGTGCAGAGGAGGGATATTCGAAGCATTCTCGATGCCGCTCGGATCGGCAAGCACATTGTTCATTCCGCCGGGGTTCGCGGGACCTAGCGGGATTCCACTGATTGACAAATTGCCTGCCCCCGCTTCACCGGCCATCATTGCAAACGAAGCGGCAGGTATCGTCAGAAAAACAATGAATGCGAGAGCGATTTTTGACGAGGTGATGGACATGAAGCGGCTCCAGAACTTTGGATGCGTGAAGCCAATCTAGGTTGTCCATCCGCCGGCACCATTAAATTGGAGTTTAGGACGGCCGACCAAAAGCTTGTTGGCGAAACGGGGCCCGTGCCTGCCACTGTGCTCATTACCCATGCATATCGAAATGCAAAACAAGTCGTCGACATAAATTCAATTTGGTTTCTTGAAGCGCTTTTTGATGAGACGAGTTTAGTTTTGGTTTACCTCCGCGGTGACGCAGCTAAGTATTCAGGAAGGCGAGAATTCCGAAAAACTTCGCATCGAATCGATTCACGGAGGCGAAAAAAGCTATTACCAGATTCAAGATTCTTAGCGCGGCAGCCATGCCGTCGCTGATGTTCGCAACGCCTGTATTCGCGCAGGCGGCTATTTCGGAGCCCGGGTGCGTTCGCCTTTTGCTACCCCAATGACGTCCTGAATGGCGGTCGCCTACGCCGGGAGCGGGCATGGATGCCAGGACACTGATGCAATTCGACAGCAGCGACGGCTTGTAGCACGTCTGCGACTAAACGGCATGCGGCATTTGAAAGGCAGTGAAAACAGCCAGGCAGATGAAAAACGGCCGCATCGGCATCGATGCGGCTTCCGCAATGCGGTTGGGGCGGCGACGCTATCAACGGCAATTATATCCCGACCAATGGCGATGACGAAGACGTCAGAAGACTAAATTCCAATTTAATCGACCCTTCCGGCACAGCAGCTCATGTTAGTTTTCAAGGCATGCCCCAGCATCGGCAGGAGGAACGCAATGACATTTGCGGATGAAAAGACACTCGCGGTCGAAGGTATCCGCGTTCCCGACAGCAGCCTCGCCCGTGCGATCACACAGTTCGTCCGGGATACCGAGTCTGCACTTCTGTTCCATCATTCGAGTCGCGTCTATTACTGGGGTGCGCTCGCCGGAAAGCAGCGCGGTATCAAGTTTGATCGCGAGCTTCTCTATGCGGGGGCAATGTTTCACGACATGGGTCTCACACCTGGGTATAGCAGCGCCCACGAGCGCTTCGAGGTCGACGGCGCGAACGCCGCCCGCGAATTCCTCCGCAGTCACGGCATTGGCCAAGCTGACGTCGATACCGTCTGGACCGCGATCGCGCTGCACACGACCCCGGGCATCCCGCAGCACATGCACCCTGTTGTCGCTCTGGTGACGGCCGGCGTCGAGATGGACGTGCTGGGGCTAACCTATGCTGATTACAGCGCGGCGGAGCGCGAAGCGGTCGTGCACGCGCATCCGCGCACAGAGCGATTCAAGGAAGACATCATCCAGGCGTTCTACGACGGTATCAAACACAAGCCCGACACGACGTTCGGCAACGTCAAAGGCGATGTGCTCGCCGACAAGGACCCGCATTTTAAACGCGGCAATTTTTGCTCCGTGATTCGGGCATCGGCGTGGAGGGGCTGACGGGCAATTGTTGCGTTCCGTGCGTCAGAGGTCGCCGACAGTACGGCGGAGGCTGATTCCGTAGTTGGGCCGGCATTGCGAAACTGAGGATGCGCCATGGCCGAGCCAACTGACCTCGATAGACCCACTGCGGCAACGTCGCGCCGGCGGTTTCTGCAGGAAAGTGCTGCATTGGTGGCCGGGACTGCCATCACGAGCGGTCTTGCCGGAACGGAAGCGGTGGGCGCAAGCGAAAGTGTTAACAACCTTCCGCCCAACGTCCCGGAATGGATGAAGACGCCCGGCGATCCCATGGGAGCGCAACCTTACGGAACGCCTTCGCCGTTCGAGAAAGGTGTCATCAAGAATATTCCAAACAATCTGTCACAGTATCTATCCGCGTCTGGACGGACTCCGCTCCAGGACCTCGACGGCATCATCACACCGAATGGCCTATTCTATGAACGCCATCACGGCGGGGTTCCGACCATCGATCCGGCGCAACACCGGCTGATGCTTCATGGCCTCGTCGACAAGCCGCTGATCTTTACCATGGATGACATCCGGCGCTTCCCTTCGGAGTCGCACGTCTATTTCCTCGAATGCTCGGGCAACCCCGGGTACAAAAAGCCCTACGGTAAGACGGCGTCCGACCTCGTCGGTCTCTTGAGCTGTGCGGAATGGACCGGGGTCAGCCTCAAACTCGTGCTGCAGGAAGCCGGATTGCAGGCCGGTGCTAAATGGGTGATCGCCGAAGGCGCCGATGCTGCCGCAATGACGCGCAGCATTCCGATCGAGAAATGTCTCGACGATGCGATGCTGGTGTACAGCCAGAACGGCGAGCGGCTGCGCCCGCAGCAAGGGTATCCGGTGCGTCTGTTGTTGCCTGGGTTCGAGGGCAACATGAACATCAAATGGCTGCGACGCCTGCACGTCGCCGCCGAGCCCGCCTATTCGCGCGAGGAGACTTCGAAATACACGGACTTGATGCCGGACGGATCGGCGCGCGAGTTCACATTCTATATGGAAGCGAAATCCATTATCACGCGTCCTTCGGGCGGACAACGGCTGAGCTCACCTGGATTTCACGAGATCAGCGGCATCGCCTGGAGCGGCCGTGGCAAGATCGGGCGGGTCGATGTCTCGGTCGATGATGGCAAGAGCTGGCAGCAGGCACAGCTGCAGGAGCCGGTGCTGACGCGGGCGCTGACTCGCTTCCGGTTCCCCTGGCACTGGGACGGCCAGGTTGCCGTCATTCAAAGCCGCGCAATCGATGAGACTGGTTACGTCCAGCCAACGCTGGCCGAGCTTCTCGCGGTTCGCGGTGAGAATTACTTCTACCACAATAACGCGATCTGGCCCTGGCGCATCGCTCCGAGCGGTGAGGTGACCAATGCGAATGCATGAGCTTCGCATCGCGGCGTTCGTCGCATTTGCGCTGGCATGCGCGACACCCGCGCAGGCGCAAAGCCCTTACGGCATCGGCCGCCTAGCGACGCCGGCGGAGATCAGTGGCTGGAATATCGATGTAGATCGCGACGGCAACAATCTTCCACTTGGAAGCGGCACGGTCAGTCACGGCCGCGAGATCTTCGGTCAACAGTGCGCGGCCTGTCATGGCGCACAGGGCGAGGGCGGTATCGGCGATCAACTGGTCGGTGGGCAGGGCACGCTGGCGACGCCAAAGCCGGTGAGAACCGTCGGCAGCTACTGGCCCTACGCCCCGACGTTGTTCGACTATATCCGCCGCGCCATGCCGCAGAATGCGCCGGAATCCCTAAGTAATGGCGACGTCTATGCGCTCTCGGCCTATATACTCAATCTGAATGGATTGCTTTCTGCGAATGCGACGCTCGACTCCGGAATCCTTCGCGCAATCAAGATGCCGAACCGAAGCATGTTCGTCGATGATTCGCGTCCGGGTGTCAAAAACCCGGCATGCATGACGGGCTGCTAAGAAACTTACCATGCTAAATTCGAATTTACTTGGGAGTAGGTTGTGGCTCACTAGATAGAGCATGCGTCGGAAGATGCTTGTTCTGCGTCCAACTATTATCAGCAACCGGTGATCGAAGTGGATCACTGCCCGGCGTCGCTTTCGGTCTAATCTCTATCATACGTCACCGCGGCAATCCTGCCGCTGATTAAGGAGTTTCTGATGACCTGGAAAAAACCGAAGATCGTTGAAGTACTTGTTGGCATGGAGATCAACATGTACGCCTGCGCGGCAGGCAAATAGCTTCGCTAACACTTGCGCAACCGTCAGCAGCTTTTCGGTCTTCCCTCAGCGCCGCGCAGGACATTCCGTTCGACAGAATTCCTGCGGTGCTGTCGCTTGCGTTCTTCGTTATCGCCTGACCAATCNCCGATCGGTTGGCTGTGTCTGATGCACTGACGCAGTTGCGCTAAGCTGTTGATGCGGCGTCGTTCCCGGTGAAGATGAAGGCGTTATCGGCGGCGTGGAATGGTTGAGCGATCTTAGCGGGCGGGTCCGCCGAGGAAGGCCCCGAGTCCTCGGAGAAAGCTCCCAAGTCGAAACGGAGTGAAGCGATATCTCGCGGACTCTCGTTAAACTTGAATTTAATGGCGCGCGGAATGCCTGCGAGTATTTTTCAAACGTCCAGGCTGGGACAAAGGGCGACGAACAATGTGGAGCGCTGACGTGTTGGGGATCCGGCCGCGGTAAGCCGCCGATACCGGCCTCGACCAAGTCTTTCTAAATAATAGTAACTTACTGCAAGGAGCTGGGCAGACGCCGTGGAAATCAAGCCCCTGTTCGGCCTCGTCGGGGTCCTCATCGCGGCTATGACGTCCGAATTCAACGACCAGGTAACGTCCATCGCGCTGACCGACGTCCGCGGTGCGCTGGGGATAGGCCACGATTCCGGAACCTGGATCGAAAGCCTGTATGTGTCGGCCGAGATCATCGGCATGGCGATCTCACCCTGGCTGCTGATGACCTTCACGCTAAGGCGCTGGACGATTTTTGCGATTACGTTGTGCGGCGCCTCAAGCGCGCTTATCCCGTTTAGCCCGAACATCGAGGCGATCTACGCCCTGCGGCTGCTCCAAGGGCTCGCGGGAGGCATGATCATTCCTCTGCTGATGACTACGGCGTTTCGCGTTCTCACGCCGGACATTCGACTCTACGGCTTAGCCGTCTACGCCTTAACCGCGACCTTCACGCCTGCGCTGGCGTCAACGGTGGCCGCACTCTGGACCGATATCGTGGACTGGCGTTTCGTGTTCCTGCAGACCATTCCGCTCTGCTCGGTGGCCGGTGTCCTCGTCTGGTATTGCCTGAATCAGGATGAGCCGAAATACGAACGGCTACGAATGCTGGACTGGCGCGGCGCGCTGCTTCTGGTGATAGGGACCGGTGCTCTGAGCACTATGCTGTACCAGGGGGACCGACTCGACTGGTTCAACTCAAGCCTGATCTGTGTGCTGGCGCTGATGAGCGCCATCGCCGTCCCGCTATTTTTGATCAATGAGTGGTTCCATCCTTTGCCGTTTCTGAAGCTGCAGATGCTCGGTCGCCGCAACATCGCATACGGTGCTCTCGGTCTGTTCACCTTTCTTGTGATCAGCCAATCCGGTTCGACCGTGCCCTTGCGATACCTGCAGGAAGTCCAGGGTTACAGACCGTTGCAATCCAACCTGATCACACTGGAGATCGCGGCGTCGCAACTGGTGATGCTGCCGGCGATGGCTCTGCTACTGGATTACAGGCAGGTCGACTCGCGCGTCGTCAGCATGGTCGGGCTGGGATTGATCCTCGCATCCTGCATCGGTTCGTCCTTTCTCACGGTTTATTGGAACCGGGATCAATTCTATCTATGGCAGCTGCTGCAGGCAGTCGGACAGCCGATGGTGATCATGCCGCTGCTCATGATGACCACCAATAGCGTTGCCGGTCCGGCAGAAGGTCCTTTCGCAGCTGCGCTGGTCAACACATCGCGCGCCGTCGCCGAGGCAGTGAGCACCTGGTTAGTGGCGTTGATCGGTCGGTGGCGCAACGCGCTGCATTCGGACCGCATCATCGATCAGGCTGGTCAGGATCGCTGGCGGGTGCTCCAGAGCAACGGCGTGTTGCCCCAATATCCGCCGCCATTGCTGCCGGACGGTCAGCCACGCGTGCCGAACAGCCTGGAAGCCTTCCGCCATGCCGTGGAGCAGCAGGCAGCGATTTTGTCGACGAGCGACACCTTTCTGATCCTCGGAGCCCTGACTGTGTTCTTGATGGTCATGGTGATGACGCTGCCGGTCCGCACGGTCCCGCCACGCATCCTCTTTGCAAGGCCATAGGAATCTGCATGGCAGAGGATGTAGCCGAACCCGAAACGCGACCCGCCGAACTGAAGCAGAACGAAGAGTCAGACGGGGCCTCGCATCACAAGAACGACGATCCATCTCAACAGAAGGATCGCGAGTCGGCGGACCGCAAGAAGCAGAAGGCTGATAAGCTTCCCGCGCCTCTGCCGCGCTGGGCGTTCATTCTGGCTGGACTCGTCGTGACGATTTTCGCTGCAGTGATCCTGTACATCATTTTTTGGCCACGCCCGGACGTAAGGACCGCCGATGCTTATGTAATGGTTCATTACGCCACGATCGCGCCGCGGATCTCCGGCCGGATCGCCTCGGTAGCGGTTGACGACAACGATGTCGTCAAGACCGGTCAGGTGCTCGCGACCCTCGACCAGCGCGACAATGAAACTGCTCTGGCTTTCGCCGAGTCGGCGGCGGCACGCGACGGATCGAAATTGGATGAGATATCCGCGACCGTATCCCGCCAACCGTCGGTCATAGAAGAACAACAAGCCGCCGTTGCATCGGCACGCGCCAAGCTCGCTTTCGCGCTGGCGGACGCGCGCCGCTACGGCAACCTCGCCACAACGGGTGCCGGGACGATGCGGGAACACCAGCAAGCCGACAGCACGCTTCAGCAGGGTCAAGCCTCGCTGGATAGCGCCGAGGCTTCGCTTGATGCGGCTCGCCGGCAATTGGACGTGCTCAAGGCCCAGAGGGCTGCGGGTGAGGCAGTGGTCAAGTCTGATGAGGCTCAACTTGAGCAGGCCAGGCTTAATCTGTCCTATACACAGATCAGGGCACCGATCGACGGCATGGTGGGCGAGCGGTCCGTGCAGGTCGGCAACTATGTCGCCCCAGGCACGACATTGATGACCCTCGTGCCGCTCGACCAAGTCTATATCGAAGCGAATTATCTTGAAGTGGATCTGCTGCACGTTCGTAGCGGACAGTTGGTAACCATCCATGTGGACGCCTACGACATCGACCTCAATGGGACGGTGGATAGCGTGCCGCCAGCTTCAGGCGCCGTGTTTGCACCGATCGCGCCCAACAACGCCACCGGCAATTTTACCAAGATCGTACAACGGCTGCCGGTCAAGATCGTCGTGACGCCCGGGCAACCTTTGGCTAAGCTCCTGCGGGTGGGCCTATCGGTCGAGACCACCATTCATACGGGACGGGAGGACGTCGTGTACGAACAGCGCAGATCAATCGAACGCGTGACCGGGCGCTAACCGGTGCGTGCCTTACGTCTTGCGGTGTACCTCTCCGGTCCGATGTTAGGCATCGGTCTGACCGGCTGCACCGTAGGGCCCGACTTTCAGAGCCCAGAGACAAGAGAAGCACCCAAGAGATCGGCGTTACATGGCGGAAGCGTGCCGAGCCGAACAGTCGAAGGCGCGGTCGACATAGCCTGGTGGAAAAGCTTCCGGGATGCTCAGCTGTCCTCGCTGGTCGAAAGGCTGGTAGCGCAGAACCTGGACCTTGAGACGGCGACGGAACGTGTGATCCAGAGCATGGCGCAGCGCCGGGTCGCAGCCGCTCAGGGACTGCCGCAGATCGACGGACAATCATCAAGCACCTACAATCGCCAGAGCCCGAACGGTACACTCTCCTTGCTCGTTCCTAGACCCGGCGCGCCGTTCGAATATGCCCTGTTCCGGGATGGCTTGACGTCATCATGGCAACTGGACCTGTTCGGTCGCGTTCGGCGTGCGGTGGAAGCCGCTGATGCCGCCACCCTGGCGGCGGTGGAGAACCGGCACGGCGTCGCGCTCGCAGCGGTCGCCGAACTGGCGCAAGGCTACATGCAATTGCGCGGAACCCAGAACCGTCTTGGGATCGCGAAACGCAATCTTCGCCTTGCCGAAGAGAATGTGGAGCTGGTGAACAAACGTTTCGGCGACGGGGTCGCCACGACGCTCGACCTGGCGCAAGCCCGGGCCCAACAAGCCACCATCGCTGCAACGCTGCCGCCACTACGTATCCAGGAGGCGGAGTTCATCAACGTCATCGGGCTGCTGCTGGGCTATGCTCCGCGCACGCTAGAGGCCGAGTTGCACCGCTCTCAAACATCGCCGCGCGTGCCGCGCAAGGTTCCGGTGGGCCTGCCCGGAACGCTGGTGCGTCGTCGGCCGGACGTGCGCGAGGTTGAGGCACAACTGCATGAAGCCACGGCGCAGACCGGAGTCGCGGTGGCGAGCTTTTATCCTGACGTGACATTGAACGGTGCCGTCGGCGTGGAAAGCCTGCACTTGGCCAATCTGTTCTCCCCGACGTCGACCGCATTCGCTCTGGGGCCGTCCGTTTCCATTCCGATCTTCGAAGGCGGACGGTTGCGGGGCACCCTGGCGCTGCGCGAATCGCGAGAGCGGGAGGCAGCCATCATCTTTCAGAAAACCGTCTTGCGAGCCTGGAAGGAGGTCGACGACGCCATCACGGCCTATCGTGAAGCGCAAGTCAGGCGCAGCCATGTCGCCCGGTCCGTCACAGAAAACCAGACCGCTCTGCAAGCTGCGCGGCAGCGTTACTCGGCGGGTGCGATCGACTTCCTGAATGTCATTGCGACACAGGCTCAACTACTGCAGAGCGAAAACGATCTTGCCGATAGTGACACACAGATCGCGACATATCTCGTCAGTCTTTATCGCGCCCTTGGGGGCGGGTGGGAGGTCGCAGATGTCGCCTATGGTGCAGATCACCCGGTGCGACAGAGGATTCCACCACCATAGGAACGCCGCCGCTATAGTTGTTGCATGACTTTAAGAGTGAAGGGCCATCTCGGATCTCTATCATGCGGGGCACCTCTCGCGAAGTGGTCGGTTTGGCGCCTATTTTTGGATTGACGAGCCGGAGCGATCGGAACCTAATGAATGTCCAAAATAGTCCTCCTGGCAGGAGGCTCTCGTGAACGAACTGTTTGGCTACACATTCTCGCCGCTGAGAGAGGGAAGCATTGCGCTATACCGGGGCTCCGGCAACGGTCTGGCACCCATTCTGCTTGTTGCCGCGGAGGAAACCGCGCTCGGTTGCGTCGAGCGGCTTCAACACGAGTATGCGCTCAAGTCCGAAATTGACGCCGACTGGGCCGCGCGACCTGTCGCGCTGACGCATGACAACGGCCGCATGACGCTGGTGCTTGAGGATCCCGGCGGCGCGCCGCTTGACCGGCTGCTTGGCTGGCCACTGGAGGTATCGCATTTCCTGCGCATTGCGATCCCTCTGGCGGGGGCGCTGCGCCGGGTGCATGAGCGAGGTCTCGTTCACAAGGACATCAAGCCGGCAAATATCCTGGTCGATGCGGCAAGCGGCGGCGCATGGCTGACGGGATTCGGCATTGCCTCGCGGCTGCCGCGCGAGCACCAACCCCCCGCACCGCCGGAGGTGATCGCCGGGACGCTCGCCTACATGGCGCCGGAACAGACCGGCCGGATGAATCGCTCGGTGGACTCCCGTAGCGATCTCTATGCTCTGGGCGTCAACTTCTACGAGATGCTGACGGGGACGCTGCCTTTCACCGCCGCCGATCCGATGGAGTGGGTGCACTGCCATATTGCGCGACGGCCGGTGCCTCCCAATGAGCGGGTCGCTGATGTCCCGGGGCCGCTCTCGGCAATCGTGATGAAGCTTCTCGCCAAGACCGCCGAGGAGCGCTACCAAACCGCCGCCGGCGTCGAGGCCGATCTGCGGCGCTGCCTGGCGGAATGGGAGTCGCATGGCCGTATCGACCCGTTCCTGCTTTGCGCTTACGACGTATCGGGCCGGCTGCTGATCCCGGAGAAGCTGTACGGCCGGGAGGGCGAGATCGAGACGCTGCTTGCTTCCTTTGACCGAGTGGTGGCGAACGGCACCCCGGAGCACTTCCCACTTTGACTTCCGCTGGGAGTTGCTTGCGCAAAGCGGCCGTTCATGGGCAGCCAGAGTTCGTAACCGTTGGCGTAGCCGCCGTGGCCAGTGCGTCCGGCGCGGCCAGGCTCGCCAATACTTCAGTCAGTCCTCGAGCAACGCGCCTGTGTCTTCGTTGATCTACCATTTTCACGCCCCGTGCGCCTACGACACCGGCCGCAGCCCCGATGGCGAGGCAACGCCCGCGAGCAGCACCGCCAAAATGCCGGTCAGGAATACGCCGTCAAATGTCCCTGCGCCACCGATAGAA
>JGI12053J15887_10001248_pt1 | contig 11660 bp, 15 predicted proteins | sample MedBloCAOM1_O3_FD_15887 | JGI IMG/M metagenome (IMG submission 15887)
CCGTCGTTCATCGTCACGGCCAGCGGCTGCGCACCGCCCATGCCGCCCAGTCCGGCGGTGAGGGTGATGGTGCCTGCCAGCGTGCCGCCGAACTTCTTCTTCGCGATCGCGCCGAAAGTCTCGTACGTGCCCTGCAGGATGCCCTGCGTGCCGATGTAGATCCACGAGCCCGCCGTCATCTGCCCGTACATCATCAGGCCCTGGGCCTCGAGCTTGCGGAATTGCTCCCAATTCGCCCAGTCGCCAACGAGATTCGAGTTCGCGATCAGCACGCGCGGCGCCCATTCGTTGGTGCGGAACACACCGACTGGCTTGCCGGACTGCACCAGCATGGTTTCGTCGTTCTCAAGCCCGCGCAGCGTCCGCACGATCGCGTCGAACGCCTCCCAGCTGCGGGCGGCGCGGCCGGTGCCGCCGTAGACCACCAGGTCTTCGGGATGCTCGGCGACCTCGGGGTCGAGGTTGTTCATCAGCATCCGCAGCGCGGCCTCCTGCTGCCAGCCCTTGCAAGTCAACTCGGTGCCGCGGGGGGCCCGAACGAGGCGTGGCGTGGACGTAGTAGAAGACACTGTGCTCTCTTTCCCCTGGTCAAACTCGGTGTTGGTACTAGGACACCGCACTGACGCCCATTGCGGTAGGGAGAATGCGGGGATACTGTCTCGTATCCGAGACGCAAGGGAGGTGCGCGGTGTCCAGCACGTCACCAGCAGTGGGTCGGGCGCTCGATGTGCTCCTCCACCTCGCGTCCCGGCCGGGGCCGGTGCAAGGCTCGGCGTTGATCCGCGACATCGGCATGCCGCGATCGTCGGCCTATCACTTGCTCGACGTGCTGATCGAGCGCGGCTTCGTCGTGCATCTGCCCGATCAACGTGCGTACGCACTGGGGTTCTCGGCATTCGAGGTCGGCGCGGCGTATCTGCGCCACGAGCCGCTCGAGCACATCGCCAGACCCATTCTTAAGCGGTTGGTCGCGGCCGTCGGCGAGACGGCCCATCTCGGAATCCTTTACGGCGCTGAGAGTGTCTACTTGCTCAAGGAGCAACCGCAGACCGCCGGTGTGCCCGTCACCCTGGTCACCGACGTGGGCGTGCGGTTGCCCGCGCACCTGACGGCGAACGGCCGATCGATCCTTGCGCACCTGTCCGCCGCTCAGGTGAGGGCGTTGTTTCCATCGTCGGCGACGTTCATCCATCGCACCGAACGCGGCCCCAATTCCCTTGCGGAGCTACGGCGAATCCTGCAGACCGAACGCGAACAGGGCTGGGCGGAGGAGGCCGGCATGATCACCGAGGGGCTGCAGTCGGTCGCGGCGTGCGCCTTCGACCATGCGGGGCGGCCGGTAGCCGCGTTCAGCGCGACCCGTCGCGAGGACCGGCCAAACACCTCACTGCCCACTTTGGTGGAGGCGGTTCGTGGGGCGGCGCGGCAGTTGACCCAGTCGTTGTCCGGCCACGCACCCGACGGCTGGTTCTGATTCCCGTCTGTTCAGCGGAAAACCTTTCATGTACCATCTGGTACATGAAAACCGGCAGTGGTGTCGAGATCGACGCGCCGGCCGCTGAGGTTTGGGACGTGTTCAGCGACGTCGAGCGGTGGCCCGAATGGACCGCTTCGGTGACGCGGCTCGTCGCCCTCGACGGGCCCGGTCTCGCCGTCGGCAAGCGGTTCGAGATCAAGCAGCCGCGGATGCCGAAGCTGGTCTGGGAGATCACCGACGTGACACCCGGCGAGGCGTGGACCTGGGTGCAGCGTTCGCCCGGCGGCGTAACTGTGGCCCGTCATGAAGTCATCCCCGAATCCGACCGGCGCACCCGGGTTCGGCAAGAGCTCGACCAGCGCGGGCCGATCGGCGCCATGGTGGGATTGGTCATGCGCGGGATGACGAAGCGCTACCTGGAGTTGGAGGCCGCGGGCCTCAAGGCCAGAAGCGAGCAGCGGGCCGTCAATGGCTCGACCACCTGACCTCGCGCGGCGTCAGGAGCTGCTCGACGCAGTGGTGAAAGAGTGCGCAGCGCACGGCATCGGTGACCGTTCACTTCGCGATATCGCCGCGGCGGTCGGCACCAGCCACCGCATGCTCCTGCACCACTTCGGCTCGCGCAACGCGCTTCTGCTCGCAATCGTCGACAAGGTCGAACGCCGGCAAAGAGCCCTGCTGCACGAGCTACCAGCCGAACCCGCGGCGGCAGTCGCCGCCATGTGGGCCGACCTTCGCCGTCCGGAGCTGCGCCCCTTCGAGCGCCTCTTCTTCGAGTGCTACGCGCGCGGCGTCCAGGGTGAGCAGCCGTTCGCCCGGATGCTGCCAGAGGCGGTGGACGCCTGGCTGGCCGAAGACGAGACGACGGATCCCGCGCTGGTGCGCCTCGGGCTGGCGGTCATGCGTGGCCTACTCCTTGACCTGGTAGCCACCGATGATCGCCGCGGTGTCGACGCGGCCGCGCAGGCTTTCGCCGACCTGGTTAGGCGGGCCGGCCCCTAGCCACCCGAACTGGAGCTAGAGGCCGCGGCTGCGATGGCGGCCTTGCCTTCGGGGCTGGCGGCCGAGTTGCCTGGCGCGGTTGCCGAAGCGACGTCAGCGTTGCAGTTCAGCGATACCAACATCTGGTTGGTCGCCGACCCACCGCTGTTGGGCGGTGGCTGCACCGTGCGTTTCTGTGCGTGGGTGACCACGCAGTCAGGCCACGACTTCTTGTCGCCGACGGTCGACTCGACAACGGGCTTAAGTCCGGCGCTACTCAGCGCAGTCTGAGCGTCGGAGTACTTCTGTCCGGCCACGTTTGGATCCGAACTAGCAACGGCCACACCGCCTCCCGAGATGGCAAGCGCCGCAAAGGCTACCGCGGCGGCGCCGACACCGAGAACAGGACGTACGTAGTACATCATCCACCCGCCTTGACTGGGGGTACCGCTTCGGTGACCTGTGGCACCGAGGACGGAGTCGTAAAGGTTGCCGTCGCACCCATGGTCATGGCCCCGCCGGTCGGCTGACTGTAGGTCGTGTTCGCGGGCGCATCGCCGGAACCGGCAAGCACGTTGGCACGCCCCGAGTCATTGCCATCAAACGCCGCGGTCAAGGCACCCGCGACTACCACCGCTGCTCCCGCCAGCGCCGCTCCTACCAATTTCACCCCGCGACGCGTCGGCCGCGTTCGATTCGTGTTCATCCAAGGATCGTCGCGCGCGCACCCTAGGACTTCCTGGATCAATACTGTGAGCTCGCTGTTTACATGAGAATTTACCTGCCAGTCACAATGTTTGGTTGTTTGGACCCCCGGCGCGAACGTTCGGCGGGCTAGTCGTGCTGCTGCACGTCCTGAACGTTCCTACTCGGGTTGGTCGTCGACCTTAAAGTCGAACTTGACGTCACCGCTCTCGGCACTGGTGACGGTGACGGTGACTCCGTAGGTGGACCCCTGGTCGGTGAGCTGGCAGCGTGTGGTCGCCCCGGCATCGCCCTTGAGGTCGTTGGGGCAGGTGACATTTTCGGGTGTGCGGCCGAACTGCTGGCCCAACTGGTCGCTGATCTGCTTGGCCACGTCGTCCTTGGGAACCGTCTCGACGATGTCGAAGTTCACCCTGTCGCCGTCGACGCTTGTCACCGTCACGTTGACGCCATAGCGCTGGCCGTCGTAGGTCATCTGGCAATCAAGGGAGGCACCGACAGCTGCCTTCAAATCTCCGGGACAGGTCACTGATTCAGGTTTGTGCCCGGCCTTCTCATTCACCTTCGTGCTGATCTGGTCGGCGACGTTGGCCTTCGCGACGGTCTTCTCCTGGTTGATGCTGACCGAGCCGGAGCAGCCGGCGGCGGCCAGAAGCGCTGTGGCGCCGAGCGTGACAGCTCCACACCTGATCGACTTAGCCACGTCGTACCTCTCATTCACGGAATGACGCGGTAACGATGACACAGCAAAGCCGATCGCCCCAACCCCACCGTCACTGCTCGTTGGTCATCCGCTCGCCGATGAACGACAGCAGTCGCGGATCGTCAGACGTGAACCGGTCGACCTCCTCGCCGCCGTCGCACCGCAACAGCGCCACCGTAACGCGGCCGCCTTTCCGCGAGATGACTGCCCAAACTGCGCCAGAGTCCTGCCAGCGTTGAAGTTCTGCGACCCGATCGACGTACATCGTTCTACGATTCCACCGCGTGAGTGACCGTTCCCGCATCGGGGTTGGGCGGGTGTACGACGATCCCGGTCCCGACGATGGTCAGCGGGTGCTGGTGGGCCGGCTGTGGCCGCGGGGATTCCGCAAGGGGGATCCGCGGGTGGATCGATGGATTTCGAAGGTCACGCCGTCCACCGAACTGCGCGCCGTGGTGGGCGCGGGCCCGGTCACCCTGGTCACGGCTGCGCGCGACCTAGAAGGCAGCCACGTCGCGGTACTCGCCCGCCCGACTGCTGTCCTAGGCTGCTTGCTGCTCGCGACGTGAGACGATCGCCCGATGCGACTGGGACTACACGCCCTTGGCATCGGTTCGGGGTCGACCCGCGCCGCGATCGACGCCGTGGCGGCCGCCGCCGAGCGGTGTGGTTTCGCGACATTGTGGTCGGGCGAGCATGTCGTGATGGTGGACCGGGCGGCGTCCCGCTACCCCTACTCCGACGATGGACAGATCGCGGTGCCTGCCACGGCGGACTGGATCGACCCGATGATCGGGCTGAGTTTCGCCGCCGCTGCTACGTCGACGATCGGCATTGCGACGGGGGTGCTGTTGCTGCCCGAGCACAACCCCGTGTTGATCGCCAAGCAGGCGGCCACGCTGGACACCCTTTCCAGCGGCAGGTTCACGCTCGGTGTCGGCGTCGGCTGGTCGCGCGAGGAGTTCGACGCACTCGGCATCCCCTTTGAGCGCCGCGCGGCGCGTACGGCGGAGTACGTCGCGGCGATGCGGACGCTGTGGCGCGACGACGTCGGCTCGTTCGAGGGTGAATTCGTCCGTTTCGATTCCGTGCGAGTCAACCCAAAACCCTTCGTGGACAGGCGCATTCCGGTCGTCCTCGGAGGAAACAGCGACGGGGCGCTGCGCCGCGTAGTCGCATGGGGCGACGGCTGGTACGGCTTCAACCTCGGCGGAGTGCGCGAAGTCGCCGAACGGATCGACTTCCTCCAGCGGCTGTGCGACGACAGTGGACGCGACCGGGCCGAACTGCGGCTGGCCGTGGCGCTGCGCGACCTGAGCGTCAACGATGTCCGCCCGCTCGCGGATCTGGGCGTCGATGAACTGGTCGTGGTGGATGGTCCGCCGGAGGACGCCGCCGCAGCAGCCGACTGGGTGTCGGCGCTGGCCGACAAATGGAGCGCCGAAGGGAGGTAACCCAATCAGTAGTGGTATCTGGCCAGTGCGGTCCCGCCGCGCCGTTCGCCGTCGTCGATCGACACCAGTGCGGGCACCAGCTCGCTGGTGACCAGACCGTGGCGCTCGGTGAGGTCGTCGATGATGTCGAAGCTCGCGGCGATGCGCTCGGGGCTGTCGACGACGATGGTGACTGCTGGCACCTGGCGGGTGAGCTGAATCATCTTGTCGCCGTGAGGTTTGTGGTCGCCGTGAAATCCCCAGATACCGCGCAGCGCGGTCGCACCAGTGGCAGCGCCCGAGTCGAACAGCCGCCGGACGATGGAGCGGTGAATCGGTACGCCGTCGTGCAGGGTGGCCTCCGACGTGTAGACCATCAGCTTCTGCCACAGCGCCCGCCCGTCTTCGTCGGCCGCAGGCAGCGCGGCGGGCCGGGTCATGAGTCGGCCGTCGCGCTTGCATAGCTGCACTCTCTCCAGTGTCAGGAGAGGTTGGCGCAGCATCGCCTCGAGTTCGGGGATGGCGTCGACGGCCTGTTCACCGGTGCCGATGGCGATGATCATGACGGGAACGTCGGCGTTGCGATTGAAGAAGCGGGCACGCTGCCGCTGCCCATTCTTGGTGCCGTCGACGCCGAGAAAGACTGAGGCCCCTGCGAATCCGTGGCGGTGCAGAACATCACAAACGGCGTGATGAGCGGGTCGTCGCGAGACCCTGTCTTGGCGTCCGACGTAGAGGGTGAGCTTGACAGTGTCCGGCGGTGCCAGTGCTTCGGACCCGGTGAGCACGCGCGCGCGCTCGAGCGTGACGAGTCCGCGCGTCGTCATCGCGACGACACGGTCGGCGAGTGGGGCGATCTTGTCGGCGCGATCAACTGCGGCAACTGCGATGGGAGAATCCTCCGACGCGCTCAGTGACAGGTCACTGCGCAACTCGTGGTGCGGGCCGAAGCTGGCGGTGCCGCGCAGCACGACGCTGGTGGCCACCGCACTCTCCCCGTAGAGATCGAGCAGCGCTTCGGCGAGGAAGCGGTTGTCGATGCGCAGACGTTCGCCGAAATAGGAGGTTAGCTTGAGGTACTCGTCGCTCACAGCCGGCCTCCGATCCACAGGCCGAGCCAGGCGGCGGCCAGGCCGAGCACGAGGCTGACAACGATGTTGGCGACGGCCGGCCACAGCTGACGTTCCTCGCCGAGGCGCTGCGTCTCCAGCATCCAGGTCGAGAATGTCGTGTAGGAGCCGACGAACGCGGTGCCGGCCAGCAGCGCGAGGTGAGGGCTCAGCGCGAGACCGGACAGCAGCCCGAGCAACAGCGCACCGCTGAGATTGACCACAAGCGTGCCGTAGGGAAACGACCCGGACGCCCGGCTCGACACCGTCCGGTCGACGAGGAATCGCAGCACCGCTCCGACGCCGCCGATCACGACGACGCCTCCCCACACCGCGACCGTCACGCGCGGATCCGGACGCGTCGCACCAGGGCGGTAGCCAGGTAAAGGGCGAACAATCCGGCGACGATGCTGGCGGTGGTGTAGCCGACGGCAAGGCCGTACTGGTGGTGCTCGAGCATCTTGATGATCTCGACTTGCATCGTCGAGAACGTGGTCAGGCCACCGCAGATACCGGTGCCGAGCAGTGGCCGCCGGTAGCTCGACACGGGCAGCCGCTCGAGCAACCGGGTGGTGAAGTAGCCCAACAGGAATGCGCCGACGATGTTGACGATGAAGGTCGGCCACGGCCAGTGGCCCGGGTCGGGTGCGGCAAGCGTCTCGAATGCCGCCCTGGCGAGGGTGCCGAGCGCTCCGCCGACGAAGACCGCGGCCAGCTCGCGGCCGTCGAAACTGAACATGAGCCAAAGTATCGCCGTCCAGCTTTCGCTCGGGCGCACGACGCGGTTCTCCGAGGAGCAGAATCGGGGCATGGCTGCGAATCCACGTGCCGGTCAGCCGGCCCAACCCGAAGATCTCATCGATGTGGCCCAGGTGGTGACGGCCTATTACACCGTCGAACCTGACCCGGACAACGTGGATCAGCAGGTGGTGTTCGGCACGTCCGGGCACCGTGGCTCCAGTCTGGACGCGGCGTTCAACGAGGCGCACATCTTGGCGACCACGCAGGCGATCGTCGAGTACCGGGCGGAGCAGGGCACCACAGGGCCGCTGTTCATCGGCCGTGACACCCACGCGCTCTCGGAGCCGGCGTGGGCGTCGGCGCTGGAGGTGCTGGCCGCCAACGACGTTGTTGCGATGATCGATTCGGCCGACCGCTACACTCCGACCCCGGCGGTCAGCCACGCGATCTTGACCTTCAATCGTGACCGCGTNGGCGATCTGTGCGACGGCATCGTCGTCACGCCGTCCCACAACCCGCCGCGCGACGGCGGCTTCAAGTACAACCCGCCCAACGGCGGACCCGCCGACACCGACGCGACCGGGGCCATCGCCAAGCGTGCCAACGAGATTCTGCGCGACGGGCTCAAGGCCGTGAAGCGGGTGTCGCTGGCCAGGGCGCTGCAGACCGCGCAGCGGCACGATTACATGGACGCCTACGTCGAGGACCTACCCAACGTCGTCGACCTGCACGTGATCAGCGCGGAGGGGATTCGCATCGGCGCCGACCCGCTGGGCGGGGCAAGCGTCGACTACTGGGGTGCCATCGCCGAGCGCCACAATCTGAACCTGACGGTGGTCAATCCGCTCGTCGACGCGACGTGGCGGTTCATGACGCTCGACACGGACGGCAAGATCCGGATGGACTGCAGCTCGCCCAACGCGATGGCCTCGCTGATCGCCAACCGGGACTCCTATCAGATCGCAACCGGCAACGACGCCGACTCCGACCGGCACGGCATCGTCACCCCTGACGGCGGTCTGCTCAACCCGAACCACTACCTCGCGGTGGCCATCGACTATCTGTACACCAACCGGCCGGACTGGCCGGGTTCGACGGCGGTGGGCAAGACGGCCGTCAGTTCGTCGATCATCGACCGGGTGGTCGCCGGGCTGGGCCGCAAGCTGCTCGAGGTGCCGGTCGGATTCAAGTGGTTCGTCGACGGATTGATCAGCGGCACCATCGGTTTCGGCGGCGAGGAGAGTGCCGGCGCGTCGTTCCTGCGCCGCGACGGGTCGACGTGGACCACCGACAAGGACGGCATCATTATGGCGCTGCTGGCGTCGGAGATCCTCGCGGTGACGGGGCAGACGCCGTCGCAGCGGTACGCGGAACTCGCCGAAAAGTACGGTGCGCCAACGTATGCCCGCATCGACGCGCCCGCCGACCGGGAACAGAAGGCCCGATTGGCCAAGCTCTCACCGGACCAAGTGACCGCGACCGAACTGGCAGGCGAGCCGATCACCGCCAAGCTGACCTCCGCGCCGGGCAACGGTGCGCCGCTGGGCGGCCTGAAGGTGACGACGGAGAACGCGTGGTTCGCGGCGCGCCCGTCGGGAACCGAGGACGTGTACAAGATCTACGCGGAGTCGTTCAAGGGACCCGAGCATCTTGCGGAGGTGCAGCAAGCGGCCAAAGACGTGGTGAATACAGTCATAGCGTGAGTTCTGTCGCGGAGGGTGACTGTACGGCTGACGAGGCCACGCCGAAGCTCCCGAGCGAAGTCTGGGTGCTGATCACCGCGAACGTGGTGATCGCCCTCGGCTATGGCGTTGTTTCACCGGTCCTGCCGCAGTACGCCCGCGACTTCGGCGTGAGCGTCAGCGCCGCGACGTTCGTCATCACCGCCTTCTCACTGATGCGACTGGTGTTCGCGCCCGCGAGCGGACTGTTCGTCCAGAAGATAGGGGAGCGGCGCGTTTATCTGAGCGGCTTGCTGATCGTGGCGGTGTCCACGGGCGCATGCGCCTTCGCCCAGACGTACTGGCAGTTGTTGGTGTTCCGCTCGCTCGGTGGCTTCGGGTCCGCGATGTTCACCGTCTCCTCGTTCGGGCTGATGATCCGGATCTCTCCGCCGGATGCCCGCGGCCGCGTCGCGGGTCTGTTCTCGAGTGCCTTCCTGATCGGCTCGGTCGGCGGGCCGCTACTCGGCAGCCTCACCGCGGGATTTGGATTGTCGGCGCCGTTCGCGATCTACGGAGTCGCGCTCTTGGTCGCGGCGGCGGTGGTGTTCGTGCGGCTGCGACACTCGTCGCTGGCGGCGCCTGCGGAGGAAACCGAACCACCGTTGACACTACGGATTGCGTTGGGCAACAGGGCGTTTCGGTCGGCACTGTTCTCCAACTTCGCGACGGGCTGGTCGGTGTTCGGCCTGCGCATCGCACTGGTGCCACTGTTCGTCACCGAGGTGTTGCATCGTGGCCCGCGCGTCGCGGGTCTTGCTTTGGCGACGTTCGCGATCGGCAATGTTGCCGCAGTCATCCCGAGCGGCCATCTATCAGATCGCATCGGACGCCGCACGTTGTTGATCGTCGGCCTGACGGTGTCCGGGGTAGCGACAGTGGCGGTGGGCCTTGCCTCGTCGCTGACGCTGTTCCTGGCCGGCGCGCTGGTGGCCGGTGCGGCGGCGGGCATGTTCACGTCGCCGCAGCAGGCCGCCGTCGCGGACATCATCGGCAGCAAGGCAAGGGGCGGGACCGCCGTCGCGACCTACCAGATGATGGCTGATTTCGGCGCGATCGTCGGGTCGCTCGCGGTCGGCGAGATCGCGCAGCACCTCACGTTCGGCGCCGCCTTCGTGATCAGCGGCGGAATCCTGCTCGTCGCGGCGATCGGCTGGGTGCTGGCACCAGAGACCCGCCTGCGGCCGACATCCGAACCGACCCCGGCCCGCGCACTAGGCCCCGAGGTCGGTGGCGAACTCCCCTGACCAGCTGTTTTGAACGCTAACCGCAGGTGGTGTAACTTCGATGAGCACAACTTCACGGGGCTATGGCGCAGCTGGTAGCGCACCACACTGGCAGTGTGGGGGTCAGGGGTTCGAGTCCCCTTAGCTCCACGTTGAAAACCCGTTCTGACCAGTGTCGGAGCGGGTTTAACTTGTTAGCCGGCTCGAGCCGCAGGACGCCTTGTGTCCTAAATCTGTCCTACCGCTGAGGAGAAGACGTCCGCGGCTGCGGTCAGGCGGTCGTCGGTCACACGCCCATAGACGGCCTGGGTCATGCGCTCGGTATGGCCGTGCCAGGCGGCAACCACATCGGCGGCGATGCCTGCCGCGCGCATCCGTGAGATGTTGCTGTGCCGCAGCTTGCCGAGCGTGATCGCCTCGAGCCCGGCGGCGGTGCGTTGGGCTGCAAACTCGCGCGAGTATTCGCGCACGGGTAGCCACGTTCCATCGACGCGTGACAGCAATAGGTCGGCGTCGGTGAGTGGTCGGCCCACCGCCAGGCGCTCGCGCAGGTGTACCGAGCGCATCGCCTTGAGCATCGCCAGCTCTCGCGGCGGCACCGGGAGACCGCGGGCACTGCGCTCAGTCTTGGTGGGCACGATGGTGTCGCGGCCGTTCACGTCGACGCGGGCCCGACGGATGTGCAGCGCGCCGGTGTCTAGTTCGATGTCCGACCAGCGCAGTCCACCGACCTCTTCACGGCGCAACCCCAGCAGCGTCAACGCGAAGCACCCGCCGAGGCGGTGCGTGGTGACGTGATCGAGGAACTTGGCCATCTGCGCGGGTGTCCATATGTCGTCGGCCGCGGTCGCGGTGACCGCCCTCTGTTCGGGCGAGTCAAGATCAGCCGCGGGGTCATAGGTCAGCCAGCGCATCTTGCGCGCATGGACCATGACCGACTTGACCCGAACGATCGCGCGGCGTTTCGTGGCCGGTGCCAGCACCTTGCGGTCCTTGCCGGTCAGCGTGGCCGACCAGTCGGCCAAGGCGGCGGGCGTGAGCTTCTGCACCGGCACCGCTCCGAATGCCCTGCGGGCGTAAGCCAGCGACTCGCGGTCCGCGCGCACCGTGTTCGGCCCGATTGACGGATCGGCCGCGCGCAGCGTTAGCCAGTGATCGGCGACCTCATCGAACGTGCGCGTGGACTTGGGTGTCCATGCCGCCGTACTCCACTGGCTGCGCTGCTCGGTGACCCAATCCTGAGCGGCCTTCTTGGTCGCGAACACCTTGGTTGGCCGGACTTGCTTTCCGGTCACCGGATCGGTGCCGAGCGTTGGCCGGGCGCGCCACCCCTTGCCGTTGGGCAGCTTCTTGACTGAGTTGTCGGTGCGCTCGCCGCGTCGCTTTGGCGCTTCCCCTGTTGGAGTGGTCATCTCGTTGTGTCCTTACGTGGTTTGGGCATTGCTGCCGAGTCTCTGCTTGAAGGTGGCCGACCTTACGTGCGCGGGCGCGCCACTTGTTCGCAACCTCAGGTGTGATGTTGCGTTTTCGCTGCGATCGCTGCACAACACTCAGGACGGTCCTA
>JGI12053J15887_10001249_pt1 | contig 11654 bp, 11 predicted proteins | sample MedBloCAOM1_O3_FD_15887 | JGI IMG/M metagenome (IMG submission 15887)
CAGGGAATTTTTCTGCACGAGCAGGGAATTTTATCGCGGGAGCAGGGAATTTTGGTTTTACTGCAAACTGCATTGCGATTCGGAAATGCTGTAAGCCGGTTCCAGTGGTGCGGGCTGTTAAGCGTGTTGTAAACCCTGGTGTGATGCGCGGCTGAATCAAGCAGCTCCACTGCCGGAAACCCGCCACCCTCGTCAAGCCGGATCGCGCCCTCATCTCATGGTGGTCGCGGGTGTACCGATGGCTGAAGATTTCGAAGCGCTCCTCCTTGGTGGCTATTGCTACTCTCACCGAAATGCCGGGCCTTTTTCAATCGGCGAGGACTTTGAAGCACCTGGGCCTCCAGCACGTATCCTTCCCCGGATAAAAATTGAGCAGAATACGCGGGATGAACTTTGGTCATTCGTCGCAAATGGAACAGATATCAACGCCAGCGAAAGTTCAGAGGCGGACATATTTAATGATGCAACAAAGGGGGCGGAATTTGAGAGCGGCGTCATCGACGCTATGAGGTGGTACGTCAGCGATTGTCAGTTTCAAGCTGAGCTTCCCACATTCCGAAAGCAGCTGAAGGAGCTGCGCAAGGCAATCGAGCGATTTCAGTCCACTATCCCCGATCACGATTCGCCGATGGGTCATTTTTTGCATATGACATACACCGGCGAGGTGTTCTTGCGCGATCAGCGAAAGCCTTCGCGGCGTGAGATGGCCGCATTACAAGAGCGTTGGAGAGAGCACGTCGGCCTTGCCGCGATCCAGAGCACATTGAACACAATGCTTCGCAATATCGAAGCGGCGCAATTGCTCGTTGGCAACAGGAAGCCGCGCGACCATCAAGTCAAGGGCTTCGTGCAGGCCCTTGCAGAGGTCTGGAAAAAAGCAACCGGAACATGGCCAAGAAGCAGCCGCGATACAGGCTCATTTAAGCAGACCGGTCGGTTTGCGCAGTTCGTCCGCGCTACGAACGAGAGCCTCCCAAAAACGTTTCGAATCCCTACCCTGGATGCGGCAATCCGGGCTGCATGTGAAGCCACAGATTCCTAGGATTTTATCACCGCTGGAAATGACGCGTTTTATCCTTTTTCGCAAAGTGTCTTCGTCTCTATCGTGCACAGGAAGCCAGGATCCCTCCCGGCTTGAGGACGAGGACACGATGACTTTTCAGCTTGCCTACGAAACACCGAGACGCCTGGCGCGCATTAAATGAGCGCGCGCAGCGGCAATATATTGCTAGCAGGAAAGTTTACATTCGAAAAGGAAGAAAGCCCATGCAACCCATGAGCATCGAACCGATGCCGCTCGCGAGCCTGCGGCCGCATCCCGGCAATGCCCGAACTCATTCCAAGAAACAGATCCGGCAGATCGCGGACAGCATCCGGCAGTTCGGCTTCACCAATCCTGTTCTGATCGGAGAGGGCGGAGAGATCATTGCCGGCCATGGCCGGGTCGAGGCGGCAAAGCTGCTCGGCTTGGACTGCCTCCCGACCGTGCGCCTGGCTCATCTGAACGCGGCTCAACGGCGCGCCTATGTTTTGACCGACAACAAGTTGGCCCTCAATGCCGACTGGGACCGTGAGCTGCTGGCGATCGAGCTGCAGGGGCTAATCGACCTCGATTTCGAGGTCGAACTCACCGGCTTCTCGCCCACCGAGATCGACCTCGTGCTCGATGAGGCGCGCGAGGGCTCACCAGACGGTCAGACCGAGACCGAGGATCAGATCCCCTTCCCTATCGATGATCCGACATCCGCGATTACGCGCTCAGGCGATGTATGGTGTCTTGGTCGGCATCGCTTGATCTGCGGGGATGCGCGAGATCAGGCGGTCTTCGAGTTGGTGATGGGAGACGAACGGGCGGACCTCATCTTCACGGATCCCGCCTACAACGTCCCGATCGATGGGCATGTGACAGGACTGGGGCGCATCCGTCATCGCGAATTCGCCATGGGGGTCGGCGAAATGTCTCCTGACGCATTCAAGGCCTTCCTGCAGCAGACACTTGGGCATGCTGCAGCGCTCGCGCGCAACGGCGCCATTGCGTTCGTATGCATGGATTGGCGCCATATGGGGGAGCTGCTCAAAGCAGGCCAATCGGTCTTTTCCGAGCACAAGAACCTCTGCGTCTGGAACAAGACCAACGGTGGCATGGGGACATTCTACCGTAGCAAGCACGAGCTGGTGTTCGTGTTCAAAGTTGGCACCGCCCCCCACACCAACAATTTTGGGCTCGGGGATGGAGGGCGCTACCGCACCAATGTTTGGGACTATGCCGGGGTCAACACGTTCCGAGCCGCGCGCAGGGAAGACTTGGCGATGCATCCGACCGTCAAGCCGGTGGCATTGGTCGCCGAGGCGATCAGAGACTGTTCCAGACGCGGCGAGATCGTACTCGATCCCTTCGGCGGGTCCGGAACGACCCTGATTGCTGCGGAGAAGACCGGACGCTTGGCGCGGCTGATCGAGTTGGACCCGGCCTATTGCGACACCATCCTGTGTCGGTTTGGGCGCGTCAGCGGCAAACAAGCGACCCACGCCGCAAGTGGCACGAGCTTCGAAGAGGTTGCGCAGGAGCGAGCGACGTCGCCAACAGCCGCTCCGGAGTAACACGATGAGCGCTAAGAAAAAGAAGGCGCCGCAGGACAGCACCCCGATCGGGTATGGCAAACCGCCTGTCCACAGTCGTTTCCGCAAAGGGCAGTCCGGCAATCCGACTGGAAAACGGCGGCGCGGCGAAGCTGAGCGTGCCGAGGAGCTCATCCGGCAGGAGGCCTATCGCCTGCTCACCATCCGTGAGGGCGACAAGGTCACGAAAATACCAGCTCTGCAGGCCGTGATCCGCAGCCAGATCACATCCGCCGCGAAAGGCAGCGTCCCTGCTCAGCGCGCTCTTGTCAAAGCCGTACAGGACATCGAGGCCGAAGCCCGGGCACGCAGGACCGGAGGTACTGCCAACAAGAAGCTCAACAAGGACGTGAATGACCTGACTGACGAAGAGTTGATGGACATTCTCACAGCAATACAAAATGACAAATTCTAGTTTTGCACACGGCAAATCAACGACCGAACCCGAATTCGGCGCGTTGGACGTCTCGCCGGCCCTCGTGGCGGAATTGTTGTTGAACCGGCGGCGCATCCGAAGAAGCCTTACTGATTGGTGTCGGCACTGCCGATACGAGCCGGCGCCGCACCACAGGCTGTTGATCGATCGCCTCGAGCGGGTGGCTTGCGGTGAGATCAAACGACTCGCGGTGTTCATGCCGCCGGGTTCGGCGAAATCGACCTACGGATCGATTTTGTTTCCACCGTATGTGATGGCGAATGCACCGAAGCGCGCAATCCTTGCGGCCTCGCACACGACCGAACTGGCCGAGAAATGGGGCCGCAGAATTCGCAACCTGATCGCGGGGCACAGTGCCACACTTGGAGTGCGGCTTTCGGACGACAGTCCCCACGCGGAGGCACGCATGCGTTTTCGCAATTACTACATCTGCCCCTGCGGCACCGAGTGGTCCGATGTCCGAAGCGCGACCTGTGATGACCGATGCCCGTCATGCGACAGGTCATGCTTCTCCCGAAGAGAGCGAGGACTCATCTGTCGCCACGGCCGCAACCTCGCCGGCCGCATCGAACGTTGAGCGTGATGCCTCGGCTCACTGATCGCCGGATCCTCTGGTAAGAACGGGCTGCGCCCTGCCACCTGCCGCCTGATGTAGGGCGGCGAGCAGCTGTGCCGGCAGCGGCTGGCGCGAGAGCGAAGCTGCTTCTCTCGGAGCCACTCCGTAGAGCCGTAGCATCAAGTCTGCAAATTCAGCGCCCACGGAATCAGACAATCCCTGCTCGAGCATGTTTCTGATCACTGCGATCAGGCCGCCCAGTGTGATGGCTATCGCGGTGTCTATGGCCGGAATATTGAAGCGCCCTTCTTTCGTACCGCGGCCGAGAGTTGCTGCGGCTCTTTCCTTGAAAGTCTTCTGCATCTGGGGCAGCGCCCCTTGCGCCCTGACGACGAACCAGCCCCAAACGGGATCAAGATACGCTTTTCGAATGATCAAGCGCTGCACGAAGCTCACGGCAAGCGCGGGATCGGGCGTGCTCTGGCGCGCCATGTCGAGCACCTTGGCCAGATCCTCCGTCTGGCTTGCGAAAACAGCTTCGGCGATCTCTTCCTTTGACGTGAAGTGGTTATAGAAACTTCCGAACCCCACGTCCGCTTCATCGGCAATCTCGGCGATCGTCGCTCCCTCTACACCAGCTCGCGCCATTACGGACTTTGCTGCAGCCACCAACTTCATTCTGGTCTGCAAGCGCATGCGCTCGGAACGACTCATTGGAGTCGCTCCTTCGCGCTCCTGTTGAGACGCTTTTGCCTTTTTGGGCCGATGCGCGGCAGCTGCCTTCGAAGTCATTTCCGTCCCTTCTGATCACCCCGGCACACCGATGGATGATTCAATGACACATTTTCCGATCTTGACAGAGTCTCCCAGACTGATGATATTATCAATACTGATAATGCTATCAGTCTACCAAGGGCAGCGCTTCGGAAGCGCGTAACCGCCTTGGCAGGGAGGCCCGGATGAGTGGGACCGATTTCGACGTCGTGCAGATCGGGTACGGTCCGGTTGGCCAGACGTTTGCTGCGCTCGCCGGAAAACTCGGGTGGAAAGTCGGAGTATTTGAGCGCTACCCCTCGCTCTACGGGCTGCCGCGCGCTGGACATATCGATCATGAAATCATGCGTATTTTTCAATCGCTTGGCTGCGCGGAGACAGTCGAACGGAACGCAATCCGGTCAAACAAGTACGAATGGCGCAATGCCGCCGGCCAGGTCTTGCTCGATTTCGAATGGAATGCGGACGGCATATCCGGTTGGCCATCGGACTACCTCATCTTCCAACCCGATCTTGAGGACGTGCTCGACGACGCTATTAGATCGACGCCAACCATCTCGGTGCACTTCGGCTGGGAAGCCGTGGGGATCATCCAGTTTCCGGATCATGTCGAACTAACGGTCCGTGACGCCGCTAATCCGAGAATGATCAAAAAGGTGACCTCGCGGTATCTTGTAGCAGCCGACGGGGGAAACAGCTTTGCACGCAAGGCGCTTGGAATTGAGTGGCGCGACCTCGGCTTCAGCCAGCCCTGGCTGGTAGTCGATTTCCGTGAGAAACGGCCGCTTTCGCTGCCATTCGAAAACGGTCAGATCTGTGATCCGGCGCGTCCGATGTGCCTGTTCCAGCTCGGAAAGGCTCATCGGCGGTTTTCGTTCATGGTGATGCCGGGCGAGGAGGAGTGGGCAAAGCAGGCCGACACTGCATGGTCGCTTGTCCGGCCGTGGGTTGGACCCGACGATGTCGAGCTCATCCGCCAAGCTACATATGTCTTCGAGTCGAAGCTGCTCGACAACTGGAGGGTCGGCGGAATTTTCTTTATGGGGGATTCCGCGCACGTCATGCCGCCGTTTATGGGCCAGGGCATGTGCTCAGGCATTCGCGACGCCGCCAACCTTGCGTGGAAGCTTGCTCTCGTCCTTGCCGGACGGTCGGCGGAGACTCTGCTCGATAGCTACTGCTCTGAACGCAAACCCCACGTCGCCGATCTCATCCGACTCTCGATGGAAGTGGGCCGCATCAGTTGCACCACCGACCGTGAACAGGCACGCAAGCGGGATGAAGCGCTCCTGTCCGGAAAGAGGCCTCCCGCCGCGCACTTTCCCGGACTTGTCGAAGGGATTCTCATGTCCGCGGCGAACGCCATCGAGGCAGCGCTAATTGGCCAGCTGGGTCCCCAAGGCAGGATTGAGTCGGACGGCAAGGAGGCGCGCGTGGATGACTTGCTTGGCCCTGGGTGGCAACTGATTGCGTTGCAGGATCCGCGCCAGGCCTTGAGCCTCCAGTCGTGCGCGATCCTCGATAGGATTGACGCAAAGATTCTCCATTTTGACGGACCGGCCGGCGTCGCCGACGCGGATGGAGCTTACGGTCGTTTCTTTGACGCGTCCGGGGTGTCGTCAATCCTCGTCAGGCCTGACTTCTACATATATTGCGCGGCTCAAACGCCAGATCGCCTCAACGTATCCATCGAACAACTGGATCGAATGCTGTCCCTTTGTCCTTCCGCGGCGAAGGTTCGCATCGCATGCACGACGTCCGTCGCGTGAGCAGAGACGCTCTCGATGCAACGCACTGACGACGCCCTGGCTTCGCCAACAGGTTCGTCCTGGTCGATAGCGTGCGACGCAGAGCCCGCGACCGAACCTTGCATCCCTGAGCTCGTGGCAGATGACCGTCGTGCCGAACTCGACGCGCTACTGCGCGCGATGCCACTTGCGCGGCTATCAAGCAGCGGGATGGAGTACGCCGACGCGCAGAATCTGCGTTCGATGGCGGCCGCCGGTGTCGATTGGGTGAAGGCCGGCGCGTGGCTGGCAGAGCGCAATCTTCGCCTTGCAAAGAAAGCACTCGGCGCCGGACACCGGATCACCGCGCGGACATACTTCCGCTATGCGTCGGCCTGTTTTCGTTTTGCCCAGAACGCCGTCCCCACCGACAGTGAAATCAAGAAGCGCCTTTACCGCAGCATGGTCGTGGCATTCGCCGATGCGGCGGCATTGGACGACCGTCCGGTCGAGCATTGGAACACGCAATACGAAGATGGAAATATCTGCGGCTGGTTGATGCGACCCTCGGCGTCGGTCGCCTCTCCCCTCGTCATTGTGTTGGGTGGCTTCGACGGGTGGAGAGAGGAACACCATCCTGGCGCCACGGCGCTCGTTGAGCGAGGCATATCTGCGCTTCTTGTGGACCTGCCTGGACAGGGGGAGACGAGACTCTTCCATCGACTGTTCCTGAGGGGCGACGTGCACCGTGCCTTCTCGCGGATAATCGATGTCCTCGCCGACGATCCGCGCCTGAATGGGAGATTCGGTATATGGGGCAACAGTTTCGGTGGTTGTCTCGCCGCGAGGGCAGCCATTGCGGATGAACGATTGAAAGCATGCTGCGTCAACGGCGGTGCAAGCAGGCCGCTGGAATTTCCCGAAAGGCATCCCCGTTTTTTCGCGAAGGTCGAAGCCATGATCGGCTCGTGCGGGGTCGATCGCGCAGCTGCCGTACTCAAAGAGATGGATATAACAGCATCGCTCGGAGAGTTGCACTGCTCGCTCCTCCAACTCCACAGCGCGAATGATCCCGTGTTCAGCCTCCCCAACGCGCGGCGGGTGCACGATCTTGCGGCCTCGCTCGACAAGACTCTTCTCGTTTGGGCCGACGGAGATCACTGCCTGTACAACCACGCGTCGGAACGCAACTGCGCCGTTGCGGACTGGTTCTGCGAGAGGATTGGTCACGCCTAATGAGGCGTTGAGCTAAGTCCGGCAACCCGCCGCAAAAACAAGATCTAGAGGGAGGAAACGATATGGGTGGTGCTCCAATTGACGTGTCTCGACTCACCGGGGACGGCAGGCTCACGCGATTTCATCTGCGGCTGCTCCTGCTGACGTCCTTGCTTACGCTGCTCGATGGATACGACATCACCGCCATAAGTTTCGCAGCCCCGGAACTGGCGAAAGCATGGGGAATTGCCGATCGGTCGGCATTTGCGCCGGTGTTCGCCGCGAGCTTGGTCGGCATGTTGATTGGAGCCCCGACACTGGGATGGATCGGTGATCGCTACGGACGGAAGCCCGCCGTTATCTTCTCGTGCATCGTCTTCGGCACTTTCACTCTCGCCATGATGTGGGCATCGTCCCTCGAACAGATGATGACGCTTCGTTTCATCACCGGGATCGGGCTTGGCGGGTTACTGCCGAACGCCTCGGCGTTGAACGCCGAGTATGCTCCAGACCGGCACCGCGCGACGATGATCATCGTCATGTATGTGGGCACCGCATTGGGAGGCGCCATTCCGGGCCCTATCGCCGCCGCACTTGTTCCCGCCTACGGCTGGCAGGTGCTCTTCCTGATCGGCGGCGCCCTTCCTCTCGCGGGAGCAATTGCCGCATGGGTATGGCTCCCCGAGTCGGTCAAATATCTCGTCCTGAGCGGCAGCCGCATCCAGGAGGTAGCGCGACTGGTGAACATGCTCAGTTCGCATGCTCGCGTTTCGGCGACGGACACCTTCCTGGTTCGCGGTAGCGGCCAGACATCGGGCACCAGCGTCAGCCTGCTCTTCAGGGGCGGATTGAAAGTGGCGACCCCTTTGCTCTGGTTACTCTTCGTTGCAAATCTGATGGGTTATTTCTTTCTCCTGAGTTGGACGCCACTGCTCCTCGTCGGCTCCAACATACCGGTCGCAAAGGCCGCCATCGCGCTGTCCGTATTCCAGATCGGCGGAATTGTGGGCGGACTATCCATCGCCCGCCCGATGGACAGGTGGGGTCTCGCCCCGGTGATCGGTTTCTTTGTCTTGGCCGCTCCAGTGGTCGGCAGCATCGGGGTTGTCGGATCGTCGGGATCAGAGCTGTTGTTGCTGATCATCGTGTTTCTCGGTGGGTTCTTCACCCTGGGCATCCAGTTGGGACTGAATGCCATATCCGCGATGATCTATCCGACCAACGTGCGATCGATTGGCGCTGGGTGGGCACTAGGGATCGGAAGGCTGGGATCCATCGCCGGACCTCTCATCGGCGGCATCCTCGTTTCCGCAAACCTGCCGATCCAGACCCTATATCTGTACGGCGCCATACCATTCGCAGTCGGCGCGGTCGGCGCGATCGGGCTCGGGTTCGTGTCGCGGAGGCAGTTCGGCGGCAGACTGCTGGCAGACCCCGATATTCTTCGCGGTGAGTCAGCCCCGGCTAGCGCGCCGTGATCGGCGGCGCGTGGTTCAACCTGCGTCACCTGGAGTATCTATGAAGGACAAGATCGGTCTCGAAGAACATTTTGCCCTTGAAGGGACCTTGGGCGACTCGCGCAACTTCGTTGGCCCGGAGACTTGGAGAGACTTGCGCGCTCGGCTCCTCGATGTTCAGGACATTCGACTCCGTGAGATGGATGACAACGGCATCGAAATGATGCTGCTTTCGTTGAACAGTCCTGCCGTTCAGGCGGTTACGGATCCGAAGGTTGCGGCGGAGGTTGCGCGCCGCGCAAATGACATACTTGCCGAGGAAATCTCGAAGAGGCCTGACCGGTTCAAGGGCTTCGCCGCGTTGCCCATGCAGGATCCTGATTTCGCCTCGCTCGAACTGGAGCGTTGTGTCACGGATCTCGGCTTCAAGGGGGCGTTGGTGAACGGCTACTCCGAGCTCAACTCCGGCACGAACGCCGTGTATTATGATGGGAAGCCGTACTGGAGTTTCTGGGAAGTCGTGGAGCAGCTGAATGTGCCATTCTATCTCCATCCGCGCGAGCCAAGCGAGCGAAAGGCATATGAAGGGCATCCCTGGCTGGTCGGTCCGGCGTATGGGTTCGGCGCTGAAACCGCGCTCCACGCTCTGCGTCTGATGGGCAGCGGCCTGTTTGACAGGTTCGGCAGAGTCAAGATCATCTTGGGGCATCTCGGCGAAGCTCTACCTTTCATGGTTTTCCGTATCGATGAGCGGATTGCGTGGTCTCCGATGGGTTATCCGGCGAAGAAGAAGATCTCTGAATATTTTCAGGCCAACTTCTACATTACGACGGCGGGAAACTTCAGGACGCAATCGCTCATCGGATCGCTGCTCGAAGTCGGCGCACAGCGAATTCTGTTTTCAACCGATTACCCCTTCGAAGAAATGGGAACGGCCGCCCGTTGGTTCGACGGGCTCTCTATCGGCGAACATGATCGCCGCCTAATTGGCAGAGAGAATGCGGTGCGGCTGTTCGGGTTGGGCGCCGATGCCTGATGGGATCGTGCGTCATGGAGTGGAGCGTCCCCTCCTCCATACAGTGTTGGAATATGCGCCGATACTGCTTCGGTAAAGGTGCTCTAGTCCGAGTACCATCTGCACCAATTTCTACCGAAGCGGCATCAATACGACACCCGTTGGAATTCGGTCGGAAAGCTATGCAGGCGGCGTTGCTACCGAGCGACGAACGTGGTCATGAGATGTCCGGCTGTTACGGTGTGAGCACGACCTTGCCAATGCTCGAGCGGCCCTCGACGATCTCGTGTGCAAGCCGGGCCTCTTCCAGGGGAAGAACCTTGTTAATCAGCACTTTCAGCTTCCCCTCGGCGGCAACCTTGAGGGCCAACCTGAAATTATCGGGCGTATCGATCGGGTTTCCGAAGATCGTAATGACGTTGAGATAAAGATACTTCACGTCGAGCGGAACGTTGCCGCCGCCATGACCGCCCGCGGTGACAAGGCGCCCCTGAAAGCCGAGCGAAGCGAGTGCTTTCGGAAACGTCACGGGATCGCCGATATTGTCGCAAACGACGTTGACTCCGGTCCCACCGGTGATGCGCCGCACCTCGGCCGTCAGATCCTGGTTGCGGTAGTCGATGCCCTCATCCGCGCCGAGATCGAGGGCGGCTTTGACGCGTTCGACGGAACCCGCCGCGGCAATGACGCGCGCGCCGAGATACTTCGCAGCTTGCACGAGCGCACTGCCCAGCCCACCCGCAGCTCCCATGACCAAAACCCATTCGCCGGGTTTGACCTGCGCGCGATCCCGCAATTGCGTAAACGCAAGCGGACCATGGCGTCCGACTACCGCGGCCGTGATGAAATCAAGGGCATCGGGAATGGTTTGCACTGTGCTTGCGGGGACCTTCACAAACTCCGCGTAAGTCCCCCAGGTGTCGACACCCAGCAATTTTGGAGCACCGCTCGCTTGGTGGCCAACGATCGGATGACACACCACGCGATCGCCTACCTTGAGAGTTTTTACATCCTCCGCCACGGCCGCAACCTCGCCGGCTGCATCCGACCCCGGCACATGTGGCAGTGGGGGTCGCCTAGCGTATGTCCCAGCACGTAACGCAACATCCAGCGTCTGGTTCACACTGGCAGCTCGCACTTTGATAGCAATCTCCCCTGCCCCAAGCGTTGGCTGCGAAACATCCTCAACATTGAGGACGTCAGCATTGCCGAATTGGTGAATGACGATTGCTTTCATTGTTGCCCCATCAGCACTCTTACAGAGTCGATCCAACATAGGCGATCCAGCGCGAAAGTCGCGGGATCGACGGGCACTAGGGGGCATGGCAACCTCCTGCTCCCGGCTCCCAATTCGTCTTGCCACAACACAGCCAATTCGACCCTCAAGTCTCCTTGCGAAAGCGCAGTCAAAATTTCTGCTCGCCTGCACCACTCGCCGTTGCCTAGGCCAACGCCTTCTTGACGCGCTCTGGAGTGAACGGCGTGTGACGCAGGCGAACGCCGGCAAGCTGCATAACCGCGTTCGATATCGCCGGCGCGACCAGCGGCGTCGCCATCTGGCCGGCACCAGTGGGATGGGTTTCGGTCTGTATCACCTCGATGTGCATCGGCGGCACCTCGTTCATGCGTGGGACGCGGTAGTCGTAGAAATTCGACTGTTCCACTACGCCGTTCTTGATCGAGATGCGCTCGCTCAGGGCGACGCCGATGCCATAGACGATGCTGCTTTCGGTCTGTGCCACGACATTGTCCGGCTGCACCGCGATGCCGCAGTCGATGGTGCACCAGAAATTGTGCAGGTTGATCTGCCCACTGGCCCGATCGAGCGACACTTCGGCGACACCGGCGACCTGGC
>JGI12053J15887_10001251_pt1 | contig 11650 bp, 11 predicted proteins | sample MedBloCAOM1_O3_FD_15887 | JGI IMG/M metagenome (IMG submission 15887)
TCGATCGGCGGCTGCACGGCGAACGCCGACCACAGCGCCCAGAACGTCATGAACGTGGCGGCAGCCACGACGACGGTGAAGATCAGNTCGGTGTCGGCAAAGTCCATGGCTGTCGTCAAACCTTGATGGTCGCGATCTTGTTCATGATGAAGANGCCGACGCCCATGCTGCAGGCGGCGGCCGCGGCCACCATCTGGCCCGTCTCGGTGAAGAACAGCGGGCTCATGTACTTCGGCGAGATCAGGAACAGGCCGCCGCCGACCAGGAACGGCAGGCCGGTCATGATCAGCATCGTCGCGCGCGCCTCGGAAGAGAAGGCGCGGATTTTCAGGCGAAGCTGCTGGCGGGCGCGCAGCAGGGAACTGAGGTTGGCCAGGGTCTCGGCGAGATTGCCGCCGGTATCGCGCTGGATCGACATGGCGACGATCAGGAAGTTGAACTCGTCGGTCAGGACCGTCCTGGCGACGCGCCAGAGCGCTGCCTCGATCGGCGCGCCGAGCTGCATCTCCTGCTGGGCGCGGCGGAAGATGCCGCCGACCGGCTCCTTGATGTCGCGCGCCACGTTGGCGATCGCCTCCTGCACCGGCAGGCCGGCGCGCAAGGCGCGCACGATCAGGTCGATCGCCTCGGGAAACAGCAGGTTGAACCGCAGGGCGCGCTTCTTCGCCTTGCGGGTGATCCACAGGTTGGGCAGGCCGACGCCAGTCACGAGCGCGCCCCCCAGCGCGATCGCCGGCGACAGCTCGAGCACGAGATGAAGCAGGAAAGCCACCGCGACGGCGATCGCGATCGAGAGGAAGGCGTAGTCGCCCAGGGTGAGATTCATGCCCGAGGCCTGGAGCTTGCGGCGGACCTTGCCGGCATTGGGAAACCAGCGCCACAGGAGCTTGTCGAGGGTCGGCAGCCGCCCCGCCTTGTCGACCCGCCGCAGCGTGGCCATCTGGAGGGGCCGCGAGCCCGTGCGTGCGCGCGTCTCGATGTCCTCGAGCCGGTCGCGCAGGCGGCGCTCGGCGAAGAAGCCGCCGAACACCAGCGAGAGGGCGACGAAGGTGAGCGTGAGGCCGCTCGAGATGAGGAGCGTCACCGACACAAGATCGAGGCCGTGACCGCCCTCCCCGCCCGTCATGTCATCGCCTCCATCAGCACCTTGTCGAGGCCGTAGTAGGCGGCGCGCGGCAGGAAGTGCGGGCGCAGGCCCGAGCTCTTGAAGGCGCCGCTCAGGCTGCCGTCGGCGGCCTCGCCCTTGAACTCGTAGGTGAAGAGATCCTGGGTGATGATGACGTCGCCTTCCATGCCCATGACCTCGGTGATGTGCGTCACCCGGCGAACGCCATCGCGCATGCGGCTGATCTGCACGATCAGCTGCAGCGATCCCGCGATCTGGGTGCGGATCGCCTTGGGCGGCAGGCTGGCCACGCCCATGGTCACCATGTTCTCGAGCCTGGTCAGCGCCTCGCGCGGGCGGTTGGCGTGCAGCGTGCCCATCGAGCCGTCATGGCCGGTGTTCATGGCCTGCAACAGGTCGATCGCCTCCGGGCCGCGCACCTCGCCCAGGATGATGCGGTCGGGCCGCATGCGCAGCGCATTCTTCACGAGGTCACGCATGCTGACCTCGCCGTTGCCTTCGAGATTGGACGGCCGCGTCTCCAGGCGCACGACATGCGGCTGCTGCATGCGCAGCTCAGCCGCGTCCTCGATGGTCACCACGCGTTCGCCGTTGTCGATCATGCCCGACAGCGCGTTCAGCATGGTCGTCTTGCCCGAGCCCGTGCCGCCCGACACGACCAGGTTCAGCCGGCAGCGCGCGGCGATGCGCAGCAGCGTCGCCATGGCCGGCGAGAGGTTGCCCTGCTGGGCCATCTGGTCGAAGCCGATCTGGCGCTTACCGAACTTGCGGATCGACACCGAGGCGCCGTCGATGGCAAGCGGCGGGATGATGATGTTGACGCGACTGCCGTCGAGCAGGCGGGCGTCGCAGATCGGGCTCGATTCATCAACCCGGCGACCGATGCGGCTGACGATGCGGTTGCAGATGTTGAGCAGATGGGCGTTGTCCTCGAAGGTGATCGACGTGAGGTCGAGCTTGCCATGCCGCTCGATGTAGATCTGCTTGGGACCGTTGATCATGATGTCGGTGATGCTTTCGTCCTCGAGCAGCGGCTCGAGCGGCCCCAGCCCCATCATGTCGTTGACGAGCTGGTAGACCAGGTCCTGTTGCTCCGGCCGGTTGAGCTGGTGGCGATGCTCGACCAGCAGTTCGCCNACCAGACCCTCGAGCTGGCGCACCAGTTCCTTGCGCGGCAGGCTGACGGCCGCCGCAAGGTCGATGCGGCTCATCACCAGGGGCTGCACGACGCGACGCGCCTGGTCGACCTTGCTGCGTGACAGCTTGCCTGTCGGCTTGGCCGCCTCGGACCTCGCCATCTCGAGCTTGGGCGCCTCGGCTGGCCGCGGTTGCGGCGCCGGCACGGCCTGCGGCAGGCGCTCCGACAGGTCGGGCGTCGGCACCGCCGAGAAAGGCTCCACAGGCGCGATCGCCGGCGTCGACGGCGCTTCGGCCAGCGCCGCCGGCTCGGCGAAACTGGTCGCCGGCAGCACCGGCCGCAGCACGTCGGCGACGTAGCCGCGAAGCTCGAGCGGCGCCAGCAGCACGCCGTTGCTGCGGAAGTGGAGCTGCGCCAGCTGGCCCGCCTGGCGGGTGATCTCGCCGGCCGGCGCGCCTGCCCTCACCATCTCTCGCAGCCGGGGCGCCACGGCGTCGTGCAAGGCTGCCGCGGCCGAGGCGAGGCGGGCTTCCTTGCTGACGGACGCGCCTGGGCTGCCGGCGCGCGTTTCGGCGGAGGTGCGCCGGCCGAGGCGATCGAGCGGGCCGGCCGGCGGCGCCGCTTCCGCCGCGTCTGGCTTCTTGCTGCGCAGGCCGAACATCGTGCTCTATTTCTTCTTCAGGCGTTGCCCGAAGCGGGCCAACAGGCCGCTGGCCTTGCCGGCATCACGCTCGCCGGCGCCCGGCTGGTCGAGACCGGCAACGAGCGGTCGCAGCGCCTTCACGATGGCGCTGTTGGGCGCCGCCTCCGAAATCGGCTTGCCGAAATTGACCGCGGCGAGGGCTGCGCTGGAATCGGCCGGGATCTGACAGTCGACCTTGCGTTTCAGCGTGCGCGCCACGTCGTCGACCTTGACCGCCGAGCGTCGGGCGTCGATCGCGCCGCTGGTGGCGATGCGGAGCTGGGCAGTCGGCGCCACCTCCTGCGCGAGCTGCTGCAGGCGCACCGCGTCGCGCACGCCGGGCAGCGACAGGTCGGTGATCAGCAGGATGTCCGTCGCGGCCTCGAGCACCTGGCGCTGGATCACCGGATCGCCGCGCGGCACGTCGGCCACGATCCAGCGGAAGCGGCGATGGACCGAACGCAGGAAATCGCCGGCCGCGTGCGGGCGCGCCTGGAAGCCGCCGGTCGGCGCCTCCTCCGCGCCCATGGCGTAGAGGTATTCGTTCTTCTTCTGCGCGACCTGCTGGATGAACAGCGCGTCGATGCGGTCGGGCTGGTCGAGCGCCTCGCGCAGCGCGTCGACCGCCTCGAGGTCGAGCGCCAGCATGAGCGAGCCGTAGTGCAGGTCGAAGTCGATCAGCAGCACCTCTTCCCGGAGGCGGGCGCCCAGCATGGCGCCGATCGTGACGGCGGCGGTCGTGGTGCCGACGCCGCCGCGCGCGCCGATCACCGCCAAAGTCCGCGGCTTGGCCGCCTTGGCGGCAGCGCCCTGCGCCAGCGCGCCGCCGGTGCGGTCGCGCTGCTCGAGGCTGCGCTCGACGGCGCGGCCCATCGCGCCCTCAGCGAACGGCACCGAGAGGTAGTCGTTGAAGCCCACGGCCATGAGGTCGCGATAGAGCGCGACGTCGTTGATGCGGCCCACGCCGATCACGATGCAGCCGCCCGGCACCGCCGTCTTGAGCGCCGCGGCGTCGGCCACCGGATCGGCCGCTCCGCCCAGGTCGACGATCAGTAGGTCGAGGTCGCGCGGCCAGTCGCCGATCGCCAGCGCCGCATCGATCGTGCCGTCGCGGATGTTGGCCTTGCCGAGCGTCACGCTGAAAAGATCGGCGGAAATGCGCGCCATCGCCGTCGAGTCCGAGACGAACGCCATGGCGCTGATCGCCGATTTTTCCTCGCCGGCGGACGACGCGGAACGCTGCTGGGTGGCGGTGGCGGACATTGCGCGCTCAGTTCGTCGCGCTCGTCGCTCCGCCGCCACCGCCGCCGGATGTGCCGCCGGTGGTCCCGCTGGTATCGAGTGCGCGCACCTTGCCCTCGCGATAACGGGCGATTGCCGCGGCATTGACCGTGGCGTCGGCCGGGCCAGCCGGGCGACCGACCGCTGCGTCGCGCGGCCGTGCCAGCATCTGGCCCAAATTGTAGGCGTTGGCGCAGCCGAAGCCTGGCATGACGGCCTCGTTGGGGTTGGCGCTGGTGGCCGGGTTGTAGGTCGGACAGTTGTTGACCCCGAGCAGATACTCGGAGCGCACGATGACGACCGAATTGGGACCCGTCGCCATGGCCGGCTCGACGGAGGTGCTGACCCAGCGCGCGCCTGCCTCGGACAGGCTCTGGCTGACCCGCTCGGCGCGCAGGCGCTGGACCGGGCCGCCCGAGCCATCCGACACGACGACGAACTCGTCGCGCTCGGCGCGCCGGCCAGCGGCGACCATGGTCCTGAGTTCGTTCACCTGGCTGGCGTCCGGCGCGCTGGCGCCGGGCGCGAAATTGACGGCCACCATGGTGTCGGCGCGCATGGGATCGAAGCGCGTGTCGGCGGCGGCCTGCTGGGCGACGGGGTTTTGCGCGCAGGCCGCCAGGCAAGCGGCGGCCACGAGCACGACGACGGATCGCATGGTCATTCCTACTCCACGGTGAAGCCGGCGGTCGGACCGGCCGGCGTCGTCTCGCGGCCGACCGCGAGGCGGCGCGGCGGCGTCGGATGGTTGAACCGCTGCATGACGAGACGATCGACATCGGTCGGCGGCACGCGATCGGTGAGCGGCGTGCGCAGCTGGCCGCTGGTCGGTTCGACGAGGTACGGCGTGATGATGATGACCAGCTCGGTCTCCTCGCGCTGGTAGGCGTCGGACTTGAACAGCGTGCCCAGCACCGGGACGTCGCCGAGCCACGGGAACTTGGTGATGTCCTGGAGCGAGGTCCGATGCAGCAAGCCGGCGATGGCAAAACTTTGCCCGCTGCCCAGCTCGATCGTGGTCGAGGCCTTGCGGGTGGTGATTGCCGGCACGGTGACGACAGCCGTCGACGTAAGCGGCACGCTCACCGAGCCGGCCGCCGACAGCTCGCTGACCTCGGGCGCCACCTTGAGGTTGATGCGATCGCCGATGATCGTCGGCGTGAAGGCGAGCATCACGCCGACCTGCTTGTATTGCACGGTGATCGTTCCGACCAGCGTGCCGCCTTGCGGCACGATCAGCGGAATCTCGCTGCCGGCCAGGAAGCTCGCCGTTTCGCCCGACATGGCGATCAGGTTGGGCTCGGCGAGCACGGTCGCCATGCTCTGGGTGGCGAGGAAGTCGATGAAGGTGTTCAGTCCGTTGTCTCGGGTCTGGAATTGCAGCGCGCCGGACGCCGTTCCACCGGTGCCGAGGACGGTCCTGACGGCGAAGCCGCCCAGGATGTTGCCCGTGCCGAACAGGGCGATGTTGTTGATGTTCTGCCAGTTGATGCCGACGCGCTTCAGGGCGTCGCGCTTGACCTCGGCGACCTTGACGCGGAGCTGGACCTGGGTCGGCGCGTCGATGCGGATGTTGCTGATCACCTTGTTGGCATTGCCGTTGACCTGCTGCACGGCCAGCCGCCTGGCGTCCTCGGCGACCGCCGCCGAGCGCACGCTGCCGGTCAGCACGATCGTCTCGCCCTGATTGTCGAAGATGACGCCATTGCCCGGATGGATCGCGTCGAGCGCGCCCTTGATGCGGCTGAGCGGCGAAGTCACGCGCACGATGGTGTTGAGCAGCACGCGGTCCTGTGCGTCGACGGCATAGAGCACGGTGTCGCCCGGCTTCTTGGCGAAGACATAGACCATGTTGGGCGAGCGCACCTGGACGTCGGCGATGTCGGGCGCCGCCACGAACACCGTGGCGGCCGGGCCCGGCAGCTTGAGCGCCGTGCCCTTGTTGACCTCGAGCGTGAGTGTCGGCGCTTCGGTCGGCACCAGCTGGCTCTGGCCGAACGCGCGGCCGGACGCACCGCCGGCCGGCGGTGCCGGCTGGCCGGGCGGACCGGCCACCGGTGGCTGGATCGGCACCGGGGCCGGGGCCGGCGGCGGCACCGGTGTCGGCGCCTGGGCGAATTGCGGCTGGCTTGGGGCCGCACCCTGCTGGCCGGCGCCGACATCGGCGGTGAGCGACGCGCTCACGATCGGCGCGCGCGGCGGGATGGCGGCCTCCGTCGGCGGCATCAGATCGACGGCGGGGCTGAGTTCGATCGACTTGGCGTCGACCGGTCGGCTGTTGCCTTGCATGACCGCCGGCGCGGCCATGGGGGACGACGCCGTCATCGCGCGCACGGCCTGTTCGGCGCGCTCCGCCTCGCGACGGTTGAGATCGTCCGAGACGTTGTCGGTCGGGCTCTGGCGCGACACCGCCTTCTTGGCGGGCGCGTGCGGCGCGATCTTGGGCGCCGGCCGGTCGGGGTCGCTCATCTGGACCTGCGCCAGCAGCAGCGAGGGCTGGAGCGCGAAGGCCAGCGATACGGCGAGCGCGAGCGACGAGCCCGCGCGGCGCCAGGCCGGCGCTTTGGACGCAGAGGCGAATGACGGGCTCATTGCGGCACGCTCTCTTGAGTGCGGTTGACGGTGGTCGTGCGGGGCGCCGTCGGCTTGGTGCCCTCGGGCTCGGTGGGCGGCGCTGCGCCGGGATCGCTGACGACGCTGCCGTCGAGGTCCTGCTTGGTGGCGCGGTTGCCGTGCAGGACGAAGACAGACGTCTTCATGGCATCGGGCGGCTTGGGCGGCGGATTTGGATCCTTGATGAGGCGGCTGACCTGGCTGTCGTGGGTGTAGCTGTCGCCGAGCTCGGCGGTGGCATCGTCGCCGCTCGCGGCATCGCGCTCTTCGTCCGCCGGATCCTGCAGGCTGCGCAGCACCAGCGACAGCTCGCCCATCTTGACGGCGAGGGTCACGATCTCGGTCTGCTTGGCGGTGAGCTCCAGCGTCGCGGTCTTGGCGACGTCAGGCTTGTCGCCCGGCGCGAAGTCGAGCTTCTGGTCCATCGCGATCACGCGGGCATTGCGCAGGATCGTCTCGGTGGCGTTGTGATGGCCGTTCGGTCCTTCGAGCGTATGGGTGAGCAGGACGTCGACGCGATCGCCGGCATAGATGAAGCCCGAGACCGTCGAGGTTGCCGTGGCCGGCACGCTGACGGCGCGCAGGCCGGGCTTCAGGACGGCGGCAAGAAAGCCACGCGAGCCCGGCATGACGATGTCGCTCTCGACGATCGGTTCGCCGACATGGAATTGGCTGCGCGCGACGGCGCCCACGAAGTCACCGATCGGCCGCTTGCCTTCGACGATGTAGGACGCCGGCAGGTTGCCTTGCGGCCACGGCTGCCAACGCAGGTCGTCGGGCTTTATGAGCTGTCCGGTGCGGATGGCGGCGCGTGCCACCAGCACTTGCGCCGCGGCCTTGGCGACCGGGCGCTGCCCGCCCATTTGGGCGGCGATGGCGGCGCGCTCGGACTGCAGCCAGGCGCGGGCCAGGAAGGCGGTGGTGCCGGCGACGATAACGGCGAGCAGCAGGAAGACGATGCGCTTGCTGTTCATGGTGCCCCCTTTGCTCCCCGTGGCCGTCAGTGCCCGATCAGCGATGCCGCGACCCACAGGCCGCCGGCCGCGATCGCCGGGCCATAGGGCAGGCCGCTGCGCAGCCGGGTGCGCAGCGTTGCGTCGGTGGCCGGCGCCTGGGCGAGCGGACTGAGCGGCGCGCCGGCCAGCACGGCAACGCCCAGCACGCCGCCGACCAGCGCCGTGACCAGGAGGAAATCCGAGATCGGGCCCATGCCGGCGAACAGGCTCGCAGCCGCCAGCAGCTTCACATCACCGCCGCCCAGCGCGCCGGCGGCGAAGGCCACGGCGCCGGCGGCGAACACAGCGGCCGCGCAGGCCAACGCCAGGCCGACGGTGGCCAAGGACAAGGTGCCAAGCACCCAGCCGCCGAGCGCCCAGACGACGAAGACGCCGACGATCCCGAGAGAAACGGCGTCCGCGATCTGCAGCGTGCGCAGGTCCTGCCAGGCCGCCAGCAACAGCAGCAGGGCGAAGGCGAGCAAACAACCGGTTTGAAGAAGCGCTAACAGCGACATCGACATCCATCCGACGCTTCGGTCGGGCGCGTCGCGACAGACTCCCTGCCTCGACGTCACCCGAAGGTGCCGCTGTCCTGACGACTCGCCTGAATATCGCTGCGCAAGCAGCTCTAGAAATTAGCTTTTATGTCTAATTTCCAAATGAAATGCACAAACGACGAATAAAGACAAAAGACAGCGAATAATATTGTTACGGAGGATATTTTCAGTACTACCTCAAGTCAAGACTGTAATGTCTTCATATTAAACGAAAATATGCTGTCTTGTGCAGTTGATAGCAGGCCAAAAGAAAAGGGCGGGTCCCTTGCTGGACCGCCCTGAACCCACAGTTTGACAACTAACGGTGCGATTCGTTGATCGCGTTGCTCATGTCCCGAGCACGTTGGAGACTTTGCCGCCGACCGAGCGCATCGAGGCAATCGCCGCCACGGCGATCAGCGAGACGATCAGCGTGTATTCGATGACCACCGCGCCTTGCGTATTCATCATCAGTCGACGGAAGAGGGACAGCATGACAACTCCGACTCTCAAAATGACACATGGGCCCCTGACAACGAGGCACTGCTTGTTGTTACAAACGGTACTTAAGGTCGATTCTCAGGTCAATCGGAATTAAGCAAAAACATGAAGAAACTACGTTAATTAATTGATTCAGTTGCCACTTTGTCTCCTACAAACAATCAGTAGGGATCGATTCAGCGACTCATACAATATCTCGCGGCCGCCCGGCGCGAGGCCCCGACCGGAAGGCGTCGACAACGCGGGCCGTGGCGGTCCAGAAGCACAGGGCGGCGAACAGTCCGGCGAGCCAGGCGAAAGCCGTCGGAAACAGGCAGAACAGGACGAAGGCCAAAATGGTCTCCGAGCCCTCGATGATGCCGGCGGCGTAGAAGAACGACTTCCGCCCGCGCGCGCCGTCGTCGGCTTCGCCCCGTTCGACCGCCATCACCGCGCGGCCGAGGAACGAGGCGGCCGTGCACACGAACGATGCCAGCAGCAACGCGGCCCACAGCGCATTGGCCGGTCTCGCCAGCGCGAAGCCCAGCGGCACGGCGGCGTAGAAGGCCATGTCGCAGACGATGTCGAGATAGCCGCCGAAGGGTGTTGGCCCCTGCCGTCGCGCAATGGCGCCGTCGAGCCCGTCGACCAGGCGGTTGAGCACGATCGCCAGCAGCGCCCAGCCGTACTGTTCATAAGCCAGCAGCGGCAGAGCGAGCACGCCGATCGCAAGTCCGACCAGCGTCGTCGCATTGGCCGGCGTGCCGCGCGCGGCAAGCCAGGCGCCCGCGCGATTAAGCGGCGGATCCACCCATCGCCGCAGAACGGGATCGAGCATCGAGGCGAGAGGGGATCAGTCGCGCGGTGGCTGGCCCGAATCGACGGCGCGCAAGGCCACGACGTCGCCCGCCGCGGTGGCCTGCCGGTCCTGAGTCGCCTGGCGACGATAGGCGAGCCAGCTGAAGGGGATGAGCGAAGCATAGCCCAGGCCAAGCAGCGACATGCCGATCCACGGCGAGCTTGCGATCACGCCCAGCATCAGCGCGACCGCGAGCAGCGATGGCAGGACGAGATGGCGCGGTACCCTGCCCTTCTTGAAGGAGAAGGTGGGCAGGCGGCTCACCATCAGGCCGCCGACCACGACCAGCACCGCGCCGACGACCAGGGCATGGCGCGGCCAGGCCGCCTCGATCTCGAAGCTCACCACCAACGGGATCAGGGCGAGGAGCGCGCCGGCGGGCGCCGGCACGCCGGTGAAGTACGCACCCGTCCAGGCAGGCGGCGGCGTGTCGGCGTCCAACGCCGTGTTGAAGCGTGCCAGGCGCAGCGCCGAGCACATGGGAAACATCAGCGTCACCACCCAGCCCAGCGCACCGGCATCCTTCAACGAGGCAAGATAAAGCACCAGCGCCGGCGAGACGCCGAAGCAGAGGAAGTCCGACAGTGAATCGAGCTCGGCGCCGAAGCGGCTGGTGACGCCCAGTCGGCGGGCGACGCGGCCGTCGAGGGTGTCGAGGATGGCGGCGACGATAATGGCGATGACGGCAAGTTTCATCTGGCCCTGCAGCCCGAACCGGATCGCCGTCAGCCCCGAGCAGAGCGCCGCGAGGGTCAGCACGTTGGGAATCAGCCGATTGATCGAAAAGCCGCGCAAGCGGCGGCGTCGGCTGCGAAGATCGTCGTCCATCGCCAGGCTCCTAAACACCAACAACCTCATCCTGAGGAGCCGCGCGCAGCGCGGCGTCTCGAAGGATGGGCAACATCACGACTGGTTCCCACCCTTCGAGACGCGGTCCTGCGGACCGCTCCTCAGGGTGAGGCCTATAGTCTAAAACTCGATCGCCCTGCGCGGCGTAGCGACAACAGGGTCGANCTCGGCCATCACCGTCTCGCCGCCGATCATGCGCTGTCCGGCCGCCACCAGCAATCGCGCGCCGGGCGGCAGATAGAGATCGGTGCGGCTGCCGAAGCGGATGTGGCCGAATCGCTCGCCCGCCGCCACCGCCTGGCCGGGCTTGATATAGCAGACGATGCGGCGCGCCACCCAGCCGGCGATCTGCACGCAGCCGATCACGCGGCCGTCGGTGCGCCGAAGCGCCACCGCCATGCGCTCGTTCTCCTCGCTCGCCTTGTCGGCCGCGGCGTTCAGGAACTTGCCCGGCCGGTAAGCCACGATCTCGACCGTGGCCGCGCAGGGCGAGCGGTTGATGTGCACGTCGAATACACTCAGGAAGATCGAGACGCGAATGAGCGGCTGGTCGCCCAGCCCGAGCTCCGCCGGCGGCACCGCGTCGACCACCATCTGCACCAGCCCGTCGGCCGGCGCGATCAGCACGCCGTCGTCCTGCGGCACGCCGCGCGGCGGATCGCGGAAGAAATAGATCGACCACAGCGTCAACACCATCAACGGCCAGAACAGCCACGCCANGCCGGTCAGCGCGGCGAGGAACGTCACCACGGCGAAGATGGCGATGAAACGCCAGCCGTCATCGAGGATCGGCACGAAGAAATTCGCCAGCATGAAAAGCTCTCTATCGCCCGCTGTCAGTTGACCTTGGGCAGGCTCAGGACCTGGCCCGGATAGATCAGGTCCGGATCGCGGATCTGCTCCTTGTTCGCGCCATAGATCACGGTGTGGTGCGTGCCGTGCCCGTAATGGGCTTGCGCAATGTTCCAGAGATTGTCGCCGCGCACGACCACCAGGCGTCGGCTGTCGCCCGCAGCCGGCGCCACGGGAACACGTTCGAACGGCAGCTCGAGGCGGGCCACCGGCTTGCCGTCCTTGGTCAGCCGGTC
>JGI12053J15887_10001252_pt1 | contig 11646 bp, 5 predicted proteins | sample MedBloCAOM1_O3_FD_15887 | JGI IMG/M metagenome (IMG submission 15887)
GATAGGCGAGTTCCTCACCGCCGGCGATACGAACGCCGACAATAAACCAGATATCGTAGCTGCTACCATCACTCAGCCCGGAGGGACGCAGATAGGCAATAGCCTCTTTGTACTTCTCGGAAAAGGTGATGGCACCTTTAACACACCTGTGGCTTACTTGTCCGATATACCATCCGATCCGCATCTTGCCGATGTCAATAGCGACGGAATCGCGGATATTATCGCTGGGGGAAGCACCGGGGCCTTGGTCTATCAAGGTATCGGCGACGGTACATTTATGACGTACCCTGCCGGGTCACTGCCGGGTGCGGAGCCGGTCATAGGTGGCTTTAACCTTACCTATGCCGTCAATGCCGGAGACTATAACAACGACGGCAATGCCGACCTGATTGGAACAGATAACGATACCCCACGGGCTGCAGTCTCGCTGAGCGTGGTTGTACAGCAATCCACGGCCTCTGCCCTTACCAGCGTCGGCGTCTTTCCGCTGGGTAGCGGCGTTCACAATGTCGATGCCAGTTACTCCGGCGACTCAGTCTATGTCGCGGGCGTCTCTAACACGGTGCATCTTACCGCGGCTCCAGTTGATACGACGCTTACTTTGACGGCTTCACCCAGCTCAGCTATTTTGACTGGACAATCCGTAACGTTGACTGCTGTGCTGTCTCCCTTCACAGTAGGCCCTCCGACGACAACCACAAATGGCGAATCGGTTAATTTCTACAGTGGCGCTACGTTACTCGGTTCGGGCACACTTTCGGGTGGCGTTGCAGTCCTGACGACAACCGCACTGGCAACGGGAACAGATTCGCTGACCGCCGTATTCCCGGGGGATTCCAACTATAACCCCAGCACGTCAAACGCTGTTACTGAGATTGTTGCCAATGTGTTATTGAGCTCTTCGGCGAATCCCTCGACCTATAAACAATCTGTCACCTTCACGGCGACTCTACCTTTCACCAAAAGCGGGGTCATCAACTTCTTTGATGGCGCAAGCTATATCGGAAGCAGCGCCATCTCCGGAACTACAGCAACATTCACAACGTCGAGTCTCCCTGTTGGATCGCACAATATGACTGCGCAATTGAACTCTGACAGTTCATCTGTGCTCGTTCAAGTAGTCAACAAAGCTGCCACAACGGTAAGCGTGAAAACCTCCGGTCCCAGCATCTATGGTGATTCGGTTACGATCACGGCGACTGTCCCGACGGGCGTAACCGGTACAATCACCTTCACCAGCGGTGGCCTCGCGCTCGGCTCAGGAACCATAACCTCTGGCACCGTCTCGATCACGACCACTGCATTGCCCCCAACGAGCGATCTCATCACAGCCACCTACAGCGGAGACGCAAATTACAACTCGGCAGTGGGAACTGTGACTCAGACCGTGGCCAAGGCGGCTGCCGCATCAACGCTGACCTCCTCGCCCAATCCGTCGCTACCGGGCAGCCCTGTCACCCTCACTGACACGCTGCCGAATAATGTAACCGGAACGGTAACATTCACCAACGGAACGACTACGCTGGGCACCTCTGCCGTGACCAACGGAGTCGCCACGTTGATAACCTCCACGCTTCCGCTCGGCAGCGATCTCATTACCGCGACCTACAACGGTGATGGAAATTTCAATTCGTCAGTCGCGACTGTGACGCAGACCGTGGCAAAAGCTGCCACAACAGTCACGGTAAACACATCCGGCCCTAGCGTCTTTGGCAATCCCGTCACAATTACCGCTTCCGTTCCTGCCGGACCTACCGGCACCATCACGATCACAAGCGGCGGAGTAACCTTGGGCAGTGGAACTATCACTTCGTCCAATGGCACTGTGACGGTCACCACGACGACGCTGCCGGTCGGTTCAGACACAATTACGGCGACTTATGGTGGAGATTCAACCAACAGCTCCGCGACCGGGACAACGACGCAGACTGTAACCAAGGCGTCGCCTGCAGAAACTCTCGTTTCTTCGCTCAACCCTTCCATCTTCAATCAATCTGTGACATTCACCGCCACGCTTCCGACGAATACGACCGGCACAGTGACCTTCAAGAATGGCGCGACCGTTCTTGGCACATCCACGCTGACGAACGGCGTAGCGACATTAGCCTCATCCACCTTGCCTGCGGGCAGCGATGCGATTACCGCGACTTATAACGGTGACGCGAACAACAACACGGCAACTGCGTCCCTGGTTCAGACAGTCAACAAGGAAACGCCGACGGTAACAGTCACCACGTCAGGCCCCAGCACCTCTGGCAACCCGGTCACGATTACAGTTACGCTGCCCGTCGGCACGACTGGCACGGTAACAGTAACGAGCGGCGGCCAGACCCTGGGATCGGGTACGGTCAATCCAACGACCGGTACAGTGACCGTCACAACGTCGACACTGCCTGTTGGAAGTGATCCGATCACTGCTTCTTATGGCGGAGATTCGAACAACAATCCTGCGACAGGATCAACTACCCAAACAGTAAACAAGGCAACTCCGGTGGTAACCCTGGTCTCTTCAACGAACCCGTCAACCCCGGGCCAATCTGTCACCTTCACGGCCACGCTCACGACCGGTGTTACCGGAACAGTGACATTCACAAGTGGCGCTACGACGTTAGGCACATCGACGCTGACAGGCGGAGCCGCAACAGTAACGACATCCTCACTGCCCATCGGCAGCGATCCCATCACGGCAACCTATAACGGCGACGGAAACAACAACTCCGCAACTGGAACACTCACCCAAGTCGTAGCCAAGACAACTCCGATCGTGACCCTGGTCTCTTCGGCGAATCCTTCCACCCCTGGCCAGTCAGTCACCTTCACGGCCACGCTCCCGACCGGTGTTACCGGAACAGTGACATTCACAAGTGGCGCGACCGCCTTAGGTACATCGGCGCTAACAGGCGGAGTCGCAGCAACGACGACATCCTCACTCCCCGCTGGCAGTGATCCCATCACAGCAACCTATAACGGCGACGGAAGCAATAACTCCGCAACTGCAACACTCACCCAAGTCGTAGCCAAGACAACGCCGATCGTAACCTTGGTCTCTTCGGCCAATCCCTCCACCCCAGGCCAGTCAGTCACCTTCACGGCCACGCTCCCGGCCGGTGTTACCGGAACAGTAACATTCACAAGTGGCGCTACGACCTTAGGTACATCGACGCTGACAGGCGGAGTCGCAGCAACAACAACATCCTCACTTCCCGCTGGCAGTGATCCGATCACAGCAACCTATAACGGCGATGGAAGCAACAACTCCGCAACTGCAACACTCACCCAGGTCATCAGCAAGAACCCGACGACTATCACAGTCACTACCTCTGGTCCCAGTACCTACGGTGACCCTGTCACAATCACGGCGACCCTGCCTCCTGGCACAACCGGAACTGTGACGATTACGAGTGGCGGAAATCCAGTGGGCACCGGCACGATCAATCCGGCGACCGGAACAGTCACTATCACAACTTCAACACTGCCGGCGGGCACTGATCCGATCACCGCTACCTATGGTGGTGACACGAATAACGGGCCCGGGACGGGGACCACCACGCAGACAGTCAGCAAGGAAACTCCTGCCATCAGTCTGACATCGTCGCTGAATCCATCCGCCGTCAACCAGTCCGTAACCTTCACAGCCTCGATCACCACTGGCGTGATCGGTACTGTGACTTTCTCAGACGGTTCGACGATCCTCGGCACTGGAACGATAAGCAGCGGGACAGCGACCTTCACCACCTCGACGCTTAATGCGGGAGTCCACACCATCACCGCAGGTTACGCCGGAGATGCGAATCACAACTCAGCTGCTTCAGGGCCTGTCTCGCAGACCGTCAACAAGGACACCCCGGTATTGCCTACACCAGTTGTATCGACGAACAATCCGACTGCCGGCACTCCCGTGACGATCACTGAGACTGTACCTCCAGGCGTGTCCGGGCCGGTTACCTTCTCTAATGGCTCAACGCCAATAGGAACCGCGCCGATCATAGGCGGAGTCGCCACCATCACAATCAGCAACCTGCCCCTCGGCACGGATCCGATCACCGCCAGTACTCCAGGAGACGCTAACAACAACCCTGCCACTTCACCCTCGGTCGTCGTAACGGTGGTCAAGGCAGCACCGACGGTGGTCGTCACATCTTCCCTCGACCCCTCGATCGTCAACCAGTCTGTGACCTTTACGGCGACTACTCCGGCCGGTGCGACGGGCACGGTAACGTTCTTAGATGGGCCGACTGTCATCGGCACAGGCACCTTGAACGGCGGTCTGGCGACTCTGACAACCAGCACATTGATTGTTGGGTCCCACACGATCACCGTAAGCTACGGCGGAGATACCAACAACAACCCGTCCACCTCGGCGCCTCTCAACCAAGTGGTCAACAAAGCGACCCCAGTCATACCGCCCCCGGTTGTCTCTTCTTCTAACCCACCCCCAAACACGCCGGTAACGATCACTGAGACGGTACCTCCGGGTGTAACGGGAACAGTCACATTCTCTAACGGTACGACACCACTCGGCACAGCTCCCATTGTGAACGGAGTTGCGACAATCACCGTCCCCTCCTTGCCAGTTGGAACCGATCCCATTACCGCAACCACGTCGGGTGACGCGAACAACAACCCAGCAACCTCGGCAGCGACAATCGTAACTGTCGCGCCAACGACGCCCGTCCTGGTGGCCCCGATTGTGTCCTCGAACAACCCGCCCGCAAACACGCCGGTAACGATCACCGAGCCCATTCCTTCTGGAGTATCTGGCCCGGTCTCATTCTTTGACGGCGGGACTCTCCTGGGAACTGCGGCCATCGTCAACGGCCAGGCTACCTTGACCGTGCCTTCCCTGCCGATTGGCACNAATCAGATCACAGTGACGGCCGTAGACACATTCACGAATGGCACGATAACATCGCCGCCGACTCCGGTTACTGTGGCGAAGACAGCTATCACAGTAACGTTGGCTTCTTCCGTGAATCCATCTTCACCTAGCCAACCTGTGACCTTCTCGGCTACAGTACATGCGGGCGCAACCGGTTTGGTGACGTTCCTTGACGGCACAACCGTCCTCGGAACTGGGAGCATCAACGCTGGCGGGGTGGCAACCTTCACAACCTCATCGCTGACTATTGGATCTCATCCGATAACTGCATCGTACGGGGGCGATTCCTCCTACAGCGCGGCGACTTCGGCAGTCTTGACGGAAGTTGTTGGCAAAATTCCAACCGTAACTACGATCACGGCAAGCGCAGCCGCCCAACTTCTCCACACCGGCGTCACCTTTACTGCGAACGTAACGGCCCCAAGCCCGAACGCCACAGGTACGGTGACCTTTATGGAGGGTACAACCATATTGGGTACCGCTACGCTGAGCGCAAACGGAGGAGTTGTTGTCACACTCACCACAAACGCAAACGCTGCCTTTGCAACTACCGGCCTTGTGACTGGCTCGCATCAAATTGTGGCAGTCTATTCAGGCGACAGCAATTTTGCTCCAAGCACATCAGCCCCTGTCCCCAACATAGTNGAGGACTTCACCAATACAAACAGCGGCCCCGCGAGTCAGAACATATTCCCGGGAGCGACCACGACGTACAACTTCACCCTGGCNCCTGTCGGTGCCACGACNTTNCTCAACGATCTAACNGTGGCGGTCGATGGTCTACCCCCAGGAACGACCTATACTTTCACGCCATCCACNATCAAAGCAGGTAGCGGGTCCACGCAAATTGTTCTCAACGTCCAGACCAGCAGTTCACTCAGTGCACGGAACAGCGTTCCGCAAAACGGCCCCTCCCCACGCAATAGGCTGCCAATCGCCGTTGGGATGCTCGGTCTTGTGGGCCTCGGTGCCGCGCGCAAGCTAAGGCATAAGTTGCCTCGGACAGTGATGCTGCTCGTCTTGATGCTTGGTTCGCTTTTGCCGATTGCCGCTCTTAGTGGCTGCGCCGGCGGATATTTCACTCTCAACCCAACGACATATTCCCTAACGGTCACCGGCACGGAAGGCCCCGTTCAGCACGCAGCAACCGCAACCTTGATCGTGCAGTAGGAGAAGAGACGAAATGATGCATCTTCGCAGCGCCGCGCTCCTGGTACTTATGCTCGCTCTCCCCTGGGCTCTCCATGCCCAAGCGATATCGATGGGCGGTGCCAATGGCGACGTGCCCAGGCTCGAATTCGGCGCCAATTACAACTACTTCCACGCGAATGCGCCTCCAGGCCAGTGCGGTTGTTTCTCGCTCAATGGAGGCAGTGGGACCGTGGTCTACAACATCACGCCCAAGTGGGCGGCCGTCGCCGATCTTATGGTCGGACATGCAAATAACGTGGACAACAGCCTCCAGAACATCACCATCTTCAATTACCTCTTTGGCCCCCGGTACACTCGCCGTATGTCGAGCCGCTATGTTCCCTATGGGCAGGTGTTGTTCGGTGGAGCGAGGGAGGATGTCAATTTCCAGTTCACGATCAATCGCAATGCGTTTGGACTGCTCGCTGGCGGCGGTGTCACTACAAGGATGAAGGGCAAATTTGGTTTGACCCTCGGTGAGGTCGACTGGATTTATACCCGTATCCCCAACGCCAAAAACAATCGTCAGAACGACCTTCGTATCGTTACAGGCGTCACCTACCACTTCGGGCCAAGTTAGCTTGAACCATCGTAGTGCCGGTCGCTTCGTTGGTTTCTCTCTTCAGCGCCCGGACTATTCTAACCGCTGTACAAATCACAAACCGGCCACTACTGTTTCAAAAGCTTGGTGAGATATTCGAGCGCGCGCGGGTCATTGGATTGTCCAAGCCAGAAGATAGCCTGTCTGCGAACGATGGGATCCTTGCTCGAATCCGCGACGGCAATCAATTGGGCAGCAGCCTCATCGCTGGGCAAGCGGGAGAGCGCAAAGACGGCCGATTTTCGTATCTGCTCGTTGGGATCATTGGTAGCGATAGCGCGCAGGTCCTCGGCCACTCTCTTACCACCCTTGTTCGCCATCCAGAACTGTGCCTGCTTGCGGACCTGAGGTGAAGCGTCCTCATGCGCCATGCGGATGAGCTCGTTGAGGGCCGCAGGGTTTTTTGAGAGAGTAAGGTCGAAGGCAAGCTTTTCGCGAAACTTCGGATCGCTATCCTCGCGAGCAAAACGCTGGATTGCAGCCAGCCCGTCCTGGCCGCGTTGATTCGCAGCCAAAACGCTGCCTTCTCGCGTAGGCCGAGATCATTGCCCGGACTGGCGAGGCCGACAAGCGCGGTCGTCGCGGCATTCGTCTGGTGCACAGAGATTGCAAATACTGCACTGTCGCGAAGATGCCGGGCGTCGCTCTGTCGAGCGAGATCGGTCAAAACACGGACACTGTCGTCCGGTTCGACGCCGTTCAACCAAACGAATCGCAGTCCGCCCGCGTCGAGCTCGCGTTCCGGGCTTTCGACGTGCAATTTCATCACGCCGCCATCCGCGACACGCAGCAGGATCACCGCATGATCGGACGATTGGTTAGTTCCTTCGGATTCATTGACGACCGTGTCGTTCTTGCCTTCGAGATAGTCAATATGGCTCGAATTCCATCCCGAGGAAAACTTATTGATTACTGGGATAGAGTATCCCACCCACACCGCATCTTTCTGCTTTTTCAAACCATCAATAACTGTCCCAAGCCCGTGATTCGCAGCTTCGGTTGTCACCTGGCCATGAACAACGGTGGGCTGTTGCGCGAACAGGGCAGTTGCCGATGACAGAATTGTTGTTGCAACAAAAGCACGCATGAAGGTTCGCATCAATCTTCTCCAGGACATCGTAATTAGGGTGTGATTTTGAGATGGTCGGCGGGGTTTACTTCAATAGCTCCATCATGTAGTCAGTTGCTGCCTTGTCGTTCATCAAGGCCAGCTCAGAGACAATGCGTCTTTTTAACTCAAGATCCTTTTCGTTTCGCGCCATTTCGACCATGCGCGGTGCGTCCTTGGTAATGAACATGGCAGAGATAATCGAGTTCTTGATCTTGGGATCGGTCGTCGTACGGTAGACCTCTGCCAGAGTATCGTTGGCGCGCTTGCCTTGAAAGACAGCCATCGCCTGGATAGCCTGCGCTTGCAGTTGAGGGTCCAGCTTTCCAAGAGCAGCGTCGCGCAGGATGTTCTCCGCCTCAGGCGATTTGCTCTGTGCCAGCACGAACAGAGCATGTTTCTTCACGCTGAGTGGCTGGTTACCGCTCAGAATGCCGCGCAACAAGGGAAGAGCGGTGGCAGGGTCCCGATTCAGGAGCGAATTCAGCGCAAGCATCTTCAGGTCTTCATCCGAACCCCGCGTAACTCCGGTGTCTCTTTCACCTATGTCGGGTCTAACGGGGGCGATCCTCACGTAAGGATGCACGCGATCCACTCTGAGTCTCGTCTGGTCTGCTGCCATGATCTTCGGATCGGTCTGTACATCTACCGAAATAGTATTGCAATCCTTGTTCCACGAACTGTCCGCAAACTGTGAGTGGAGCTGATCGCAAGTGGCAATCGCGAGTTGTGTTTTACCGAGTTTATTGAGTGAGTAAGCTTTCCAATATAGAGCTGCGTCAACGCGCTTTCCTTTTTCGCCGATCACCTTATCAAAAGCAGAGACAGCGTCCTGCCAACGATGCTCATCCATGGCGTGCGTGCCGATCGCATACGCGTCATCATCCGCTATCACGATGAATGGGCCCGGAGAAGCAACTTCAGTCATCAGCGCATGAATAGTTTGCGTTGAGGTAAGAAGAACCAGGACAGTGGAGCAGATCGTACTACGAATAAGATTCGTCATTGTGAAACTCCTTGGGAATGATCGTCGTTTTGCCGCAGAATCCTGATATCGAGCAATAGACCGCTCGTGTTCATCTCCAACCGGAGACGCCAGGCGCTGTGTTGTGTCGGTGGTTCGTTGTCAAGCGTAGTTAGGACCCGCCCAAAATTCTCCAGTACCGCAGCCTGGGCCAGATCGCCACTCTCCCTCGCGCTGCGAACGTAAACGGCGTTCTGCAGCAAGAGGCTATGTGCCTGCTCGCGGGTGGTGTCGTCCAACGCGCCGGATGAATGATTTACTTCGGTCAGCAGGCGTTCTGCCGCATCGAGATGGTTCGCAATGGCTGGGTCTCTCGGCTCTGTTGTCAGTGGCCCGTGACCATTGACCGCGATGTTGCGTTTCGTTTCGCCGGTGCGGTGGATCTGCACACCAAATACCGTTAGTAAAATCAGCGCCGCCATGGCCAATCCAACCGAAGGCCAGGCCCAACTCCGTCGCAAGAAGTCGAAGCTGCGGGAGCGTTGCGGTGTCAGCACACCGAGGTTGCCGCGAAGGCGTTGCCAGTTATGCTCCAGGTCAGGCTGTGGAACAGGATCGGCGGAGAACACACGCAGCGTCTCCGCAATCGACTCCGAAAGATCGGCGCACTCAGAACAGCTCTCCAGATGCTTGGAGATTGCGCTTTCGTTCTGGCTCTCATGTAGCTGATAAGCGATCAGCTCTTCTTCCGAAAAATGTTTCATCGGAGACCTCCTGCAATTGGGGTGAGCGATCGGCGAAGCTTACTGACAGCGCGAAAAACCGCCTGCTTGGCAGAGTTGCTCGTAATGTTCAGCGCTGCTGCGATCTCCGCCATTGGAACGTCCTCCATATGCCTCAACGTGAACGCCGTCCGTTCCATCGGCGTCAGTTCCGCCATTGCTGCCTGACGCAAACTAACGGCCTCTCGGTTTAGGAGACTTGCTTCTGGCCCGGCCTGCCTGTCTGCGACAAGGACCGTGTGCTCGGCGATTGAGGGCTCATCCGCGATTCTCGGCGCATGATAGGAGAGATCGCGCTTGCGCCGTTCCACGAGATTGATAGCTGTGTTCATAGTGATTCGCATAATCCAGGTAGAAAAGGCCGAGTCCCGTCGAAAGCTCGGCAGCTTGTTGTAAGCACGAAGAAACGCCTCCTGTGCCGCCTCTTCCGCATCGGCTTCATTGCCGGTAATACGAAAGGCGACACGTGTAACAGAGCAGAAATGGCGGTCCATCAACACGCGATAGGCATCCCTGTCGCCAGCGAGTACGTCTCGGATCGCCTCTGTCTCCGCCTTGTCCATTCGCCGATTAGACAATGGGTTTGACCTCCGGTTAGGTTCATACAGAAAGTTTTTGCCTTCTGCCCAGACCGCGATTCCAAATGGGATGCTCGCACTAGTCGCAATGTTCGCTTCTTGGGCTAAGTCTCGTTCCGCATCTTCAAGTAGCGAAGCCCATAGACCGTGGCTCCCGCGATCAGAATGAGTCCTGCGGTCCGCATCTCCCGTAAGAAATTCGGCCGCGAAACCAGGATGAAAAGGAAGCCGCCCAGCGCCAGAAATACCGGAAGCGGGTAAAGCGGCATACGAAATCCGCGCATCTTCCTTTCCTGGCGATGCTTCGGCAGAAGCGTAGCCGTCCCTTGCAGCAAAAACTGAAACAGGATCCGAACCACCACTAACGTAGTGATGACTTCCTGCAGCCGAAAGATACAGCACAACAACGTGATGCCGCCCAGCGTCAAAAGCGAGTGCATTGGAATCCGATGTTTCGGATGGAGCGCTCCGAACCACGCTGGAAAATTGCCATCCCGCGCCGCGGCGAAGGGAATCCGCGAATATCCAAGCAGCAGCGCAAACACCGAGGCCAGCGCGGCCAACGCGATCAGCATCACGATTGCCCCGGCGGCTGCATGTCCGTACAGCCGTTCCATGAACACCGCCATGGTGAAAATTCGTGCGTGACTGTCGGTATTCTGGACCATCTCCCGCCACGGCAGTACACCCAAGACACTGACGTTCATTAGCAGGTAAAGAGTGCCGACCACTCCGATCGCTCCCAGGACCGCGCGCGGAATTGTCCTTTGTGGATCGCGAACCTCCGCTCCTAGAAAGCACACGTTGTAATAACCCCAGTAGTCATATGCCGAGATCAACATCCCAGCCCCAAGCCCGGCGAAGAACGCTCTATCGAGACGAAACGCGCCCGGAGGAAAGTCAAACGCGCGATGAGCATCGAAGTGCGTAAATCCCGCAATGATAATGAGTACCAACGTCATTCCTACGGCCAGTCCGAGCCAGCGCACGATGCGATCGATGGCAAAGATGCTGCGATAGAGAACTACTATCGCAATCCCACAGGCAGCCATTGCAATCAGTGTCTGTCCGCTCAACACCACAGGGACACCAAGCAGCGACGCGGCCGCGAAAGGGCGGTTCGCATGCGGCAAAAAGAAGGACACGTACTGCGAAAATCCGATACAACCCGAGGCAATCGAAAGTGGCGCACTGATCAGCAGCTGCCACGCATAGAGAAAAGAGAACGCTCGCCCTAGCGTCCTTTCGCCATACAGATGTTTCAGATACGCGTATGAGCCCCCCGCTTCGGGGTAAGCCGTACCCAGTTCACTCCAGATCAATCCGTCGCATAATGACAGCAGCGCCCCCATTAGCCATCCCAATATTGCCTGTGGTCCACCCATCACTCCGACGATCAGGGGCAGCGTGACGAACGGGCCTACACCGACCATATCGATAACATTCAGGCCCAGCGCAGAGCCCGTCGACAATCCACGCCGCAGTTCATTCGCCTGTCGCTGTGCCGCCGGTGGCGATAGGCTGTCGTTGTTGGGAGGTGCCG
>JGI12053J15887_10001253_pt1 | contig 11644 bp, 10 predicted proteins | sample MedBloCAOM1_O3_FD_15887 | JGI IMG/M metagenome (IMG submission 15887)
TCAATCGCAACTTGTCTGCCTAATTCGGATCATCCACTAAGGCAGTTTCACCGCCAACACTACCAAAAGCGAAAAATGACTCTCCTGAAGTCACTCGCTAATCCCGCCACACTTGTCACTCCCACTGTTCAATGCCCGATACTAATCTATCTCATGACCACCAACCAGTTCATTCGTCGCATCATCGAACGAACGAAAACCATCAATCAATACACAAACAATATATGACCACAATAACCACGCCCTTCTCAGGCGGATGCGCTTGCGGCGCGATTCGCTACGAATCCACCGCAGAACCGGTTGCGATGGTTCACTGTCACTGTCGAGATTGCCAGCAATCCAGCGGAGGTCCATTTTCGTCTTTCGTCATCGTGCCGACGGAAGCTTTCAAGCTCTTGCAAGGCTCACTACATTTCCATGCCTCGCCCAGTGAGATGGGTGGTAAGACCCATCGGGGCTTTTGCCCTGAATGCGGCTCGCCGATTCAGGCCAAGCCCGACTCGACCCCTCAGATTGTCGCAATCAGAACTGCGAGCTTGGATGATCCGAGTTGGTCCAACCCGCAAGTAGATGTGTGGACATCAGACGCGCAACCGTGGGACCAAATGAATCCCGCGTTGCCAAAATTTGAAAAGTATCCTCTGTTTTGAGATTCAGCGGACCCGGCCGTACCTTAACAAGGTAACAAATCCGTTCCCTGACAGCTACCAGCGAAGGTGGAGGCTGGATATATACCTTTTTCAAGTTTGCCGACCGATGCATCTGTTTTGGGGATTCCACGCGGGCTAACCCAGTGGTTGGGTTAAAAGCAACCGGAGGTAGCGAGACATTTCGATCTTAAAGTCAAAATTCAAATGCGCAAATTGGGGCTCTCCTAACAGTTTTTTTGAGGCTGGAGAGGGATTGCAAAATGGCCAAAGTCCAGGTACATGGACGAAAATATGAAAGGTCAGGGGTAGCCACTGCTCTGCCGTCGTATTCGGAAGGGCCGCAGACAAAGCTGAAGCCAAGCGTTTTCTGCGTTCTAGAAAAGCGGAACGGAAATCCAAGAGGAGCGCCGGGCTCAATTGCTTTTCCAGCAGCCAATTGACCACGGTCGAGAGCTGTCCATATTCACTTACGCCTACGTAAGCCTCGACGATGACTTCGGCGACTTTTGCGGCGGTTCCCTTGCCGTGAAGCTTTTCCAAAGCCGGATAAACCTCTCCTTCCCATTGGGCGCCCAACCTCTGCAGCACCCGCAGGTAGATATGTTCACGGTTCTCGAAATAGCGATAGAGGTTTGAGGTAGCAGTGCCGACTTTGGATGCGATGTCCGCAAGCGTTACATTTTCGAGGCCTCTCTCCTTAAAGAGGACAAGGGCGGCGGATAGAATTGCCTCTTTGCGCTGCTTGATTTGATCGGGCTGACGTGCCCGTTGAAAGCCGGGGATTTTCTTTTTTGGCATTGGGCTGGTTTTTTGGAACGGGATTTGACAAGAGAATCAATTTCTCTTATTTAGAGAATATAATTCTTTTATATCCGAGAGCGGACAGAATAACAACCCGGAATAGCCACTCACCAAAATCCCATGAAAACTTCATCTCAAACCAATCCTGTCGTCCTTATCACCGGCGCCCTAGCTGGAATCGGACGAGCCACCGCCATTGCTTTCGCGCATGACGGGGCTCGCATCGTGGTTTCCGGTCGCCGAGAAGAGGAGGGTCGCAATCTGGAAGCCGAACTCCGCAACCTCGGTGCCGAAGCTGAGTTCATTCGTTCCGATGTGCGCCACGAGGACGATGTGCGCAGCCTCGTTGATCAGACCGTGAAGCGCTTTGGCCGCCTCGATGCTGCCGTTAACAACGCCGGAACCGAGGGCAAACCCGGCCCAGTTACGGAACAATCCGCCGAAAGTTATGCCGCCACCTTCGACACCAATGTTCTTGGCACGCTCCTCAGCATGAAGCATGAGCTGCGGGTCATGTTGCCGCAAAAGAGCGGCAGCATCATCAATGTGTCCTCTACCTATGGGCGGGCCGGAGCGCCGGGCGCATCGGTCTACGTAGCCAGTAAGCACGCGGTCGAAGGACTGACCAAGGCGGCGGCGCTCGAGGTGGCGGAATCCGGAGTACGCGTCAACGTGGTTGCTCCCGGACCGATTGAGACCGGGATGATCAACCGATTCACCGGCACGGCCGAAGTGAAAAAGGACTTGATCTCCCGGGTGCCATTGAAGCGGATCGGACGGCCCGAAGAGATCGCCCAGACCATCGTGTTTCTCGCCTCCGACAAGGCGCCTTTCATTACGGGCGCTTCCATCGCCGTCGATGGAGGCAAGCTAGCCCGTTAATTGTCATTCCTAAGTACGAATAACTTCAAACACAGAAATAAAACGATGAGTACCGCAATTCCGATCATCGACTTAACCCAACGCCCACCCCGCAGCATGCGGCAACGTCTCGGAGGCCTCGTCCTTTTGCCGCGCATTCTCGACAAGGGCCGCGCCACGCTCATCAAGAAGAACGGTGAGTACAACTTCAACTCACCGACCGACCAACACCTTGTCAAATTCCTGGGGCTCGATCTCGAACTGCTCTTGAAGGAGCTGGCCCAGGGAAAGGGCGATGGAGAAATTCTCGAATGGGTACAGGGCAACGCCAAGACCCCGCGAGCGCCATGGGAAATCAAAGCCTGGTCCGCCTATATGGAAACGAGGGGGCCCGATAGCGATGCTGAAACCCTCGCCGGCTTTGCCGAGTATGTCGGTCAACACACTAAAACTCGGGAAGACATCAAGTCGTGGTTCGACGCTCTCGATCTTGATGATTTCGTATCTTTTGGCGGAAAAGCCTAAATCCTTTACGCGTAGATAACCTCAACTAACTAGTAACTCACCACCTGCCTCACGGTAACAAACCCCTACGAAAACAAAGTCGCTTTAGTAACCGGCGGAACGTCCGGCATTGGCAAGGCCACGGCAAAATTATGAAGACGACGCAGGAACGTGTTCGTCGAAATCATTCCCGTCTTGAGCACTTTCCAGAATTGTTCTGCCCGCGTTTCGGTCGCGCGATCTCGATTCATTCATTCTAAGCTTCAGCCTCTGTTGCACTATGTCGCGGCCGGGAGGCGCACCAAACATGCGCCGATACTCGCGATTGAATTGAGAGGGACTTTCGTAGCCCACATCGAAGCCGACACTGGCCGCATCCGTCGCGCTCGCTAAGAGCCTCCGCCGCGCTTCCTGCAACCGGATTTGCTTTTGAAACTGGAGAGGACTCATCGTTGTCACTTCCCGAAAATGGCGATGAAAGGAAGGGGCGCTCATGCCCGCGACTCGAGCCAGCTCTTCGACCCGAATGGATTGATCAAACCGCTGGCGAATCAGATTGATCGCTCGACTGATATGCGACAACTGGCTGCAGGGGGTCGCTAGTTGACGCACCATTTCGCCGCGTGATCCGAGCAACAGACGAAACAGAATTTCACGCTCGATCAACGGTGCCAGCGCAGGGATGTGGGTCGGTTCGTCCAGAAGCCGGAGCAGCCGCAAAATAGGATCGAGCAATCCATCTTCTTCGAGTGGGGTGACGGCCAATGCCATCGAGGCAGCGTTAGCGCGCGGACTGGCAGGCAGATTCAGAAGGAGTTCTGCCAATATAGCTCGATCGAGCGCCAGCATCAGGCCAAAGTAAGGAGCCTCGATCACCTGGCCGCTTACCGGCAGATCTGTGGATGCGACGAGGTAAGTTTCCGGGTTAAAATTAAATACCTCATTGCCGAGGAAAACCCGCTTGCGCCCTTTAGCCAGAATGCAAAGCAGGGGATAATAGATAGCTGCCGTTAGTTCAGTGGCGACATCAGATCGGGAGAGCGTCAGTCGCGGAATGGGAGTCGCGGTAATGTTGTCTCGACAGTGGCGGGCAATAAGGGCGCTCAGTTCTTTCATTGTGCTGGTATGACCTCCCTCTTCTTTAGGCCGACGTCAATCTGGTTAATCTAGATAGACGCGGTCGTTGATCGTTTTAGGCAAGAAGATGAGAGTAATGGTCTACCGGCTTCAAACACGCGAGCGTACGGTTAGGTATGAACTATCAACTCCTTGGCCGCAGCGGCCTGCGCGTTTCCGATCTTTGTCTAGGCACCATGACTTTCGGGGAAGACTGGGGCTGGGGCGCAGCAAAGGACGAGGCCCGCAAGATCTATGACGCCTACCGCGAAGCGGGCGGCAACTTCATCGACACCGCCAACGTCTACACGAATGGTTCCAGTGAAAAGCTCGTTGGTGAGTTCGTGGCCGGCCACCGGGAGGAAGTGGTCCTGGCCACCAAGTACACCAATGCCGTCGTCGGCTTCAGCGGCAAACCCGGCACGGACGCCAACGCGGGTGGCAACCAGCGAAAAAATATGGTGCAAGCGGTCGAAGCCAGCTTGAAGCGGCTGGGCACCGATTACATCGATCTTTATTGGCTGCACATTTGGGATCAGATGACGCCGGTGGAAGAAGTCATGCGCGCTTTCGATGATCTGGTGAGGGCTGGCAAGATTCTTTACGTTGGGGTCTCGGACGCTCCCGCCTGGGTGGTGGCCGAATCGAACATGCTGGCGGAACTTCGCGGCTGGACGCGCTACGTTGGCCTGCAGATTGAGTACAGTCTGCTGGAACGCACAGTCGAACGTGAACTAGTCCCGATGGCGCAGGACCAGCAGATGACCGTGCTTGCGTGGTCACCGCTGCGCAACGGCTTGCTCACCGGCAAATATCTGCCTGAAAACGTGAAACAATCCGAGGCGGAAGGCGCACGAATGCACAGCCACCAGATGAGGGGATTCGGCTCAGTGGAGGAAAGCGCCCATACGACGGTTCGCGAGATTGTCGCGGTCGGCAAGGAACTTGGCGTCTCGGCGGCGCAGGTTGCCCTCGCGTGGTTGCTCTGCCGTCCGGTCTCGGTGATTCCAATCATCGGTGCACGCAAACTTGCTCAGATCGAGGACAACATCCGAAGCCTCGACGTGAAGATCTCCCTGGAACAACTCCAGCGCCTGGACAAAATAAGCGCAGTTCCCCTTGGCTTCCCGCACGACATTCTGGCGATGGATTCGGTGCGCGCGATTGTTTATGGTGGGATGCGCGACCGGATCCGGGCCTAGCGCACCGCGCAGAATCCTCCGATGTAATAAATCCAATCGAGAATCAGTGAACAGCGCGCTGGTTTCGCTGACGAAGATTCTTCCCGGCGCCGAAACGTACGTCATGCCGCGACGCCGACATCCAAGAAGATTTCAGCCTTCTCAACCGTCCTGAGCATTTCGGCGGATGACCTGAGGAGGCTGTCCAAACCTGCGAAGAAACGCTTGGCGCATCCGCCTTGGGTCAAAAAAACCGGTCTCACGCGCGACGAGTTCGATGGAGTGGCGACTACGTTCCATCATCATTCTAGCGGCTTCGAGCCGAAGATTTTCTACCGCTTTAGCAGGCGATTGGCCTGTTTCGGCCCGGAACGTGCGGCTGAATTGCCGAGGACTGAGATGCGCCGCTTCCGCTAATTGCTCAACAGACAATGCTGTATGCAGATTATTCTTGGCATAAACCAACGCGTTTTGAATGCGATCCGATTTCGGAGCCAATTCCAACAACGCTGAATGCTGCGACTGGCCCCCAGCACGGCGGTGATAAATCACGAGTTTTTGGGCCACCGATCTGGCGACATCACCGCCCAGATCCTCCTCCACCATTGCCAAAGCTAAGTCGATGCCTGCGGTCATGCCGGCCGATGTCCACACCGAGCCATCAATCGTAAAAATTCGATCTTCATCCATTTGCACCTTGGGATATTTGTTTTGTAACTCCCGCGCATGCACCCAATGTGTCGTTGCCCGACGGCCATCAAGGAGGCCAGCCTCCGCTAAAATAAACGCGCCCACGCAGACCGAAGCGACTCGGCGAGTAGTCTTCTGTCTGCGACGCAGAAAGGTCAGCAAACCAGGAGAGGAGGGGAGGGCAGTATTCGGGTGGCCTGCGACGATAAGTGTGTCGAAGGGCCTGTTGTCGAAGACTTCAGTTTCGATGGTCATACCGGTTGACGACCGGATTGGGCCACCATTTTCAGAGATCACGCACATTTCGTAGAGCGGCTTGTCGGCCGTGTGGTTTGCGTACTCGAAAACTGAGAGCGCGGCCAAGTTCATGGACTGAAACCCGTCAAAAATAATAGAGCCTATGCGTTTCACAGCAAATAGGACGATGTCCTAAAAACGTATGATATACGTCATTTAAGACAAGGCAAGCGGATGTATTTTTTTGTCGGTAAACCAAACAAGGAAAAATAGAAACTAAGAAATTTATGCCCAATCAAATCAAAGGGACAGCACTTATCACGGGAGCCTCTTCCGGCATTGGCGCCGTTTACGCCGATCGTCTGGCACGTCGCGGCTACGACCTCATCTTAGTCGCACGCAATCAGGACCGCCTGAACGCCCTCGCAAAGCGATTGACCGCGGAAACGGGTCGCTCAATTACAGTCTTGCAAGCCGATCTCAACGACAAGAAAGATCTCTCGCGGGTTGAAGCTAAACTGCGCGAAGATTCGGTGATTAACGTGCTCGTCAACAACGCTGGAATCGGGGCGATGGCTCCGTTGCTGGACACGGATGTGAATAAACTGGACGAGATGCTTTCGCTCAACATCGGAGCGCTTACCCGGCTGACTTATGCCGCAGTTCCCGGATTTGTAAAACGGGGAAACGGCACCGTCATCAACATTGCCTCGATTGTCGGTATCGCTCCCGAATTGCTCAATGGCGTTTATGGTGCAAGCAAAGCCTACGTTATCGCTTTCAGCCATTCACTCGAACACGAATTGGCGAATAAGGGTGTCCGCGTCCAAGCGGTCCTTCCTGGTGCTACGGCCACGGAATTCTGGGACCTCGGTGGACTTCCCGTCAGCAACTTGCCAAAGAACACAGTAATGACGGCTGACGACCTTGTCGATGCGGCGCTTGCGGGATTAGATCAGGGTGAAAAGGTCACGATTCCTTCACTCCCGGATAAAGCCGAATGGGATACGTTTGAATCCGCCCGTCGTGAGATGGCGAACAGGCTTTCGTCGGCGACCCCAGCCGCGCGCTACGGATTATCAACTCGATAGGCCAACTTTGATCATTTTCTCGTGTATTCTGATTCCTGAATTCTAGATTCTTTCCTTGTGATGAAACTCTTCCATGTAGCCGATATTCATCTGGGTTGCCGTCGATTGAACGGGCGCCTTCCAGATACTGATTTTGCCGATGCGTTCCGTTTTATCGCTCATCAGGCGATTGAAGAGCGAGCCGAAGTGTTTCTGATTGCGGGCGATTTATTCGACCGGGCGCAGGTCGAACCCGCACATCTTAGGCAGGCGCAACAAGTTTTGATCGAATTGAAAGCGGCTGGAATCAAGACGATCGGTATTGAAGGCAATCATGATAAAGCATTTCTGCATGCAGATGAACCGACCTGGGTTCAATTTCTGGCCGATGACGATCTTTTAATCCTTCTAAGGCCGAAATTCGACGGCGACGGGGCCGTGCTGAATCTCTGGGATCCGCAGCGAAAACAGGGTGCATGGATCGACCTGGGTGGAATCCGTTTTGTTGGAGCTGGTTATCTGGGCGCGGCGACACCGCACAAGACGCGTCAAATAATCGAACGACTCGAACCTGGCCGTAGGCATGTTGTTTTGTTGCATGCAGGTCCCGACTACTTCGTCGGTGAAGGAGGCGGCTTTTCGTCTACGGATATCGCGTCCATTCGGGAAAAAGTTTGTTACCTGGCGTTAGGGCACATTCATCGACCGATGAAATATGGTGAGTGGGCGTGCAACCCCGGCTCACCTGAGAATTGCGATCTGCGCGAAGCGGCGAATGATTTCGATCGAAACGGTGTCATCAACCCCCGTGGATACGCTGTCGTGGAGGTCGAGCCGAACCAAACGGATAAGCCTGCAACGTTTGTCATACAGAGCAATCCGCGGCGTCCTGTTCATCGGTTAACACTCGATTGTTCGCCTTTTGGGAATAAACTCAGGGAAGGCGGCGCTGCGTTCGTCAAAGCAGCGGTGAAATTGGTTCGGGGTATTGATCCCAAGCCCGGCTCAATNATCGATTTGCAGTTGACCGGCAAGCTCAACTTGAACCGTGTGGAATTGGATCAGGCGACCGTTTCTCGTGAGATTCGGGAACAGACCGGCGTGAACTTCGTGGCAATCGATATGAGCGGCATCAACGTAGGCAATCACCCGGGCGCATCACCGGATGAGAAGTTTGAACTGACGCGGGAAGATCTCGAAAAGGAAGCGATCAAACGGTTGCTAAACGAAGAAAATCTTTTTGGATTGGAAAATGCCGAAGCGGAATTCGCCACTCTGCTCTACGAGATCAAGGAAGCAGTGCGCACCAACCGTCAAATCGTTGAGTTGGTCGAGCAAATCGGTTCCAACACACTCGTTGATCGGATCGTTGCGAACGCAAGGGCGGATTACCCCAGGTCGCAATCTGAAGGCTTCTGATTAAGCCCCTATCGGATAATTCAATGGCTGATCGTATACGAAATCTGCTATCGTATTATTTATAATTGAGCGATGCGCATCGGCGCCCTACGTCCTGAATGATTATCGAGTCGATCCGTCTCAAGAATATCAAGTCATACGGCGAAGGTCCTCACGGAAACGGGATCACTATCAAATTTGCGCCTGGAACGAATCGGATCGCCGGCCTGAACGGACATGGCAAAACGACCTTAATCGAGGCGATTGGGTACGTTCTCTTCAGCAGCGAGCCGGCGTTTGAAGAAACGTTTAAGATCGACACCTATTTTTTGAGATCCGGCAAAAAAATCGGCGAAATCGACGTTCAATTCCAGCATGAACGCGAGAGTTATCGTGTCGAACGGGGAATCGGCTCCCAAAGCTTGAGACGGTACAAGGTGGTGCAGGTAAATGATGGCAGTATTTGTGCCGAGGGCGACGAGGAAGTGAGGCGATTCCTTTGTCGCCTGTTCGATTTCGAAAGGCACCAACAAATGGCGGAGCTGTTTGCTAAACTAGTCGGCGTGCGCCAGGGCCGGTTGACTTGGCCATTCGACTCGACCCCGACTGACGCTAAACGATTTTTCGAGCCATTGCTCCAGGTTGCCGTTTTCAGAGATTGTTACGATCGCCTTAAACCGGTTCGCGACAATTTTGTAGAACAAATCCATGAGCAAGACAAGCTACTGGCGACCGTCGACGAGCGACTTAGGGAACGCGAGAGCGCCAGCAAGTTAGTCCAAGAAAAACGGATTCAGTGCCTCGAGCTTGAACGTCGCGTCAAAGAGCTAAAAGAAGCTTATGAGGTCGCCCGAAAACTAACGGCAGATTTGGAACAACGCGAAAGATTGATCAAAGAGGCTGAACGTCAGCTTGATTCTGCGCGTGCCGCGCTGAATCTCGCGCGACAACATTTCGAGACCGCCAGTATGCGGATGAAAGAGGCGACCGTCGCAGATGAAATTATTGCTGGTGTAACAGCGGCATTCCAGGCGTACGAGGAGGCCGAAAAACGTCTTCGCCATCATCGTTCGCAGCAGCAAACTCAATCGCTGCTTGAAAAGCAAAAGAATGACGAGAAAACAAAACAGGCCATCCTTCGAGAAAAGCTGAATGCTGCATGCGAGCAAGTCGAGGTTCTTGGGCGCCAGCGTCGTGACAGGGAAGAACTGCGAACATCGTTTTATCGAAAGACGGAAACGTTGCAGCATAACCTCATCGAAACGCGCCCCGCGTTCGAATTGCGGGAAAATGACGTCGATCTGCTAACGAGGGACGTTTCCGAGATTGGTCACTTCATTCGGGGTATGCGAAGTGGTTCGATTGATCGAACTGATTCGCTTCGTAAAATCGAGACAATTCAAGCGATACTCCGTACCTGGAATTCTGCAGCCTCCGAAGAGGTGCGCCGGCGGGAATCGATCGCAGACGGATTATTTCAGGAAGTCCGCCAGCGCTTTGTTGAGGCGCGTTCCGGCAGCGCGGCATTGAAGATGCAACTCGACCAAATTGCAGGCGGTTTTTGTCCATTTCTAAAAGAACAATGCCGCCAATTCGATCCGGCGAAAGTTGAAGCCGATCTGGGCAAGACGGAGCAGCGGATTGAAGCGTTGGAACGAGAAGAATCCGCGGCGAAAGCGAAACTCGATGCCGCTCGCTCCGAACGCGAACGAATCGACCGGGAAGCGGTCGATATTGCGGCTAAAACCTCAACGTTGGATGGCTTGATCAACGGATTCGTCAGCTCATTCCGTGACTTGTTTCCGGCTGCCGTTCGTGATGCCGTGGCGCGCGTCCAAGAACATTTGCCCGATCTTGGTTCAATTGAGCATCCAGTGCCCCCACCGCCGGCCGATTCGGAATACGCGCTGTTGGCGGCTGCCCATGAGCAGGCTTTGCTTTTTCAGGCGAATCTCTCGCAATGGTTCGAAAAGGCAGATTCAAAAATGGAACAGCGGTTGATAGAAGCCCGTTCACAACAGAGGAGCCGCGATATTGAAGGTCAGAATTTAGTTCATTATAAGACGCAACTTGAGGAAATCGACAAGGAGATCGCGAGATTAATATCCGACGAATCCAAACGGCGTGAGGCGGTCGATGGATTTGAGAAGGAGAGTAGAGAGTTGGTACGCCGATTGGCTGATCTCGACCAGAAACTGAAGGAGTTTGTGCCGCTGGGCTCTGAAATTTCGAACCTCGAGCTGGTCCAACAAAACACGGGAGGAGATCATCAGAGGTACCTGGGAGCGAAAACGTTGGCGGATCTTAAAAGCAGTCGGGAATCTGAGTTGAAATCGCGCCAGAACGAACTTGATGCTGCGTCGACCCTGGTGAAAGAGCGCGATGCCGCTTCAGAACGGTTACGCGAACGATTCGATCCAGCTGCTTTGTCTGAGGCGAGGTTGAATTCGGAGCAGCGCGGATTTGATGTTGCTCGCGAGTCAACGCAACTGGCAAATGCGAATGAGGAATTGAAGCGGGAAGAAAAGCGATTGCAGGAAGGGGACCAAGCGCGCGTCGCGAAACATAAAATTGTTATAGAAATCGCTCGATTGCAGGCGTCCATTGGACTGACGGAACTCGCTCGCGGCGTCCTTAAAGCTTCTGCTCCAGCCGTGGCCCAACACCTTTGCGACCGAATTGCGCTTCACGCACAGAAAATTTTCAACCAGCTCAATCACGAGCCGATCGAGCTGAATTGGGAGGCCATGCCGCGTTACAGTCTGCGAATTGTTCCGGGGGATCGTCGATTTGCCATGTTGTCCGGCGGCGAACAAACAAAACTGGCTCTTGCCATGACGTTGGCCATGATCCAGCAATTTAGCGGGTTGCGATTCTGCATATTTGATGAACCCACTTACGGTGTCGACGCCGAGAGCCGCGAAAGACTCGCCGAGGCCATCCTGAAATCCGAAGAAGCCGCAGGACTGGACCAATTAATTATTGTTTCACATGATGATGTATTCAATTCACGAATCGAGCAGTCGATCATCCTGAAAAAGCGGGCGGATTTCGGGACAGAGGTGGAAATGGCGTTTAGCGTTTAGCGTTCGGCGTTCGGCGTTCGGCGTTCGGCGTTCGGCGTTCGGCGTTCGGC
>JGI12053J15887_10001254_pt1 | contig 11644 bp, 11 predicted proteins | sample MedBloCAOM1_O3_FD_15887 | JGI IMG/M metagenome (IMG submission 15887)
GCAATGTGCGGTTGTCAACGTCTCCAGTCGTGCTCTGAGGTCGAGGGATGTGCGCATTTGTCGTCTTGAGAATGGTGGTTGCCACAGCCTGAGCAGGGCTGTCAGGCTCGCTTAGATCAACGGCAAACTAACTGAAGCTGCACCGGGCGAGCGCCAGGTGCTCACCCGAAGCCCCTGGAGCTGTTTCATGATGCAAGTCTCATCCCATCATCTGGAGGCACTTCGCACGGTGCTGGCCGGGAAAGTGATCACGGCGGAGGATGCCGACTATGACACCGCGCGTATCCAGTGGAACAACGACATCGATCGCAATCCGTTAGCAATCGCTCGCTGCGCGTCGCCGGCCGACATCGCGGCGGCGATCACCTTCGCCCGGGAACAAGAATTGGAAATCTCTGTTCGCGGCGGGGGTCATGCCTTCTCCGGGACCGGTGTGTGTGATGACGGACTGATGATCGACCTCAGCGCAATGCGCCAGGTCTCAATTAGTGCTGACGCTGGGCTGGCCAGGGTTGGCGGCGGTGCCACCGTGGCAGAGCTCGACGCGGCAACCCAGGTGCATGGGCTGGCGGTACCCACCGGGGTAATCAGCCACACAGGCGTCGGTGGGCTGACACTCGGTGGCGGCATCGGATGGTTGACCCACAAGGCGGGATTGACCATCGACAACCTGGTGTCAGCAGATGTCGTGCTCGCCGACGGCCGCTGCGTGCGTACCTCCCCTGACGAGCACGCTGATCTGTTCTGGGCGCTCCGTGGCGGGGGCGGCAACTTCGGCGTCGTCACGACTTTCGAATTCCAGCTGCTCCCGGTCGGACCAGAGGTACACCTGGGATTGTTTTTCTGGGGGATGGATCAGGGCGAGGAGGTGCTGCGGTTGGCCCGCGACGTCGTCCCAAACTTGCCCGTCGAGGCCGGCGCTCAGATCGCGATCGGGCTCAATGCCCCGCCGGCACCGTTCGTACCTCCGCAGTACCACTTCACGCCCGGCTATCTGCTCATTATCGTCGGGTTCTCCTCCGCGGAGGAACACGCCCGCATCGTTGCGCCGATCCGTGACGCCCTGCCGCCGCTGTTCGAGCTCGTCACCCCGATCCCGTATGTGGCCTTGCAGCGGACGCTCGACGAGACCGCGCCGTGGGGACTTCTCGGCTATCAGGAGGTGATCTACCTCGACGAACTGACTGACGACGTGATCTCGCGGATCGTCACTCAGCTGCCGGCAAAGCGTTCGCCGATGAGCTTCTGCCTGATTTTCCGGCTGGACGGTGCGTATTCGGCGGTTGGCGACGAGCAGACGGCCTTCGGTGGTCGACGTTCGCCGCGATATGTCGTCAACATCGCCGGCATCGGTGCCAGCCCCGCGGTCTTGAACGCTGACCGAGCCTGGGTCCGGTCGTTGTGGAGCGCGTTACGGCCCTTCGCCAGGGACTCGGGTGGCTACGTGAACTCGATGACGGACAACGACGCGGACCGGGTGCGGGCCTCTTACGGCCCGACCAAGTATGGGCGGCTGGCCCGGATCAAGGCCAAGTACGACCCCGCCAACGTCTTTCACCTCAACGCCAACATCAAACCTGCCTGAACAGTCCGGGCGTAACCCCATCGAGCACATGACCTCCAGCTGGGATCCTGCCGAATCCCACGGCCGCCGGGCGACGGTACGCTTGGCGCGGGGCACGGCGCTGCATCGCATCTGGAGGAGATCGGCCGTGACTGACCTGGCCCGCACGCCACCCCGCGGACTGCGCACCCGCCTGTTGGTCACAGTGCTCGTGTTGGGAGTGGCCTGCGTCGTTGCCGTCGTGCTGCCGGTACCCAGCCCTTCACACATGCGTGACTGGTCGCAGTCTGTCGGCGTCGCCGCGCCATTGCTCTTCTTGCTCGGACACACCCTGGTGACGGTGACACCGGTCCCCCGTACGGTGTTCACCCTCGCTGCCGGGTTGCTCTTTGGACCGGTGCTGGGGGTGGCTCTGTCGCTGGTGGCAACGGCGCTGTCCGCGGTCCTGGCCTTCGGTCTCGTCCGCCGGTTGGCTCGGGGACTTGTGTTGCCCCATCTGGATCACAAGGTGCTGCGGGCGGTCGATGCGCGGTTGCGCCGTCGAGGCTGGCTTGCAGTGGCGTCACTGAGGTTGATCCCGGCGGTGCCCTTCTCGGTACTCAATTACTGCTGTGCGCTGTCGTCGATCCGGTTCCACCATTATCTGGCCGGTACCGTGGGCGTCCTGCCGGGCACGGTAGCGGTGGTGGTGCTCGGCGACGCACTCACTGGAACTACCTCGCCGGCCTTGCTCGTGGTTTCGCTGACCGGCGCGGCGATCGGAATGATTGGCCTGATCGTCGAGGCCCGCTCCCCCGTCTCGGTCGCCAAGACGAAGGCTGCATCCTGATGAGTCCGGCGCCGATGTACCTGGCGGTGCGGCCATGAGCAGTCCCGCGGATCTCACCGCCGTCCAGCTCGTCGCGGCGTACCGCACGGGTGAGCTGTCTCCGGTCGAGGCCACCCAGGCCGTGCTGGATCGTGTCGATCAGCTCGACGGCCAGGTGCGAGCTTTTTGCTTGGTGGACGTCGACCGTGCGCTCCAGGACGCCAAGGCATCAGAGCTGCGCTGGCAGCAGGGCTTGCCGCAGGGTCTGCTCGATGGCGTGCCGACGTCGATCAAGGACGTGTATCTCACCCAGGGGTGGCCGACCCTGCGTGGTTCAAGGTTGGTCTCCCCGGACCAGGAATGGCCGCTCGACAGTCCGTCCGTCGCCCGGTTGCGCGAGCACGGCGCGGTCCTGTTCGGCAAGACGACCACCTCCGAGCTGGCCTGGAAGTGCGTCACCGACAGCCCGCTCACCGGCGTCACGGTCAATCCCTGGGACACCAGCCGGACGTCGGGCGGGTCAAGCGGCGGCAGCGGGGTAGCGGTCGCCCTGGGTATGGGTCCGCTGTCGATGGGCATCGACGGGGGTGGTGCGGTCCGCATCCCCGCATCGTTCACCGCCACGGTGGCGATCAAGCCGACTTATGGCCGGGTGCCGCACTGGCCGGCAAGTCCGTTGGGCACCTTGATCAGTCCCAGCCCGATGGCCCGCACGGTGGCCGATACCGCGCTGCTACTTGATGCGGTATCCGGTTACGACCCGCGAGATTGGTCCGCCCTACCACCTATCACTCGCCCGTATTCCAGCATGCTGGACAACGGTGTGCTGGGGTTGCGGATCGCGGTGAGCCCGACGCTGGGCTATGTCGAGGTCGATCCGGACGTCGCCGATGCAGTGCAGGCCGCCGCTGGGGTGTTCCGCCACCTCGGCGCGGAGGTCGAGTTCGCCGACCCGGGTTTCGCTGACTGCGCGCAGGAATTCCAGGTGCTCTGGTTCACCGCAATGGCCAAGACGGTCGAGCGCATGACGCAACCGGAGCTCGATCTTATGGAACCGGCGCTGCAGGAGATCGTCACACAGGGCCAGCGCTACTCCGCGCTGGACTACCTGACCGCCACCGCGACCAGGATGGCGATGGGCGCCACGATGGGCGCTTTCCACGAACGCTATGACCTGTTACTCACCCCGACGGTTCCGATNACGCCCTTCGTCGCGGGTGAGGAGGTGCCGATTGGGTGGCACTCGNAGCGGTGGACCAGCTGGACGCCGTTCACCTACCCGTTCAACATGACCCAGCAACCCGCCGCGAGCGTGCCATGCGGATGGACCAGNGCTGGAATGCCGATCGGATTGCAGGTGGTGGGGCCGCGCCACGCCGACGACCGAGTGCTCGCCGCATGCGCGGCCTACGAGCAGGTCGAGCCGTGGGTCTACCGGCGACCTCCGTTATTGCTCCGCTAACGGGTCATCCCCGGCCGAATCGGGTGGTCCGGTCGGGGATGACTGCGGACGGGGCACATGGTGCGCCGTGCCGGGTTGGCCGCTGAACGCCGGCCGTACCGAGGGCCCCAGCAACGGGGCCGTCCCGACATCCGGGGGTGGCACCTCCCTGCGGGCGACTTCCTCCGCGGCCCGCACCGCAGCCGCCACGTCCGGGTCGGTGGCGGTGTCGAACCACCCGGCAACGGCCTCGTCGTCGTCCTCTGGCCGGCTGGCGGCCACGTATTCCCGGCTTGGTTCGTACCGGAACACCCCGTCATCCCCCGGCGCCCCGAGCATCTTGGTGAACCCTTCGAGGGCCTTGCCGAAGTCGCTGGGCACGATCCAGACCTTGTTCGCATCGCCCTGGGCCATCTGCGGCAGCGTCTGCAGGTACTGATAAGCCAACAACTCCGGCGTCGGGCGACCTTCTTTGATCGCGGCGAACACCTTCTCGATCGCCTTGGCCTGACCCTGCGCCTGCAGGTACCTCGCGGCCCGTTCGCCCTGGGCGCGCAGGATACGAGACTGTCGCTCAGCTTCCGCGGTGAGGATCGCGGCTTGCTTGGCGCCCTCAGCGGAGAGGATAGAGGCCTGCTTCTGGCCCTCCGCGGTTTTGATCGCCGATTCGCGCTGGCCCTCGGCAGTGAGGATGGTGGCGCGCTTCTCCCGATCTGCGCGCATCTGCTTCTCCATCGAGTCCTGGATGGACGGCGGTGGGTCGATCGCCTTGAGCTCGACGCGCCCTACCCGGATCCCCCACCGCCCGGTCGCCTCGTCGAGCACTCCGGACAGCTGCCCGTTGATGAAATCGCGGGAGGTCAGGGTGTCCTCAAGACTCATCCCACCGACGACGTTTCGCAGCGTGGTGGTGGCCAGCTGCTCGACTGCCGCGATGTAGTTGGAGATTTCGTATACCGCGTCCTTCGGGTTGGTCACCTGGAAGTACACGACGGTGTCGATGTCCACTGTCAGGTTGTCCTTGGTGATCACCGATTGCGGCGGGAAGGACACCACCTGCTCGCGCAGATCGATCCGGTCCCGGATCCGGTCGATGAACGGCACCAGGAAGTTCAGGCCGGGGGTGAACGTACCGCGGTAGCGGCCGAGCCGCTCGACGACCGCAGCGGACGCCTGCGGAATCACCACCACGGACTTGACAACGGTGGCGACGATCGCCAGCACGATCACCGCTATCACCACGAGCAGAGCAACGCTCATGAAGGCTCCCCCAAAACGACGGCAGTGGCGCCGGAGATGGACATCACCGTCACCGCGTGGCCCGGCTCCAGCACCTCGGTCTCGTCGAACGCCCGCGCGGACCAGAACTCCCCGCGCAACTTGATCTTGCCGCCGCGCGCGTCAACGGTGCTCACCACAATCGCCCTATCGCCGATCAATGCCTCGACGTTAGTCAGCACGTGGGCGGTATACAGCCGGCGCTTGAGTACCGGGCGGGCCACGGTGATCAGAGCCACCGCGGTGCCGCCGAAAGCGGCGACCTCCGCCAATGGCCCAGCGCCCAACGCCGCGAACCCTGCGGCCACCAGTGCCCCCATCCCGAACATGATCAGCACGAAGCCACTGGTCAGTACCTCGGCAGCGATCAGTAGCAGCCCCACAACGAGCCACACGACAGCGGCCATATGCCCATCTTGACAGATCTTCGGGCTGGATTCTGCAGTGATCGTGAGCGGGTTTCGCTACTCGACAGTGACGAAGTCGATGAGCTGCTCGACGGCACCCAGCAGGGCCGGCTCAAGATCGCGGAAGCTATCCACGGCGCCCAGGACCCGTGCCCATCCCTGCACCGGGTCCGCGAACCCGGTCCCGTCCACCCAACCCAGCGCCCGGCACACGCCTTCCTTCCACGGCACCCCGTGCGGGACGTCAGGCCAGCCCCGGATGCGCAGCGTCGCGGGTCGCACAGCCTGCCAGATGTCGACATAAGGGTGGCCGGTCACCAGCACGTGCGGCGAGCGCACCGCCGCCACGAGCCGGCTTTCCTTGCTACCGGCGACCAGGTGATCGACCAGCACGCCGAGCCGGCGGTCCGGGGCGGGATCGAACTCCGCGATCCGGTCGGCCAGGTAATCCACACCGTCGAGTGGCTCCACGACCACACCGTCCACCCGTAGATCGTGGCCCCAGACCCGTTCTACAAGCTCCGCGTCGTGCTTGCCCTCCACCCAGATCCGGCTGGCGCGGGCAGTCCGGGCCCGTGTCCGCGCCACCCGAACCGACCCGGATGCTGACCGGATCACGGCCGCGGTGGGCTGCTGCGCGGGGCGGACCAGCGTGACCGGATCGCCGTCGACCAGGAACGCGGCACGTCGAAGGGGAAACGACCGGACCACACCCCGGGCATCCTGAAGTTCCACCGCGTCGCCTGCGCAGCGGAGTACCGCGCCGCAGAACCCGCTCGCGGCATCCTCCACCACCACACCCGCCTCGGCGGGCAGCTGCGGCACCTCGCGGCGTCGGCGTGGCTGCTGCAGCACGTCCGGTCCATAGCGTGCGCTACGACCCGGTGAGCTGCTCGGTAGGTCACGGGAGCGCATGGGTTCGACGGTAACCGCGGGTCTGAATTCCACGGCGCAGCCACGCCGGGTGTGCATCTTGCGAGTCCGCGTTCTACGCTCCTACTCCGTGCCATGTCCCAGCGCGACATTCACCGTGTGGGCCTCGGCCTGGCTGCACGGCTGCGCCGCCCCTGACGCTGTGATCGACGGTCTGCACACCTGGGCGGGTCTGCACGAGGTGGTGGCTGTAGACGAGGCCACCGCACGGCAGCTTGATCTGCCCGCACCCGATGAAGTCCCGACCTCTGTGGTCGGTCTGCTGGCCACGGCGCGACGGGCTGGAGCGGGCGTCGGCCAGCTGTTGTTGCCGGTGCCCGGTGACGTCCGCGGGCTGCCTCCGGAGGGACCGCTCGCGGCAGCGGCGCTGCGCAGCGGTGAGGTCGCCGTCTTTACCGGCGCGGAACTGGCGGCGGTGCCGGACACGGTCGCCGAGGGAGTGCTTCGCTGGACGGTGTTCGCCAGTGGCCCGCTGCCCCCCGCCCCCGAACCTGAACTGCCGGATGCCGAGCATGGGCTGCGCGGCGCGGTGCGCCAGGCGGCAACGACTCTGGTGGAGCTCGACCTGGCCCGGCACCGGCCCGGCGTGCGCGCCGAGATCGCCGAAGCCTTGGAGCTCCGGGTCCGCCCGCCATGGCCCGAGGGCACCCCGCCCCGCGCGCTACGGGTCCTCGAGCAGGCCGACGAGGTGGAGGCGATCCTGCGCGCGGCGGACACCGACAACCTCGGCGGTGCGCTGTCCGCCTCGGTGGCGGCGGCCCGTTCCGCTGCGCTGCGACCCCTGTTCACCGCGGTACGCGAAGCTCGCCGCTCCGCGGTGGCGGAAGCGGTCCGAGCCCTAACCCCCCGCGCTGGCCGTCGCTAAACGGCCTCTCACCAGCGCGGTGAAGCCGGTGTCGACTTCTCGTCGACGTAAGAGCAGGCGACGGGTAAGCGCGGTCTCGCGGATGGCTAGCGCCTAGGTGTACCACCTGGTTTCGAGGTCTACCGCACCGGTTCACAACAGTGCGCCACGCAGGGCATTCCGTTGACGCCTTGACCGGCTGCCGGCACCTGCGAGCATCGGCGGGCGGGTGCGTTACGGACCTGCTCGGCGACTAGCTCCACCACCATCTCGGCGAAGCGCGGGTCGGTAGCCGGGGTGGCGGCGCGCACGAAGTCCATGCCGAGCGAGGCCGCCCGCTGCCGTGCCTCCTGATCGAGGTCCCACACCACTTCCAGGTGGTCAGAGACAAAACCGACGGGTGCCACCACGACGCCGGGCACGCCCTGGGCATGCAGCGTGTCGAGATGGTCGATGACGTCTGGTTCGAGCCAGGGCACTTGCGGCGGCCCGGAACGGGATTGCCACACCACGTCGTAGGAGTCCACCCCCACCGCCGCGGCGACCAGCCGGGCGGCCTCGGTGACCTGCCGGGAGTACCGGTGACCGCGCTCCGCAGCAAGCCCGGCAGCGGCGTCCGCGGCCAGGGGCACCGAATGCGCCGTGAACACCACCCGGGCGGAGGGATCGGCCTGTTCGCGTGCGGTACGCAGCGCGTCGGCGCACGCCGCGATGAACAATGGATGATCGAAGAACTGCCTCAGCTTGACCAACTCGGGCGCCCCGGGCCCGACGGCGAGTCGGGCTCGGGCGATGTCCTCGTGGTACTGCCGGCAACCCGAGTACCCAGCCCACGCGGAGGTGGCGAACACCACTGCGCGGCGTACCCCATCGGCTGTCATCGCTACGACGGTGTCTTCCACCATCGGGTGCCAGTTTCGGTTCCCGAAGTACACCGGCAGGTCCAGCCCTGCGGTGGCGAGCGCTTGCTCGATTGCGATGATCAGGGTGCGGTTGCATCGGTTGATCGGCGACACTCCCCCGAAGTGCAGGTAATGCTGCGCAACCTCATCCAAGCGCTGCGGCGGTACAACCCGGCCACGAGTGACGTTCTCCAGGAACGGCCGTACCTCGTCGGGTCCCTCGGGCCCGCCGAAGGACAACACCAGCAGCGCGTCGGTCAGCGCCGAGATCTGCTGCATACCTAGACGCCGATGGCGTGGAAGCCGCCGTCGGCCCACACCATCGAGCCGGTGGTGGCAGGTAGCCAGTCGGACAGCAGCGCGCAGACCGTGCGAGCCACGGGGGTCGGATCGTCGATGTTCCAGCCCAGCGGAGCGCGACCGTTCCAAGCGTTCTCGAATGCGGCGAAGCCGGGGATGGACTTGGCCGCCAAGGTGCGCACCGGGCCGGCCGCCACCAGGTTGACCCGGACGCCGTGCGGGCCGAGGTCACGGGCGAGGTAGCGGCACACCGACTCCAGCGCCGATTTCGCGACTCCCATCCAGTCATAGGCCGGCCAGGCCTGCCGGTTGTCGAAGTCCATCCCGACGATCGAGGAACCCGAGCCCAGCAGCGGGAGGCACGCCATCGCCAGTGACTTCAGCGAGTAGGCCGAGACGTGCAGCGCGGTGGCCACGTCCTCCCACGGCGCGTTGAGGAACTCGCCTCCCAGGCAGGACGCCGGGGCGAAACCGATGGAGTGCAGCACTCCGTCCAGCCCGTCGACGTGCTCACCGAGTCGCTGCGCGAGCGAGTCCAACTGGCCCTGGTCGGCCACGTCGAGCTCCAGTACCGGAGCCGGCTGGGGAAGCCGCTGCGCGATCCGCTCCACCAGGCGCAACCGGCCGTATCCGGTGAGTACCACCTGGGCGCCCTGCTCCTGCGCCACCCGGGCCACGTGAAATGCGATCGAGGCGTCAGTGATCACACCTGTGATCAGCAGCCGCTTGCCGTCGAGCAGACCCGCCACCTGTTGTCCTCTCCCCTGATCAATGACCCATTCCTAGGCCGCCGTCGACCGGCAACACCGCCCCGGTGATGTATCCGGCCGCGTCTGAAGCGAGGAAGGTGACGACCGCGGCGACCTCCTCAGGGGTAGCTTGGCGCCGCAGTGGGATCGAACTCAAAATCTCATTCCGGCGTGCTTGGTTGATGTCCGCAGTCATTTCGGTGTCGACATAGCCGGGCGCGACGACGTTCGCGGTGATCGACCGGGAACCCAGCTCACGTGCGATGGATCGGGCGACGCCGATCAGCCCCGCCTTGCTGGCCGCATAGTTCACCTGGCCGGGCGCGCCGGACAGCGCCACTACCGAGGAGATGAACACCATCCGCCCCCACCGGGCCCGCAGCATGCTCTTGGCGGCGCGCTTGGCCACCCGGTACGCGCCGGTGAGGTTGGTGTCGAGGACCCGGGAAAACTGGTCCTCGGTCATCCGGAGCAGCAGGGTGTCGTCGGTGATCCCAGCATTGGAGACGAGCACTTCGATCGGCCCGTGCGCCTGCTCAGCCACGGCGAACGCCGCCTCCACGGCCGCGCCGTCGGTGACGTCACAGCGCACTCCGAGTACCTCGTCGGGCACGCCGGATCCGCGGTGTGTCACAGCGACTCGATCGCCCTGCTTGGCGAACGCATGAGCGATGGCCAGCCCAATACCACGGTTGCCCCCGGTGACAAGAACGGAACGGGCCACCTGTGCTCCCTACGGTCGGGCTTGTGAGGGCACGAGCCTCCCATACTCAGGGCAGTCGTTGACCGATGGCTAACGCGCCCGCGGCAGCGATTATCGCGAACAGGGTGCCCGCGATCAGCCATGGCTTACTCGCGTCGGCTCGCTTGGTCTCATAGCCGATCTGCTCGCCGAGAGTGCTCACGACATCGCTGAGCTGGCCAGCGCTGGCAGCGTCGTAGAACTGGCCGCCGGACAAGTCCGCGATCCTTCGGATCGAGTCATCGTCGGCGGGAACCGGCTGGCGCTCCCCATTGATTTCCACCTGACCGTACGCAGTGCCGAAGGAGATCGCCGAAATCGGGACCTTGGCTGTGGCCGCGGCGCGAGCCGCGGTGAACCCGCCACGAGAGTCGTCGCCGTCCGGGGTCGGCACCGTCTGTTTGCCGTCGGTGAGCAGCACGATGCGCGCCGGTGGCGGTCCCTGGACATCGGGGACCACGGCGCCGAAGGCCTCGATCGAGGACAGCGCAGCGAAGATCGCCTCACCGGTGCCGGTCGCTTCGGCAAGCTTGAGGTTGTCGATGGCCCGCATCACCGAGGCCCGCTCAGTGGTCGGCGACACCAGTACGGTCGCCGAACCCGCGAACGACACCAGCCCCAGGTTTACCCCCGGGGTGAGGTCGTGGGCGAATCTCTTCGCCTCCCGCTGCGCTGCGGCGATTCTGGTCGGTTCGATATCAGTAGCCCGCATGGACAGCGACACGTCTATCACCAACATGACGGTCGCCCGGTTGCGTGGCACCTTCTGCTCCGCGGTGGGACCGGCCAACGCGATGGTGAACAGCACCAGGGCAGCGAGAAGCAGCGCCACCGGGAGGTGCCGGTACCAGCCCTGGCTCTTCGGCGCGACCCGTTCCAGCATGGCGAGATTGGCAAAGCGCAGCACCTGCCTACGCCGTCGGCGCTGCATCCACACGTAGCCGACCGCCAGCGCAGCGACCACCACCAGCAGCAGGAACCACAGCGGACTGGTGAAGCCGGTCAGGCTCATGTGCCACCGCCCGACCAGTGCCGCTTGCGGTTGACTGCGAAGCGAACAATGTCGGACACCCAGTCCGAGTCGGTGCGCAGCGTCAGCTGCCCAGCACCGCATCGGCGCAGCGTCGCGGCTACCTCGTCGCGATGCGCGGCCGCTGCCGCGGCGAACTCCCGGCGCAGCAGCGGGGTGGTCACGACCTCCTTCTGCCGCCCGGTCTCTGGATCCGCGAGCACAACGGTGCCCATGTCGGGCAGCTCGAGGTCGCGTGGGTCCAGGACTTCGATCGCGATCAGGTCGTGCCGGCCGGTCAACCCGCGAAGGGGCCGCTCCCAGTCGAACACATCCCCAGATCGTGGACCGAGGAAGTCCGAGATCACCGTGACCAGACCGCGNCGACGCGGTGGACGGCGCAGCTGCTCGAGTATTCCGGCGAGGTCTCCGCGGGTACCTTCGGTGGCGCGCGGCACCTCGGCGATCCGGCGGATCATTCCGCGGGCATGCGGCTGACCACCGCGGGCGGGTACCCGCAACACCTCGGCGCCGGTGCTCACCACAGCACCGATCCGGTTCCCACCACCCCGAGTCAGATGTGTTACGGCGGCGCAGGCGGCTACCGCAAGCTCCCGCTTGTCACACTCCGCGGTACCGAAGTCCAGGCTGGCCGACAGATCCACGG
>JGI12053J15887_10001255_pt1 | contig 11643 bp, 8 predicted proteins | sample MedBloCAOM1_O3_FD_15887 | JGI IMG/M metagenome (IMG submission 15887)
CATTGGGCACGAATGCGTCTTCCAGGACCGGACTCGCTGGCACAGGCGCGAACGGAGCGCCCAGCCGGTGGACCGGGGCGTCGAGCCAGTCGAAGGCGGTTTCCTGAAGCCGCGCAGCGATCTCCGCGCCCAGCCCGCCGTGAAGCACAGCCTCGTGGACGACGAGTGCGCGGCTGGTACGCTTGACCGACCTGACGAGCGTGACCATGTCCATGGGCGCAAGACTCCGCAGGTCGATCACCTCGGCCGAAATTCCACGTGCAGCCAATTGCTCGGCGGCAGTCACGGCCTCCCACACCAGCTTCGAGTATGTGACGATCGTCAGGTCGTCCCCGGGTAACACGACGTTTGCCGTCCGCATGTCTGGAACCAGCTCCAGATCCGCAACCTCGTCGCGTCGAAAGTAGAGCCCGCGGTGCTCGAGGAACAGCACCGGATCATTGTCGCGTATCGCCGCACGGAGCAGACCCAGAGCGTCGCCCGCATTCGACGGTGTCACCATCTTGAGCCCCGGCACGTGTTGAAACCAGGCCTCGAGGCTCTGGGAATGTTGCGCGCCCCATCCGCCGACGGCGCCCTGCTGTAGGCGGATGACCATGGGCACGCTGAGCTGCCCCCCTGACATGTAGCGCAGCTTCGCCGCGTGATTGACCAGCTGACTCATCGCGAGGGTTACGAAATCGATGAACATGATCTCGACAATGGGCCGTTTGCCGGCGATGGCCGCTCCCGTCGCCATGCCCATGATGCTGTCTTCGCTGATCGGCGTGTTCATGACGCGACGCTCGCCGAACCGCTCGACAAGCCCCGCGGTTACCCCGAAGGGCCCCCCGACCGCCACGTCTTCGCCCAGCACAATGACGCTGGCATCGCTTTCCATCTCCTGCTCGATGGCGCGGCGCAGGCCATCGATGTAACGGATCTCTGTCATGTCTTTTTTTTCGTTATGCGTAGACAAAATCGGCGACGGACGCGGGCATCGGCCACGGGCTTTTCATCATGTAGCGAACGGCCTCTTCTACACGCGCCCTTGCAGTCGCTTCCATTGCCTCGACATCCTTCTGCGTGATTTTTCCCTGCTGCACGAGCGAGCCCGCAAAGCGGCGAATGGGATCCTTGTCCCGCCACTCCGCGACCTCGTCGGCCTTGCGGTAGGTTTCGGGGTCCCCGACGTAGTGACCTCGCAGGCGGTACGTCAGGCATTCGACAATCGTCGGCCCTCCACCCTCGCGTGCGCGTGTGACGGCGCCGCGACCTGCGTCCAGCACAGCAAGCGTGTCGTTGCCATCCACGATCTGCGATGCAATGCCGTACGGCCTGCCATGGTCGGACACGTGGCTCACCACCGTGTGGGCCGACATTGGGGTAAATTCGGCGTATCCATTGTTCTCGCACACGAGCACCACCGGCAGTTTCCAGAGCGAGGCCATATTGAGGCATTCATGGAAGCTGCCGGTGTTGGAGGCGCCGTCGCCGAAATAGACCGCGACGACATTGCCTTGCTCCCTCGCTACGAGCGCCGTTCCGAGCGCTAGGGGTATCGTGCCGCCAACGATGCCCGTTGCCGACATCAGGCGACGACTCGTGTCGACGATGTGCATGGAGCCGCCACGGCCGCGGCAATAGCCGGTATCCTTTCCGGCCAACTCCGCCAAGAGCAGGCTCGGGTCGGCGCCACGGGCGAGGAAATGGCCGTGCGAGCGGTGTGTGCCGTAAAGGTAATCACCCTCATTCAAGGCNGTGGCGATTCCGATAGCGACCCCTTCCTGCCCGATCCCGACGTGGACGAGACCGCCCAGCTGCTTGCGATGGCAGAGGTCGATCACACGTTCCTCGAAGCAGCGGATGAGCCACATCCGTTGCAGCATGTCCCTATGCAGGGCGTCCGGATCATCGGCCATTCGACGGTCTTTCTTCGCAGGGCAGGTCGAGGTGTTTTGTCGCCGACGCCTAACGTCGCGTCACCAGCGCCGCCAGATTGAGGAGGCCGCGCCCCTGGCTGCGCTCCAGGCCCCAGTCCGGGATTTCCTTGCGGATGAAGAACAAGGAGCCGGCCGAGAAGAAGCCCGGACCGTAAGCCCGCCCGTGGATCACTTCGCCGAGGTCAGCCATCGCTTCCGTGTATTCGTTGAGCGATCCCGCACTCGATGCGCGCTGCAGGGCCGAGACGACGTCCTTGTCGTGCTTGGGGCCCCAGCCTTGGTCCGGGCCCCAGACCGAGTACGCTCCGGCAAGCGCCGTAAGTCGTCCGCCCGGTCCGAAGAACAGCAGCGTGTTGATGTGGTTGCCGTTGTGGCGGCGCCGGTTGCGTTCCGATATGTCGACACGCTCGACAACCGCTTTGAACCCGACGGCGTTCAGCATCGGCTGCATTGCTTCGGCCATCGCGGCTTCTTCGGGGTAGGACATCGAGTATTCCAACTTGATGGTCGGACCGCGCCCCTGGGCAAAACCGGCTGCGGCCAAGTGGCTTTTCGCCTTTTCCGGATCGTATGCGTAGGGCGTCTGGCAGGCTTTCAGGTAGCGGGGATTGCGCGACGAAATTTCGGTGGAGGGCGGCCACGTGCAGCCCCATGGCCGCAATCCGACGCCGCCCCAGATCGTTTCGGCCAATAGCTTGTGGTCGATGGCGTAGGCCGCGGCCTTACGCACGTCCTCATTGCGGAAGACATTGTCTTCTCGGTCCGTCTGGAAAATGTAGAGGCCGATCATGTTCGCATCCGGCCTGTTGGCTATGGTCGCACCGACACTTTTTGCTTGGCTGACGAGATCGCGGCTGCCCGAGATAATGTCCTGCTGGCCGGTGCGGAATTGGCTCATCCGCGTGCCGGTTTCCGGCACATTGCGGATCTCGATCCGGTCATAGACCGGACAGCCTAGCAGCGGATCCTTGCGCGCGGCTTCCAGCGTGATGAACTGCTGGGCCTGGCGGCTGACAACCTGATAAGGGCCGGCGGCGAGCGGATTGGCACGGAAGCGGTCGAAGGCTTCCTGCGACATATCGCCGTTCGAGTGGTACGCCTTGGAAGTTACGTAGAGCGGGAATACCAGTGGCGAGAGTTCCTGGTCGAAAGTCGGCGAGCCCTTGGAGAAATCGATTTGCACCGTTTTCTTGTCGATCACCTTGGCGGAGACGCCAATCCCCTTGAGCGTGCCGGAAATCTGGGAATCGGCGAACTTGCTGGCGGTCAGCTCCAGCGAGAACACGACATCTTCCGCCGTGATGGGCGTCCCGTTGTTGAAGGTCAGCCCGTCGCGAAGCTTCACGATCATGCCTTTGGCGCCGGCGAGGAATTCCCAAGACTCGGCGACGCCGTAGGCGGGGTCGACCTTTTCCTCCCGCGGATCGACGCCGAAGAGCGGCATCTGATGAAGGCGGCTGTAGTGAGTCGATTGGAATCGCGCCTCCGCCGGATGCGGTGAGTAACTTTCGTCCCCGGACACGATCGCGAGTCGCAACCTCGGCAGACGAGGTGGACAGGAGTCGAGTGACGCCGTCTGTGCCACGGCCGTCGGTGTCGGATCCGCGCCACCGACCGCAATGACGATCGCGGCAGCCAGACCGATCGAGCGGGCAGCTTTCGTGACCACAGTTCGCCGGATTCTCATTGTTTCCTCCTGACGATCGGGGGCGCCCTGCTCCGGTCTCGACTTGCACGGGCGCGCGCCTCTTTTTTCACGACATTGTCGCTGCCGCCGACCCTCACCGCCGCAAATCGGCGACAAGCGGGAGTAAATTCAGAGGCCCCCGCCCCTTGCTGCGATTCAGGCCCCAGTCAGGGATGCCTGCGCGAACGAACCAAATGGCCCCCGCGGAAAAGAAGCCGGGACTATATGCACGTTCATGCCCGTAGCGGCCGATCTCGGTCATGGCGTCCATGTATTCGTCGAGCGTCGCGGCGCCGCTCGCTCGCGCGAGAGCTTTCTGGACATCCTGGTCATGGATCGGGCCCACGCCTCCCGCATACGCGAAGTACGCGCCGGACAGCGCCGTCACTCGGCCTCCCGGGCCGAAGAACATGATGGAATTACCGAGGCCCTTGTTGTTCTGGCGCCGGCCCCACTCCGCACGGTCGATACGTTCGACCGATGCATTGAATCCTACGGCATTCAGCATCGGCTGCAGCGCCTCTGCGAGTGCCGNTTCCTCGGGGTAGTTGTTCCAGTAGACGAGCTTGATGGCCGGCCGGCGCCCCGAGCCGAAGCCCGCTTCGGCCAACAACTGTCGCGCCCGGCCCGGATCATAGGCGTAAGGCGTGCCGCAGGCCTTGGCGTAGCCCGGAGTCTGCATGGAAATCTCGGTGGACGGCGGCCACGTGCAGCCCCAGGGCTCGACGCCGATGCCTTTCCAGATCGTTTCGGCAAGCAGCTTGTGATCGATGGAGTGGGCAGCCGCCTTGCGCACGCGCTCGTCGCGAAAGACGTTGTTCTCGAGATAAGTCTGAAAGATGTAAAGGCCGATCATGTTATTGGCGGGCTTATCGAGGAGTTGCGCCCCGAGCCCCTTGATCTGCTGGATCAGGTCCCGGTTGCCCGCGATGATGTCCAGCGCACCGGTCCTGAATTGCGCCATCCGCGTGCCGGTTTCCGCGATGTGCCTGATCTCGACGCGGTCGTAGAGCGGACAGCCGAGGAGCGGGTCCTTCCTCGCGGCTTCCAGCGTCATGAATTGCTGCGCCTGTCGCGCGGCAACCCGGTAGGGTCCGGCGGCGAGCGGATTTGCGCGGAAGCGTTCGATCGCCTCCTGGGAGACCTCCCCATTGGAGTGGTATGCCTCGGATGTGACATAGAGAGGAAAGACCAGCGGCGAGAATTCCTGCGGGAAAGTGACGGCCCCCTTCGCAAAGTCGATACGCAGGTTGTAGTCGTCGATGACCTCCGTCGTGATGCCAATTCCACGCAGTGCGCCGGCGACCTGGTCATCGGCGAACTTGCTCATGAACAGCTTGATTGAAAAGGCGACGTCCTTGGCCGTGATGGCCGCGCCGTTGCCGAACGTTAGGCCCTTGCGGACCTTGATCTTGATGCCGCGCGCGCCGGGCAAGAACTCCCAGGACTCCGCCACGCCGTAGGCCGGATCGACTTTTTCCTCCCAAGGGTCTGCGCCAAAGAGCGGGATCTGGTGCATCCAGGTGTAGTGCGTGGAGCTGAAGCGCGTTTCGACTGGATGCGGCGAGAATTCCTCGGTGAATACGCCCGCGATACGGATCACCGGCTTGCGGGCCGGGCAGCTTGCCAGCGACGTGTCGCCGAGAGTGCTCGTTGTGGATGCGTCGCGAGAAGGTTGAGTTTGCGCCGAGGTGGTCGTTGCAAGTGCCAGGCCGGCGACCAGGAGGCCGGATGCGATGATGACAGACAACGCTGACGGTTGCGCCCTTGCACTCATGACTTCCTCCAAACCATCACGCTAGAGCTGACGCAGTTTCGGGTCGAGGTGATCGCGCAGCCAGTCTCCCAGCAGATTGAACGACAGGACAACGGCTGCGATCGCGAGCCCGGGAAAGAGCGACATCCACCAGGCGGTCTCGATGTAGGTTCGGCCGCCCGCGACCATTTGGCCCCATGTCGGCGTCGGTGGCGGTACGCCGGCACCAAGAAAGCTGAGGGTAGCCTCGACAATGATGATAAAGCCGAGCTGCAGGGTCAGCAGCACCACCGCGCTGTTGAGCACGTTCGGCAGGATGTGGACCATCATGATCCGCAAGTTCGACGCTCCGGCTATGCGCGCCAGTTTGACGAAGTCGCGCTCTCTGACGCTCAGCACCTCGCTGCGGATGAGCCGCGCAAAGCGAGCCCAGAGAATAAGGGACGTCGCGATGACCACGGTATGCACGCCGGGGCCGATCACCGCGACCAGGAGCAGCGCGGCCAATATCAAAGGAAAGGCCATCATGCCGTCAGCCGTCCGCATCACAAAGCCATCGAAGCGGCCGCCGAAATACCCGGAGGCGAGGCCGATGAGGGATCCCATCACGGAGCCGAAAGCGAGCGCAGCAATAGCGACGATGAAGGACGCCTGCGCTCCGACGATCATCCGGCTCAAGACATCCCTGCCGAGGTTGTCCGTGCCGAGAAGATAACGAAGGTCGCCGCCATCGAGCCAGGCGGGTGGGAGGAAGCGCAGCCGAAGGTTCTGCTCGTCAAACGGCATAGGTGTGAGCCACTGGCCGAAGATGGAAATGAAAACGAAAAGGCCAATGATGAAGAGTTGCGGAAGCGGCATCCGGCGCAGGTTTTGCCACGTGAGCCATAGGGGCAGAGATCGCCTCCCGAAGATCGAGATTGGCCGAGTGTAGGGCTTTTCCATCTCGACGGCCACGCCACGCTCTCCCTAACGGTTGCTGGCTTCCAGTTGGATCCTCGGGTCCACCACGCCGTAGAGCAGATCGACGATCAAATTTGCCATCAGCACGGCCACTGCGATCAAGCCGACGATGGCCTGAATGATGGGAAAATCCCGGGTGCCGATCGCATCAACGAACATGGCGCCGATCCCGGGCCAGTCGAAAACAACCTCGACAACCACGGACCCGGAGACCGCGGTCCCGATCCAGATGGCCATGAAGGTCATGATCGGCAGCAATGCGTTGCGGAAGACGTGCACCCAGACCACCTTCGCCTCCGACACGCCCTTGGCTCGTGCGAGCTTCACGAATTCCGCATCCAGCACTTCGAGCATCGACGATCGCAGGAGGCGCGTCATCGAGGCAAATAGCAGCAGCGAAGTCGTGATCGTCGGCAGGATGTAGTACTTCCAGGAAGCGATCCCGCCCGGTCCCATTCCGCCGGCCGGCAGCCACCCGAGCTTCACGGCAAAGATCGCCATCAGCACCAGACCGATCCAGAAGCTGGGCGCGGCTTGTCCGAAAGCCGCCAGCAGCCTCACGACATGATCGGACAGCTGCCCGCGCCGCGTGGCGGCCAGCACACCGAGTGGGAAAGCCGTGACGAGAATGAGGATCAGCGAGGCGAGCTGCAGCTTGAGGCTGGCGGCGATCCTTCCGCCGACAAGGTCGACAACCGGCTCGCGATACACGATCGAGCGCCCGAAATTCAGCGTCGCCATGTCGGCCACAAAAATCGCGAACTGCGCCGCATAGCTGCGGTCGGTGCCGATGCGCTCGCGAGCCGCCTGGATCTGTTCCGGCGTTGCATCGGCCGGCAGTATGAGTGTCGCCGGGTCCCCTGCCGCGCGGGTTGCGACGAACAGGACGATCATGAAGAGTGCGAGCGTGATGAACGCCTGCACAAAACGGCTGGCGATGTACGTGATGCGACACCTCTCTTGCGCGACTCTCTTGCGCGACGCTTCTGTCGTCGTCTGCCGCAGCCGCGTGGGGCCTGTCTTCTTGCGCCCGGCGCCACCGCTTGCGTCGAAGTTGCAAGGCGGCACGGACAACTAATTCACGACGGTTCTGCGCGTTTCCTGAGGACTTCAGCGTAACAATCAGCCGACCATTGTCAACAGAACGCCGCCCGCCGGGCCACGTCGCTGCACGCGCTGCGATCAGCTGACACCGGGATGCACCCATGCCAAGATGGCGCAGAAAAGACGGCTGCCGCGCATCGGCGCTGGTCGGCCGAGGAACGAACCGGGGAGACGCAGAGAGTGGCTCTGCTCGAAGTCGCGAATCTCAAGACATATTTGCACAGCCGCCGCGGCATCAACAAAGCCGTCGATGGCGTCAGTTTCAGCCTGGACACGGGGAGGAGCCTCGGGGTCGTCGGCGAGTCTGGCAGCGGCAAGTCCATGACCGCGCTGTCCATCCTTCGCCTGCTCCCGAAGCCCTACGCCAGGATCGTGGGCGGCTCCATCCGCTTCGATGGGGAGGACCTGCTGAAGAAATCCGAATCCGAGATGCGCCGAGTCCGAGGCCGCAGCATCGCGATCATCCTGCAGGATCCCATGACCAGCCTCAATCCGGTCTTCAGCGTTCAATACCAGATCGGCGAATCGGTCCAGCTTCACCAGCACCTCAGGGGGAAAGCGAAGCTCGACAAGGTGATCGAAAGCCTCCTGCGTGTCGGCGTTCCCTCGCCCGAGGTGCGCATGAAAGACTACCCCCACCAGTTCAGTGGCGGCATGCGCCAGCGTGTGGTCGGGGCGATCGCCATCACATGTCGGCCCAAGCTGCTGATTGCCGATGAGGCGACCACCGCTTTGGATGCGACCATTCAGGCTCAGTATTTGGACCTCCTGCGTTCGCTGCAGCGCGAGCTAAACCTCGCCTTCCTCTTCATTACCCACGACTTCGGCATTGTCGCGAAGATGTGCGACGACGTGGCTGTGATGTACGCAGGCCGTATCGTGGAACACGCCGATGTGCGTGAGATTTTCAATCGGCCCGCCCATCCGTACACGCTGGCCTTGCTCGAGGCCGTGCCCAAGGTCGACCGGCGTGTCGATCGCCTGTACGCCATCCCAGGCTCGCCGGCGACAGGCTATGCTGAGCATGTCGGCTGTCCGTTCGCGCCCCGATGCGCATTGGCAGTACCGAAATGCCGCACGGAACGGCCGCCTTTGATCGCCGTAAAGCCGGGACACGCCTCCGAGTGCTGGCGTGCCGAGGACATATACGCTTCACGTATCGGATTACCGGACAGCGGGGCCGTCGACAGCGCAGCCGTGCGCCCTCTTGAGGGGCCGGAGGGGCGGCCATGACCGAACGGGAGGGTACGTCGGTCGGTCGCGCGCAGCCTCTTCTCGACCATTCGTTGCTTCATGTCGACGACCTTCACGTTTTCTTTCCCCGGCAACGCGGCCCGTTCCTGCGGCGCGAAACCTTGTTGTTGAAGGCGGTGGACGGCGTGTCGTTCGACGTGAGGGAGGGCGAAACATTCAGCATCGTGGGCGAGTCCGGTTGCGGTAAGACGACCACGGCCCGTGCCGTCCTCAAAGTCGAAGTGCCGACCAGCGGCAGGATTCTGTGGCAGGGAAAGGATCTGCAGGACCTCGACGATCGGGAAACGAAGGCCTTTCGTTCTGCGGTTCAGGCGGTGTTCCAGGATCCGTATAGCTCCATGAACCCGCGCTTGCGGATCAGCGATTTCATCACGGAGCCGCTCCTGCTGAACGGCGATATTCATCGGGGCGAGCGGCGCGAGCGTGCGCAAGCGGCACTCCATCAGGTCGGGCTTCNTCCGGACGACCTCGACAATTTTCCGCACGAGTTCAGCGGCGGCCAGCGCCAGCGCGTTGCCATCGCGCGGGCACTCGCCTCGTCGCCACGCCTCATCGTGCTGGACGAGCCTGTTTCGTCGCTAGATGTCTCGATTCGCGCCCAGATCATGAACCTGCTGAAGGACCTCCAGGAGCAGCAGGGCTTCAGCTATCTGTTCATCGCTCACCACCTCGGCACCGTGCGCTACATGAGCCGGATGGTCGGCGTCATGTATCTCGGCCGTTTGATGGAGCTGTCGGAATCGGAGGAGCTTTTCAACAATCCGCTGCATCCCTATACCCAGGCGCTGCTCTCCGCGGCCCTTCCCGATCATCCCGACGTCGCGCGCAAAGAGGCCATGCTGCAAAACGACATCGCCGCCGCAACCGATATTCCACGCGGATGTAGGCTCCATCCCCGCTGCCCCGCCGCAATGGCGGTGTGTTCGCAAGTGGAGCCGGAATGGAAAAAAGTGGGCCCCGGTCATTGGACCGCGTGCCACCTTTACTAGGAGCTATAGCGATGATCCCTGCGGTTACCCGTGAAGGCTGCGTTGAATGCTTGAAGAAGATGTTGTTGATCCGCCGCTTCGAAGAGGCCTGTATCCAAGCCGCGCACAAGGACCAGGTGCCGGGCCACTACCATGTCTATATCGGTCAGGAGGCCACGGGCGTCGGCGTGATGTCCACGCTGGAGGGCGGCGACTTCGTCTACAGCACGCACCGCAATCACGGCCACCTCCTGGCGAGAGGAGCGGACCCGAAGAAGGCGCTGGCGGAGATTCTCGGCAAGGCCACGGGCTACGCCGGCGGCAAGGCGGGTACCCTGCATGGATGCGCGCCCGATCTAAACTTTCCGCTGAGCTCGGCCATCGTCGGCGGCATCCTGCCCATTGCCGTCGGCACGGCATACGCGCTGAAGCATCGGCGGCAACCTAACGTCAGCGTCGTGATGTTCGGCGAAGGCGCCATGGAAGAAGGGGCGGCTTACGAAGCCTTGAACCTCGCGTCGCTCTGGAAACTTCCCGTCATCTTCGTCTGCGAGAACAACACCGCGGATGTGCAGCGCATGCCCGGTCAAGCGACCTACCATGCCCCGAACTTGTCGGTCGTCGAGTTGACGGACTTGGCCAAGACAATGGGCCTTGCCACCGCCTGCGTGGACGGAGTGGACCTCGGCTCGGTCTGGAGTGTTGCCAAGGACGCCAGGGAGCGGGCCGTGAGCGGGGGCGGCGCCACCTTCATCGAGGTCCGCACCGTCACCTGGCCGGGGGGCCAATGGCCGGCGCTCGTGACCGGCATCACCGACATACGGCACGCTTGGAACGGTGAAGTTCCGCAGCAGTATGCGCACTTGGAAGCGTGGTTTCGGCGCAATGATCCGGTATTGAGCGTGGCACGCGAACTTGTGGTCATCGGCCTCGTCGAGCGACAGGAGCTCGAGAGGCTCGACGAGGCAGTCCGGCAGGAGATCGAGCAGGNCGTCAAGTTTGCCAATGAGAGCCCGTTTCCCCCTGCCGAGGCGGCGCTGACCCANGTCTGGCCGCAGTGAGAGCCTCTCAACCTGATCGGAGCTACCAGCGTCATGGCGGAAATCACCTTTGGAGAGGCGAAAATCAANGCGGTCGGCGATCTCATGCGAGAAGATGACCGCGTCGTCATCATCGGCGGAGCGGGTTTCGGTGGCCTCCTCCACTCCAAATTCGTACAGCCGCTGCATGATGAATTCGATTCGAGAATTCTGCGCACCCCGATCGCAGAACTCGGCTTCTGCGGCATGGGAGTCGGCGCAGCGATTGCCGGGCTCTACCCGATCGTCACCATCGGCACGGGCAGCTTCGCATTCGAAGCGTGGCCGCAAATCGTCAATGAGGCGCCCAATATCTGCTACATGAGCGGCGGCCAGGTGAAGGTCCCTGTCATGTTCCACGCGCTCGTCGGCATACGCATGTTCGGCGCGGCTCAACATTCCGCTCGCCCGCAGGCCATGCTCATGCAGGCCGCCGGTCTACAAGTCATCGCACCGTCGGTCGCTTCCGATGTGAAGGGCCTGCTGCACGCCGTGAAGGAAAGCGAAAGGCCGACTTTTTGGGTCGACCATCCTCTCCTGTTTGACGAGAAGTGGCCGGATGAGGGTTCCATGCACCTTCCGCTCGGCAAGGCGGCCGTCGTCCGCAGCGGCAGAGATGTGACCCTCGTCGGTTACTCCATCGATCTCGTGCGCTGCCTCAAGGCTGCCGCGCAGCTTGCAAACGACGGTATCGACGCCGAAGTCATAGACCTCAGGACGCTCGCACCCCTGGACAAGGAAACGATCTTGGAGTCCGTGGGAAAAACCGGGCGGCTGGTGGTGGCCGATGAATGCTATCCGGCGGCGAGCGTGGCGTCCGAGGTCGCGAGCATCTTCGCCGATGAAGGGTTCGGCCTGCTCAAGAAGCCCGCCAAGCGGATCAACTTCCCCGCCGTTCCCGTGCCTCTGAGCC
>JGI12053J15887_10001256_pt1 | contig 11641 bp, 15 predicted proteins | sample MedBloCAOM1_O3_FD_15887 | JGI IMG/M metagenome (IMG submission 15887)
GTTCGATACTCGTCCCTGGCATCCAATGATGAGAGTCGTCTGGGACTTCGGTCATGCCGCCACCGGTCGAAATTGAAATCAAACTGGAGCTTCCCTCCTCCGAGATGGCGAGGCTGACCAGACTTGCTCCTCTTCGCCGGGCCAAATCCGTGAGGACGGCTCAACAGGTCTCAATCTACTTCGACACGAACAAGTTTGCACTGCGCGAAAACGGTATGATGTTTCGCGTGCGACGTCTCGGGCGTCGTTACATTCAAACGATCAAGGCACCGAATAATGGATTGCTGGACCGAAACGAGTGGGAAACCGAACTCAAGGGCGAAAAGCCGGATTTTAATACCGTGCGTCACACCGCGCCGGAGCCCTTGCTGACAAAGAAGCGCCGCCGGCAGTTACACCCGGTATTCGAGACCCGCGTTCGTCGTACGACCTATCCGCTCACGCTCGGAGGATCCGAGATCGAAGTGACGTTGGATCGCGGCGAGATCGGCACCGGCGACCGCTCCAAGCCGTTGTGCGAGATCGAGTCCAAGGCCGGTGACAGGCTGCACTTTTCAGGTTGGCCGGCACCATCGCTCGCGCCACATCCGCCGAACTTACCATAAAGAGCAAGGCCCAGCGCGGTTATGAGCTTCTCGACGGCAACGATCCCTCTGCGGCAAAAGCGGAGCCCGTCGTCCTGACGCCGGATACCGCCACCCGAGATGCGTTCCGCGTGATCGCGGCCTCCTGCGTCAAGCAAGTAATCGTCAACAAGCCTGGATTGCTTGCCGGAAATCCCGAGGGCCTCCATCAGATGCGGGTCGGCTTGCGTCGGCTGCGCGCGGCGATTTCGCTGTTTGCCAGCATACTCCGGGAGGCCGAAACGAACGCAATAAAATCGGAACTGAAATGGCTCACGGCAGAGTTGAGTCCCGCCCGCGAATTCACGGTCTTTACGACACACGTGGTAGAACCTGCAAGGCGTCGTCACGCCAGGATGACCGGAATGCGGCGCCTGTCTCACGATCTAGCGGAGCAGCGGAGGTCGTCAGAGCTGAGGGCCCGCAATGCGGTTCAGTCAGAACGGTTTCGTCATTTGCTGCTGACAGTCGCGGCATGGCTCGAAATTGGCGAGTGGCGTCACCCGCAAGCCGATCTGTTGCGTGAGCGCGGAGATACGCCGATCGCAATCTCTGCGGCTGAGGAATTAAGGCGCCGTTCGAAGAAAATATGTAAACGAGGTCGACTCGTGGCGAAACTCGATCGGCACGGACGGCATAAGCTGCGCATCCAAGCAAAAAAAGTGCGCTATGCGGCCGAATTCTTCGAGACGGCGTTCCCCGGCAAAAAGCGTCGCAGTTGCGGAAGGCGTTTCTCTCGGCGCTCGATGAAATGCAGGACCGCCTTGGCAGCCTCAACGACATCGCCGTGCATGAAAACTTGACTGCAGATTTTGCAACAGACACTGCATTGAAGGCGCAAGCCGAGGACCGCTCGCGACGGGCATTCGCCGCCGGTGTGCTCATGGGCCTGGAAGATGCCCGCCTTAACTCCGCTTCGGCCCGCCGCTGTCGCAGTGTGCGAGAGGTTGCGGAGACAAAGCCATTCTGGAAATAGGCCGGTCATCCGCCAAGGGGCGGAACTTCAGGCCGAAAACGACAAATAACTCGCGGCCTTTCGGCGCTGTTTCTGTCCGGTACCCTACAAAGCGCATCTCGTCTCTTAACAATCGTTCCGCGTCGCGAACCGCTCGAGACACTTCGACCTGATCAGCGAGGGCCAACACCCAGGCTCAATCGATCTGGTGGTGATCCTGACCTCAGGTATCTTGGTGATTGCCGCCGCCTGTGCCCTTATAGCGCCCTTCGCATCGACGACCGTCGGTTTGGCCCGGTGGATCCACTAAAAAAGACCGATAGAGCGCGAAGAAAAACGCGCCGCTAAGCACAGACTGGCGCCAGAAAAAAATTCCAGGTGTCTAACAGGCCACAATCGCAAGGACGGTCAGCGCAACGACGGGTGCCTCGAGGATAACCGTGCTGACAGCGACGATCCAGATTTCCCGTTTGGTTTGTGTGTCCATGGATTGACCAACGCCTAGAGGCTGGATCGTCCCGCTGACCCCGGCGGCTCTTGACAGATGTTTGTAATGAAGGCGGCCATGGCTACAAACAGCGGAAAACCCGTCTGCTACTACCGGGTCAGCACCGGCCGCCAAAGCAAGTCCGGGCTTGGCCCTGATGCCCACGGCAGTCGCCACCCCACCTATCTCAACGGCGGTGACTGGGACAATCCAACATTACCTCCGAATCTCCTTACGTCATGCTGCCGGGCATGAAGCAGCGGATCGAGGTCCCAAGCGGACTCTTCATCGGCCAAACCATCGTCCTGCCCGCCCGGTTCGGCTCGGTGATAACAGCATCATCGGGGACGTCGATCCATTCGTTATCGAGACGGACGCGATAATGGCCCTCGCGGGATTCCCAATCAACGTCAGATAATGCCATGCCGTCCGCAAATGAGCAGCATAAGCCCTTGCGCGATGCGAGATGATCGAACCAGCTATTAAGCTCTGGACGACTGGCGTCGTGTGCGAGTGCGGGAGTGCAGAACAGCAGGACGATCAGAGCTAGTCGCTTCATCTGCCGTGTTTTCCTTGCGCCACCACCCCACCGTTCGCACCGCGTCACGCCGCCCCGCCTGAAATATATTGACACGCTTGGCGTCCTCAACAGCCCGAATAACGGCATCTTGATCGGGATCGCCGGCGACCTGGCGGCCTTGAGGAACGCCTCATTGATGATCGTGCCAAACAGAAAACGGCGCCGTTACCAGCGCCGTTTCTGGTGCACCTACGCGTGGAACCGGCCCACTTCGACTGGCGCTGGCGGGAGCGACCCGCTCTGACTCTGCTGGCGTGGGAAGCCCTGGCTCGCGATCCACTGGCAGGCTACGCCGCATTCAAGTGGAGTCAATCGCAACGACAACTAATTTTAGACCGGCGGGCTATCACCAATCGCCGTTACGCATCTTGCGCTCTGTGAGAATCGGACCATCGTTTCTAAAAATCGGCAAGGCCGTTCTCTACCCTCTTGAGGAACTCGATCGCCGGGATTGCCGGAGCATCCTAGTCTGTCGGGCATTCAGGTCACTCCCTGATGGAATAAGTGAGTGGGCAGCGAGCGCTATCACGAAGCTGCCGCGGGCGGTGCTGCGCGCAGCACATCGTTGCTGTATTGAAACTTGACTTAAATGCCGAACGTCATGCCCGGGCTTCCAATCTCCAGAAGCTTCAGAGCCGCCCGTCGAATGTCAAAGCCAAGCACGGCACCAAAAAAAGTTGATCTCGAACCCTTCCCAACCGACTGTGAGACCGAGATAACCACCGAGCGAAGCCCAAAAGCCGGTTCGGAAAGGCGTCAACCGAACCAGTCACCTCCATAGGGTAGTCCTTGCCGATGGCCGTGGGTGGAACTTGGGACTGCACGAGCGCAGCCTGAACGAACGTACTTCCTTCCGCATCTTAACCAGCAGCGCGTGGTTGCGCAGAAAAATCCGCTGGCGCATCCTTTACCGGTCGCACTTTAAGGCCTTAATAATTACGCTCCTGGCGCAGGAAAACCTTGTGTAATTGCCGGCCTCCACCATGTCCTCTAAGTCCAGCTCCAATATTGCTAGTAAGGCTTACTACAAGGCCGAAGCAGATTTCTCCACTTGGCTGATGATGGCCAAGCTTGGGAGTTTCGATGACCTTCCGTCAAACGCACAGAATTTTCTGACCAACTATCGAGATCGACTCGAAACGATGAGCGAAGCCGAGTCCACGGTGCTGGCCGTCCGCGACGTCTACAGCGCTTATTACCGCGAGATGGGAGGCGTCGGCGCCGCACCAGAACCGCAAGCTCGCAAACCAACCAAAAAGAACCGACCGCCTAAACATCAGCCCGCTCGATCTGCTGCGCACCCTTCGATCAGGCCAATGATCCGAAACTCTCTCCCGGCCCTGCTGATTTTCGCAAGCCTGGTGGCCCTGGTTGTGATGTATAGATTGCTGGCTCAGTAAGCTGCAGCAATGCTTGCGTCCTTTGCGACAAATGATCTTGGATCGCGGAAACGTTGCGGCAACGCTTCGGCCGCTGCCCTCCGAAGGCAAAGGTCACACGTTCGAATCGTGTCGGGTGCGCTAAAATTTTGACTGGCGCTGAATAAAGGCATCTTGCCCTACCAAAAATAACCCGATGCGATTTGAAAAATCCGACGGCGTGGCAGACGAAGGCGTAGCGGCGGTCAATATGCTGTTCAGCCGAGAGCTGAGGTGGATTTTCGAGAGTCTTCTAAGCGCGACGTCCGCATAGATGGACTGGTCCGACGCTCCGAAGCCGCCTCGATCAAACCGAGTCGGCTCGGTTGCCAGTCGGCGTCTACGGAAACGTTGGTGCAGCGTGAGTTGATCAGCCATCAGATATTGTTGCCAATGGAGTTGGCACCCGCTCTTCCCACGATCCTGGGAGATCGGGTCCAACTGCAACAGGTGATCATCAACCTGACGATGAATGGCATTGAAGCCATGCAATCGGTCACGGATCGGCCGCGCGAACTGATGATCCGATCGCGCCAAGACGAGAAACAACAAGTGCTGGTAAGTGTCACGGATTGCGGCGTCGGGATCTCCGCCGAGAATGTGGACCGACTGTTCAACGCCTTCTGCCGGACGGTTGTGCGATCTGCCGTGTATCCACTTGCAGACCATTTCCACCAAATACCGCAAGCAGCAGGAAGACCGCAGCATGCCGGTCGATTTCATGCGGCACTATTACGATGTCTATTTGTTGCTGCAGCGGCCGGCGGTGCAGGCCTTTATCGGCACCCCACCCTATCTGAAGCACAAGGACGATCATTTCCCGCGGGCGGATAAAAGAACATCAGCGAGAACGCCGCCTTTCAACTGCCGGACAACAAAACGCGTGAGCTCTACGAGCGCGCCTATGGGGCGGGCAGCGTGCTTTACCATCAGGGCAAGCCGACCTTCGCGGAAATTCTCGCAATGCTCGATGAGTGGAAGGACCGGCTCTAAAAGTCGGGCCCAACGTGTACGCTTTTCCCGCCGCATCGTGTGGATGCGTTCTTAACATTTGTTGGCGGGGCGTTGCTTCTTTCCTGTCAATCCAGAGCCTCATTCTGGGCCCATTCAGTGACAACGGTTGTGCCCTCTCTCTAGCGAGGAGGCGACCGGTGATTAGGACAGTCGCACTTACATTGATCTGCCTGGCCGGACTTGGCGCTATTGCAGGCGCAGCAATACGATCAACGCCACCATTACCCGCCCCTATCAGGCCGGTCGTTGCCGGGAACAAGGCCGATCGCCTGCCGCTCGTAGCGAATGAAAATTTTCCGAAGGGCGCGGAGAAAATTGATGTTGCGTATATGCAGTCGGCTGATGAGGTCCAAAGCCATCCTCCGGCAGAAATGCCGCCGTCGGCTACGCCGGCACCTCCCGATCTAAAGCCGGTCAGGGTGGACGAACCGCATCGCGCGCGGGCTACGAAGGCTCGTAAGTTCAGGCGGAGCGAAAATCGCAGCAGACGGATGGCCTCCACTAATCATCCGCCGCAACAAGTCAGCGCGCCACCTCCGAGCCAGGTAAGCGAATTGAAAGAATGCTCTTCGAATGGGCTCAGTCCGCTCCTGCGAAAGCTGAACCTGTCGCCACCGTGTAATTGACGCTCTTATTGTCAGCGCAGGGAACTACACGGAACCCAACCATCGAAAAGTGGAAGGCTATAAAAAAGCCGCGCCCATTGCGGAGCGCGGCTCTTCGCGTCGTTCATTGGCTTAGGCGTTAGACTCCGGCGTACTGCTGCTCAAGCTTCTCGTGCTCGTCCGTGCCGCGCAGCAGGAGCATACCGCCAAACCGGGCGATATTCATCTCTGGATGGCGCTCTTGACCGAGACCTCGCGCGCGATCGACCGCATTNTGANGTGCGAGTAATGGGGCTGCTGCATGGTTGAAATGACTGGCGTCAGCATGATTGCTGACGTTCGGTCGTTGCGAGCCCGACCGGAAATCATAGCAGAATGGATCGCCAGCCAACGCCAAACCGTCCGACGGAGACCGGCACGCCATGGTAGCCGTGATACCGCCCTATTCCGAATCCTCTCTTACGTATTGTTCCATAGCTACAGACTTTTATTTTCTGAGAACGATTGCGCGCGCCGTTTATTGGTCCTGATGGAGTATCGCGGCAAACATTACACGATCGTCCAAGGCATCGATCGCAATTCGTGGAAATGGAAAGTCCACTTGGACGAAAGGACGGTCAGATCCGGCGAGTCGCCCACCAGCGAGGCCGCCAGGCACAGCGTGGTATGGGCGGTAGATAAAGCGTTGGCACCTAAAATGGTGAAGCTGCAGCCGCAAGGAGACAGAGTATCCTAATCCAATGCCGCGTCTGCGCTATGCAGGAGGGGGTTCCCGCGATTCTCTGGAAAAAGGACCCCCAGCCATTGGGGGAATAGCTGGGGCCGTTGGGGATGATGCCGGCCAGATCGGCCGCGAGCAAACGTGTCATTAGTTCTGTCGTTCCAAACAAATGCCGTATTTTTTTGGCGCGACGTTTGGAACTGGGACATTATGTCGATTTTTGAACATTTCGGCGGAACGATTCCTGCACCGCAACGTCTTTAGGCAGGGGCAAGTAACCGGGGAATACTGTGCCACAGCGCGAGTACATCACGCGTCAAGTGATGACGCTTTTGCGGTTTGCCAGAACAACAACCGATCCGAACGTTTCAGCCGCGCTGATCGAAAAAGCGGCCGCCATCAAAGACCGGGACGGTCCGCGACCGGATCGGAGTGCGCGCGCTCCTGACGTTGAGCCGCCGTCTCGCGATTGAAAAACGCTCCGCCGGTAGCTGCTGGTTACAACGCGGCGGACATTCGCGCTGCATGAGCCTGTCTGTATGGCGGCATGTCGCGACCCGATATGACAAGCTCGCGGCCAACTATCCGGCCTTCACGAGGGCGCCTGCGTTCCCCATCAGCATCGGGGCGGGAATTTCAGCGCGGGAGCGCCCGAGGAAATCGCTTCATGAAGACCGGTCGCAATCCGGCTTTCGCCTGCGGCTCGGGGCGCCATGTCTTGATGTCATTCAAGGTACACCTGATGCCAGGCGGCCTCGGCCTGCGCCTTGGCATCCTCGAACGAAGCGGCGTTGCCCGTCGCGATCAGGTCGAGCAACTTTGCACCGCCGTGAACTCCCATCNTGTCTCCCGCTCCCACCCTTTCGCTTAATCCGACGGCAGCACAAAGGCCGTAAGCTCATAGCCAGAACGCGGGCATGTTCGGCCTGTTCGGCGCTCGACATCTCTTTCAGACGCGTCCAGCGTGGCGCGGTGCTTCGGATTGGCCTAACCGGCGGGCGCATCGATCCTAGCGCTCCCCACCAGTTGGAGCACTGTGACTCTAAATGGCGAACACGACCGGGGGCGTCATTCGGCGCGCGTTAAAGGAAGTACAGCGTATGCGCAAGCAACGGCTACCTCAGGGTCGGTAGCTCGGACCGCTGCCTGCAGTCCGGCGGGATCGACGCCTTTCTCCTCGGCCCAAGCGTCGAGGTTCGGCGGACGGTAGCTGGCGTCCGCGCGCCAGCGCTCGAACACCGAGCCGCTGCGCTGCTCGACCGGCTGATCCATCACTGCGACATCGTTGAGACCCGCAATGATAGCTGGCGATTCAAAAGCCGCGAAGATGATCACGCCACCCGCACTCGTCTCGTCTCCGCAATCCCGGTCAGCGCTGACGAGCCGAGCGCTACCAGCAAAACCCGCGGCAAATTGGACGCCGATGAGGGGTCAAATTTGCGAGCCGATTGACACCTGACTGCTACATCGAGCGAGAATCGGGAGCCTTGGCCAGCGCCAAGTTTGTCCGATTCGACCGCGACAGCCGACGTCTCGGCGGTCAACGTGCAGTCCGGTTTAGGACAGGTGCCCCATTGTCGCCCCGACCGCGAAGGCCAACTCTTTTTCAGAGCATGCACACCCACTGCGTTCCGTGCANGCCAATCGCACGAGCGGTGCCACGACTCAGATCAAGTGTAACCCCACGCGTAAATGGAACGCGATCGTTGATCACCACACTAACAGATGTACCGTTCTGAGGATTCGTTATCGTTATCCGCGATCCAAAAAGGCAGTGTGCGATGCGCGGCCGTATACCCGCCGGGATCAAACGCTTGACCACTCGCGGTCCGCCGCCCCGAAGTATAAATAGGTCGCNACNACATGCTGTCCCGAACACATCCCGTGGGGTCTGGAATACGCAAAGAACCAGGCGAAGCCCCGACCGTGAGCTTGCGCGGATGACGCGATTAGCCACACCAGAGCGAATCCAAAGATGTAAAAAAGTAGACGCACACTTTCGCCAACTTCAGAACCAACCAGTTGGCATACCTCATACGTGTCAATTCTAAAGTTAAGGCGACAAACTCCCGCCCGTCGCCTCTCCGGTCCCCATCTTGCGGTCAGCAAGTCTCAAGCGCGCCAAAGCACAACAGCGGAAGCTGCCAGTATGATTGTATGATTTGACTGTTGCCGCAATGCGGGCCTCATTTGCGATGGCCCCTTGAAGGCAGTCACTCGCTCGTCCAGTACAATCCTCCACATTTAGGAGAAGCTGACAAAATCCAGTCCTCCGCCACCTCGAAGGGATACATTTTCGATCGGGTTTCGTCTTTTACTGGAACATTAGCACTGGTTTGCGAATTGTTTCTGGCTTTTGCCCCGGCGTAAACCGGAGCCTCTTGGGCGGCGCTTCGAACTAGAGACTAACAAGCTGGAGGGAGGAATGATGCGNAAATTGCTGTTGGTTAGTGCGCTTCTCGTTGCACACAGCTCGCTGGTCTTCGCTCAGGGCGGCCATATGGGAACGCCGCAGGAGCAAAAGGCTTGCTCGAGGGATGCTTCCCGCTTTTGTCGAAAGCAACTGGGTGATGACGGAGCTGTCCAGCAGTGTCTTCAGCAAAATCGAACCAAACTCAGTTCAGCTTGTCAAAAGGTCTTCCAGAGCCACGGAATGTAATGAGAAGATAGATTGTAGGCTCAGAAATCTTGTCTGTGCGAATGCATCAAGCCGCGTCCGCCCATTTCGAACCCCGGCCGTTAAATCGGCACCGTGTAGTTAAGGACCAGGCGGCCGCCATCCGGATAGATGGTCTGGCCGGTAATGTAGGACGCATCGTCGCTTGCAAGGAAGGCTACGACAGAGGCCACTTCGCTTGGACTGCCACCACGCCCGATCGGAGTTCGCGACAGCACGCTGCGGCGCGCATCCTCGGATGAAAAGATCGCCGATGCTACCATATCCGTCAAAATCGTCCCCGGCCCTACCGCCACAACCCGAACCCTGTGCGGGGCGAGCGCTACGGCCGCAACGGAGGTGAGCTGTTTCATGCCGCCCTTGGATATCGCATAGGTCGCAAGCGAAGGAATGGCGAGCAGCGCATTAACCGAGGACATATTAATGATGACCCCGCCACCACCTTGCGCGATCATCTGTTTCGCTGCGGCCTGCACACCGAAGAATGCGCCCTTTAGGTTGATCGCAATGACGTCGTCGAAATCCTTTTCTGAAATGTCGAGCAGATCTTGATTACGTGCGACGCCGGCATTGTTGACCATAATGTCGATCCGGCCGAATTGCTCTTTTGCGGTCGCTACGGCACAATCGACATCGGCGCGCTTTGCAACATCGGCCTGGACCGCTCGCAGATCATTGGGCCGGCCCAATTCCGATGCCGTCCTTGCCAAGCCATCTGCATCGATGTCCGAAATGACAACCTTGACGCCGTCGTGGAGAAATCGTTCAGCGCACGCTCTCCCGATACCGCGCGCCGCACCGGTAATGACCGCGACCTTGCCGGATAACTTCATGCATCCTCCCGGGGCAGCTCTTGCAGTTCATAAGGTGGACATCAGTCCAAGCCGCCGTGCCCTAAGATGAGCACGGATCGAGTTGCTGAGAAAGAGGCCGTCCGCAAGTACATCCACCTCGAGATTTCGACCGCTCCCACCCCTACCGAATTTCGCGGTCTTTTTCAAAGCAACATCGCGTCATCAAGACGTTGAGGTCCTGAAAATAAATGACACAGTTGCTCAATGATGGTGGACGTACTTTCCGGGTCATTCGATACTGCAATTGTTTTGCTGCAACTTGAGTTGGAGACGACGGCAAGACCGGAATGCTCACGCCAGAACTCTTGGTGCGTTGGAAAAAATCCCTGAATGATAGTGGGGCCGGTCCGCGGGCGATCGGGTGCCAGAGATTGACCTACCCCCCTCCGTTTAGGAAAGCCCCAGTCCTAATTTAATGCGTCTTGCCTGCGCCTATGGCACATGCATACCGGAAAATGACCTATCATCGTCGCATCCGCGACCGGCACTCGTCGGTCATGACTTTTTTCACTTCAAGGATAAAGCAATGGACTTCCAACTCACCGAAGAGCAACGGCGGATGGTAGTGTCGGTGCGCGATCTCGCTCAAGGAGAGTTCAAGACGGACGCGCCCAAGTATATGGATGGTACGTTTCCCTGGACTAACATGAAGAAGCTCGCCGATATCGGCGTACTAGGCATGTCGGTTCCCGAGGAATATGGCGGCCTCGGCTTGCCAGTATTCGATACCGCGCTGATCCTCGAGGAGATTGCAAAAACTTGTTATGTTACCGCAATGGCCACCCTTGGTGAGGCCGGTGTTCAGACTCGCGTGATCGCGACCTACGCTCCCAAGAATATTCGCGAGCGAATTCTTCCGAAGGTCGTCTCCGGCGACTGCATCTTGGCTGTCTGCATGACCGAGCCGCACGCCGGCACCGACGTGGCGAACTACCGGACGAACGCCGTCATCAGGGGTGACCGCGTCGTTCTCAGCGGGACAAAGACGCTAATCAGCCGGGCCAGGGAGGCCAGCATGTTCGTCATTTTCACGCGGATCGACGGCCGGCCCGGCCGTGAGGGCATCGGCTGCGTTCTGCTGGAGCCAGATACGCCAGGTTTCGAGGTGACTGGAACCTACCATACGATGGGCGGGGAAAATCTCCACGAGATCCAATTTGACAATTGCGAATTGCCGCTGGAGAATCTCGTAATTCGCGATGACGGATTTAGAAAGCTGCTGAACGCCTTCAACACGCAGCGCTGCCTCAATCCGAGTATCTCGCTTGGGCTGGCCGAGGGCGCTTTTGAAGAGACTCGCAACTATGTCAGGGACCGAACGGTGTTCGGAAAGGCAGTCGGGGACTTTCAAGGCGTGCGCTGGAAACTCGCCGAGATGTACCGCGAGATAGAGACGTCACGCAGCATCCTCTATCGTGCATGTATCACTGCCAATCCATTCCCGGATCCTTTCATGGCCGCGGTGGCGAAGATCACGTGCAACGAGATGTCCAATCGCGTCACGAGTGAGGCGATTCAGCTGCACGGCGGTTTCGGCTTCACCGACGAATACGCCGTATCCCGCCTCTATCGGGGAGCGCGCTACGGCACGCTGGGCGGCGGCACCTCCGAGACGCTCCGCGATCTCATCGGCAAGCGGATCATGGACGCGGCGGAGACGGGCGCCGAATTGCTGGCCTATGACATGACCAGCGGGGGTCTCATCCC
>JGI12053J15887_10001257_pt1 | contig 11639 bp, 11 predicted proteins | sample MedBloCAOM1_O3_FD_15887 | JGI IMG/M metagenome (IMG submission 15887)
GAACTCCGACCGGAATCATCCCATCGAGCAAGTTGGCCCGACGAACGACGACGAAGGGGGCTTCCTGCAGCGAGCGCTCAACCCAGAGCGGAAATCGCTTTTCCGGCAACTCCCATCCCACATAAACCAGATCGTCCAACCCGGAAATCTGCAATAAATCGTGGGCCCTCATTTCATCTGCGAAGTCAGAACAATTGCTGCCGCTAACACGTTCAGGCTGGCGACGTGCTGACTATCGATAATGTGCCTCGCACCGGTGAAGTAGCCAAGAAACATGAAAAAAAGACCGGCACCAGGGCTTCAGCGATGATCAGCACCATAAACTTGTTCAGTTAGAATGCCACTCCGCTGCAAGCCGCTGCCGTACTACGAGGGTGGCGCTCCGGTTTTTTTGAGCGCCTTGGGATTCGAGGCGGTTGCTCAAATCCCTTTGACCTGAACGGGCGTCGGCGATAGCCGCCGACAAATCGTCCCGCACCTGCCCAACCTGTTCCGGTTCCGGCGAATCGACATTCACGCCGTCGATCAATTTGTAGAGCGTGCCAAGCTTGGCGTAGTCTTCAATTTTGTAAGACATGGGAATGACCGTCTCGGCCAGCTTATCGAGTTCTTCCACCGTCCGCCGGGTGACCCGTGCCGCCGCATTCTTCGCCATCGCGTGCACCGTTACGCCCGAATCGTTGAAGGCCAACAGCCGGTTTGCCTGTGCGCCGTGCGTCAAAAAACCGCCGGAGATGGCATGGCCGACCAGCAGAGAAATCACCGGATGCCCGGCCAGTCGAGCAGAGACGTAAGCATCCGTTGCCGCCGCCGCTGCCAAAAAGATGCCGAGTAGTTCCTCGCGTCGGCCGTAGGCTTGGCTGGGCACATCAACGATGGCAATGATTGCTCGCTTTTCGCCGTTTTCATCAGCCTTGATCACGTCACGGACCTGCTTGGCCAGGTTCCATCCCTCTTGCACTCCGACTTGTCCCTGGCGCGCACAGGGAAAGCGATTGTTCGGGTCCGGCACGATGGCAAGGAATCGAACCCGTTCCTTCTGCAGAGTTGTATCGGCGACCAGGACTGATGATACGCTCGGTACATGCTTCGCTTGTTTTCCGGCGAGGGCTTCAAACCAAATCCGGCCACGCGCGCTGATAGTCTTTTCGTTCATAAGCTTTCTCCTTTCGACCAAAGTTTGCGTACCTCACTGCTCTCCAGCTGATGGGAAGCATCGATAGCGGCGAGGCGTTTGAGATAGTCATCCACTTTTTCGGAGCGATGCGTGGCAGGAATGCCGCGGGCAAAAGCTTCGATGATGCATTTTTTAATCGCTCCCACATCATCTTCCGCCAAGTAGTCCGCGAAACCGGTAACCTGGCGTTGTTCTCCACCACTCACGCTCCAGATTAGTTGCCGGTCTTTCGAATCGAACTCTTCGATTCCCGACTGCTCTTCAATTACCTCTGGGCCGTTCAGCCCTAACCGTGCCTCGCGAGTCATGATCAGATAGCTGCAAAGCGAGGCGCTGATGGACATGCCGCCAAAGCAGCCGATCATTCCGGCAATGACGCCTACGACTGGAACTTGCTGCCGGAGGGCGATGAGCGACGAGTTGATTTCGGCAATGGCTTCCAAACCGAGATTCGCCTCTTGCAGACGAACACCGCCGGTTTCCAAAAGTAAAACGACTTGTACAGGATGACCTTTTTTGGCGTCTTCCAGGGCTAGGTCCAGCGCCGCGGCAATCTTGGCGCCAGAAACTTCACCGATACCGCCGCCCTGAAATTGTCCTTCGATAGCCAAGATCACGGAGTCTGTTCCGCCCATCTGGCCGCGAGCAACGATCAATCCATCGTCCGCTTGCGGAACCACGCCCTGCAGCAAAAGCCAGGGTGACTCGAGACGCTCGAAAGGGCCAAGCAGTTCGCGATAGCTACCTTCATCCAATAAAGCCTGAGCGCGCTCGCGTGCGTTGAGTTCGACAAAGCTTTTGCGAACCAAAAATTGCTGGGAACCAAGCAGGGTTGGCTGGCTCATGATTGGCTCCTTTCCACCGCTTGCTCCAGGCGAAGAGCGACCGCTCCAGGTGTTGCACCGAAATCATGAATCTCGATGGAAGCTGCATATTGATAACGCGAAAAAAAACGATCTATGACTAGCTTCCATGCCCTACCGAAACCGTCGACGCTGGTAGTAACGGTGACACGAGTCTTCCGATCGGGAGACGGCTCGAGCAATACTTCGAGGTCACCTGATCCGACCACACCTACATGGGCTCGTTGCTTGATCGGCTGCGACGCCGCGTATTCAAAATAAAGTCTTTCCATAGTTAGTTTTCTGTTGATGGGGCGAGTTGGCCATAAAATCGAGGAAGAGGGTAGCTGCTAACAAATCTGCACTGCCGCCCGGCGAGGCATTGAGGGCGAGCAGATCCCGATCTAGTCGCTCCAGCAGGTCCCAGCCTTGAACAGTGGCGGTACCTCCCGCCGCGAAAATCGCTGCCGCTCCGGTTTGCGCCGTATTTAGCGCGGCGAAGGCGCCCCGATGAAGCAGACAGGTATCATCCAAACTCGCCATGATCGCTAACAGCGTGTCCAGCCGGGCCTGAGTTTCGCTCGATCCCTCTCGCCGAGAACGGTGAAGGATCGGTAAGCCGATTGTTATCACATGAGGAAAACCGGCTTGGGCCTCCCCGCGAGCACCGGACACCTGATAGCATTGAATCACTCGCGAACCATTGCTTTGCTGCTTTGGGGTGCTCCAATCGGGCAGACAAGCAAGTTGGCGAGCCGTATGGGCCACTGCATCCGGAGAGTTCGCTCCCATCGCAGCAGCGGAGACAAGCAGGCCAAGACTCCAAATCGCCCCGCGATGTGTATTGGCTTGGCCCGTCGTCAGCAACATCGATTGTTCAGCCCAGCGGCCGATCGCACCCAGGTTCTCTCGCAGTGTCTGGCTGGGAATCTGCCGAAATGAGGCCAGAGCCATGAGTTCAAAACCGGGCGCAAGACAGTGAGCTGAGCGTTTCATCAGCATCAGCGAAAGGTCGGTATGCGCACCCGGACCACGCCGATCTACCAGGGCCGGTTTTGGCGTCAATTCGGCCTCCTCAATAAGGGCTCGAACGGCTAGACTCGCTAGATATGTGGCTAGTCTCGATCGATCAGAAATCTTCCGCCACGGATGATCGATCCGGGTCGAAACAGCGGAACTGAACCCGCGTGCGCAGAAACAATTCTGCGCCTTTTCTGGANCGAAAAATTCGGAGCGGATCCTCTTAATCATTTTGATTCAAACTACCAGCCTGCTCAATTCCAAGTCTGGCGGGCTATTTGCTATCTGCAATTTGTCATTGTCATCGCGCCGAAGGTGCGCCGTCACCAGCTCCTAAAACGAGCAGGCGGGCTGTAGAGTCCCCCTGACCAGGCTACTAAATCTTCGATGCTCCGCGCCGCGAGCAGAGAGCGCTTCGCCTCCAGCCGGTGAACATCGATATCTTCCGGGTAGGCAACCACTCCCTTCTTTCTCAGGGCTGCAGTTTCAGAAGCGACCGCCTTCTGACCGACCGGGCTGACTCCGGCCACTGCTGCGAGCGCGCGGCGGCGCTCCTCTTGCCCCTCAGCCTTGTAGAGATACGCGATGCCCTCCTCGGTTACGACATGGCTTACGTCGTCGCCGTAGATCATGATGGGGGCTATCGGCATTCCTGCCTGCTCGCCAACCCGAACCGCGTCCAGAGTCTCAACGAATGCAGGAACGCCGCCGCTCTGGAAGGTCTCCACGGTCTGCACGACAAGCTTGCGACCACGAACGATCGGTTTGTCCTCCGTAATCAGATCGAGCCACGCTTTCGTGCTATGCCGTCGGCCATGTGGGTCGTGTCCCATATTTGGCGCGCCGCCAAACCCGGCAAGTCGCCCAGTGGTCACGGTCGACGAGTTAGCATCGGCATCCATCTGCAGTGTCGAACCAATAAAGCCATCAACCGCATACTGTCCGGCCAACTGACACAGCACCCGGTTTGAACGTAGGCTGCCATCCCGTCCGATAAAAAAGATATCCGGGCGTGCCGCAACGTACCTATCCATTCCAACTTCGCTGCCGAAGCAGTGAATGCTTTTGACCCAGCCGCTTTCGATTGCGGGAATCATCGTCGGATGCGGGTTCAGTGCCCAGTGTTCGCAGATTTTTCCGCGCAGTCCAAGTGACTCACCATAAGTCGGCAGAAGGAGCTCGATGGCAGCGGTGTCGAATCCAATTCCATGGTTCAAGGAGTGAACCTGATGCCGTTCGTATATCCCTCGGATCACCATCATGCCGATGAGAATCTGCAAGTCATTGATGTGGCGTGGGTCACGTGTGAATAGCGGCTCTACTGCGAACGGTCTGTCAGCCTCGACCACCACATCTACCCAGGAGGCAGGGATGTCCACCCGTGGTAATTGGTCGACGATCTGGTTGACCTGCACGATGACGATTCCATCGCGAAAGGCGGCAGCCTCGACAATGACCGGGGTGTCTTCAGTGTTTGGTCCGGTGTAGAGATTGCCCTCAGCGTCCGCCTGGTCCGCACAGACAAGAACCACATTTGGCACCAGGTCCACCAGCAACCGCGCATACAGTTCGACATACGTGTGGATGGCGCCAATCTCGAGCTGGCCATCCTCCAACAGTTGNGAGACGCGCAAGCTTTGCGGACCAGCGAAAGCGAAATCCACCTTCTTGGCAATGCCCAATTCAAACAGCGTGAGATGCTCCGGTCGNCTAATGCTCGAAATAATCAGGTGCAGATCGTGAAGCCTCTTCGCATCGACCTTCACGAGGGATCGCGAGAGGAAATCAGCTTGTTTCTGATTGTCTCCCTCGAGAACAATCCTATCGCCGCTGACGATGAGGGTTTCGAGAGCCTCAATGATCTTTTCCTTCGGCAGGATCGATCCCCTCATCCAAGGCTTGACGAGCTCTATTCGCCGCCGCTTTTCATCGCGTCGCGTCGTCCAAGAACGCGAAACCGGCTCTAAAATTTGCTTTGCCATTGGATTGATTTTGCCCGGTTAGCTTTGATTTTTAATTTCGCTAACAATTTACTAAGCGTCGGCGCTTGACTATTCGTCGATGGTCATTCTTTGGCCGGTGGATTTTCGGAGCTCACGTTAGTGATTGGTCAGAGGCCTTCTTAATGGAAATCATAGGGGCGGCTGAGTGCACTCGCATAATCACCAGAAGCCGCTAACTATTCGTTCAACCGATCGCTGCCCGGCCGCCAGACTGGTCTCTGATTGGGCATGGTCCTCATTCCACGCGTTATCCACAACCACGCTGCGAACCTCATGCACTCCTATGAGACGAAGCCAAAAATCAATGTAAGGCGCTTGGTGATCGAACGACGGTGGTATTGGAGAATCTTCGCGGAATGTAGATCCTCGCGTATAGACGACGAGCGCCCGAGGGATGTTGAGGCATGGCCCATATTCTTTGCCGTCATACGTGAATAAGTAATTGCGCTGAGCGGTCAGATCAATCAACTGTTTGAGCTTGTATGGGATGGAGAAGTTCCACATGGGTAGGCCCAAGACTATTCGGTTCGCTCGTTGGAAGCGACCGATCAATTCTTGAATGCGGTTCCATGTATGCGATTCCGCGTCGGTCAGCGGCTGGTGCTTGATGGCCTTGTACTTCGCCCCGATGGATACGGCATCAAACTCGGGGAGGTTTTCGTCCCAGACATTCAGGACGTCCTCATTAATCACGGGGAGGACTTTCCTTGACGCCGAAACAAAGGCATTGGTCAGGGCGGTAGAGTTCGATTTGTCACCTCGCGGCGATGACTGGATATGTAGAACGTTCATTCTGATCGATCCAAAAGAATGAAGCTGGCAATGCTATTTCGCCGGAGCTGACGGCGGCTACTCAAGAGTGATCGTAGATAGGAATTTGTATTGATACATATCGGATTTCTCATGTATCTGGAGATTACCGGCTTGGCTTTGAATAAGTGAAATTGTTTGTTTTGTGTCCTGTAATAAAACATTCAAATAAAATAAAGTAATGGAGTTTCGTCAGATTCGGTCATTTCTCTCGGTCGCAGAGACCCTGCACTTCGGTCGCACGGCGGAGATGATTCACCTCAGCCAACCTGCGCTAAGTCTGCAAATACGAGCTCTGGAGGNTGAGATTGGAGTGAGACTCTTCGAGCGCAACCGGCGCAAAACGGCACTCACTGCGGCTGGTGTCGCTTTTCGCGAAGATGCAACCGNAGCCCTCTTACGGCTCGACCAAGCTGTTCATAAGGCAAAGCTGGCGGCCAAAGGGAAGCTGGGGGTTTTGCGGATCGGATTCATATCGACTGCTGGCAATGAGATTGTGCCCACCATCATTCGCCAGTTTCGGGAGCTCAATGCAGAAGTAGAATTCTCCCTTCGCAATATCCTCACAATAGATCAAATCCAGATGCTGGAGGCCGGATCTCTCGATATTGGATTTTTGCGCCTTCCCATCGGTGGGCACTCTGAACTCGAGGTAGTCACGGTGCATCGCGAACCGTTCATGCTAGTCGTGCCCTCGTCCCATAAATTGGCAAAGAGAAAAAGAGTCCGCCTGCGCGAGGCGTCGGGCCAAGACTTCGTGATGTATGAGCGCACCTATGCCCCTGGATTTCACGATCTAATCTTCGGGATGCTTCGCGACGCCGGTATTATCCCCGACGTTCGCCAGACGGCGGGAGAGATGCCCACGCTGATCTCACTCGTCGATTCGGGCATGGGTGTCGCCATTCTGCCCGCTTCGGTAGCCAAACGTAGCGTTGCTTCGGTAGTCGCTTGTGAGATTGCGGACGAGATACCAATGTCGGAAATTGGTATTGCCGTCCGGAAGGGAAATCGAGCACCCGTCGTAGACAACTTCAGATCTTTCGCCTTAGAGAAGTTACGTCGAGTAAGAAGCGCTTCTTTGTCGATCCGATTCCATGGTTCAGCGCCGTGACCTTCATCCGAGCAATGAGCGCCCTGGGCTGCGAATTCCTTGGTCCTTGGTGAATCGAACTTAAGACCGACGCGTCACACAAAATTTTTGAGGAACAAGTTCATTTTCAGAATTTCGACGGATGTTTCTTTTCCACTCCTCCGAGCTATAAAGTAATCATCTCGGGGAGTCAGACACAAACGCTAATCTGAATGATAGAGCTATCTTGGATCGATGATAGTTTTCTTCTCTGAGTATTGGAGCTGCGATTACCTCTCGCCATACGCTCCCGGGTGAAAGCTGGGAAATTGCGGATATCAGCAACCCTGATGACGCAGCAAACGTTTTGGCTCTCTGGACTGGTTAGGAGCTGCCAATTTAAAAAGCGCTTCTAAATGAAACGACTAATCATATTTGACATCCTCCGAGGCATCTTGTTGTTGATGATGATCGTTGATCATTCGCCATCGCAGCTTCGCGTTTTTACTGATCAGCCGATGGGATTTTTCACGACGGCCGAAGGCTTCGTGTTTGTTTCAGCGTTTTTGGCAGGCATGCTTTTTCGCCGGCGTACCGACGAGTCAGGGTTTGTCGAAGCGCGGTCAGCTACGATTTGTCGCGCGTGGCGCATTTATCGGGCGCATCTGCTGACAGTTTCTTTTGCCTTTGTTATTGGCAGCTTTTTTTTGGGTCAGTTTCCGGGAGTTGGCAATTTGCTAGATCAGTATTTGAAAAATCCGGCGGCAGCTCTCGTTGGTTCTGCCGTTCTGTTGTTCCGGCCACCGTTGATGGACATCCTCCCGATGTATATCTGGTTTTCGTTCTTAACGCCGTTGGCATTCTTAGCGGCGCAACGATGGGGATGGAAAGCCGTGATTTATACGAGTCTTGCGGTGTGGCTTATCTCGCAGACGCGAGTGAGAGATTTGTTAGTAACTGGTTGCAGAGGCATTCCTTGTGTCGAACTTGGACCATTTGATATCCTCGCGTGGCAGTTGCTTTGGATTAGTGGCTTATTCCTTGGTCAGCGCTTTCAAGGCGGCGTAGCGGTTATTCATATACCCAGTTCTCTTCAGCGCGTCTTGCTGGCGCTGGTCATTGGATTTCTCGGCTGGCGCTGGGGATCGATCTACCTGGGCGTGGATTTAAGTAACGAAATGTGGCTGCTCGATAAATGGCACCTCGGACCGCTCCGGCTGATCAACTTTTTTGCGGTTGTTTGCCTCATCTCTAAATTGCGGAAAATGGTTGAATGCGGGGAAGCTTGGCTTCGCCCATTGTCACTGATTGGTCAGCATATGCTTCCAATTTTTTGCAGCCAAATCTGCCTTTCGATTCTGTTGATTGGAATTGTCGAACCGCTCACAGACAGAGAGCCGATCGCCTCGCTCCTCGTAATTTGCCAGTTACTTTCAGCCTGCTTGCTCGGTTGGCTCTTCGAGTGGATCTCGCGGAGGAAAAATTCTACGGCTCTACGGCCGAGAACCTTTGCGACTCGCCGGGAGATTTTGCCAGCAGAAGGTTGAGTAACTGAGAGAGCTTAGCTGATTGCTTCCTGAGCAATCGCCGCCTTTGCTTCAGACGCGAGCCGGAAGAGCCTAAGAATTAAGCTCTTTGTGAACTCAGTTTTGGCCGCGTCCGTGATCGCCCGTATCAAGCCTCATAGTTCATAGCGCGCGCCACCCATTCGCAGAAGCGCATCCCTTCGTCCTCCTGATCCACTTTCGCGATACAGTAATGCTCGTGCGGCGTGATCAGGACGATCGAGATCTCGCCTTGTGAGCGACTCTCGGTGATTGATAGCCCACCGGGGATCGAGCGATTAAAGATTTTGAACGTGGCTTTGGTCACCCTGCTTACCAGCGCGTCCGCTTCCTGATTCCAGATCATAACAATCGATNAAGCTTTCGCTTCTTTTCCTCTCGCTTCTCGATGTGTCCCCATTTGATCTTAATAACCGTCGCCACACTCACAGTCTGGTCTGGAGCCACCCCTTTCTCAATTGTCCAAAAGGACGGGAGTTATTGACCAAAATGAATGAGCAAGGGAATGCTCTTTCGAACAATAGCCGGACAGAATTCTGGATTTAGAATGCCGGCTAACGGTTTGTGCGCGTGAAGATCATCGCACCCGAGAACTGGAAATTCTCCATCATCTACGGCCCGCGATCAGCGAAAAGAAACGGATTACTTGGCCTCTCTGCCGCTGCGAATGACGCGCACCATACCTGCTTCGTATTCACGTCTCCATCGCGCGCGCCGAACCGTATCGTTAGCAATCGCGACAACCATTGCCAAGCACCAAGCGGCAGCGAGAAGGATTCCAAGGTGGGGTATGAGAAGGAGAAGCGATGCTACAAAAACCAGGAGTAGGTAACCAGACACGCCCTCTCCGAGAAACGATCTGGGCTTTCGGTTCCACATCCATTCGGCGCGCTTGAACTCTTCATAATTAACACGACGCAGATCGAGATCCAACCATCTCTGCAGAGAGTATGGGGATGATTCGGGAAATTTCCACCGGTTTACCGTGTTGAAGTCTCTCCAAAATTCATTGAACCGATTAAGTAGCTCCGGGCGACTCACGATGTATCTCCTGTGACTGGTGCCTAAGTAACTCAAGGAAGTCCTCGCGCTATCTTTGATGCACCTAACACCAAAAATCTGATCGATCGGAACCGGATTGGCAATCGTGCGGAAGGATGAACGTTAACTAACCAAATGACTGGATGTGGACGACTCTTTCGAGTGATGAGGAAAGGGCCCTTCACCTCTCTGCAATAATTTTAGGATTACTCCTGGCAGTAGATAAGAACCGCTCTTTCGGTTGGTGGAAGCCAATAGGCCTAACGATAAGCCCAGGAGGAAATGGGTTGGGGCACGATTGTTCGTAACCCCCCGGCCAACCATGTGGTTCGAATGGATGACGGGAGTCGGGCCGGCGCTAACGGGACCGAATCAGTCCGCGCTGGAGAGCGATAGCGATCGCTTCGGTACGGCCCATCGCGTCTAACTTTGTCAGGATAGACTTGACGTGAGCTTTTACCGTGTTCTCGCTGATATAGAGAACTTGTCCGATCTCCTTATTGCTCCGGCCATTTGCCATATACTGCAAAACCTGGCGCTCACGATCCGAGAGTTCGGGATGAGCCATCGATTCAGCAAGCTTGGAGGCGACCGCAGCTGGCAGCAAGGATTCTCCTTCCGCGACTCTACGAACAGCTTCCCGTATCTGTTGGGGAGCAGTCCCTTTGACCAAGTAACCTTTGGCTCCGGCCTTCAGCGCGCGGCGAATATCCTCTTCGCTCTCATAAGTTGTCATCACGATAATCCGCGGTTTGGTGGCTCCGCTCGCCATCAGCTCAGTGATTGCTTGCAGCCCATCTTTCTTTGGCATCCGCAGGTCGAGCAGAAGAACATCGGGAGAAAGCTTCTGGCAAAGCTCGCAGGCCTCCTCGCCATTGGTAGCCTCGGCGACGACTTTTATATCTTTCTGAGATTTAAAAATTGCCACCAACCCTTCCCGAACGACTGGATGATCGTCCGCAATCAGAACAGTAATGACCTTCGTCTGTGGTTTAGAGAGTGGTTTCATGACGGTCGGAACGTCCCAGGTCGGCCAGTAATGAGATTCTAATCGGCAATCGCGAATGAGAAAGTCATTTTTCATTGGTCGTTGGCAAAGAATTTTGGTCATACCGGATCCTCTCTTTGCTGCTAGCTCGGTTGGCCCTCTGCTTCGGGCCCAAAGGCTAGCTGTGGGGAAGATTCATCCGACGGAGAATGCTTCCCTCTTCTGACGATCATGAAGACCGTTGGAACAAAGAACAATGTGGCTACGGTCGCGAAGATCAATCCTCCGATCACGGCTCGGCCCAGGGGAGCGTTTTGCTCCCCGCCTTCGCCTAAACCTAATGCCATTGGAATCATTCCAATGATCATCGCCATCGCCGTCATGAGCACCGGTCGAAGCCGAGCGTAACCAGCCTCAAGCGCCGCGCGATAAGAGTCCTTATACTGTTCAAGCAGCTCATTGGCGAAAGTGACTACCAAGACGCTATTGGCCGTCGCTACTCCCATACACATGATCGCACCCATCAAGGCGGGCACACTCAAGGTGGTGCCCGTGATGAAGAGTATCCAGACAATCCCGGCCAGCGCGCAGGGGAGAGCGGTGATGATGATGAATGGCTCCGTCCAGGATTGGAAATTCACCACCATCAACAGGTAGACCAGCACCATCGAGAATGCCAATCCGAGGTATAACCCGATAAAAGAATCGTGCATGGTGCTGACCTGTCCTCGGACATCGATGAAGCTTCCTCTAGGAAGATTCTTTTTAGACGCATCTACTAACTTCTGTATATGATCAGCGACGTATCCCAAGTCTTTGCCGTCGACGTTTCCATAGATATTGATCACCGGCGTGATGTTGTAGTGGTCAACTACCGGGGATGTCGTGCCGCGTGAAATCGAAGCGGCGTTCGCGAGAATTTGGGCTTGTCCAGTGCTGCTACCGCCCAGGATTGGTAGGTTCCGCAAAGAATCCAGAGAATCCATGTTATACTGCGGTACTTGGGCGTTGACTTGATAGCTGACACGATTGGTCGGGTCGACCCAAAAGTTTGGCGAAGTCTGGTTCGATCCGGCCAGCGCACCCAGGACGCTGTTTGACACCGCTTGCGCGGTAACGCC
>JGI12053J15887_10001258_pt1 | contig 11636 bp, 9 predicted proteins | sample MedBloCAOM1_O3_FD_15887 | JGI IMG/M metagenome (IMG submission 15887)
AACCATCAAGATGATCGTGCCCTATCCGGCCGGTGGCACGACCGACTTTCTCGGCCGCCTGATCGCCGACCAGCTCAAGACCGGTCTCGGCGCGACTGTCGTCGTCGAAAACAAGCCGGGAGCCGCTACGACACTCGGCGCGGAGCAAGTGGCAAGGTCTGAGCCGGATGGCTATACGCTGTTGATAGCAACCTCGACCACGCTCGCCATCAACAAGACGCTCTACAAGAAGCTCCCGTACGATCCGGTGAAGGATTTTACGCCGATCGCGCTGGTCGCCGCGGTGCCGTTTGCGCTGATCGTCAATCCGTCGATTCCAGCGAAGACCTTGTCCGAATTCATCGCCTACGCCAAATCGAAACCGGGACTGGCCTATGGCTCGGCCGGCAATGGCAGTCCGCAGCATCTGGGCGCCGAAATGCTGAAAGCTGCAGCGGGAATCGATATCCGTCATGTGCCGTATCGCGGCAGCGTGCCGGCGATGCTCGATGTGATCGCGGGACACATCCCGTTCATGGTGGTGGATCTTCAACCCGCGCTGCAACAGATCCGCGACGGCAAGGTAAGGGTTCTTGGCGTCACCACGCCGAAGCGGGTCGCCGCGGCACCCGAGATTCCGACGCTGGCCGAAGGCGGCCTTGCCGGCTTTGAACTGGTCGCATGGCAAGGCGTGGTCGCGCCCGCTGGCGTTCCCGCTGTTATTGTCGATCAGTTGGCAGGTCAGATCGGAAAGCTGGTTGCCGATCCCGCAACGCGCGATAAGCTCACGACGATTTCGCTGGAACCGCTGCCCGGATCGACGCCGGAGAGTTTTGCGGCCTACGTCAAGACCGAGGTCGTTCGCTGGGCTGACATCGTCAAGAATTCGGGCGCCGAGCTGGAATGAAGAAGGCCATGTTCCCGGCGAAGCTTCCGGCACAAAAGTGCGGGTTTATGGCGCAAACGCCACCGGGGTCCGAAAGTGACCCGGGTGGTGCGGCCCGCCGCCGCCCTGATCGGCGGCGATCCCTTACCCGATCCGGCATTGGATAGGCCCAGAAATCAGCAGATGAGTAACTCTCAACTTCCGCAAAAAACAGCGGAAGGGCGAGCTGCGTCTAAAAATCGAACTGGATTTTTGGATGGCGGTCGTGGCCGCCTGGCTGCTGCTTGGCTTATTTGGCTGAGACCCCGTTTTCGGTATGATTCTCTTGCGAGACTTATCAGTCCGCCGCCGCGCTTCCGCGCGGGCAAAGAAACGGCCCCAGCGTGGGGACGCGCTGGGGCCGTCCTTTTGGAGGCTGTTGTGCCAATGCGACTTGGCACTTGAAAATTTAATCTCAGAAGCCTTCCCGAGTACAGTAACCCGTTTGGGCTATTCCAGCGCGGGAGCGGGCTGGGATGTTCGCATGTCACACGGCCGTGACGTGTCGCTTGCTACAATAAGGATGCCGGGATTTCAGCGCCCGACCGCGGAAATACCAACGCCGCCGAGCGATCATACTCCGCTTGGCGGCGTTGTGCGTTTCAGGGTCCATCGCGCAACACTGCCCTCGTATTCATACGAGGTTACCGAGCAGCCGTCTCATGGGAAAATTGACCAGCCTTGCCGAGCGGTCCCTAGAGGGAAGGATGCTGTTCCGGCAGGTTAGGGACCCGGGCAAACCCTCTCCGGGTCCCGCCTGTTCAATTGCCAGCCAATTATATTGGCGGCTGCCAAGACCCGCTCCGCAATCTCGCGCGCCGTCAACGGCTCTGTTGCCGTCCTGAGCACGTCCACGGCGCGTCGGTAGACCGTGCCTCGCTTGAACCATGGGTTAGACTTTCGCCGCTTCACGGCTATGCGCCGCAAGTTGTACGTCGGGTCCAGCATCTTAATGACGGCTTCAACGTGAAGCATTTGCCCGGCTAGGCGCTGGGTCTCTTCCTTGTTCTCTAAAATCGGGCCGCCTAACTCGGAATGCAGCCGTTCCAGGGTCTGCATTGCCGGTCTGTGGAATGGGCTTCTGGTTGTCTTCGTATGGTCGTCTCCGTTGTTGCCGGAGACATGGGAAGCCCCGTTCAAATTACTTGTGGCGTTTGCGCCATAATACCGCAAAAGTGCGGTTCATGCCCGGAATGGAAGAGTCTGACGTGCTGATCGTTGGTGCGGGACCGGTCGGGCTCACGCTCGCGATCGATCTGGCTTGGCGAGGGATCGACGTCACGGTTGTGGAGACACGCGCCCGTGCGGCGCCTCCGGAACCGAAATGCAACCACGTCGCCGCCCGCACCATGGAAATCTTCCGGCGGCTCGGCTTAGCGGAAAAGGTGCGCAATGCCGGATTGCCCGCGGATTATCCGCACGACATCAGCTATCGCACCACGTTCACCGGCCAGGAACTGACGCGCATTACGATTCCCTGCCGCCGCGATCGTTTCACCATGAAAGATGGCCCGGACTGCAACTGGCCGACGCCCGAGCCGCCGCATCGCATCAACCAGATATTTCTCGAACCGATCCTGTTCGAGCATGCAGCGGCGCATCCGCGCATCCGCATCATCAACCGGACGTCGGTCGAAGACGCGATGGTGGAGGATACCTCCGCGAGCCTCAGTGTGCGCGATCTCGAAACCGGGGCCGTCAGACGTTTGAGCTGTCGCTACCTGATCGGTTGCGATGGTGCGCGCTCGGTCGTCCGCAAGTCGATCGGTGCGGAGCTAACCGGCGACGCCGTGGTGCAGCGCGTGCAGTCGACCTATATCCGCGCCCCCGATCTGATCGATCGTCAGCAGCATGAGCGCGCCTGGGGTACCGGTGCCATCAACCCCCGGCGCGCCGGCATGGTGTACGCGATCGACGGTCGCGAGCAATGGCTGGTGCATAATTACATGAAACCCGGCGAGGGCGATTTCGATTCGGTGGATCGCGATGCGTGCATCCGCACCATCCTCGGCGTGGGAGCGGACTTCGAATACGAGATCATCTCCAGGGAGGATTGGCATGGACGCCGCCTGATCGCGGACAGGTTTCGCGACCGTTGCGCGTTCGTCGCCGGCGATGCGGCGCATATCTGGGTGCCCTATGCCGGTTACGGCATGAACGCCGGGATTGCCGACGCGACGAATCTGTCCTGGCTGCTTGCCGCTCATCTCAATGGCTGGGCGCCAGCTTCCATTCTCGACGCCTATGAGGCGGAGCGTTGGCCGATTACCAGTCAGGTCTCGCGCTTTGCGATGTCGCACGCCGAGGCTGAAATTCGCCGGCGCGGCGCGGTACCCGATGACATCGAGGATGCGGGATCGCGGGGTGAACTTGCACGGCGGGAGGTTGGGCGTCTCGCCTACGAAATCAACGTCCAGCAATATGCCTGCGCGGGTCTTAACTTCGGCACTTACTATGATCGCTCGCCGATCATCGCGTATGACGGGTCAGAACATCCGCCCTATACGATGGATAACTATACGCCGTCGAGCGTTCCGGGTTGCCGTACGCCACATGTCTGGCGCGAAGACGGCAATTCGCTTTATGACGAAATGGGTCCGGAGTTCACGCTGCTGAGGTTCAATTCCGCCATCGATGTAACTGCACTTGAGGCCGCGGCTCGCGACAGGGGCGTGCCGCTGAAGGTGCTCGATATCGAACGGCCAAATACCGCCATTTTCTATCGCGACGGACTAGTGTTGTCGCGGCCGGACCAGCATGTGGCCTGGCGCGGCGATAACTTGCCGGCCGATCCGCTTGCGCTGATCGATCGTGCCCGCGGCGCTGCAAACTAGCTCAGCAAGAACCGCTACCGCCTAGTGTTCGTTGGCGGCGATCGATTCCATCAAGGACACCAGCTGACGTTGTACGGTCTGATCCTTGATCTTGCTGTAGGCCCGCAGCAATCTCAGGCTGAACGCGCTGTCCAGAAACAACAGGCTTTCGACCTCCCGCGCCTTGCCGTCGCCGTCGTAGAAGAATGTGACGGGTACATCGAGCGCGGTGGCGATTTGCTGAAGACGGGCGGCACCGACACGGTTGACGCCCTTCTCATATTTTTGGACCTGCTGGAAGCTGACGCCAAGCTTGTCGCCGAGCTCCGCTTGGGAGATTCGTTGCTCGACGCGCCGCAGCCGAATTCTCTTTCCCAGTTCAATGTCGGGTTTGCCGGCACTGCGCTGCTTCATCCTCTTTGCCGCTGATTTGATCATTCTGGTTTTACCGCCCTTCTGTCGAAAAGCCCCCGAACAGATTGATCAGGGATTCACCCTTATATACCGCTTTAAACTCGCTTGGATGGATGAATTCGTCTTTAAACCACGGGAATTTTGCAGGGTTAAAAGCCTCCACCAGCCAGTCGATCATGTGCCGCACCCTAGGGATGTGGCCGCTACCCGGATGATAAGACAGCCAAATATCGAACGGCCGGCGCAATTCAACCTCGAGAGGTATCATTTTCCCACCAAGCGCATAGGCATATGTGGGAAACACGCCGATTCCGGCCCCGTTGGCGACGGCCCAGTAGTTAGCGCTGCTGACGTTTGTTTTCATCACCAACAAGTCCCGCTGCGAACAACCGGGAAACCAGCTTTCGAAAGTCTCCTTGGCGGCGGTCTGGTCGGCGACCTGCATCACAAGCCGGTGCTTGACCAGTTCGTCAGCGGTCTTCGGCGCGCCGTAAGTCTCGATGTACTTCTGACTGGCAAAGAGCATCAAATGCAGTCTGCCAAGCCGGACGAGCTTGACGTCAAGGGCGGCCGGTCGCGACAGATGGATCGCAACATCGGCCTCATGTCGCGAGACGTCGGCCGAGCGCATCGCGCAGTGCAAATCGACGAGAATATTCGGGAACGATTGCTGGAATCCGACAAGCTGAGGGGCCAGCCAAAATGTTCCCAAACCCTCGGTGATGGCCACCCGGACTTCGCCCGAAAGCGTATTGGCAACGGAGTTGCCGGCGCGCAGCAGGTCGAACGAAGCGGCTTCCATGCGTTCGACTGCCGAAACAACCAGCGAGCCTTCGTCGGTCAGGCGGGTGCCATGGACGTCGCGCGTGAACAGTGTGGCGCCGATTTGCCGTTCAAAATCGTCGATGCGCCTGCGAACGACGTTGATCGACAGCTCAAGCCGTTCGGCTGCGGATCTGAAACTTCCGCAGCGAACCACCTCCAGAAAAACCCGGGCCGCGTCCCAATCCGTGAGGCTGCCGACAGCGACCTTATGGTGTTCCTCCTGAGGAACGCCCCTTTCCAGCATCAGACGCATACATTGCCTCCTCCGCCGGCTAAACTTGCCAGAATATCGAGCGAACCACAATCATGGCAGGTCCAGGGGCGCGAATTTTTGGCGCCTATGTTTGCGATCATGGCAGTCGCCCCGGAGACCTCAGGATGTTAGCCTTCAGCCCGTCCTGCCGTTGAAAGGAAGCGCGCGTGACTTCAGTCGTAAGCCTTCGGACATTTGCAAATTCATCGAGCGTTCCGATCGTCGTGTTTGTGGATATGCAACAGGAATATCTGGCGAAGCCGCGGCTGCTGGCGATTTCCGAGATCGATCGCGCGCTGGACAATTGTCGAAAGGTTCTGGATCATTCGCGCAGGGTAGGTCTGCCGGTAGCCTTCATCCGCATGCTCAATGAATCGGCGTTTTTCAATCGTGCAACGCCGTTCGTCCGCTGGATCGAGGGTTTTGAACCGTGTCGCAACGAAATGGTATTCGAACGCAGCAGTCCGTCGTGCTATTCTTGCGAGCCTTTCACCGCGTTGGTGAGCCAAAGTCGGGGAGGCATCGTGCTGGCCGGATTTGCAGGTGAGTCGGCCTGCCTTTCGACGTTGATCGATGCGTTCCACCGCAACCACAAGGTCACTTATCTGTGCGACGCATCGGCCAGTCACTCACTCGAGGATATGTCGGCCGACGAAGTTCATCGCGCTGTTTCGAAAATATCCGGACTTTACGGAGAGGTATATGAAACGACCGACTGGATCGCCTCCACTTTACCTCGCAAGCTCCGTAACGGAAACAACGCCGGTGGTTAATTCAGAACAACGATTGCATTCGGTTCTTGCAACCCTCGAGGAATGCCGGGCTGCTCTCATCGACAGCAGCGTCCGGGAGACCGGACAATTGGTGTCTGTGGCCATTCTCGATCTTCGGATGAAACTCAATCGAATCGCGGANTCCGAATTGAAGGCGTTGTGCGATGCGATGTTGCCGAATGAGACGCCGGCGGAAAGATCGGAAGAATCGAAATCGCCGCAAGGCCCGCCTCGGCGTCCCTTGCTGAAGCTCGTCAAATAGCAAGGCGGATCGCGAACCCATCGTATCCGGAAGTGGCCTAATCCTGCCCGCCGCCGGCCGGTCCGTGGCGTTGCAATCGCTGCCCGCCCGGGTTGCCGCAATGCCGCATTGTTGATCGAGAAAATCCACCACCATCGCCGGTTCGATTGCACATTCCCGCGCATCCGCTAAATGGAGCCGGAGCAACCCGGCGTTCTCCGATGCCAGGCCCGGCGAGGGTAGCAAGGCGTAAAATCAACGATGGCGATCACTGCATGATCCACGATGTCTCGATCCCGGCAGCGCTGATTGCCGGTCTCGTCAGCTTTCTATCGCCGTGCGTCCTGCCTTTGGTGCCGCCGTATCTGATCTATCTCACCGGTGCGACTATCGAGCGTGTCGCCAATGACGAAACGGCGTCGTCCTCCAAGCGCGCGGTGATGATATCGGCGGTCATGTTCGTGCTCGGCTTTTCCACCGTGTTCGTGGCGCTTGGCGCCAGCGCCTCCCTGATCGGAGGGTTGGTCCGCGCCTGGTCGACGGAACTCTCGGTTGTCGCCGGCATCGTCATCATCGTCATGGGCCTGCACTTCCTCGGGCTGACGCGGATCGGTCTATTGATGCGGGAAGGGCGGCTGCCGATTCCAAAGCCCGTGGGCTTGTGGGGAGCCTATGTGATGGGACTGGCGTTTGCGTTCGGCTGGACGCCCTGCATCGGCCCGATCCTCGCGGCTATCCTGTCGGTCGCCGCCGCCGAGGCGACGGTAACGAGGGGCGCGGGGCTGCTCGCGGTCTATTCCGCGGGGCTCGGGATCCCGTTTCTGATTGCGGCCTTCATGGTCGAGCAGTTCTCGGCGCTGTTCTCGCGGATGAAGCGGCATCTTGCCAGCGTCGAGCGGGCGATGGGCGTGCTGATGGTCATCACCGGCATCGGCTTTCTCACCGGCGCCGTATCCAGCGTGAGCATCTGGCTGCTGGAAACGTTTCCGGCGCTGCAGAATTTCGGGTAAGTCTAGCTAGCTCTCGTCGTCGAGTGAGCAAATGACCGTATAGACCACGCCGCGGGGCAGGAAATCGACCGTGGCTTCGCCGCCGAGCTGGTCGCGCGCGCTGCGTTCGATCAGCCGCGACCCGAAACCGCGCTGCACCGGCGCGACGACGGGAGGGCCGCCGGTCTCGGCCCAGATCAATCTCAATTTCCGCTTCGCGTTTTCCGTGATGACTTCCCAATCCAGCGCAACGGTGCCGCTGTCGTTCGACAGCGCGCCATATTTTGCGGCGTTGGTCGCGATTTCGTGCACGATCATCGACAGCACCACCGCACGTCGCGGGGATAGCGGAACCTTCGGTCCGAACATCCGCATCCGCTCCGGATTATTGAGCAGGTATGGCTGCAGGACACGGCCGATCACGTCCTGCAGTTCGGAGCCCTGCCATTTTTCAGTGCTCAGCAGATTGTGCGCCTCCGCCAGCGCACCGAGCCGGCCCTCAAATTTCGTCCGTTCGGCCTTGCTCGCGCTTCGAAAGGTCTGCACCGCGATGGCCTGCAGAATGGCCAGTGTGTTCTTGACGCGGTGATTGAGCTCTCCGATCAACAGGTCATGCAGCATCTCGCCGCGGGCGATCGTGGTCGCCATCCGCACCGCAAAGGCGAGGCCGGTCAGCAGCAGGACGCCGCCGATCACGCTGGTGATCGCGAGGCTGCGCCACAAGGGACCGACCAGGGAGCTTTCCGCAATGCCGGCGGCTACGGTCCAGCCGGTCAGCGATGATCGTGCAAAAGTGGTGATCAGCGGCACGCGTTCGAGCGATACCGTCTGCAGGGTTGCCTCGGGCTTGCGAAACATCTCGGCATACAGCGAGGTCGAGGCGCGCTTGCCGATGGTCTCCTGCGGATTTGGGACCCGCGCGAAATTGATGCCGTCGCCGTCGAAGATCGAGATCGTCCAGTCTGCGCTCGGGCGCTGTTTTTCGATGATGGCCTGGAAAATCTCGACCGGCGGGCTGAAGGAAATATCGTAGAGAACGTCGCCGTCGCGGATGACCGGCACCTCGACGGTCACGATCAGCCGTTTCTTCACCGCGCCGATGAACAGATTTGAGTATTGCGGGCTCTTGGTCGCGAACACTTTCTCCACGATTTCACGGTTGTTGCGCGGCGGAAGGCTCGCGGTGTCCGGCGTCACCGAGGAGAACAGCTGACGGCCTTCGCGGTCCGCCACCAGCACGACGCCGTCCTTGCCATACTGGTCGAGAAAGCCCAACGCGATGCGACGAAAATTCTCGAAGTCGCCACTGCGCAACGCGTTGGTGAGCGCCAGCACCTGGAGCCCGCCGGTCATGCGCTGCACCTCGGCGTCGAGCACAAGGCGAATACTGCGCGCGGTTTCAAGAACGCGCTGCGAAGCAGCCTTGCGGTCTTGCTCGTAATTGCTGAAAACGATGACGGTCGCAAAAATAATCAGCGGCAGCGTGGTTCCCGCGACCAGAAGGGCAAGGCGCACAGGCAGTGAGGGTTTCGGCACGCGAGCCCCGCATCGATGCATTTGGCGAAGGTCACGCCAAATCATTGCGAGCATAGGAGAGCGCCCGAAATCCGCCAAGGATTTTAGGCGCGGAAGCCGGTTCCAGCTGACGCCGGTGTGCAGTGCAGAAGGCGCGCGGTTCCCTTAGAGGTTGCTGTCGGTGATTCCAGCGTAAACCATGGTGCGCAGCTCGCGCCGGATCGGATAGGCGCTCGACGGCAGCACCTGGGTCATGAAGATGGCGATCAGCTCTTCCGCGGGATCGATCCAGAACGAAGTCGTCGCAGCCCCTCCCCAAGCATATTCGCCGGCGCTGCCGGGAATCAACGTCTGGGCGGGATTCATGGTGACGGAGAAGCCGAGACCGAAGCCGATGCCGTTGTAGGTCGCCTCGCTGAAGAGCGACCTCGACATCTCAGGCAGGTCGCGCCCACCGGGCAGATGATTCGATGTCATCAGCGCCAGTGTCTTCGGACCGATCAGCCTGACACCGCCGAGTTCGCCGCCGTTGATCAGCGCGCGGCAGAAGGTGAGATAGTCGGCCGCGGTCGAACACAGCCCGCCGCCTCCGGAGATGAACGACGGCGGCGAGAGGAACGAGCTCGTGGTCGGGTCGTCCTGCAGGGTCAAGCCGCCCTTGCGATCGGCGGCGTGAAACGTCATGCCGCCTTTCGGGTCGGCCGAGTAACAAGCCGCGAAACGATGGACCTTGTCGGCCGGCACAAAGAAGTCGGTATCGTTCATGCCGAGCGGATTGAAGATGCGTTCCTTCAAAAAATGTTCGAACGGCTTGCCGCTGATTTTGCCGATGAGATAGCCGATCACGTCGGTGGAGACGGAATAATTCCAGGCCTCGCCGGGCGAAAATTCCAGCGGAATTTTAGAGAGGTCGTCGATCATCGATTGCAGCGTTCCGGCTTTAACGACCTCGCCGATTTTCATTTCGCGGTACGCGGCATCGACGTTGGAGCGCTGCTGGAAGCCGTAAGTCAGGCCGGAGGTGTGCCGCAGCAGGTCGACAATCAGCATCGGCCGCGACGGCGGCCTGGTCAGAAATGCCGGCGCCGTTCCGGCCTGGAAAACGCCAAGGTTTTTCCATTCCGGGATGTATTTGTGGACGGGCTCGTCGAGCGCGACGCGGCCTTCCTCGAACAGCATCATGAAGGCCACGCTCGTGATCGGTTTGGTCATCGAGTAAATGCGAAAAATGGTGTCGTCCCTCATCGGCGCCTTGCGCTCGACGTCGGCAAAGCCTTGCACTGCGCTGTGAACGACGTTACCGCGGCGGTAAACCAGGAGCTGCGTTCCCGGGAAGCGGCCGGCATCGATATAGCGGCGCTTCAGATGCTCTTCGAGACGGTCGAAGGCGGCCTTGGACATTCCGGCGGATTCGGGCGAAGCGGGGGTCGGGGCTAACATCGGGTAATCTCCGGGGCGTTCGCGGTCAGCCTTGATAGCCGAAAAGTGTGCCGTGTTCCAATCGCCGCGTGCTTACCCTTGCCCGGCCGCTGGTATAGGTTTACGCCGAAAGTCGCTTAACCCGCAGGACAGTAACAATGCCCCAATTCAACGACACCGAACTCACCGCCGCCGTTATCGGCAGCTTTGAGGAGACGCCGGACCCGCGTGTCAAGTTCCTGATGGAAGAACTGGTGAAGTCGCTGCACGATTTCGTCCGCAAGACCGATCTCACCTTCGATGAATGGGGCTACGCGATCGATTTTCTGACCCGCGTCGGCCAGAAATGCACCCCGACCCGGCAGGAGTTCATCCTGCTGTCCGATGTGCTCGGGGTTTCGATGCTGGTCGATGCGGTGAACCATCGCGAGCGCGACGGCGCTACCGAGACCACCGTGCTCGGTCCCTTCTATGTCGGCGAACACAAGGCGATGCCGCACGGCACGGATATTTCCGCCAATCTGCCGGGCGAACGGATGTTCGTGCAAAGCCGCGTCACCGATCTCGGGGGCAAGCCGCTGGCGGGCGCCCCGGTGGATGTCTGGCACGCCGACGATGACGGCTTTTACGATTCGCAAAAGCCGTCCTATGAGACGCAGGGCCCGTCATCGCGGGCGCGGTTTATCAGCGACGCCGATGGCCGGTTTTTCTTCCGTACCATCCTGCCCTGCAGCTATCCGATTCCGACCGATGGTCCCGTCGGGGAAATGATCCTGCAGACGCGGCGCCATCCGATGCGCCCGGCGCATGTGCATTTTCTCGTCGATGCGCCGGGTTACGAGCCGCTGATCACCCACGTCTTTATCGACGGCGACAAATATCTCGATTCCGATGTGGTGTTCGGCGTGAAGAACGATCTGATCGCCAAGGTCGAGAAGCGCACCGATCCCACGATGCCCGACGGCAAGCCGGCAACCGAGCCCTGGCATTTAATGACCTACGATTTTCGAATGAAGCCGGGTCAGGGAAACGCGCCGAAACCGATGATGGCCGCGGTGACCGAGGACGCCTGAAAACACCGAGCCAGTACCTGCTCATTTCTTGTGCGCCGCACAAGAAATGAGCGAATCGCAAATTTTGGATGCTGCCGAGCTTTAGGATCAAGGCGCGGCGAAACGCCTAACCTTTTATAGATTATATACTTTTTGCGTTGCGGTAGCTTGGCACGAAGCTTGAATAGTTTGTGCTGACGCCATTGTAGCCGTCCATCGAAACCAATCATCGGAATTGTGACACCGCCAGACTGGGGCCTCCCCAGAGCGCGCCTCCATGCCTTCGAGCGCTGTCAGGTGGCACCAAACGGACGGTCATTCAGACGCAAAGGACGACAGCACCCATGACGAAGCCCACCGATCAGATCCCGCGCCGTGGCCTCAGCCGCCGTCAAATTCTCAAGGCAACGGCGGGGACGGCGGCGCTGCTTGCCGCCG